>Ga0315284_10003072_pt1 | contig 23794 bp, 20 predicted proteins | sample YL17G09_16_MG_FD_203696 | JGI IMG/M metagenome (GOLD analysis project Ga0315284, IMG submission 203696) | Sediment microbial communities from Yellowstone Lake, YNP, Wyoming, USA - YL17G09_16 | ecosystem: Environmental > Aquatic > Freshwater > Lake > Sediment | place: USA: Wyoming | collected...
CGGCACTTGGAAAGTTGCGGTTGATACTCACAACAATTGAGCATGGCAGGGTTTAACGCTCCGAAATCTTCCAGCTCACCCTAATCCTTCTTCTTGATCTCCCGCAGTTGAACCTTGGCTGTATCTACCGCTTTTTTGACCTCGGTGTTCTCCGGGTCGAACGCTAGAAGGCTCTCCCAGACGGCGATGGCCTCGGCCAGGTTCTCTTTTCTGTATTCGGTGAGACCGCTGTTGGTCAGCATGACGCGGCAGACGCCGATCGCCTTTGTGAGATCCGCGCGGGAAAAGCCGACCCCCGGCCTGAGCTTCTCGAACGAGACATAATTCCTGAGCAGCAGCGCATGGATGCGTCCGGCCAGAGCGTAGTCCCTGGCATCCAGAGCCCGCGCCCCGGCCGCCCTGATTTCGCCCGCTGCCCCCGCGAATCTTCCGACAATCTCCGCGTCCCCGGGATAATCAGCATAAATAGTTCGATAAGCCTCGAGAGCCCTCGGATAGTCGGCAGTCGCGATCGTCCGACGGAACTCGGCCTCGGTCAGGTTCATCCGGCATGACCTGATCCCGGCCTCCACATCCCTTTTCGTGAACGATAACTTGGACGCGAATCCCGTGAAGTCCCCATAGTTCGCCCGCAGGACCTGATAGCCGGCCTGGGCCAGGGCATAGTTCTTGTTCACCGCGGCCCGATCGGCGGCCAGCTTGATATTTTCGACCGTCGTGAGATACTTCGCCGCAAGCGCCCGATCGCCCGGATTTCTCCGGCGGGCTTCCTTGAACGGGTCGATGGCCTTCTCGAAATCCCCCGCCCGAATTAACCGGTCAGGTTCGGCTGAGGTCATTTTGGGCTCCGGCTTTTCAGCCGACACGCAAGCTGAAAAAAGAACGCCGGCGAGAATCAGGCCGGCGAGCGTCCTTCCCGCGGTTCCCACTTTCACGGCGTCATCCTTCCCCGGGCGCATGCGGCGCCGGCGGCGCCCCCGGATTTTGCTTTTCCATGAGTTTCAGGAATATCCGCACGAACTCGGGGCTGAACTGCGTTCCCGACGACGCCCTGATTTTATCCAACGCTTCCTCGCGCGTCATAGCCGTCCGGTAGGGCCTTTCGGAGGTCATGGCGTCGTAGGCGTCGGCCAGCGAAATGATGGCCGCCGCCGCGGGGATCTTCTGGCCGCCCAGCCCATCGGGATAGCCGCTCCCGTCGAACCACTCGTGATGGTGCCTGACGGCCGGGATGTACTTGAAGAGGGAGGGGGCCTTGGTGAGGAGCTCGGCGCCGTATTCCGTATGCTTTTTCATCTCGACGCGCTCCCGCGGGCCGAGCTGGCCGCGCTTGTGGAGGATGGCATCAGGGATCCTGATCTTCCCGACGTCGTGGAAGAGGCAGGCGATCTCGATCTCCTCGACCTCCGCCGCGTTCATCCCGGCTTCCTGGGCCAGCCTGACCGCAAGGTCAGAAACCCGGGTGGAATGGCCGAGCGTATAGTGGTCCCGCGCGTCGATGGCCGCGGCCAGGATCCTGATCGTCGAAATGTAGGCCTCCTCGAGGTCATGGGCGTAGCGGCCGAGGCTGTTTTGCTGGGCGGTGATCAGGTCCGACATCTCATTGAAGCTGACCGTGAGCCTCCCGAGTTCATCCTGCGAATAAACCCTGAGGGGCTGGCTTCTTTTCCCGTGCTTGAGCTCCTCGACTCCGGCGAGAAGCCCCTTGACGGGTCGGGCCAGGTTCGACGAGAGAACAACGCTGCCGGCGATGCTGAGGACGAGAACGACGCCGAAAAGCCAGACGATCTTGCGGCGGGCTTCCTTCTGCGCGCCGGTCAGGACCGACCGGTTTATTCCGAGGACGACCGAGCCGAGGCCCTTGTCCATGAACACGACCGGACTTTCGATTTCGAAGGCCCCGCCCGACGGGCCTTCGGTCTCCCGGATCACGGTCCCGTCCCCGCCTGTCTTGAAGACAGCCCCCTCGGCCCGCGTAAACGTGCCGCCGGCCTGCCGGATGTCGCTGTCGACGATGATATTCCCCTCCGGCCCAAGGATGGCGATCCGCTCGATGTCGGGGTTGGAGGATTTGATTTTGAAGACCATGTTGTCGAGACCGAGGAGGTCCTTGGACAGGATATTAAAGCCGGCGGCCGAGGCGATGCTCCGGGAGAGCGATTCCGCCCTCTTGATGATTTCGTCCGTAATATGGGTGTTCATGATCCGGACGGTGATGAGATAGGAAACGACCGTCGTCGCGGCCGTCAGAAGAAGGACCAACAGGGCGGCTTTGCCCCGGATGCTCTTAAAAGGTTGAAAAATTCTCACTTCGGGTGAATTTTATATTCGGAAGCGCGGTCCTGTCAAATGGCCTTGCCCCGGGGAGCAGCGGGGCAGGGGGACAAAAAAAATAAGAACGAAGTCTTAAAAGGCAGGTTTGTGTGTCTTGAAACGCAATCCTTTTAAGCGGCCACATCGTGATCGTCTTGACCAATTTCGACCAGATGACGGCCGGTAAGGCCGCGTGGCTGATCTTCGGCTGGCTTCCCCAGTGACGGCGCCCGGCCGCCGCGCGGGAATGGCCCGCGGGAAATGTGTTCGCCGGACGATAAAGGGAACCCAGCTCATCGTTACTCAGAGTGACGGGCAGGGAAGTTTCTTGAACAAAGCCCGTCTAACCATTAGAATGTTGTCTTTTCTTGGACGGGTTCGGGCAAACTGAAGTGAAGAAAGGAAGCCGCGAAATAAGAGCATGAAGAGATTCACATCCGGCGCCACGCGCGTTTTTACCATTCTCGTGGGCTCAATCCTCCTCGCGTCCATCCTCTCCGCGGAGGAACTCACCGCCGTCCGGATCAAGGAAGGTCCCAAGGTCGACGGGCTTCTCACCGACCCCGCCTGGCAGTCGGCTTTTGCCATCACCGGTTTCCGCATGGTCGAACCCCGGCCCGGCGAGGACCCGAGCGAAAAGACCGAAGCCCGCGTCCTCTACGACGACACGAGCCTCTACATCGGCGTTTACTGCCACGACAGTGAACCCGCCCGGATCTCGGCCAACACCATGGCCCACGACAGCGGGAATGTCCAATCCTCCATGGGCTACGGCGGCTACGGCCACGGCCCCCAGACGTCCAGCGACGACGTCGTCCGCATCCTCCTCGACCCGTTCCAGGACAAGCGCAACGCCTATATCTTTTTTGTCAACTCGCGCGGCGCCCGCGGCGAGGGCCTGGCTTACGCCGGGAGCTCCAGCCTCAACTGGGACGGCATCTGGGAGGCCGACAGCCGGCGCCTCGCGGACGGCTGGTCGACGGAGATCCGCATCCCCTTCAAGACGATCTCCTTCCGGCCCGGCCTCACCGTCTGGGGCCTGAACATCGAGCGGACGATCGCCCGCAAAATGGAGGTCATCCGCCTCTCCGGCACGACGCGGGACAGCAACTTCTACAACCCGAACGAAGCGGCCGCCCTGCAGGGGATCGAGGGCGTCAGGCAGGGGCTGGGCATTACCTTCCGCCCCTACGGCCTGGCCAGCGCCTCCAAGGACAACCTCGTGTCGGGCACCTACCACGGCGAGCTCGACGGCGGCTTCGACCTCTACAAGAGCTTCACGCCGAACCTCGTCGGCGTCGCCAGCTACAACATGGATTTCGCCGAGACCGAGGTGGACGAGCGCCGCATCAACCTGACCCGGTTCCCGCTCTTTTTCCCGGAGAAGAGGATGTTCTTCCTGGAGGGGTCCGAGGTCTTCAGCTTCAGCTCGAGCGTCAGCTTCATGCCCTTCTTCAGCCGCCGGATCGGGCTCTTCGAGGGGGCCCAGATCCCCGTCCGCTTCGGCGCCAAGCTCTACGGAAAGGTCGGCAACACGAACCTTGCCGTCCTCGACGTCCAGACCGGCGCCTGCGGCGACCTCGGCGGCCGCAACCTGCTCGCTGCCCGGATGACCCAGAACATCTTCGCCCAGAGCAAGGTCGGCTGGATCTTCACCAACGGCAGTCCGACGGGCGAGCGGAACTCGCTCGCGGGCGTCGACTTCAACTATTCCTCGTCGAAGTTTTTGGGGGACAAGAACATCATGCTGGCCGCGTGGGGGGCCTACAACTGGAACGAACGGAAGGAGGGGCGTCACCACGGCTTCGGCTTCCGGGCCGACTATCCGAACGACCTCTGGAACGTCCAGACGACCTATGCCTACTACGGCGAGGCCCTCGACCCCGGCTTGGGATACATGATGCGGCAGGGCATCCAGACCGCTTTCGCCCGGGTCGCCTTCCAGCCCCGGCCCGCCGGGGGGTTCCTTGGACGGTTCGTCCGGCAATTCTTCTTTGACGCGAGCGCCGACTACTACTGGGACCTCTCGGGGAACCTGGAGACGAGCCAGATCAACGTTTCGCCGCTCGGCTTTAGGACCCAAAACGGCGAGAGGTTCGGCTTCAGCATCGTCGCCAACCGGGACGTCCTGCCCTACGATTTCGAAATCGCCGAAGGGGTCATCCTGCCTGCGGGGCGCTTCGATTTTATGAGCTTTCGGCTCGATGCGAGCACGGCCAATCACCGGCCAGTGGTCTTCGACGCGGGCTACAATTTCGGGCAGTTCTATTCAGGCCATTACGATGACATCAACCTGGGCCTGACGCTGAAGTTCAAGGGCTACGCGGCCTTGGCTCTCGACGCCAACATCGTCCGCGGCCGCCTGCCCGAAAGCCGCTTCAGCGAGAACGTCTATCAGGTCAGGGCCGATATCTTTCTCTCACCCGACCTCGGCCTGATGAATTACGTCCAGTTCGACGACATCTCCAACACCCTCGGCTGGAGCGCCCGGGTGCGCTGGCAGATCTCGCCCGGCAACGAGATCTTCCTGGTCTACAACAAGAACTGGGAGCGCCGCTGGGATCCGGCCGGCCGGTTCGCCCCGCTCGGGGACCGGGGCGTCATCAAGATCTCGCTTTCGATCAGGCCCTAGCCGCGATTGGCCGGGGGCCCTCCCCACCTATACTCCTTCTTTGGAGCGCCGTCAGTCCTTGCCGAACGTCCAAGTCGCCGTGTGCCCTTCTACAAAGAGACGGGCGTCCGGCCCGAACTTGTATTCGGCTCTCGATTCGACGGCTTTCCTCAGCGTACAGACGACCTTGCGGATCCGGTAGGCGGCGTTTGAATGAGGCCTTTCATTTTGAGCTATCCCGGCGAGGACCATAGAGGCGAGTCCAAAAAATAACATTGTCTTTACGACAATGATCTTTCCCATGCATCCTCCCAGCAAAAAGGGTCGAATATTCGGGAGAAAAAGATCTCCCACATTTATTTGTCGTGCCGAAATACAGTTCCATCTTTCATGACAAATACGACATTCTGAAGCGCCGTGATATCCTGCAATGGATCACCCTGCACCGCAACGATATCGGCTAACATTCCGGGAGCCAGGTGACCAATCTCAGCAGATTGGCCGAGCAATTCGGCAGCGACAGAGGTGCCTGCTTTTATAGCGTCCATCGGACTGAAGCCTGCTTTCTTGACCAAGAGCTCAAATTCCTTGGCCTGGTTTATCGACCAAGGAAAGGAGCCGGCATCCGTGCCTAGGGCGATCTTCAATCCCTTTTTATAGGCTTTATTGAGTGCCTTATATTCTATTTCCAGCAACTGCTTGAGAAGCGGGGATTCCCTTTGTTTAAAACTGTGTTCGAACACTAACAATGTCGGGCACCAATAGATTCCCTGCGACTTAGCCTGATCGATCAAGCTTTCATCAAACCCGCTTCCATGTTCGATACTGTCGACGCCGGCTTCTAGGGCGGCTTTGATTCCATTCCGGCTGATGGCATGGGCAGCCACTTTACGGTCCAGTCTATGGGCTTCATTCACCATAGCCGTCAATTCTTCGGGGGTAAAATTCGTCAGGCCGGATATTCCCCCGTCCTTATCAATAAAGAAAGGCCAATCCACATAAATTTTAATCCAATCTGCGCCATTGGCGACCTGCTCTCGAACCGCCTTGAGGCACTCATCAATCCCGCTGACCATCTGAGCCCCTTTGGGAAGATCCAGCTCCCATGAATAATCATCGGCAAAATAGCGGCCCATTATGTTCAACCCACGAGTCGAGACCCATAATCGCGGACCAGGAATGATACCCATATTAATGGCTTTCTTCACATCAACATCGGCATACATTGCCCCTTCAGATTCCACATCCCGTAATGCCGTAAAGCCATTCCAGAGTGCTTTACGCACCATAGCTACGGCCCGAATAGCCCGGAATGGAGTCGAATTCTTATAAAGATCAGCTCCATAATCATCCGCGCCATCAACCATAATGTGGGTGTGGGCATCGATGAACCCGGGAAGCACGGTTTTATCGCTGAGATCCAAAATGATGGCATCTTTAGGAATATCCGCGTGTTCCCCAAGAGCAATTATTTTGTTGCCTTGAACTACGACCATAACATTGCTCCTTGGCTCCGCACTTTGGCCGTCAATCAAACGCCCGGCTTTTATAACATAGGTCTGATTTGGAAATGCAGAAATTGGGAACAAAATTAGAGCCACCAAGATCAATAAATTCTTGCCTTTTTTGCTCATAACCTCACCTCTCTGCTAACGTTCTAAAAATAATTGCTGCTTCTGGCCTTTCAGCCCGGCCAACCGCCGCCTGGCGTCCTTTTCTTCGGGCTGGACGGAGTCGGCGTCTTCCCAGAAGGTAAAGAGCTGCTCATTTCTCCCAGCCCATTTTCTTCAGCAGCTCCTTGTACCTCGGGTCAGAGCGCAGATTCTTAATCCAGGGATCGACTCTGATGCAAACCATTTGACCGGCGTGCTCCTCATAGGCTTTTGTCAGCCATTCGAATGCTTTATCTTTTTCTCCCAAGCCTGCGTAGACTGCTCCGATAAGATAGGCATCCACATACCGTCTCGCTCTCAAATCGAGCATGCGGTTTAAAAAGTTCCGGGCCTTCTCTTGTCTTCCTGAGACGGCGTTGACCCACCCCAAGAACGAGAGAACTTGGACATCTTCGAGTGTTGGCCAGGCAGAAAGCACTTTATCGGCCTGGCTAATGGCTTCTCCGTACGTTCCCTTAAGGGCAAAAACCGAAGCTAAAAATAATTGTCCAAAAAAAATGCTCGGATCCATATCCAGTCCCTTTTTGATCTGGACAATGGATTCATCGTAACGGCCCGCCATTTGATAGCCAAATCCTCCCAGATATGTATAGGTCAGTGGCGAAGCCGGATCAAGCTCTACGGCACGCTTGAATCCGGCGATGGCTTCGTCAAATCTTCCCAAAAAGGTTAAGTATAATGAATTTAGAATATAGACATCCACGTTGCCGGGGCTAAGCTTAACGGCACGCTTGAAATCGCGCTCAGCGCCGGCGAAATCCCAATCAAGAAAGAACTTAAGGTAGCCAAGCGAGGCGTGGGCTTCCCCGAGCTCCTCATCGAGCTCGAGGGCTTTTACCACGGCTTCTTTGGCCTTTGGGTAGCTCTCTTTGGGAGCGAGATAACCAGTAGTGCAAAGAACGCTATAGCATGTTGCCTGACCCGCATAGGCCAGAGCATAGCCTGGATCCTTGGCTATGGCCTGCTCGAAGTATCTAATGGCCTTATTCATATCTTCTTCAGTGGTTTTATAATAGAAATAGCGTCCGAGCAGATAGAGATTATAAGCTTCAAGATTCTCGGTAGAATGCTTCACCAATCTCGCTTTTTCATCACTCAATAGCGTGAGCTTCAATTTATCGGCAATCGTTGATGCAATCTCATCCTGGATAGAAAAGACATCTTTGAGCTCACGGTTGTATGTATCCGACCAAAGATGAAAACCGTTTGAGATGTTGACGAGTTGAGCTGTGACCCGAAGCTGGTTGTCTATTTTTCTGATACTTCCCTCGAGCACTGTCCGCACATCGAGCTTTCTGCCAATTTCCCGTATGTCTTCCGCTTTTCCTTTGAACACAAAGGATGAGGTCCTGGCCGGAACCTTGAGTTCCTTGATGTTGCTCAGCCGATTGATGAGTTCCTCGGTCATCCCGTCACAGAAGTACTCCTGGTCCTTTTGGGGGCTCATGTCAACAAATGGCAGGACGGCGATCGAGTTCTTCCATTTTGAAGCCGGGAGAGTTTCCGCTGCAGGTCCTTTTAGGTGGAGGAGGAGATTGATGTCCAGGAGAACCGTGACCAGGACAACTGGAGGTATCAGGACGAGTTCCAACTTGAATTTTCTTGGGGCCTCCCGTCCGGAAAACCAGCGCCAAAGAAGAGTGCATATGAGCGCGCAGAGGAGTGTGATAAACGTGATATCGATGGTTTTGTCCGGAAAATGATAGTGAGCAACCAGAATCCGGTCGACAAACTCAATAATGAGCCAGCCGCCGCCGATGAAGGCCGCCAGGGTCTCGATGAGATGCCGTTTTCTGAGCTTAGCGAGAAATGACTTGAGAGGAGACTCTTTCATTTCCTTGGAAGGAGCGTTTTCCTCTTGTTGAGAGCTCATTGTCTCCCCAATCTATTAGCTTATGACTGGCAGGGTTAAGAATAACAAGAAACAGTGTAAGAATCAAATGCTGAGAAAGCAGACCTATCCCCTTGTCACACCGGCGTAGCAGATTTTGCTAAAACCCGCCTTCTTCTATGATTGCGAAACGCAAGTCCTCGTATACATTTTTCTTCTCTCCCTCTTCATAGCTGCTTCGGCCTTTTGAACCACCCTTCTATCCGCGCCATGATGCGCACCATAACATTCGATCTCGGCTCCTAAACCTAATTCTGACCAATGGTGCTTAAAAGGAAAACGCGATCCATGTGTCGCCTGTTCGAGTCAGGCCCGGGGCACTTCATTGAAATCACTGGTTCCGATATAGTTATAGGCATCTCCGCAGATCCGGACCGGAGACGTGGGCGGGAATGCTTATCGAACGGAGCGGGGCGAAAAGGCGAGAACCTGAAACGGCTCATCGTCCGGCCGGCCCGGAGAGATGTGAAGCTCGGGATTCTCGCCCAGGACCATGATGGTGCACCCGTAGGTTTCCGCATTGTTGATCCCCGAAGCGCGGTTCTGGAAGAGAGTCTTGAGGCTGGCGAGGTCGATCGCGGCGGAGTTGTCCTTGAGAACCTGGCCGAGAAAGTTGAATCGCGGACAGAGAGTCCGGTATTTCTCCAGGGTCATCTCCCTGCGCTTCAACGTCTCCGGGAATCTCGGATTGAAATCGTCGTTGATCAGAGGATGGTTCGTATGGTAGGTGAATTCGGCGCCCTCGAACGGGATGAATCTGGACATTTTGCCGGCCGAACGCTCGAAGGCGGCGGCATCGGCTGGTCCGCCGATGACGTAGTTCTGCGGCGCCGCGGGCTGGATGTCTTGAAGAAACTTCACCGCCTGCTCGTAGGATTTTTGGCGCAGAATTCCCCTGATGACGAAGGCGACGGGGAGCCCTTTCGGGGAATAGGCGAGCTGGGTAACGGCGTTGACGCAGACCGCGACCGACCGGCTATTCAATCCGTTGGCAGCGACGACTCCCGGGATCGTAAAGACGAGGGTTTCCAGATCCTCCCGCTTGTCTCGTATGCGAAGGACCGTTTGAAAACCATGATAGAAGGCTGGGATATCCAGTGTTTGGGCGACATAAGCAGGGTTTCCGTTCCTTTTTCCGGCGGCTATGGACGTGCACTTGGAGAGGCCTAGGTCATCATTGATAGCCCATATCTCGTCGATGAGCTGATAAGCGTACATGGTGTCGAAATCCACGCCGGCTCCGTCGGCGATGCCGCGGACTTCATCGAGAAGGCCCGGCGTCCAGCGTTCGATAGCAGGCTGGAAATCCGTCTTTTTGAGGAGATTCTTGATGAAAACTTCCGCCGTGACCCGATAAGTCTTTTCCAGGTCTTCTTTCCAGCGCTTGAGCAGGTCGCGAATTTCCGTCTTGAGAGTCTGGCCATGAACCTTCCCCATCTGGTAAGGCGTTCCCTCCAGATCGACAATCCTGAGTTTCTCTGCCCGTCCAGGCATGGAGCTGTCCCCGGCTGCAAAAGCCAACGACTGGAATATAACGAGGACAAGGAGGAGCACAATTCCATTTACCGATAATGTCGCCGTGTGTTTTCTTTTTTGCATCAGGCAATACTCCTCTCCGGCAATATACTTCCCAGCCATTTCTAATCCACGTGTCGCCTGTTCGAGCGAGGACTGGGGCACTTGCTTTGACCCTATAACTTCAAGAACTCCTTAACCGTCAGTCCCGCCGCTCTCAGAATGGCCTTGAGCGTTCCTTTAGGAATCGACGTGCCCGGATGATTGGGGATAGTCGTTCTTCGACGCGTTATTGGATTCAGCCAGATCTCATGGCTGCCTTTAGCTTGCCTATCGAAGACAAAACCGGCCTTGCGCAATTTCCCAATGACCTCTTTCGACGTCAAGGAAGGGAGCTTGGTCATATCGAAACGGCGATGGGAATCTTGACCTCTTGCTTGACCTGTTTTTTTGGCCGTTTCACTTCGAAGGGAAGGGGATCTCCGTGTTCAATGCAGGATTCGACGATCTTTTTGGCGACGTCCTGCGCGATTTCCATGGTTTCCGCGATGGTCCGGCCCTGGGCGATCAAGCCCTGGAGATCATCGCTTGTAGCCAAATATCCACCTTCTTTCAGGGCTTCGATCGTTAGGGAAATCAAGAACTCATACATCAGATTCTCCTGGAATCATTCTAGCATAGGCAGGTTGTAAGGACAAAGCGGTGTATGCGGGCACTAATCCGCCTGGTCACGGCCGTGTCATAAATAGCGCTAAAACTTGGTCCATGTGTCGCCTGTTCGAGCGAGGACTGGGGCACTTGCCATCTCTTATGCAGAATCTGAAATCACCGACGCCTGAGATCAGCCCCCCCGGCCTCCCGCGCTCAGGCCTTCACCCTCAGGAGCGCGTAGGAAAGGAAAATCACCACGTCAGGCAGGAAATGGATGAGCCAGGGCCAGGCGATCCCCCTTGTCTCGAGCATGCTCTTCCCCAGCAGCCAGGCCAGGAAGCCGGTCATCAGGGCCCCGACGAGACCGGGCGGCGACCCGTACAACCAATGCGCCAGGCCGAAGAAGACCGCGGCGAGGAGAAGCGTTTGGCCCTTGCCGATAACCTCCGTCAGCGTGGCCAGCAGTCCGGCCCGATGATAGACCTCTTCGGTAAACGCGTTGATCGCCGCAAAGAGGAGAACTGCCGGAAGAAGGGGAAGGGCTTTGACCACGGTCGCCCTGGAGGGCGCGATGGCCAGGAGCGTGGGGATCAGGACGGCCAGCGCGGCGACGCACGCGAAAATCCAGCCGAAGGTCCACCACGAACCCCCCTCCCTTATTCCCAGCCAGCGCACCGGCTCGATCGGCGCGTCCAGCCGGCCCTTGGTCATGAAGAACGCCCTCCGGTCGCGTTTCAAGCTCCAGAGAACGGCTATGACAGCCAGGGCGACGCCGATGTCCAGAACGTAGAGAGCCATGAAACCCTTGAAGAACGAAACTCCAGGGCTATTGAAATGTCCCTGGAACCAAGCCGTGGCCCGGATGAGCGACGTCAGACCGAAGACCAGGTAAAAGACGGCGAGGACCAAGGCATACGGGCTTAACCGGCGCAGGGCTCTTACGAAGCGGGTCAAGCCGAGGAAGACGGCTAAAAATGCGACCTTGCCCCAGAAGAGCGGGGCGGGGATGCGGCCGGCGAGCGCGTTCCAGAAAATATCCGGAAGGTCCGAGACGGCCAGGATGACCACCCAGGCCGTGATGATCAGGAGCCGGCGCGCGGCCCGGGCCTGAACCGATTGTTCTTCCTTCACCGGCCCGCGAAATTCCACGATTAAGTTTCCCATTTTCTCCGCTGAGCGTCAACATCTGTTGACGTTTTCTCACTTGATTTTCTCGTTCGAGCCGGGCCTTATCGTGTCTTTCCAGGGAGGCACGGTCGTAACCATGACGTTGGCCCGTTTCTTGAGGCCATTATCCCGCCATGGCGGGAGTCTATCGTCCTCGACATCCGGAGCGGACCGTCCTCTACCGGGTGCTGTTCCATCATTTCGACATGTTCCTGGCCGAATATGAAAACCGTTTCGAGCGGGAGTACAGGCTTTGCAGTCCTCAGGCGCGAAGCGAATGAGGGCGGTTTTTTCCGGCCGATCGTCAAGGAGGTGGTCGAGCGCTACCTCGACTGCGGCAACCCGCGCTGCGGATTTGCCCGGATCAGGTGTCCGGACTGTGGTGAGGAGCGGTTCGTTATGTTCTCTTGCCGTTATAACGGATCATCAGGCGATCGAGAGGATCATTGCCCATCTGAAGCTGACGTTCGTGGCGGCGAAGCCTCCGCCATCGCAGGTGTTTGAGCAGGTATCCCTGACGGCGGCCGAGGAGAGCGGGGACTATTTTTGATCATCTCATTTTCACCGGAAGGGAAAGTCTATCGTCTTTTAGCCGGTGCGAGAGGATTTTTTGCCCCAACATGTTCTTCCGCCGCCGCTTATTGCGGCGATTGACATCGCCGCACGGCCGGCGATAGAGTATCGGCATGGTTAGGAGGGGGGATTCAGCGCCAAGGGCGGGAATTCGTCGCGCCGCGGAAAAAGGAAAATCCTATCTTTACGTCTTATCGGCACTTTTGAGATCGAGAGCCTTCTTGAATTTTTCTTCCGCCTCATCGTGCTTCTTTTTCTGGAGCTCGAAGGTCGCCTCGAGCTTGTGGTCGATCCCTTCCGTCCGCTTCTTTTCCCTGAGGAGGAGGTCGTCCAGAGAGCTTTTTTTCCTGGCCGCCTTCTCGGATCTGATCACTCCCCTCGCCTCCCCGTCCACCCAGAGTCTCGCCCCGCAACAGGGACAGACGACCGGGAACACCGAGTCTTTTATGTCCGTCATAACTCGAATTATGTATCAGAAAACGGGCGCTTTGGCAAATCCCGGTCCCCTCAATGGGTTTCGATCTCGTGTTTTTTCATGAGCTTGAACAAGCCCTGCCGGGTGATCCCGATCTCCGTCGCGGTCCGGGTCCTGCGGTAGCCGCATCGGGCCAGGGCCTCGCGCAGGAAACGCTTTTCGAACTCGGACCTGGCCGTGGTCAGCCTCCTGGAATCCTCGGAATACGCTTCCTTCCGCGGGTTGATCTTCGGAGAGAGGAATTCCTCCCGGATGAGGTTGTTCTCCCCGGCCATGACGAAGGAGCGCTGGACCTCGTTCTGGAGCTCCCGCACGTTCCCCGGCCAGGGATAGTGAAAGAGCATCTCCAAGGCCCCCGGCGAAAAGTACGGCCTCGGCCGCCGCATCTCCCGGGCGTATCTTTCGGCAAAGTGATTGATGAGCGGCAGGAGGTCGTCCGTCCTCTCCCTCAGGGGCGGCAGTTCGATGGGGATGATCTTCAGACGATAATAGAGGTCTTCGCGGAAGCGGGCTTCAAGGACCTCTTTATCGAGGTCCTTGTGGGTGGCGCTCACCCAGCGGACGTCCACGGTCCGGGTCCGGGTCTCGCCCAGCCTCCGGATCTCCCCATCCTCGAGCACCCGGAGGAGCTTCGCCTGGAGGGGAAAGGTCAGGTCCCCGATCTCGTCCAGGAAAAAGGTCCCGCCGTCGGCCTCCTCGATGAGGCCGACCTTGTCCCGCGCGGCCCCCGTGAACGCCCCGCGGGCATAGCCAAAGAGCTCGCTCTCTAGAAGGTTGTCGGGAATGGCCCCGCAATTGACCGCGACGAATTTCCCGGACCTCCTCGAGCCCGTCTCATGGATGGTCCGGGCCACCAGCTCCTTTCCGGTGCCGCTTTCACCGGAGATGAAAACGGGGGCGCCGCTGTCTTTGACCCGGTCGACAAGGGCCCTCACCCGCAGGAAGCAGGCGTCCTGCCCGACAAGCAGGGGCATCCGGCCGTTGCCGTTCCCGCCAACGGCGGGGGCGTAACGCAACGTTGAGGCCAGGATGTGGTTCAAAAAAACCGCCGCGGCCGCCAGGAGTTCAAGGTCGTCGACGTTAAACGGCGGCTCGGCGGCGGTCCTATCCATGTAGAAAGCGCCGCCGGCCCGGCCCCCGGCCAGGAGAGGCAGACAGAGCGCGCTTGCCAGCCCCTTCGCCCGGACCGAAGGATGTCCCCGAAATAACGGATGGACCCCGAAGTCCCGGATAAGGAGCGGCTGCCCGGCATCGATGGCCCTCCCGACGATGTCCCGGCAGACGTCGTGGTCGGCCTCCCAGTCAATCCCCCTGGACAGCCTGGCGCGCAGACCCCCCGCCTCGCCGGAGAGGAGGACCAGAGAACGCCCCGAGGGGACCTCTTCAAGGATGAGCTCCAGGACCTTGGAAAATAGAGAGTTTTTCATCGTTCGCCCACAAAACAGATAACGCCCCCGCCTGGAAAATTTTCTCAATTCGGCAACGGATCATGCGACCGCGGCCTCCAAAGGGGGCAGGAAGCTCAGTAGGCTTCAATCTCGGCCAGGAGCTCGGCGATCAGTTCCTTGACGGTGACGATCTTATGAAGGCGATGGGCATTTTGGCCGCAGAAAACAAGGCCCTTATTCATGTCTCCCAGATAAGCGCTGATGAGAGCCTGGGCGATGCAGTAGCGGGCTTCAGCGACGTTGCATGTGGAAAGGCACCTGTAGGGACAGTTGATCTTCTCTTTCAGGCCCGTTTCCAGGTTTTTTAAGAACTGGTTTCGGATAGCTCTCCCCGGGAGCCCCACCGGGCTCTTGATGATGACAATGTCCTCCTCTTTCGCATCGAGATAAGCCTGTTTGAATTCCTGGGCCACATCACATTCTACCGTGCAGACGAAGCGGGTCGCCATCTGGACTCCCGCGGCGCCCGCTTGCAGCATCCGGGCGATATCCGTCCCATCGAATATCCCTCCCCCCACGATGACCGGAATTTTCCGGCCGTACTTGTCTTCGAAAGGTTTGATGACATCGAGGACTTCGGGCAGAAGAATGGAAAGGGCGTATTTTTCGGGCTCCTGAAGCTGCTCCGCGGAGAATCCCAGGTGCCCCCCGGCCAACGGCCCCTCGACGATGACCGCATCGGCCGTTCTTTGATAACGCTTATCCCAGGCGCGGAGGACAAGGTTCGCCGCTCTCCCTGAACTTATGATTGGAATCAGCAAGGCCCTGGGATCCTCTACCATTTCCGGAAGCTTAAGGGGAAGGGAAGCCCCCGAGACGATGAGTCTGACTCCCTCCCTGGCCGTCGTTTGGATGAGATCCTTGGCGTTGCTCAAAACCCCCATGATATTGACGGCGATGGGGCCGTCCGTAAGGCTCTTGGCTTTGCGGAGCTCACAAATGAGGGCCTCCCGGCATACCCTTTCGAAGTCGAGCTTGCAGGCTTCGAAGTCGCCGAGCCCTACGGAGGCGATGGTTCCGATCCCTCCTTCATTGGCGACGGCAGAGGCAAGGCCGGCCAGGGAAACCCTTACGCCCATCCCCCCCTGGATGATGGGAATGCGGGCCGTGATATCTCCGATTTGGAGGCTGGGTATCTTCATTTTTCATCCCGGTATTTTTTTGCAGCCAGGCAGGCATTCCCGCCGCCGAAGCCGAACGAGTTGCTGATGGCCGCCTCAAGATCAGGGAACTCGGCCCCGCCCGAAACATAATCAAGCGGGCACTCGGGGTCCGGCTCCTCATAATTGATGGTGGGCGGAATGATCCCTGTATAGACGCTCATGACCATGGAAAAGAACTCCACGGCGCCGGCCGCAGCCAAGAGATGGCCGATCATGGACTTGATGGAACCGACCTTGAGCGCCCGGGAATGGGCTCCGAAGGTCTGGATGATGGCCGCGCTTTCAACCTTGTCGTTGAGAACAGTGGATGTCCCATGGGCGTTGATGTATCCGATATCCTCGGGTTTCAATCCGGCATCCGCCAAGGCTTTCCTCATCACCCGGACCATGCCGTCGCCTCCGGGTTCGGGAGCGGTGACGTGATAGGCATCTGCCGTGTTTCCGTAGCCGGCCAATTCGGCATAGATGCGGGCGCCCCGGCTCCGCGCCTGTTCCAGGCTTTCCAGGACGACAATTCCCGCCCCTTCGCCCATGACGAAGCCGTCCCGGTTCTTATCAAAGGGCCGGGAGGCCTTTTCGACGCCATCATTCCTCCGCGACATGGACCGGCTCGCGCAGAAACCCCCGTAAGGAAGGGGCGTGATACTGGCTTCCGCCCCACCGGCCAGCATGATATCCGCGTCTCCCCTCTGAATGATCCGGAAGGCATCGCCGATGGCGTTGGCGCCGGTGGAACAGGCCATGCAGGGCGCTGACAAGGGCCCCTTGAGACCGTTGCGGATGGAAACCATGGCGGGCGCCATGTTGATGAGCACCCGGGTCACAAAAAACGGATCGAGGGCCCGGGGCCCTTTCCGGTTCAGGTTAGCGCAGCCATTTTCGATGCTGGAGGAACCTCCGATCCCGGAACCGATGATGACCCCGCTTCTTTCTCCAAGCAAGGGAGAATGCAGGAGTCCGCTGTCGTCTAAGGCCATCTCGGACGCGGCGATGGCGAAGTGGGTGAAGCGGTCCATCCGGGCCGCGGTTTTCCTGTCGATCCACAGGTCCGGGTGGAAATCCTTGACCTCGGCGGCCATTTGGGATGGGAAATCAGAAGGATCAAAATGAGTCACCCGGGAAACTCCGTTCTTGCCGGCTACGAGCCCTTTCCAGAACTCCTCCCGGCCGATCCCTATGGGAGTCACAACCCCCATCCCTGTGACAACCACTCTGTTTTCTCTCATTCCGACCATCCGCTAAACGCTAGTCTATTTTGGCCCAATTATCAAGGGGGGGGACTCTTCACGGGACTTCCCCCACCCTCCCTCTGCCGGAGAAGGCCTTGAAGGAAATCTCCGAACGGTTCGGCATCCCTATCGCCTTCAGACCTCCCCCCCCTGCGGACGGACAGGGCGAGACATGATGTCTCTTGATCAACCCTATGTGATAATGAGCCGTCTAAAGGATTTATAAAAGGTCGCCACGCTGAAGACATGGGCCAGCGGAACCGTTCCTGGAGGTCCTAGAGGATTTGGATGACCGCCCGCTTCCGCCCGCCGTATTTCTCGACGATCCGGCGCACGACGGCGCCGGCGTCGTCCGCGCGAGGGACCTTCCCGGAGGGGGCGGTCTTGGGGCTTTTCCGCCGTCAGCGGCAGCGCTGCCAGTCGGATTCGCTGAAGTTGCGGTCCAATTCCTTCCAAAGGTCCTTCACATCGCAGGTCATGACGATCAGGTCCTGGGAGCCGCCCTGGAGGTCCTTGACGAAGTCGGGCAGCATCGTCTCATCGCGGAAGCCGAGCCGGTGGAAAACCTTCTGGGCCCCGGCCTGGGGCCGCATCATGCGGGCGACGATCGTCTCGATCTTGTTCTGGACGGCGATGAAATAGAGCTCGCGGATCATGATCGTGCCTAAGCCCCGGTGTTGAAAAGGCCGGGCGACCATCACCCGGATTTCCCCTTGGTGCTTGCTCCAACCTTCGCCCGAGAGCTCCAGGGCCCCGCTGGCCACGAGCACGCCGCCGTGGACGGCCGCGATGCGGATGTCGTCGCCGCTTTCGACCCGCCGAAGTCTCTTGGCCACGACCTTCCGGTCCGTGACGTCGAACTTCAGGTATCTCCGGTCCTCCTCCGGCAGGGAGCCGTAAAACTCCATCAACCTGTCGATGTCGTTCGCGACGAGCCGCCGGATTGTCACCTCCGTGCCGTCTTTCATTCTCTCTGTCTTGTCCATGCGCGCGTTTTCCCTTTCTGCGTTTTTTTGTCCTTCGGTAATGCTTCATATATATATATAAAGGGGATTTCGAAATGTCAAGCCGCGGCCGATTGACAGGACTCCGACGCTAGTGCTATTGTGAACCGAGGCGGACCGATGCCCATCCGACAAGCCGTCCGGCGGTTTCTCGATTTGCCCTTGCGGCGCAAGCTCATCCTGAGTTTTCTCATCGTCATCCTCCTCGGGGGGGTCCTGTCCCTCATCATCGGCACCCGGATCGAGCACCAGACCATCATATCGCTGGCCGAGGCCAAGGTCAGGCACGACCTGGCCTCGGCGTGGATGGTCTATGAGGAACGGCTGCACAGCCTCCGGGACACCATCCGGCTCAGCGCCACGCAGGAGTTCCTCCGGGCGGCCCTCGGGCAAGCGGACCTCGAGAAGGTCGCCGCACGGCTCGACGGGATCCGCCGGGAGTTCGGCCTCGACGTCCTCAACCTCACCGACGCTCTCGGCCGCGTCGTCGTCCGGTCGCGGCGCGCCGACGCGCCGGTCGGCGACGACGTCACCCGGCATCCTTTCGTCGCCCTCGCCCTCCAGAAAGAGGTTTCCGCCGGGACCCGGATCGTCCCCCGGGAGGAGCTCCTCAAGGAGGGGGCCGACCTCGCCGACCGGGCACGGTTCCAATTCGTCCCGACGCCCATGGCGGCCGCGAGACCCGAAGACCATGAGGACAAGGGCATGATGCTCACGGCGGCCGCCCCCGTCGTGGACGAGTCGGGCGTCCTCACCGGCGTCCTCACCGGCGGCCTGCTGTTCAACCGAAACTATGACCTCGTCGACCGGGTCAAGGAGATCGTCTTCAAAGGGGAGAAATACAAGGGCCACGACATCGGAACGGCGACCTTGTTCCAGGACGACCTCCGGATCGCCACCAACGTCCTCGACGATCAGGGCAACCGGGCGGTGGGGACGCGCGTTTCGCGCGAGGTCAAGGAGGCCGTGCTCGACCGGGGGGAAGCCTATGTCGGGCGGGCTTTCGTGGTGACGGCCTGGTACATCACGGCCTACCGGCCGATCAAGGACATCGCCGGCCGAACGATCGGCATGCTCTACGTCGGGATGCTGGAGAGGCCGTACGTCGACCTGCGCAACCGGGTCATGGCGACGTTCTCCGGCATCGCCGCCCTGTGCGCTCTCTTTCTCCTGGGCCTGCTGGCGTTCGTCGCCCGCCGGATCACCCGCCCTCTGGCCGTCATGGTCGAAGCGACGGGCAAGATCGCCCAGGGCGACCTGCGACACCGGGTCGACCTCGAAGGCCGGGACGAAATCGGCCAGCTGGCCCGGGCGTTCAACCGGATGACCGACGAGCTCAGCCTGGCCCATGAAGACCTGACCCAGTGGGGGGGGACCCTGGAGCGGCGCGTCGAGGAGCGCACGCGGGAGCTGCGCGAGACCCAGGACCAGCTCGTCGTGTCGGAAAAGCTGGCGTCGCTCGGCAAGATGGCGGCCGGCGTCGCCCACGAAATCAATAATCCCCTGACCACGATCCTGATCAACACGCATCTCCTTCTCGAGCGGCCCGGCCGGGACGCGGAAGAGGGGGAGACCCTGAACCTCATCGCCGACGAGACGACCCGCTGCGCCACGATCGTCTGGGGCCTGCTGGATTTCGCCCGCCTGACGCCCTCACAGGTAGCCCCGACGGACATCAACGACATCATCGACCGGACTCTCCTGCTCCTCGAAAAGCAGGCCTCGGTCCGCAACATCCGGGTCGAGAAAGCCCTGGACCGCACGCTCCCTTCGATCGAGGTCGACAAGAACAAGATCCAGCAGGTCTTCTCCAACCTGGCCATCAACGCCTGCGAGGCCATGCCCACGGGCGGGACGCTCGTCGTCGCCAGCCGCATGAGCCGCGACGGCACCCATATCGAAATCACCCTCACCGACACGGGCGTGGGGATCTCCAAGAAGAATATCCCCAGGCTGTTCGACCCCTTCTTCACCACCAAAAGCTTCGGAACGGGATTGGGCCTGGCCGTGAGCTACGGGATCATCCGGCAGCGCGGCGGGACGATCCTCGTCCGGAGCGACGTGGGGAAGGGGACGGTGTTCACGGTTCGTATCCCCCTGGCCGACCCGGGGGAAGAGAAACGCATCGAGGAGGCGCCGCAATGACAAAGCCGGGCAAGCACAGGATTCTCGTGGTGGACGACGAACTGACGGTTTGCAAGAGCATCCGGAAGGTGCTCGTCCGGGAGGATTGCGAAGTCGACATGGCGCTCAGCAGCGAGGAGGCGCTCAGCAAAGAGGCCGAACAACCCTATGACGTCATGATCGTCGACCTCAAGATGCCCGGGCTCAGCGGCATGGACCTGCTTAAGCTGCTCAAGGCCCGGAACTCAAAGGCCCGCATCATCATGGTGACGGGTTATCCGACGATGAGGAACACGCTCCAGGCCATGCAGCTCGGGGCGATGGATTTCCTGCCCAAGCCTTTTCTCCCGACGACGCTCCGCAACCTCGTCGCCGCGGCCCTCGAGGCCGGAGACGACAAACCGGAGGGGTCAGACGCCGCGGGTTAGAGCTTCGCGCAGCTTGGCCCCGATGTCGGCCGGGCTGACGGCGACCCAAACGCCGGCCGCCCGGAGGGCGTCCATCTTCTCCTGGGCCGTTCCCTTGCCGCCGGCGATGATCGCCCCGGCGTGACCCATCCGCCGCCCCGGCGGGGCGGTCTGGCCGGCGATGAAGCCGACGACGGGCTTGGGGAAGGACGCCTTGATGTAGGCCGCGGCGTCGTCCTCGGCCGTGCCGCCGATCTCGCCGATCAGGATCACGGCTTCGGTCCCGGGGTCCTTCTTGAAGAGCTCCAGGAGCTCGATGTACTTGAGCCCGACGACCGGGTCGCCGCCGATGCCGACGGCCGTCGACTGGCCGTAGCCCTGCCGCGAGACCTGTTGGACGGCCTCGTAGGTCAGGGTCCCGGACCGGGAAATGATCCCGATCGTGCCCGCTTTGTGAATGGGACCGGGCATGATTCCGATCTTGGCCTTGCCGGGCGAGATGATGCCCGGCGTATTTGGGCCGATCAGGGCGACCGGCTTGCCGCGGAGGTACGTCATGACCTTCAGCATGTCGAAGGTCGGCAGGCCTTCCGTGATGCAGACCACCAGCCTGAGGCCCGCGTCGGCGCATTCCATGATGGCGTCGGCCGCGGCGAAGGGCGGCACGAAGATCGCCGCCGCGTCGGCCCCCTCGGAGGCCACGGCCTCGGTCACGGTGTTGAAGACGGGGACGCCGAGGTGCTTGGTCCCGCCCTTACCGGGCGTCATGCCGGCCACGACCTTCGTGCCGTATTCGATCATCTTTTGGGCGTGGAACGTGCCTTCGCTACCGGTGATCCCCAGGACGACGACCTGCGTTTTTTCATCGAGGAGAATGCTCATGGGAGGCTCCTTTGGCTCGGCTCACTTCACCAGCCCGACGATGCGCTCGGCGGCTTCCTTCATGCCGTCCGCCGAGGAGAAGGCCAAGCCCGACTCGGCCAGGATTTTCTTTCCCAGGTCCACGTTCGTCCCCTCGAGCCGGATGACGACCGGGATCTTCGTCCCCAGCGCCCTGGCGGCCTTGACGACGCCGCTGGCGATCATATCGCAGCGGACGATGCCCCCGAAGATGTTGATCAGGGCCCCCTTGACGTCGGGGTCGCTGACCAGGATCCTGAAGGCGTTGGTGATGGCCTCTTCCGTGACGCCGCCGCCGACGTCGAGGAAGTTGGCCGGCATGCCCCCGGCGTACTTGATGATGTCCATCGTCGCCATGGCCAGGCCGGCGCCGTTGACCATGCAGCCGACGTTGCCGTCGAGCTTGATGTAGTTGAGGTTGTACTTCGAGGCCTCGACTTCGAGAGGCGATTCCTCGTCGAGGTCGCGCATCGCCTGGATATCGGGATGGCGGCCGAGGGCGTTGTCGTCTAAGTTCATCTTCGCATCCAGGGCCAGGACGTCGCCCTGCGTGGTCACGAGGAGGGGATTGATCTCGGCCAGGGAGGCGTCCGTCCCTTCGAACGCCTTGTACAAGCCGGCGATGAATTTCTGGCCTTGTTTGAAGGCCTCGCCCTCGAGGCCGAGCCTGAAGGCCAGCTTCCGGGCCTGGAAGGCCAGAAGGCCGACCGCCGGGTCCACGTATTCCTTAAAGATGAGGTCGGGTTTCTCGGCCGCGACCTTCTCGATTTCGACGCCCCCCTCGGTCGAAGCCATGACGACCGCCGCCTCACGGGCCCTGTCGATGACGATGCCGAGGTAGAGCTCGCGGGCGATATCCAGGGCCTCTTCGACGAGGACGCGCTTGACCCGCTTCCCTTCGGGGCCGGTCTGGTGGGTCACGAGCTGCATGCCGATCATCTTGGCCGCCAGGGCCTCGGCCTCGGCGGGCGTCGCCGCGAGCTTGACGCCGCCGCCCTTGCCCCGGCCGCCGGCGTGGATCTGGGCCTTGACGACGACGCGCGGACCGATCCGTTCGGCGATCGCCCGGGCCGCCGCCGGCGTTTCGGCGACTTCGCCGCGTGGAACGCGGACGCCGAACTTGGCCAGGATCTGCTTGGCCTGGTACTCGTGGATCTTCATCTCTGTCTCCCTTTTCTCGCCTATGAAAACGCCCGGCACTCCGGGCCCATCCCTTATAACAAAGGCCTTCCTGGATGTCAAACATCCCGCGGCCACGCGCCGAATCTTCCCGACCGTCGCTGAAAAGCTGTTAGTTAAATTTTAAAAGTGGACTGTCGTAAAATTTAAAAGTGGACTAAATCGACGTCTTCGAGGCGTATTTTCTGAGTCCCTAAGTAGTCATTATCGCGCCAGAAACGGATCTCCGCGATGCCGGCATCCCGGTTCGGTACGATACGCAGTTGGACGGTATCTCGCACGGAGACTCCGGAGAGCTTAAACTCCAGGTTGTTAAATGAGATTTTCCGATAGGGGTTAACGACTCTCTCCGCGAGCAGGCAGAAGACATCCTTGGTGGACTTAAACGGTGGCGGAACCATGAACTCTCGGAAAAGGGACTTCTTCTCCTCCTGAGCTCTTTGGAAGCGCATCGAGGGGATCTCTCCCGTGGTGCTGTGGACTTGATGATTGTTATAGCGGTCGACTTCGCTGCGGAGGACCTGCCGGGCATCGTTAATCATCTTGATGTTTTCTCGGGCGCAGGTGCGTATCAGTCGATCCTGGAGCCAGCCATACGGCCGTTCGACCTTGCCTTTAGCCTGAGGGGAGAGGGCGTAGCGGGGGTCAATGTGACAGTCTCGAAGGATCCGTTTCCACTGAGGGTCTACGTCGTCGGTGATCAGATAATGTTTTCGCCAGATGGAGTCCCGGCCCTGGACGAAGCGGAAAATCGAGTGAGAGTCGGTGTAATAAGCGTAAGGGGCTCCATAGCCAAGGACCACGCTTTCCAGGGCGGAGATATGGTCCCAGCTGGTCTCCTTTTCAACGAGCTCCGCATACAGCAGCTTACGGCTAAAATCATCGAGGCTCGTGATGAGATGCCATTTCTCTTGGGCGTAGGGGGACCATCTATGGTGGGAAGAGTCGTGCTGGACGAGTTCTCCGATATAATTGGTCAGCACCTCCCGATCATGGGCTTTGCGCTTGGGCCGGCGCAGAAAAAGGTCATGTTCTTTGGCCCGTCTAATGATCGTCGGCACAGAGACCTTTTGTCGATACTTCTGCCATAGCAGATCCCGGATGTAGCTATAGTTATAGGAGTGGAGGGGGATATCCGGGTTTTCGATCAGTCCCTTCTCCCGATGGAGCTCGTGAAGGATATTCTTTTCGGTCTCGGGACTGATCGTTCGGGTCTTCCGACTTCTCTTATAGGCGATGGAAAACTCAGACGGGTTGCTGCGGTATTCCTTGAGCAGCACGAAGAATCGGCTGCGGCCGATCTTGAGGATGTCCAGGAGATACGGCAGTTCGATCTCCTCGTTGTCATAACTCTGAAGTAGAGACCGGACCTGTTGGTCACGGAACGATCTGTGAAGCTGTTTAGCCATGGTGTAAACCTCCTATCCAAACGGAGGTTCTAACCCTAACCGGCCCCTCAGTCCACTTTTAA
>Ga0315284_10003074_pt1 | contig 23789 bp, 27 predicted proteins | sample YL17G09_16_MG_FD_203696 | JGI IMG/M metagenome (GOLD analysis project Ga0315284, IMG submission 203696) | Sediment microbial communities from Yellowstone Lake, YNP, Wyoming, USA - YL17G09_16 | ecosystem: Environmental > Aquatic > Freshwater > Lake > Sediment | place: USA: Wyoming | collected...
GCGGCCGGGTCCGGACGTCCACCGTGGCGCTGCTGATTGCGTTCTTCGCAACCTGGTGGATCTTCGAGACCTATCAGCCCGCACCCGCACCACCCGAGCAGGTGCCGGCAAACGAGATCGTGCCGCCAGGTTTCATCCCCGACCCCGCCTACACCTGGGCCCCCCGCACCGATGTCCAGCAGCGACCCCCGACGCCGACGACGACGCCGACCACGCCGACGACTCCGACGTCCGCGGGGGAGGAACCCGCAGCACCCACTCCGGGAACCGGAACCGAGCCGACGGCCACCCCGGAAGGGCCCTTGCCGGGAGGCGGCGTCGTGCCGCCACCGTCACCGTCGGAGGCACCCGTACCTGCGGTGCCGCCCACTCCGCCACTGCCGACCCCAGGGCCCCCGACCACAGTGCCGCCGATCCCGGCCACTCCGGCACCCCCGGCAACGCCGTAGCGTCGCCTCCCGTCCGACTACACTGACGAGCCGTGATGATCACCCTGGACCATGTCACCAAGCAGTACAAGTCGTCGGGCCGCCCGGCGCTGGATAACGTCAGCGTCCACATCGACAAGGGTGAGTTCGTCTTCCTGATCGGGCCGTCGGGCTCGGGCAAGTCCACATTCATGCGGTTGTTGCTGGCCGAGGAGTCCCCGACGTCGGGTGAGGTCCAGGTCTCGAAATTCCATGTCAACAACCTGTCCGGCCGGCATATCCCCAAGTTGCGCCAGGTCATCGGCTGCGTGTTCCAGGACTTCCGGTTGCTGCAGCAAAAGACGGCGTTCGAGAACGTCGCGTTCGCCCTCGAGGTCATCGGCAAACAGTCCGACGTCATCAAGAAGGTGGTGCCCGAGGTGTTGGAGATGGTGGGGCTGTCGGGCAAGGCCAACCGGCTGCCCACCGAGATGTCCGGTGGCGAGCAGCAGCGGGTCGCGATCGCCCGCGCGTTCGTCAACCGACCGCTGGTGCTGCTCGCCGACGAGCCGACCGGCAACCTGGACCCTGAAACCAGCCGGGAGATTATGGATCTGCTGGACCGGATCAATCGGACCGGCACCACCGTGCTGATGGCCACCCACGACCACCACATCGTCGACTCCATGCGGCAGCGCGTGGTGGAGCTCTCGCTGGGCCGGCTGGTTCGCGACGAGCAGCGTGGCGTCTACGGAATGGATCGCTGAATGCGCGCCGGTTTTCTGGTCAACGAGGTTTACAGCGGCCTGCGCCGCAACATCACCATGACCATCGCGATGATCCTCACCACCGCGATCTCCATCGGACTGTTCGGTGGCGGACTGCTGGTGATCCAGCTCGCCAATCAGTCCCGCAACATCTACCTGGACCGGGTCGAGAGCCAGGTGTTCCTCAACAACGACGTCTCGGCCAATGACCCCACCTGTGACGGCGATGCCTGCAAGGCGCTGCGTGCCCAGATCGAAGCCCGTGACGACGTCAAGAGTGTGCGCTTCCTTAACCGCGACGACGCTTACACCGACGCCGTCACCAAGTTCCCCGAGTACAAAGACGTCGCCAGCAAGGACTCGTTCCCGGCGTCGTTCATCGTCAAGCTCAACAACCCCGAGCAGCATCAGGACTTCGATGCCGCGATGCGGGGTCAGCCCGGTGTGCTCAACGTACTGAACCAGAAGGAACTGATCGACCGACTCTTCTCTGTTCTCGACGGTCTGTCGCGTGCGGCATTCGCGATCGCGGTGGTGCAGGCGATCAGTGCGATCTTGTTGATCGCCAACATGGTTCAGGTCGCGGCGTACACCAGGCGCACTGAGATCGGCATCATGCGGATGGTGGGCGCCACCCGGTGGTACACCCAGTTGCCGTTCTTGTTGGAGGCGGTGCTGGCCGCGACGATCGGTGTGGTGCTGGCCATCCTCGGCCTGATCGTGGTGCGCGCGCTGTTCCTGAACAGAGCGCTCGACCAGTTCTATCAAGCCAACCTCATCGCCCGGATCGACTACGCCGACATTCTTTACATCGCGCCGATCATGTTCGGCGTCGGCGTGGCGATGGCAGCGCTCACCGCCTATGTGACGCTACGGCTGTACGTGCGGGACTAGGAGTGGCAAAGGCATCGGCGGAGAGGAAACTGGCGGCCGCCGCCAAAAAGGTCGCCGGCGCCGGCGCAAAAAAGATCGTCGCCTCCAACCGCAAAGCCCGGCACAACTATTCGATCCTCGAGGTGTTCGAGGCCGGGGTGGTGCTAGTCGGTACCGAGGTGAAGAGTCTGCGGGAGGGCCAGGCCTCGATGGCTGATGCGTTCGCCACCGTCGACGACGGCGAAATCTGGCTGCGCAATCTGCATATCGCGGAATACCACCACGGCACCTGGACCAACCACACCCCGCGTCGCAACCGAAAACTGCTCCTGCACCGCCGCCAAATCGACATCCTGGTCGGCAAGATCCGAGACGGCAACTTGACTCTGGTGCCGCTGTCGATGTACTTCCTCGACGGCAAGGTCAAGGTGGAGTTGGCACTGGCCCGCGGTAAGCAGGCGCACGACAAACGCCAGGACCTCGCCCGCCGCGATGCCCAGCGTGAGGTGGTTCGCGAACTCGGACGGCGCGCCAAGGGCAAGTTCTGATCAGTGGCGGTGGTCGTCGAGTCGGTCGATTCCCAGAATCAGGTCGAGGCCGTAGGTGAATTCCTCGGCAATTGTCATCGGCAGTGCGCCGGAGGCGAAGGTCTTTGCGGTGGCGGGGAACCGGACTGGGTCGGCGCCGGCGAGGGTGACGGGCGTTGCCACCTGTGGTTGCTGGTTATCGGAATGGGCGCTGAGTTGGATGGCGAACCCGCGCACGTAGTGGCTCAGGGTGGCGTAGAGGCGGCCTGCGGTGTCCGGGGTGAACCCTTCGCGGAGTAGGAACGCGAGAAACAGTTCTCGCCTGGCCTCGGTCGCCTGCCCTATCGGCGGATTTTCGACGAGCAGCGAGCCGAGGTTGCGGTGGGCGGCGAAGGCGTCGAACAGCCGTTGGGTGAGGCTTTTGCAGATCTGCTGCCATGTCTGTGGCACGTGGAATTGGCAAATGCCAGCAGTACTTTTTGGGCCAACCCGATTTCCATCCTGCCGTTGGACCAATGCTTCGGCCATCCCTACAGCCAGCAGTACCACTATCACGCCTACTCGTGGAAGTGCTTCCCCAACCAAGGCACCACCGGGCAGTCGCCGCTACTCGGCTACGCCATGGATGGATTCGGTATCTACGGGCCGCGGGGCGCGGATGGCAAAGAGATCACCAATGCCCAGCTTGATGAATGCCATGGCAGGACGGCGCCGGTGCTCTGGAACGGCAAGATCCAAAACATCTATCACTACGTACTCAACAGTGAGTATCCCTACGCGGTCGGCTGCTTCCGGGGGGCGGTCGACCCCGCGAACTACGGCGCTACCCCGCTACCGCTTCTTGGCCAAAAGCCGATGGCAGGAATGGGCCCCGGATAGGCCGGTTGATGTGTCGCTAGCATCGCGGTGTGAGTAGCTCAGAGCGCCCCGTGACCGTGTTGGATAAAGACGACGTATGTAAGGGGTTGTTCGCCTCCTGGGACTCCATCGCCGCACTGCTGGCCGGTCTTAGCGAGGACGAGTGGCGCACAGCCACGGCATTGCCCGGTTGGGACGTCCATGCTGTCGTCGCCCACATGGCCGGCACCGAGTCCATGCTGCTCGGCCTCGCCACACCGGAACCCGATGTGGATCTGGAGACAGTCGAGCACGTCCGCAACTTCGTCGGCGCCATGAATGAGCCGTGGGTGCGATCCCTGCGCGGCGAATCCGGCGCTGCGTTGTTGCAGCGTTTCCGTGACGTCACCGCGCATCGGCGCGCGGTGCTCACCGCGATCCCGGTCGAGGAATGGAACGCCCCGACGCAGACACCGGCCGGACCCGACAGCTACGGACGGTTCATGCGAATTCGGGCCTTCGATTGCTGGATGCACGAGCAGGATATCCGCGCCGCGCTGGGCCGCGAACCGAGTGCTGCGCAGTTGTCCGGTGCGGACGCGCGGCAGTCGCTCGATGAGATGGCGGCGAGCATGAGCTTCGTGGTGGGAAAGAAGGGACAGGCGCCGGACGGTTCACGGGTGCTGCTGGAGCTGACCGGGCCGCTATCGCGGGAGATCCGCGTCGCCGTCGACGGCCGAGCGGCCCTCGTCGATGACTTCGGCGGCGCCGAACCGACCACCGTCGTCACCCTCGACGGGTTGCAGTTCACCCGACTGGCCGGCGGACGCGGCCTGGTCTCTTACCGGCCCGCTGACATTGACTACTCCGGTGACGCGGTGATCGGAAAGCGGATCGTAGAGAACCTCGCGTACGTGATTTAGCGCAGTTCCTCGCTGGGCACATCGAAGCGCTCCTGGTAGGCCCGCACCTTCTCGCGCAGTTCCGCCGCATCCAGGCCAGTGTCAGCCCAGGTGTAGCGGTTGCCGCCGCGGTCACCGGGGTGAGCCGAAAGATGTTCGCGCATCAGCGTTTCCGCCGTCGATGACAACTCCCGGCCGAGTTGTCCGTAGATCTTCCTGATCGTCTCGAACGGGTCGCGCATGAAATCGGCGAATTGGACGTTGATGATCCGGCTGGCATCGACCTCCCCGTCGTCGAACCACTGAAGCTGCCGATTGAGTCCGAGCACGATCTCGTCGCTGCACTGATCCGCGGACTCGGTAATGGTCGGGTTGTCGCTGGCGAGCCTGCGAAGGTGACACATCAGCGCGCTGGTCGAGGACATCACCACCAGTGGATCGCGGTGGGTCTGGACCAGCAGTGCATCCGAGTACTCGTTCAGCAGGTCGGTGAGTTGCCACAGGTGAGCGGGACTCTTCAACAGCCACTTGCCCGGTACGCCGGACTGTAAGTGCTGCAAATACTTTCGGTGATACCGGTAAGCCGGTCCGTGGTCTGCTTCAAGCATCAGCCACCGCTGGTAGTTCGGCAGCCGGTACTGCACGGTGAAGATCATGCTGCAGAAGGTGCCGGCGAAGATCCGCACGCATTCCTGTCCGACGCGCGCGTCCATCGGGTGAAACTTCATGAACCCCGGTATCAACTGCTCGGTCATCTCCAACTGGGCCTGGGTCTCGTCGATACGCGGATCCGTGTAGTAGGTGGCCGGCTGCGGCGCGGGGTAGGGGTGATCCACCTCCCAGGTCAGGGGCGCGCGCAGAGTCGGATCCTGGGCGAGCAGGTCGTAGAGGATCGTGGTGCCGGTGCGAGGTTGGCCGATGATGACGATGGGTCGCTCGATGCGCTGATCGGCGACCTCGGGATGGTCCTCGCGCCAGGCGGTGATCTGCAGGCGGTTGCGCAGCGGCATGATCACGTCGGCGGCGGCCACCTCCACCCCGATGGGGGACAGGTCGGCCTCGGCGACGAGATCGTCGACGAGGCGGTCCAGGTTCTCCCGCCAACCGTCGGCGTCGCCGAAGTCATCACTGCCGGCCAACTCGCAGGCCTGCTCGATCAACCGGTCCGGGTCGAGCCGTGCGGCGGCGTTGCTCATCAGAGTGCCTTTCCATCCAGTACGCGCACCGTGACGTCAGGTGCCTGTGGGTTGTCTAGCCAACGCAGGGTTACGAAACCCCTTGTGCGCCCACCGGTATCGAGCCAGTGCCCGTGCCCGTTGTCGCGCGGGCCGATAGCCAGGCGAACGATGCCATCGGCGTCGGGTTCGATTCCGCGGTTGGTCACCGAACTGTGGCGCAGCAGTGGCTCCAGGCACTCGTGCCAGATGTTCTCCAATGTGACTGACCAGTAGCGGGTTTCGGGCGGCCGGAATTGCAGGTGCAGCGTCTGGTCGGGTTGTAGGTCGAACATGCCGAGCATGTAGAGATTGTCGGGCGTGGTGTTCTCCCCACCGAGGCTTTCCGATCCGGAAGTGATCAAAATGTTCGGTGTTTCGAGCAGATCGGGTCGGACAGTGCGGTGCAGGGTGGCGAGTTTGACGATCGTCCAACCCATCGCGGTCAACTGACCGGCCAGCAGTTCATCGGTCAGCACCGGTGGTGGCGTAGGTGCGCCCAGGCGGGTGATGCGCAGCGCGGCTGGAACCTGGGTGTCCGGATCGGCGATGTAATCGCGCACCACGATCGAGGAGGCATCGGCGGGGATCTCGATCCATTGCGCGCCGGCCAGCTCGGCGTCGTCGGGCCGGGTCGTGGCGAATACGACGTCGAAGCTCCCGGCGCCGTCGAGCACCAGATCACGGTCGCCGAGGTAGCTGCTCATCCGTCGCGGGGTCATCCCGGTGCCGGCCAGGACCTGCAGTCCCAGGTACGTCGAGGTGCCGCGGGTGCCGGTGAGTCGGTAGGCGCGATCGCCGGCGATCATGGCCAGCCAATACGCCCCGTGCGGGTTGGGCCCGCCGACGAACCGGAACTGGTTACACATGGCGACGAAATGGGGGTGGTCGGGATCGGTGTCGACCGTCAGTTCGGTGCACAGTGCCGTGACCCGGTTGAGCAGGCGAATACCCTCGAGCAGTTCGCGCTCGTCGCGGGCGTCGGCGGTGATCTGGGCGGTCAGATCGTCGAGGATCTTCCGGACGAAACCCCAGGCTTCCAGCGACTTCTCGCCGCGCAGGTGCTGCGTCATGTGTTCGGGCCTCGGTTCTGTCGGGTGTCTGGCGTAGACTACGGATTCTGGCTGAAGTTCGGCCGGGGTGCGAGGGGCTGAACGGTTTCGACTTCGCGCATCGAATCAAGAGAAGCGTGCCGGTGCAGGCAAATGACCACCGTAAGCGTCGTTGCAACCAATTAAGCGCCGATTCCAATCAGCGCGACTACGCCCTCGCTGCCTAAGCGACGGTGTGTCTGTCAGACCGGGAGCGCCCTCGGCCCGGACCCTGGCATCAGCAAGAGGGACAAACCGTTAAGTCCGGTCGCGGGATCTAGCGGGAAATCAAACAGCGACTGGGATCGTCATCCTGACTTGTTTGCGTGATCAGGAGATCCAAGTAGAGACATAGCGAACTGCGCACGGAGAAGGCTTGAGGGAATGCCGTAGGACCCGGGTTCGATTCCCGGCAGCTCCACCATCAGTTCAAAGCAGGCCAGGCCGAAAGGTCTGGCCTGCTTTGTGAGTCCTCAACATTTGGCCGTCGACGTGAGCGAGGGCAAAGTAGTAACTGCGCGTCTGAACCGACGCAGGGAATCTGCCGGCCGATGAATCAAAGGAGCGGGACCACAGTGTTAGTCAACGGGATCAATCACATCGCCCTGATTTCCAAGGATGTCGACCGACTGCGCACCTTTTACACGGAGGTGTTCGACGCAGACGCGGGTCCCACCACGCCGCACGGCAAAGGCGGCGGCGAAACCATGACGGTTATACGCATCGGGCCCCACACTGAACTGAACGTGTTCACGATCGAGGGCAACCGCGAGCCGGACCGTCAGACGCCCATGTGGGGGCGCGGGCGTCTCGACCACTTCGGCCTGCAGGCGGCGTCCGAGGAAAGCTTTGAGATGATCCGCCAGCGGCTCATAGAGCGCGGTGCCAGCGACGGTCACGTCAACGACTTCGGCGGTATGCGCAGCATCTTCTTCCGCGACACTGATGGGCTGGAAGGCGAAGTGCTCATCGCAAAGTGACAATCCCGCCAGGCGCGTTCGGATGTCAACATTCCCCTCTGGACACTTCGACCGAAATCTCCCAATGTTCAAAGGTTTTTGCGCTGCGCACCTCGTTGCACCAAGAACACGGCGACCGTCACCAGGCACACCGCGAAGTAGACCATCATGAAGTACTTGCCGGGGAAGGCCGCCTGCGCCTGCACGCCCGCCACCCCGATGCCGATCATGCCGAGCAGGTAGGTCGCCGGGATGATGGCCAGCACGTACGGGGACAGTTCCCGGGCCTTGCGGCTGATCAGCAAGTACAGAAAGCCGGTCAGGAAGTTCGAGATCCCGAAGGCGCCCAGCAGGAAGAACTGATCTGACGGCGTGGTGACCGGGTCGAAGCCGGCAACGTGCACGCCGGCCCAGCGCAGCAGGAACGTGTGCATGATTCCGCGGAACAGGTCCGCGATTCCGAGGCCGAACAACACCGTGGCCGGAAGCCGGAAGGCGTCGCGCCCGGCGGTCACTGCCGACTCATCTCGGCTGCCGCCCGCGCCTGCTGCGCGGCGGGTGTGCCGCCGAAGGCGAACGGCGCCTTGTAGCGGTCAGATACCGCCGAGCCGTGGTTGTAGCCGATGCTGGTGCCCACCGAGGAGATCATCATCATCACTAACGGTATCTCGACGGTTCCGGCGGGCTGGCCGTTGACTCCGACGCGGTAGGGAAGTAGTTCAGCCGAGGGCTTGCAGTTCGGTTGCGGCGGCGACGGCGGCGCCGGCGAAGTCATCGTCGCGAAGCTTCGGTTCGATCGTGTTGACTCGCATGTCATCGACCGCCTGACGGTTCGCGGCGGCCGGTGCGACTAGGAAGGCGTACTTGCGCTGTTTGGTTGCGACGGCGAGGATCGCGTCCCGTTCCCCCATCTTGGTCAGGGAAAGGGTCTTACGGGCCCACTCCCCGGGCGGGACGTCGAACGCGTCAACGTAGACGACCCATAACCGGACGTCGCGTGCCGCCTGCAGACTCATGACGGCGGATTTCACCTCCGCGGCCTGTTCGCTGCTCAACGCCCCGGCGGAATCGGTGACTGCCTGGCTCAACGTCATCGGCGCCGTAGGGGCTTGAGAAGCCGCTGGCGCCGGGGATTGCGGGGCCTGCGACGGCGCGGGCGCCGGAGATGCGGACTGAACCGTCTCCTGGCTTGTGCTCGCTGAGTCGTCGGACTGCAGGAGGGTCTTCGCGCCGAAGCCGATCCCGCCCACCACGGCCAGCCCCGCGAGAATCACGGCGATCCGCTTGGGCCAGATGTACTTGATCGGCACCCGCGTTCCCGTGGGCTGATCATCACGAGTGCCGAAGGAGTTGGCCTCGGGGTAGGGCGGGATGCTCATCCTGCTGGCTCCGATCGTGGTGGAAGTGGCTTCGAACGAGCCTAGCGACGAAGCTATCCGACGTGCCGTGGCAGCGGGTGCTGGGGGAGGGCGGGACTGAGTTTCAGACCTCCCGAGTCGGCTTCATCAATGCCGCTAGTATCCGGACCCATGGCCACTCCGCAACGCGTCCACATCACGCACGAGTTCACATCCGACCCCCAGACCGTGTTCGACAAGCTCGCCGAGCACGAGAACCTCGGCCCGGTCTTCGGGGCCAACATCACCCGCGTCAGCGACGGCACTACCTCGCGCAATGGCGTCGGCTCAGTGCGCCGCCTCAAGCTTGGTCCCCTTCCGGCGTTCGAGGAGACCACCACAACCGCCCAGCCGAACACGCTTATCGAATACAAGATCACCAAAGGCAGCCCACTCAAGGGCCACTGGGGTCGTCAGGAGCTGACACCGACCCCCAGTGGCGGCACGCGACTGGACTACACGATCGGGTTCGACTCAGCGATACCCGGGCTCGCCGCGCTGGTCGGCAAGGTGCTCGCCTCCGCGATCAGCAAGGGTCTCCCGAAGCTCACCGACTAACCACGTGATGTGGGCTAGATCCCTGCGATCATTTCGATGTGGTGGCTGCTGCCAGAACCGCATCGTTGATCGCAGTCGGTGTGACTCCGACAACGGCCTTCTGTGCACGGCTGGCGAAATCCAACAGATAGCGACGTTTGGGACGCCGCGATGTCAGCGCATGGTCGACGGCCTTAGTGACCCTGCTGGGGTCGGCGGCAAGTTTTTGCATACGTCCCAACAACTTCCTACTCCCGGCGAGGTGCGACGCATACAGTCGGCGGTGCTCGTCGCTGAGTTGATCAGCCATCCGGTCATGCTCGTTGACCACTTCGGTCCAGAGATCGGTTCGGATCGGTCCGGGTTCGATGAGGCAGACCGGAATCTTCCACGGCCGCAGTTCCATACGGAGTGCATCGGCCAGGGACTCGATCGCGTACTTCGATGCGTTATAGGCGCCGGTGCCCGGCGTGGTGAACAGCCCACTGACCGACGAGATGAACAACACCCGTCCGTGGGACGCGCGAATCTTCGGCAGCACCGCCTGCGTGACCGCGATCTGCGAGATGACGTTGACGTCGAACTGTCTGGTCAAGTCATCGAGCGCTAACCCCTCCACCGGTCCGTTGACGACGATGCCGGCGTTATTGACGACGCCGTTCAACTGAGCGGGGAGTAGGCCGGGAAGGGCGGCGATCGCAGCGCGGTCGGTGATGTCGAGTGGGATCGCATGCACGTTGGGTATGCGCCCGAGACTCTGCAGGGCGTCGGCGGATCGTGCGGTCGCGTAGACGTCCCAACCCCGTCGGCTCATATGCTCGGTGATCGCCAGGCCGATTCCACGGCCTGCGCCGGTAACCAATACGGAAGGCATGGTTCCTCTTCTCTGGTTGCCGTTCGGCGGGTGGGGGATCCGTTACGCCGTCCTAACGAATTCCATGAAAGCTCACCAAGGGGGGTAGGCCCATCCGTACATCGTCCACGCGCCGAGGTTGGCGGAGGGCAGAATCTGCACCTGGTGGCCATCGCCGTAGCCGGGCGAGAGCCCCTGCACGCCGCCGGAAACGAACGTACCGTCGCCCCGAGAGATGTCGACATGGTTTCCGTACGGGCCGGCGGAGAACACCAGTGCGCCACGCGGGATCGGTGTTTCGTGATGGTCGAGCCCGCGGGCGGCCAGCGATTGGTAGAACGACAGTGCCATGTCGTGACCAATGCCGGTCTCGGTGGTGAGGCCGAATGCGGCGTCCACGAAATCTTCGCAGCCATAGGGGCCGAACATATCGGTGCCCACCATGCTTTCGGCGACCAGTACGGGATCGTTGGATGCGTATTGGGCGCCAAGGCTTCTGGGCGCGGTCCATGGTTCGGCAGGAGGCGGATCCCAAGTGATGACGTCTCTCTCACTTGTGCTCGTACCGGGACCGCCGAGGCGGCCCTGCGCCGAAACCGAGGACTTCTCATCAAGCTCGATTGAGAAGCTGGTCTCGTCAAGGGCGCATTGCGCGCCGGCGTCGGTACCCCCTCCCGGCGTGCACGAAGCGGCGGCAACCCCAGCCAAACTCACTGCCGCCGTTACCGACACCGAAACCAGGGCGCCCAGAACCAACCCGGGTGCAGCGAGCTTCAGGTTGTTGTCTGTCACCAGAGTCCCTCTGGTCGGCGTTTGACTACCCATAGAGAAATAGACCGTACGCGTCTGGACCACGGCCATTGGCGAATTCCGACTCGACAGTCCCGGACTGTCGACTGCGCGACCCCTCGGCGGCGAGGTCTAGCGTGGGCGGAATGGATTACCTCAGCGACGACGAATGGCAGGAGCCGGATAGCGGCACCGACAACCCGCTACGTCGTAACGAGGTCGCACAGACGAGCCGGGATGCCGAGGTTAGCGAGTACGCGATCGACGGTCCCGTCATCGTGGGGCCGGGGTTGCCGCCCGAGGATGGTTCCTGTGGTCAGTTCGCTGTTCAATTTCATGTCACCACGACAACGGTGGTGGGGCTCAAACGCATCGCCGATGCGCGTGGGCTGAGTGTGCCGGAATTGTGTCGACAGGTCGTCGGTGTTTTCGTTGCACAGCAGGAAGGCGAGCTGGGCGCACTGCTCGCCGCTGAGGCCGAGGTCGCCGACTACCGGCCGAGCTTGGGCCAGTCGTAATCGCACGTACCGGGACGCGATGCTCCGAATGGCATACTTGTGGCATCGCCCGCATACGGTTGAGCACTACAGCCGATGCTTCCCTGCTGGAAGCGGCTCGGGCCCTTCATTCCGGGCCGACCGATGCCGCGCTGGTGGACGACGCGTTGCGAGCCCTGCTGGCCCGGAATCGGGCTCGCGAGATCGACGCCGGCTACGCCGCCTACGACGAAAAGCCGGTTGATCAGCCCGACGAGTGGGGCGATCTCGAGTCGTGGCGGAGGGCGGCGAGCGCCTCGTGACGCCGATTCCGAATCGAGGCGATGTGTGGTGGTGTGAATTGTCGGAGATTGGCCGCCGGCCTGTCTTCGTGCTGTCGCGCGACGCGGCGATCCCCAGACTCCGTCGGGCCGTCGTCGCCCCGTGCACCACGACTATCCGCGGACTGGCCAGCGAGGTCGTCCTGGAGCCAGGGGCGGATCCGATTCCCCGGCGTTGCGCCGTCAATCTGGACTCAGTGGAAAGCGTGTCGGTCGCCGTTCTCGTCGAAAGGCTTGGACGGTTGGCAGACGAGCGGATGCGACAGGTTTGTGCCGCACTGGCCGTGGCGGTGGACTGCTCGCCGTAACAAGACGGAATCGCTGAGCAGTACGTCGCCTCAGATGTATGGCGTGCCGCGGTCCCAACGCGGCGGGTACATGGATACGGCGCGACATTGCCCGGGCGGGACAGGTGTCGGTCAAGTGGGCCGTTTAGGGGTTGACGGCCGTGTGCACTGACTGGGGGATCCCCCGGCTGATCAGCAGGTCGCGGGCCGCGGCCAGCAAGCCGCGCGGCCTTGGTGGAGTGAAGTTCGGGCAGGTCGCGAAGATGCGCGTTCACCGCCTTTACGCTGGCGGTATGGCTCACACTCCCTTGTCCGCCGAGGACATCGACCGGCTGACCAACCAACCGCCACGGGTGGAGGCGTTACGGAAAGCCATCTTCACCATTGCCGACGGGTTGACCACCGCCGTGGACCTGTCCCGCATCTACGTCGACGGGTTGGAAAATCTGCCCGCCGACGGGCGCTTCCTGCTCGTCGGCAATCACACGTCAGCCGGGTGGCCGGAAATCGTGTTGACGGCGTACTTCGTGCACCGCCATCTCGGGGTGCGCGTCAGAGGGCTTGCCGATCAGCGCGTCAGTCAGGTGAAGGGCTTGCAGAGGGATATCTTCGAGGCGGTCGGCGCGGTACCCGGCCAACCGGATGTCGGCGCTGAGTTGATGCGACTCGACGAGACGATCCTGGTGTTCCCCGGCGGCGGTCGCGACATGCTGAAGTTCAAAGGCGAGGAATACCAACTGAATTGGGCAGGCCGTTCAGGATTCGCCCGACTGGCCATCGCCCAGGACTACCCGATCGTCCCGGTCGGTCTGGTCGGCGGTGACGACGTCTTCCACAGCCTCGTCGCGCGGAACAGCGCATGGGAGCGGATGACGCGAACCTTCGGAGAACGGATGCACGATATGTCCGGTGTCGGTGTGCCCCTGATGCGCGGTCTGGGACCCACGCTTGTACCGCGTCCGCAACGGATGTATCTGCGCTTCGGGAAACCGATTTCAACGACAGTGCCCGCCCGGGTCACGGCCGAAAAGTGGGAGGCCACCGTTAAACGATGCACCCAGACCGAGTTGGAGACGATCCTGGCAGATCTTCAGGAACTGCGGGGCGGCGACCCGTTCCGCAACCTCAACCCGCTTCGGTGGGGTGCTGCACTCAGGCCGACGGACGCCTCAGGCTAGCGATCTATCTCTGCTACCCCCGTCAGGGATTCAAGACGTTCTTCGCGGATAAGATACGCACCGAGGCGCGAGCGCAGCCCCACTCAGCGACCGCCGACCTGTGCCGGTGGGGTCAATTCACCTGGCGCATTACACATTCACCATTTACGGAGTGATCATGACCTACAGCCTCGGAAACCCCACCATGGCAACTCTTTTCGCCGCCGGCCTTATCTTCCTGCTGGCACTGGTGCTCGGGATCTGGAAGTACCGACAGATGGCAACGAGCCCTGACCACCTGGCCCATCCTTATGTTGACATCGCGCACCGCGCAGCACTGCTGTACTCGTTCGCGACATTGCTCTTGGCGGTCTTCGTCGAACTCAGTGCATGGCCGGACTGGGTCAATTCGACGGCTGCGGCCACGGTCATCCTCTTCTTCGTCGGAGCGATAATCAGCTACATCATCCACGGCGCCAAGCGCGATACGACCAACCAACTGAGCCAACCGGGGCGCAGTATCCATGTCGCGATGTGGGCGCTCATCATCGCCGAGATCGGCGGCTTCGTCGTTCTGCTCGCAGGCTTCCTGCGGGGGTGGATGTGAGCACCATCGTGATCGTTCTCGCCGCCGTGTTCTTCGGGGGCATGGGCGTCTTCGCGCTTGCTCGGCCCACCGCGCTGATCCGCCCGTTCGGCATCACCCTGCCGATTCCGGAGTCGCGTGCCGAGGTGCGCGCCGTCTACGGCGGATTCGGCCTGGCGATCGCCGGCATGCTGGCCCTTGCCTTAACGGGTCATCCAGCACGCGATGGCATTCTCATCACGGTCGCTGCGGCACTGGGTGGCATGGCCATTGGGCGGTTGGTGTCCGGGGTGATCGATCGGCCAAAGGCGTTCTATCCGAACGGGTTTTACTTTCTGGTTGAGGTTGCCGGTGGTGCGGCACTGTGGTGGGCGGCTGCTGGCTGAGGGCGCTGCATTCCCCGGCAGCCCGATGTTTTGGCCGCAGAGGCTATATCCTGAGCCCCCGCCGACTCGCGCAATAGCGGCCAGCGAAGACGGTCTCAGCAGGGAGTGCATATGAAGGCTTCGGACAACATCGGACGCCTCGGAGGCCTGGCCGTCGCCCTGGGCATCGGGGCGGCAGTGAGCTCGGGGGCCGGGGTGGCGTGGGCCGATACCGGCAGGCCCAGTGATAACGCCGATGCCGCAACCAGCTCGCAGGTAGCCAAATCAACAGCGCGCTCGGTGCACAGGGCCTCGGCACCGAAGACCCTCAGCCGCACACCGAGTGAGTCGACCCCGACAGTGGCGATGCTCGCAACGACAGCTAAATCCGCTGGCGTCGGTACTTCAGGCACCAGGCCGGCGGCGCCGGTGGACACATCACTGGCGTCGGTGATGTTGACGGCCGCGCGCCGTGAGGCGGCCGCCCCGGTAGCCAGGCGGGCGGCGACATCTGCCAGAGCAAGCGCAACTGCCGGCCGCCCGACGCCGTTGGATCTGCTGGCGTTTGCGCGGCGAGAATTGTTTGGTGATCCGCCGACCATTGGGTACGACTCGGCGCTCAACAGCCAGTCCTCGGGCGGCGTGGTCACCGGCAACATCGCGGCGACCGGTGATGCGCTGAGCTACGCCGTCACCCAGAACCCGCAGTACGGCCGTGTGGTGATCGACCAGGGGACCGGTCAGTTCACCTACACGCCGGTGGTGAGTCCGGCCAATGCATTCACCGATTCCTTCGAGATCAAGGTCGAGGACACCGGCTTCCATCTCCTGGGGTTCCTTGATCCGAACGCAGATACCGCCGCCGCGAACATTGCTGTGGCGGTGACAGGAACCAATCCTGTTGCGGCTCTTGGGTTCCCGGACGGCTTCCGCTGGGGCGTGGCCACGTCCGCCTTCCAGACCGAGATGGGCGGCGCGGCGCCCGTCGATCCCAACACCGACTGGTACGCGTGGACTCACGACCCGCTCAACCAGCTGCTCGGCTGGACGAAAGGGATACCGGAGAATGGACCGGGTTCCTATCTGCAGTATGCGACTGATGCTCAACTGGCCAGCCAGGGTGTCGGCGCAGACACATTCCGGATCGGCTTGGAATGGAGCCGAATCTTCCCCAGCGACACCAGAGTCGTCGCGGGCGTGACGTACTCGATGGCGGACGTCGATGTGTCGGACGGGGTGAGCGACTCGGAAATGCAGATCCTGGACACACTCGCCGACCAAGACGCGGTGACGCACTACCGCGACGTCTTCGCCGACCTGCACGACAACGGCCTCGAACCGATGGTGACGCTTGTGCACTTCACCTTGCCCAGCTGGCTGCATGACCCGCAAAAAGCACGCATCACCGAGACTCTTGGTGGCCTCTTGGGTTACACCCCGCCGACCGGCGGCGGGTGGGCCTCCGAGAACACCGAGGTCGAGTTCGAGAAGTACGCCGCCTACGCCGCGTATAAGTTCGGTGACCAGGTGGACACCTGGGTGACGATCAACGAGCCGGTCAACACCATGCTGGCGTCCTACCTCGTTCTTCCGGGTCAGGGTGGGTTCCCGCCCGGAGTCTTACGTGGCGACCTGCTGAAAAAGTCCCTCATCAATGAAGCTGAGGCGAACGCGGCGGCGTACCGCGCAATTCACGAGTTCGACCTCGGACCTGACACCCAGGTCGGCGTGGTGCTCAACATGCTTCCGTGGGAGCCGGCCAATCCGGCCAGTGCGACCGATCAGAAAGCGGCCGCAGAATTCAACAACTTCTACAACCGCTGGTTTCCCAACGCGGTGATCAACGGACAAGTGGATGCCAATTTCGACAACACCCTGACAAATGACCCGGCGCGACCAGATTTGGCGAACACTTCCGATTTCGTCGGCGTCAACCACTACTCGGTCGCCACCGTCGACTCCTTGGGCGGCGCCGGAGCTGTGTTGGCATTGATCAGCGGCATACCGCTGCTGAACGGACTGCCGATGCCCGAGCACGCCGGCGCCTGCCCGGCGGTGCAGGGTTGCACCGACATCGGCTGGGCCATCCAGCCAAGCGCCCTGCGTGACGGACTGGATGTCGCCGCCTCCTACGGCAAGCCGCTTTGGATCACCGAAAACGGAATCGCCGATGCCAGCGACGCCAACCGGGCCGCTTACACGGTGCGTCAACTCGCCGTGCTGCAGAAAGCCATCGCCGACGGAATCGACGTCAAGGGCTATATCTTTTGGTCACTCATCGACAACCTGGAGTGGGCAAAGGGCTACGCGCCAAGGTTCGGACTGTATTCGTTCGACCCCGTGACGTTGGTGCGCACTGCCAAGCCGAGCCTGGCGATCACCCGCCAGATCCCGCGCGACAACGGCATTTCAGCGAGCCTGTTCGCGACCTACGTTAAGGATGCGCCCGCCGGGCGTGCCTCAACTGCTTGACCGTTCCTGCGCGCCGAAACTGCACTGGACTAGTACGACTAGTCCGATAAGTCAGATCGGCGTATCCTGGTGCGATGAAGACCATCTCGAGCACGGAGGCCAAAGCTCAGCTCAATGCCATCCTCGCTGAGGTGGAGCGCACCGGTGCGCCGGTGACGATCACCACCCATGGTCGGCCCGTCGCCATCCTCACGCCGGTGCAGCCACGGCCCCGCATCTTCGGGCAACTTCCGAAACTGGTGCTCGGCGACGACTTCGACGAGCCGCTTCCAGATTCGGAGCTCGATGCGTGGGAGGGAGTCGGCGAGTGAGGACCGGCCCGGCGTTTGAGCCGCCCTCCAGCGCAATCCTTCTCGACACGCACACGCTCCTGTGGCTTGTGAGTACGCCCGATCAGCTCTCGGCTAACGCGCGCGAGGCGATCTCAGACCCGGCACGTGAAATAGCAGTCTCGGCGGCCTCTGCGTGGGAGATAGCCATCAAGACCCGCCTCGGCCGACTCGATGGGGAGCCACTTCTCGCGGCGTGGCCGGACATCATGGCGGCGATGGCGGTCACCGAACTGCCGATCGAGGTGCCCGATGCGATGATGGCGGGCCGACTGCGGTGGAATCATCGCGACCCGTTCGACCGGATGATCGTGGCGCAGGCCGCCCGTCGTGGCCTCACCATCGCCACCCGTGACGCGGGCATTCTCAATGCAGCGTTGACGCCCACCTTGACGGTGTGACCGGACGGTCCCGCTAGGTGCTGTTGCCGAACCCGGTGACGCTGCGGATCAACGGCAGGTTCGCCATGGTCGCGAATCCCGGCGGCGCCGCGCACACCGCGGGGACGGCGTTGAGGATCTGCATCGCGGTAGCGACGTTGGATGCGGTGACGTGCTCGCGCATACTCGCACTGGGGGAGCCGGCCATCACCAGGAAATGGGTGCGCATCTTCGGGTCGCCGTCGATGGTCAGCGTCCAGCCGTGCTGGGGTTTGGGCCAGTGCGACGGATATTCCCCGCCGACGGTCCACAGCGCCTCGATCTCGACGAGGGTCTCCCCGCCGCGCCGGCCCGCCCAACTCCAGCGCTGACCGGCAGTGGTTCCGGCCCGCAGCACGTGGTCGAAGATTTGATGGTCCCGGGTGGCGGGGACGGCCTCGACCGTCGCGGTCACCTCGTCGATTCCGGCGTTGAGCGCATCGGCCATCAGCCACACCTCATTGCTGAAGATTCCGCTGTTGAAGGCAAGGAAGTCGTTGGCAGTCGGGTTGATGTCCTCGACGGGTTGGCCGAAGGCCATGTTGTCGAAGGTGATCGCGGTGCTGTCGTAGAACGACCAGTCGGCCCGCTCCTGCAGGGTGATCCGGTCGATGCGCCGGCTCATTCCCGACAGTGCCAACGGCAGTACGCCGGACAGGTTGCCCGGGTTCAGTCCGCTGCCGTGCACGCTGCTGCGCCCGGTCTGGCACGCCCGCGAAAGCCGGTCGCGGTCGCCCGCGTTGATGCGGCGGGGATGGAACAGAAACGCTGTTGTGACAACGTTTTTCCCGCTCGCCAGGATGGCGCAGACCTCGTCGATGCTGGTATTGCGTGGCGTGTAGAGCACGCAGTCGGCGTCGAGGGCGAGGATCTCGTCGACATCGGTGGTGGCGGTGATACCGATGGGGGCGCGACCAATCAACTCAGCGATGTCGACACCGTTTTTGTCCGGTGAGTACACCCGGGCGCCGGCGATCCGAAGATCGCGGCGATGGTCCAGGATCGCGATCAGCAACTCGGTTCCGACGGCGCCGGTGCCCCACAAGACGACCCGATGATGTGCTGATGTCGACTGCGCTGAATTCGCCATGAACGCTCCGAGTGATGGTGGGTGGCCCCCGGGGGCCGACGCTACCGGTCGCCGTTTCGATGACGGCACCCGCCTGGCAATCAGTTGCGCCAGCTAGACCAGGGGAGCTGCGGCTGATTAGCGGGTGGTGCGCACGCTAAAGAAGCTCGTTGACCAAAGCCGTGACGCGAGAACGGATCTCGTCGCGGATGGGCCGGACGGCGTCTATTCCCTTGCCGGCCGGGTCATCGAGTTCCCAGTTGCGGTAGCTGGTTCCGGGGAAGATCGGGCAGGCGTCCCCACATCCCATCGTGATCACCACATCGGAGGTCTCGACCGCCTCATGGGTCAATAGTGTCGGTGACTGATCGGAGATGTCGATGCCGACTTCGGCCATCGCCTCCACGGCCGCCGGATTGATGCGGGGACCCGGATCACTGCCGGCGGAGCGGACCTCGACGGCATCCCCGGCACTGTCGCGCAGAAAACCGGCGGCCATCTGGGAACGTCCGGCGTTATGGATGCAGACGAATAACACGCGGGGCCGAGAAGTCATGGGCGAGGGCCTTTCAGCTCGGAGTAGTAAAGCGTTTCCGCAGAGCCAGTGACACGTACACCAGCCCGACCAGTACCGGCACTTCGATCAGCGGGCCGACCACCCCGGCTAGGGCTTGTCCGGAGGTCGCGCCGTAGGTGGCGATGGCCACCGCGATCGCCAGTTCGAAGTTGTTGCCTGCTGCGGTGAAGGCAAGGGTGGTGGTGCGGGCGTAACCCAGGCCCAGTGCCGCCCCGAGCAGGAATCCGCCGCCCCACATCACGGCGAAGTAGGCCAGCAGTGGTAGCGCGATGCGGGCGACGTCCCACGGCCGGCTGGTGATCTGATCGCCTTGGAGCGCAAAGAGAATCACGATGGTGAACAGCAGCCCGTAGAGCGCCCACGGACCGATCTTGGGCAGGAACGTGGCCTCGTACCACTGCCGGCCCCTGGCCTTCTCCCCGAGTCGGCGCGACAGGTAGCCGCCCAGCAGGGGGATGCCCAGGAAGATCAGCACCGACTTGGCGATCTGCCACGGCGAGGTGGAAATCGAGGCTTGTTGCAGTCCGAGCCAGCCGGGCAGCACCGCGAGGTAGAACCAGCCCAGCACCGCGAACATGACGACCTGGAACATCGAGTTCAGGGCCACCAGCACCGCGGCGGCCTCGCGATCGCCACAGGCCAGGTCGTTCCAGATGATCACCATGGCGATGCAGCGGGCCAGGCCCACGATGATCAGCCCGGTGCGGTACTCCGGCAGATCCGGCAGAAACAGCCATGCCAGGGCGAACATCAGCGCCGGGCCGAGCACCCAGTTCAGGACCAGGGAGCTGACCAGGAGCCTGCGGTCGCCGGTGACGGTGTCGAGGCGGTCGTAGCGCACCTTGGCTAGCACCGGGTACATCATGATCAGCAGACCCAGGGCGATCGGCAGCGAGATGCCGTCGATCTGCACCTTCTCCAGCGCGGTGTTCAGTCCGGGGATCCACCGGCCCAACAGCAACCCCGCTGCCATCGCCACGCCGATCCACACCGGCAGGAAGCGATCCAGCGTGGACAACCGGCCAGCCACCGGAGCTTCAGCGCTCGCTGTGCCGGTCACACCGAAACCCCTACAGCTGCAACCGAATCAGCGCCCGTGCTCAACAGCCATGACAGCGCGGCCAGGGCTTCGGGCACCACCGCGTAGTACACCCAGGACGCCCGCCGCTGCGAGGTCAGCAGTCCGGCGTCGCGCAGCACCTTCAGATGGTGCGACACCGTCGGCTGGGACACGTTCACGCCAGCGGAGATGTCACAGACGCAGGCTTCACCGCCGGCATGGCTGGCCACCGAACTGAGCAACTGCAACCGCACCGGGTCCGACAGTGCCTTGAACTTCGCCGCCATCGGCGCTGCCGCCGACGCACTCAGGGGCTCAGCCACCAATGGCGTCACCGCACAGCCATCCCGACCCGACCCGCGATTCGACATGTATCGATATTGACAGACACCGAATCCCCAGGGCAACTTGAGGGCGCGGGGGCAACTTGAGGGCGCGGATGACGTGTCGGTGACCGTCGGCCACTCGACGGGCGCGGTGAGGTTGAGCTGGCGCACACTGGTAGGCGATGACCTACCGCAAGGACCCTGACGCGATCAAGGCGCTGACGCCGGACCAGTACCGGGTGACGCAGCGCAACGGCACTGAGCGCGCGTACAGCGGCGAGTTCTGGCTTCATGACGAGCCGGGTATCTACGTCGACGTCGTCTCCGGAGAGCCACTGTTCGCCTCGGTCGACAAGTTCGACAGCCGCACCGGGTGGCCCAGCTTCACCAAACCGGTCGACGGCCGCAACGTCGTCACCAAACGGGACTTCACGATGCTGTTCCCGCGCACCGAGGTGCGCTCGGCGCACGGCGACAGCCACCTCGGGCACGTGTTCAAAGACGGCCCGCGGAACCGCGGCGGGCTGCGGTACTGCATCAACTCCGCGGCCCTGCGGTTCGTTCACCGCGACGACCTCGAGGCGCAGGGCTACAGCGACTACGTCACACTATTTAGCAAGGAGGACAGCATGAGTGAGTACAAAACCGCGACCCTGGCCGGCGGTTGCTTCTGGGGCATGCAGGACCTGATCCGCCGCCAGCCGGGCGTGGTCTCGACGCGGGTGGGCTACACCGGCGGGCGCAATGCCAACGCGACCTACCGCAATCACCCCGGCCACGCCGAGGCCATTGAGATCGTCTACGACCCGGCGCAGACCGACTACCGGGCACTGCTGGAGTTCTTCTTCCAGATCCACGACCCGTCCACCAAGGACCGGCAGGGCAATGACCTTGGAAGCAGCTATCGCTCGGCGATCTTCTACGTCGACGACGAGCAGAAGCAGGTGGCACTCGACACCATCGCCGACGTTGATGCCTGCGGGCTGTGGCCGGGGAAGGTCGTCACCGAGGTGGTACCGGCGTCGGACTTCTGGGAGGCCGAGCCCGAGCACCAGGATTACCTGCTGCGCATTCCCAACGGTTACACCTGTCACTGGCCGCGGCCGGGGTGGAAGGTGCCGAAGCGCGAAACGGTGTAGCCCCCGCAGCTTTGTTCCCATGGACCGTGCCGGCCGTACTTGACTAGCCGCTCAGGCTTTTCTCAGGTACCATCAGCGAAGTCTTTTTCTCTGCCGGGCAGAGGTCTGCAGAGCGGTCGGGAGATTCAACGTGAAACGAGCGTCGGCCCACGTCGGACGGGTTGGTGGTCTGGCTGTCGCGCTCGGAATCGGAGCCGCGATCGTCTCGGGCGGTGCGGGGCACGCCGGGGCGAACCCGGCCGAACCCTCCGACACGGGGACGGAGGCCGCTTCGCCGGCCCGGGCGGACTCGGCAGGGCCGACGACCCGGACCCGGTGGAGCCGGCCCGCGGCCGAGACCGGGGCGCGCCGGGGTGATTCGGCGTCGACGCCACGAACCACCGCACCGGCCCGGCCTGAACTGACGCCGCCCGGGAAGGCATCACCGTCGGCAGCCGCGGTGGCGATACCGGATCGGGTGACGGCACTGCCGAGCGCCAGCTCGACACCGCGGACCGCGCGGGTGCAGGCCGTGACCCGCGCCGTGACCGCAGCCGTGCAACCCATCGCAGCAGTGGCGGCGGAGCAGCACAGTCCGGTCGCCGCCCAATCGGTGGCGCCGGTGTTGGTGGCGCCGACTGTTGCCGCACCGGTCATGGTGCAGGCTCCGGCCACCGCAAATGTGGACTCCGTGCTATCGCCGTTGTTCGGATCAGGGCCGGGTGCGCCGATGGAGTCACCGGTGTCGTGGATGGTCGCGGCGGTCGCACGACGCCAGAGCGGTGAGCCGAGAGCGGTTGCGCCGGCTGCAGTTATTGCGACGACCGCACTGCCGGTCGCGTCGGTCGCGGCGGCCGCCGTGGTTGCGAACCAATCCCCGGTGATCCTTGACGTGCCATTGGGTGCCCCCAACGCCGCCACCGGGGCAATCACCGGCACGGTGCGGGCGAGTGACCCCAACGGCGACCGGCTGACCTACCGGGCGACCACGTCGACCAAGGGCGCGGTGTCGATCACCTCGACCGGAGTGTTCATCTACACCCCGACGTCGACCGCCCGGCACGCCGCCGCCAAGGTCGGGGCCACCACCGCCGCCAAGACCGACACGGTCACCGTCACGGTCACCGATTCCCAAGGTGCGTCGACCACCAGAGCGGTCACGGTGACGATCTCACCGACCAACGCCATCCCGGTGACCAACTCCACCGTCGGCACCCCCAATGCCAGCACCGGCGTGGTCACCGGTTCGGTGACCGCGACCGACGCCAATAACGATCCGCTGACCTTCACCGCCCCCGCCACCACGGCCAAGGGTTCGGTGTCCGTCAACGCCCGCACCGGCGCATTCACCTACACCCCGACGGCGACGGCGCGCCACGCCGCGGCGAAGATCGGGGCCGCCACCGCCGCCAAGACCGACACGTTCACCGTCACCGTCACCGACGGCTACGGCGGGACGGTTCCGGTCGCCGTGTCGGTGGCGATCAGCCCCAAGAACGCCGTTCCGGTCGCTGGAACCACGACGGTGGGCACTCCCGATACCTCGTCGAGTGTCGTCACCGGCAAGGTCAACGCCACCGACGCCGACAGCGACGCCCTGACGTTCAGCACGGCTGCTAAAACCACGAAGGGCAGTGTCAGTCTTAACGCCGCGACCGGTGCGTTCACCTACACCCCGAGTGAACCCTCCCGCGCGGTGCCGGGCACGGACACCTTCACGGTGACGATCACCGACGGCTACGGCGGGTCGACGCCGGTGGCGGTCTCGGTGCCGATCATCGGCAAAGCGCAGCAGGCCAAACTGACTTTCGTCTTCAACTACGGGACCGGGTCGCAGTACTGGACGTCGACGGCGAAGAGTTCGCTCCAGACGGCGGCGAATCTGGTTGGTTCCTACTTCGTGGTCAGCAAGCCCGTCACCCTCGTCTTCGATGTCACCGCGGAAAAATCCCCCAGCTCGGCGACGCTGGCGTCGGCGGGCAGTGATCTCACCAGCGCCAGTGCCGGTTTCTTCAACACCGTGGTGCAGAACAAGATCCTCACCGGTGTGGACT
>Ga0315284_10003075_pt1 | contig 23788 bp, 20 predicted proteins | sample YL17G09_16_MG_FD_203696 | JGI IMG/M metagenome (GOLD analysis project Ga0315284, IMG submission 203696) | Sediment microbial communities from Yellowstone Lake, YNP, Wyoming, USA - YL17G09_16 | ecosystem: Environmental > Aquatic > Freshwater > Lake > Sediment | place: USA: Wyoming | collected...
GCGGAGATGAGGGCAAATGCCGCATCCGTCTTCCAGGCAGCAATAGCTGCTGTGGATCCTGAAGCCGCGATCATTTCCGCCCTGACGCGGGAAAAGGACACCCTCTATCTGAAAGGCAAACACTTTGCCCTGCAAGCATTCAGGAGGATAGTTATCGTTGGAGCGGGAAAGGCCACCGCTCCCATGGCAGGGGCAATGGAAAGGCTCTTGGGAGATAGGATAGATACAGGTATAATAGTAGTGAAATATGGGTATTCTTCTCCTTTGCAAAAAGTGAAAGTAGAGGAGGGAGGACATCCCGTACCCGATGATGCCGGCCTGAAAGGCGCTAGAGATATCGTGCACCTCCTGAGCCAATGCGACGATAACGACCTTGTCATCTCCCTCATCTCGGGTGGAGGGTCGGCATTGCTTCCGCTCCCCCCCCCTGAGGTCACCCTCGAACAAAAACAGGTGGTCACCAGAGAGTTGCTCCGCTGTGGTGCAACCATCCATGAATTAAACGCGGTGAGGAAACACCTGTCTCTGACAAAAGGGGGAGGACTTGCACGCCACGCCTACCCTGCGACAATCATCAACCTCATGCTCTCGGATGTTGTCGGAGACGACATGGACGTTATCGCCTCCGGACCCTTTGTCCCCGACCGATCAACCTTCCAGGATGCTGTCGCTGTCCTTGAGAAGTATGCGATTGTCGGAGCAATCCCCAGGCCGATCATGGATCATCTCCTGCGAGGCGCCATGGGGGTGATACCCGAGACCCCGAAAAAGGGGGATCAGATTTTCGAGAAGGTGACCAATCTCGTTATCGGCAGCAATATCATTGCCTGCACTGCAGCCAGGGAACAGGCAAAGTCCCTCGGTTACAACACCACGATCCTCTCCTCAATGATCGAGGGGAACACCCCCGATATTGCCCTGGCCCACGTGGCGATCGCAAGAGAAGTCCTCTCCTCACATAATCCTATCTCACGACCCGCCTGCATCATCAGTGGCGGCGAAACGACCGTAAGGGTGCAGGGAAAGGGACTGGGCGGGAGGAACCAGGAGTTCGCCCTCGTTTGTGCGCGATCTCTAGTTGATTTTTCCGGAAAGATCGTGATCCTGAGCGGGGGTACGGATGGGACTGACGGGCCGACTGATGCCGCCGGCGGTATCGTGGATACCGGCACGCTGAGCCGGGGGAGTGAGATTGGTCTTTCCGTTGATAGCTTCCTCAAAAACAACGACGCCTACCATTACCTTCAAGCCACCGGCGATCTCCTCATGACCGGCCCGATGAGAACGAACGTCATGGATGTCCGCATCATGCTGGTAAGTGATTAGCGAGCAGCGATCAGGATCACAAACAAAATATAGGGTCTGGAAAAAATGCAGGAGCCAGTTGCCGTGCCTTTTGATTTGGCACCATTCCCCGCCACGTTCCCGGGAAGGTAGCCAAATCTCGTGACTTTTGGCCCTCTGTGAGACCAAAGGGGGCGGGGGGATTGAGCTTTTTTACTTATGTTTGTGCCAGCGCCGCCTTGATCCGGTCCAGGCCCTTGACAATGTTCTGCTCCGATGTGGCGAACGAGAGTCGGACATGGTCGTCGGCGCCGAAGTCGATCCCCGGGATCACGGCCACGAGGGCCTTGTCCAGGAGGAAGTTCGCAAGCTTGGTGGCGCTGCCGAACCTGTCCAGGAGACCGGCGACCGATGGGAAAGCATAGAATGCCCCCTCGGGTGGGATGATCTCGAAACCGGATATCTCGCGGATCTTTGAAACTATGAGTTCGCGCCGCTTCTCGAATATCTTGGTCCTTACAGCCACGATGCTCTGGTCACCGATGAGAGACTGGAGCGCTCCGTACTGGGCGAAGGTTGTCGGGTTCGACGTGCTCTGGCTCTGGAGCCTCGTCATGGCGGTAATCACGTCCTTGTTGCCGATGCAGTAGCCTATGCGCCAGCCTGTCATGGAGAACGTCTTCGATGCCCCCTTGATGATGAACGTACGCTCCGCCACCTCCGGCCCGATGGATGCCACGCTGAAGAATTCATTCCCGGAAAAGATGATCTTGTTGTAGATATCGTCCGAGATGATGAGGAGGTCATGTTCGACGCAGATCTCGGCTATCTTGATGAGCTCCTTCTTTTCAAAGACCATGCCGGTGGGATTCGACGGCGAATTGATGATAATCCCCCTCGTCCGCGGGGTGATGGCCTCCTTGACCTGGTCGGCCTTGAGCTTCAAACCAGTCTTCCTCGTATCCACGATTACCGGCAGGGCCCCCGCGATCTCGATCATGGGAGGATAGGAGACCCAGTAGGGGCCGGGGCAGATCACCTCATCCCCCGCCTCAAACAGGGTGATGAAGAGATTATAGAGGCTGTGCTTGGCCCCGCAGGAGACGATGACATTGGCAGACGACATATTCAAGCCATATTCCGTGTTCACCACATCACAGACGGCCTGCTTCAGTTCGACAATGCCACCCACCGGGGTGTATTTAGTCTTCCCGTCCTTGAGCGCCCTGACGGCGGCCTCTTTGATGTCCTCGGGCGTATCAAAGTCAGGCTCACCTGCGCCGAAGCCGATGATATCCTTCCCTGAGGCCTTGAGCTGGTTCACCTTCGCGGTGATGGCCAGTGTCGGCGACTCCTGAATATTCGATACGATTTTCGATATCCTCATCTTGTTCGCTCCATTCTCCGCATTTTTGATGATCTACTCTATCCTCATCACGGGAAATTTTTCCTTGAGCTTCCATAAAACTGGATCTGGCACGAGCCCCTTGACCGATCCACCTGCTGCCGCGGTGGCCTTCAAGATGGTTGAACTCACAAAGAGATTCTTGAAGTCCGTCATGAGGAAGTATGTCTCCACCTCGGCATAGAGCCGCCTGTTCATCAGGGCCAGCTGCAGCTCCATCTCGAAGTCGGAGGTAACCCGCAGGCCCCGCAGGATGGCACATGCCCCCACAGTCCTTACATAATCCACAAGGAGTCCTTCAAATTTATCGACAATGATCGTTGGGCTGGTGGCCACGGACTCCCGGATCATTTCGAGCTTCTCCTCCGTGGTGAACAGGTCAATCTTCAACGGGTTGTGCCCTATGGCAATGATCACCTTGTCGAAAATGCCCAAGCCCCTGCGGACAATGTCGAGATGCCCATTGGTAATGGGGTCGAATGAACCGGGACATACCGCTATTCGCTCCTTCATAACGACCTCATAATAAAGGTGATCATGGTATCGCCATAGGTACGGCTCTTCCATGCCTCCATGTCGATCTCCTCCTTCGGGGAGTGTTCAATAACTATGACCCCACCCGGCCTGAGCAGCCTATATACATGAGGTGCCAACCGTGAGGCAAGCCCATTATGATACGGGGGATCCATGAGGATGAGGTCAAAGGTGTTCACGCAAGCGAGGACGAATGACATTGCGTCTGTTCGGAAGATGGATACCTTATTATCCAGAGCTCCGAGGGCCGCAATGTTCTTCGTGATGGCATGTATGCACTGCTGGGATTTATCCACGAAGGTGACCGAATCGGCCCCCCTGCTTAATGCCTCGATCCCCAATGCACCACTGCCGGAAAAGAGGTCGAGCACATCTTTCCCGTGCATGACCATTCCCAGGGCGGAAAAGATGGCCCCCTTCGCCATATCCGTTGTCGGTCTGATCCCTTCCGGACAATCGATCCTGCGCGATCTGTACTGGCCTGCCCCGATCCGTAGCGACATAATCCCTACCCTAGGCGATATGTGTATCCAGGTCAAGCATGGCGGTCCGTCGAGTTGGATCGGTTGCCTTTTCCGGAAGAGCACTCTTGCGTAAAAGGGCTTCCCCCGGACTCATACGAGAACCCACGCCATTGACCTGGGGCGTATGCAAAAATGGAAAAGGATTTCTCTCCCCGGGGAAATCTTTTTTGCATATGCGGCTGTGACACGCCTCCGCATGATGATTCCTGCTTGACAAAAGGATCAACACCGTTATCATAATCAGTAATAATCAAAGGTTTTTTTCAGTTTTCTACATGCGAATGAGGAGAGACAAAGGGGCTTTCATCATTGGCATTGAGATTGCTCTAAATGGTACCGGATGGAGAATCTTATGAAGAACATCAGCAAAATTATATTGATAATGTTCCTATTCCTCGGCCTTGTCCTGTCCGGGTGCGACAAACGCAAGGACGTTGAGCGGGACAAGGTCTCTTTCGATGGTATGAACAACGCAGAGGTGATGAGTGAGGGTAAATATCCCTACCTGGACAATCTCCTTGGCCATATTACCTATAAGCAGCTCTTGGAACTCCTGGATGGGAGCATGCAGACACTCAATGCGTTAGCGGATCAGGGATATACAAGCCGCGAGGATTATCAGACCCTGCTCAATATCCTCACCAACACGTATAGCATGATGCTGGAGGATAAGGCAGAATATGAGGCCAACGGCGCCGAAAACACGCCGATGTCCGAGACTTCGCAGGCCCTGATCGCCCTCATCGAGATGGCGGAAAAAAACGGCGTGGGACTTGTCCTGAACCAGGTCATCGCCCGCACAGGCCCCGAAATCCTCCGGGAGAACATCTACCCAATGCTCACCTATGTCCTGGCGGCGGATGACGAAACCCTGAAGGGAACCACCGGCGGAGTCACCATCGGGGAGATCAAGAGGGACGATTTCTATACCCTCATGGAGGTGATGAACGGCCTCCTGGATCCGCACGGAAAGTATGCGGATATTCACGGTAAACTTGGCGCGACGATCAATGCAGTGAAGGCCAATGAGATAAAGAATCTCACCTATAAGGATACCAAGGATCTGCTCGATGCGCTCCTGCATGCATTCAACCAGAATGAGGGGAGTAATGGCGTCAATGCGTCGATCGATGCCGAATTGCTGGATGCGATTGCAAAGGCCCTGGGAGAACTCTGGGATACGGATCCACAGTTCCGGCAGGATCTCAAGGACATCCTGTATTCCGCCGGACTGCTCATGTCGAATGAAATCCCCATGGGCGGCGATACGGACTTCGGCAGAATACTCATCGCTACCGAGCAACTCCTGGTCCCGGGAAAACGTGCTCATCTGAAGGAATTCGTCACCAGCATTCTCCATGGATTGGCCCCCGCGTCCGACGGCGAAACGTTGGCCGGGCTCATCGAGGCCATCTCGGGCGTGGATACCAATAACGATGGATTCATGGAAGAAATGAACACCTATCCGGAAGGAATAGACAGAGGTCTCATTCAGACTCTCCGGTATAACATGTACCACCAGGATAGGGCCGCCCTTGAGCCCAATGATGTGCATACCAGCTCCCTGCGTGCGCTCATGTACATGATGCAAGAGGCGAATTTCATCCCGACTTTACTCGGTGCCCCTCAGCTCTCTCTTGTGAAATCTCCTCAAGGGAGCACAGTCGCTGACGATATCAAATACCCCGATAAGTATACCTATAACATGGCTGAGTGGTCCATTGGGGAAGTCGTCACTGCCCTGGAATGGGCTGAGAATGGAAACCCCTATCTTGTGCAAGACTATAATGGCAACGGAAGGATAGATGATTTCGATACCTTTTACTGGGTATTGTATGAAAAGCAATATAAAATGTTGGGGGGGCTCATATCGTTTGATGGTCTTGCAGGTATGATTGTCGGTTTAACATCCAACCCACTCTTGAAAGGTCTCCTGCCTCCAGGCGTTACAGATCCATTCCCCGCCTTTGTTGATCTGGCCGGATGTTCTAGTTTTACGGGGGATTATACCGAGTCTACGTGGAAGAGTGAGAATACCAATATTAATCCAGGCACCCGCCACCAGTTGTTCGCGCTCTTTGCCCCTCTCATGAAATACTTCTGGGATGCTGGCAGATCCCAGGACATGATCATGCTGCTGGCCCTCATGAACGAGATAGACTGCGATCCGAATCTCAATCCGTATATTACCTACTCAAAACCCTATGCCGCTCTGAAAAATGGTTCCAACCAGAATCCGAACGCTACGTTCAGGAAGGACGATAGTGGCGATATCATGCAGACCATTGAGGGAAAAAACGGAGATGGCCTGCTCTCCTATGCCCTCCGATCCCATACGACACTGAACGAAGAGGATGGTATCCTCCTGGACAAGCTCTTGAATATACTCGTCAAGGTCGTCTTCAAGCTCGACAGTTCTGAATACAGCAACGGTGAGTCCCTCTTCAACGCCCTCCTCCGCGAGCTCAACATCACCAAAATGGAAGAGGCGGATATCAACGATCTCGTTACCCTGCTCTTTGATGGCAAGGATGGCAACCAGCCCCTCATCGAGACGGCTTATAAGCTTGTCCACAACAATCACGATGCCTTGGTCACCATTGGGAAACCGATGGGCGAACTCCTCGTTGTTCTTGGAGATGCGCATACGAGCACCCTCGATTCGATGATTGCTGATGTCCGCAAGGCCATTCCGATATTCACTGATCTTGTCGATTTCAATAGTGAAGAAAACACCCTCGGCGATCTCCTCGATTACCTCACCACTGAGAATGCCGACGGGAGCGACAACCCGTTCATGAAGAATATGAAGATCATTGCCACCAGGCTGCTCGACGTCAAGGACAGCGATTACAACCCAAATGGATTCGTCACGGATGATACCCCAATCACCGGACCGAACGGCATGCTCGTCCACCTCCTCGGCGATGCGAACAACAAGGGATACTACGACTTCCAGCCGCTGATGGACCTCCTCCGGGATGCTACCGGTTCGCCGGATATCCTCTGGGCTGTCGTCGACGACGGCGGCGCCATGTTCGACAAGGTCATAGGCGATGAGGATCTCTCGCTTAAATTCGTCAGGTCGCTTTTCAGCCCGGTCGACGCAAATCTGGACGGCAAACTCGAAGACGCGGTGGTCTACAGTATGCTCGATATCATGCACTTCGAGCAGGCCGACATGCAGGGTGTGCTCGGCGATGTTGCAGCACTCCTTTCAGGTACGGACCTGAAGCCCGGCAGCGCGATGTTCGACCAGCTCCTCAAGATCCTGGATTTTGTGGTCAAGGGCGCCACGGTGCAGTAGGCATCCGAGAAAAACGTTGTAATGATGAAAGGGGGGTATGGCTGTATCCTCCCCTTGAGGATTATGAAAGAAAGGGGTCTCTTATGGGGAAGAAATGTCTGCTTGTTTTGTGTGCCATCGTTGCTTGCAATGTGCCTGCCTTTGGTTCCGGCTTTGTCGATACCTACGCCTTCGGCGCGCGGGCCCTTTCTTTAGGCGGTGCATTCACCGCCGTAGCCGATGACTACTCCGCAGCCTACTACAACCCAGCTGGCCTCGCCCAGATCCGGGGCAATCACTTCAACCTCGAGTATATCTATACGTCACCCAAACTCGAGGTGCAGAAGCTCAACGGCGAGGATCTCGTCGTCACGACCTCACAGGGCGAGATCAGGAACGATCCTACCGAGTACCCTGGGGGCAAGGGGCTTGACCTCCGGATCCCCATCATCGGTCTGAGTCTGGACATCAACGATATTGTAAACATCCCCATGCACGTCCAACTCGGGATGGCGATCTCATTGCCTGAACAAAGCGACGTCGCCTGGCGAATCTTGAGTTATCCGCCCGACCAGCCACACTTCATCCGCTATGGGAATGATATCGATCGTATCCATGCGGCCCTCGGCATCGGCCTCGAGTGTTGGAAAGACCTTGTGTATTTTGGCCTCGGCGTGCAGGCCATGCTCTACGGCGACGGATACATTTATGTCGACGGCCTGGCGATCGGCACGGGACCCGAATACGAGCACGTGATCGGCCAAGCCAAGTTATCCGGATTGTTGGAGTATGACCCAATAGTTGGCCTCCTGATCACCCCGCTGGACAAGAAGCTCAAGATCGGCCTTTCCTACCGGGAAAAAGAAGAGGTGGAGGTCGACCCCCTGCCCACCCTTATAATAACAGATATCGGGGATGCCGCCTTAGCCATTGTCATGGGGCTCAACGCCTTCTATACCCCACGGGAAATTTCCCTGGGCGTCTCCTACGCCTTCGACCGCTGCATGGTATCCGCCGAGGCAAACCTTCAGAAATGGAGCGATTATGCGTTCTCCCCTGAGGACAGGATATACTATGCCGGGGGTCCGGACTTCGACGATACGATAAACTACCGGATCGGGCTCGAATACAAGCTGAGCAAGGATGCGAGCTTCTCGTTCGGCTACTGCCACCAGCCTACGCCGGTACCGAACCAGTCCGGGAAAATTACCAACTACCTGGATATGGACAAGGACCTGTTCTCCTTCGGCGGCAGGTACACCTTCCAAGTGCCTTTCGCTCTGCAGCAGCCGATGACTGTGGCAGGCGTTGTCCACTATCAGAAACTCGATGATCTTACCGTCATCAAAGACGGCGTGGTCGGCAAATCATGGGTGAACCAGGAGAGCTACACGGTGAAGGGTAACGCCTATGCAGGCGGCGTATCCATTGGCCTGTCCTGGTAATGCTATGGAAAGAAAGGGGTCTCATATGGGGAAAAGGACGATTCTCAGTATAACCATTATCATAGCACTGTTACTCTTAAGCTCATCCGCCCTGGCCTCCGGCTTCACGGACACCTACGGGCTCGGCAGCAGGGCCATCTCCCTCGGCGGCGCCTTCACCGCCGTTGCGGATGACTTCTCCGCCGCATACTATAACCCGGCTGGACTCTCCCAAACCAACGGCCACCACCTCGCCATCGAATACCTCTATACAATGCCCAATATCGATGTGAAGAAGGCCAACGGCGCGGACCTCGTCATTTACGACATCCTGGGTAAAGAGCGGACTGAACCGACCGAGGCCACAGCCGGCAACGGCCTGAACCTCGGCATACCCGTCCTCGGGCTCATCATCGACATCAATGACATTGCCAAGCTGCCGATCAATACCCAGCTCGGCCTGGCGATGTCCCTCCCGGAACGCATGGATATCTTGTACCGCATACACGATTATCCTCCAGACCAGCCGCACTTCATCCGCTACGGCGATGACATCGACCGCATCCTCATCGCCCTCGGCGTGGGTATGGAAGTCGTCAAGGACCTTGTCCATATTGGAGTTGGGACCCAGGCCATGCTCTATGGACCTGGAACCTATTATATTGATGGCCTGAGCCTCGCCGAGGAGAATGTAGTCGCCCAAGCCGAGTTCGGTGCCCTCCTTGACTACGAACCCACGGCCGGTCTCCTCATCACCCCCCTCGCTAAGAAGCTCAAGATCGGTATCTCCTGGAGACACGAGGAGGAAGTCCAACTCGGAACCATACCGGTGACTGCCGAGGTTTTTGTCGGCGGTCTGGTCCTGACCGTCCCCATGATTCTGGACATCAACGCATTCTTCACCCCGGAGGAGTATTCTTTTGGCATAGCCTACGAATTCAATCGGCTTCTCGTCTCCGTGGAGGCGAACAAGCAGCGCTGGAGCAAGTATGCGTATTCCATCACCGACAACTACTATTACAGCGGTGATCCTGATTTCGAGGATACGATCAACTACCGGCTCGGTGCGCAGTACAAGGCAAGCGATAAGCTGATCTTCACCACAGGGTATTGCCACCAACCCTCTCCCGTACCGGACCAGTCCGGGAAGATCTCAAACTACCTCGATATGGACAAGGACACCTTCTCTCTCGGGGCGAGCTACACCCTAGATCCGCCCTTCGGCATCACCAAGGAGCCGGTCAAGATCGCGGGCGTTGTGCTCTACCAGAAGCTAGAAAAGCTCAGCGTGAACAAGGACGGCGTCAGCGGTCCCTCCTGGCCGAACCAGGAGAGCTACACGGTTGAAGGTAATGTCCTGGCGGCCGGCATCTCCATCGGCCTTGCCTGGAAGTAATACCAGTCTGCATTCATCATGCGCAGCCCCTCACCCCTGCCCTCTCCCCCTAATTTTAAGGGGAGAGGGCAGGGGTGAGGGGCTCCTCTGTGTGTTATCGTATTGGTTTGCATACACCTTGGTATAAGAACAACAGAGAAATCACTTTTTGCACAAAAGGATTCCCTCTGGACTCCCCTCCAATAATTTTGAGATTGAAAACCATCCCTGGATTATTCCAAAATCCTCCACCGGGGGTCTTCCTTGCGATAAGAAACCGTCCCCTGGGATCCTCTTTTCAGACTGAAGACATACGTGTCTTCGATTTCCGTGATCACCGGTGCCCCATCCCTCGTGGTCGGCTTGTACTGCATGCCCTTAAGATACTGTATAACCACCCGGTCAAGTCGGTAGAACCCTGAGGATTCCTTGATCCTCATATCGAAGACCCTACCTTTTTTATCAATCTTAAAGAAAACAGTGACTTCGCCTTCCTCGCCCAGGTCCCGGCTTATGGGGGGATAATCAAATAGTATTTCTCTAACCGGCCTGGCCTTTATTATCACCGGAACGCTATTGGAACTATTGTCTCGAGCGCCACCAGCTACTCCTCCGAATGAGGCGACTTGTGCGCCCCCCTGTTCGGCATCGTCGCCGATCTCGGGGGAGTTTTCTTCTCCTCTAGGGGCGTCAACGTGCTTCCCCATGGGATTGACGAGGGAGGTGTTTGATGCCTGATTCTCTACCATAGGTAGCGCTTCCTGGAAGGAATGGGGAAAATCTTGTGTGGCTTGATTCAGCTTATTATCTGCCTTTTGTGCCTGTGATTTGGCAAATGGTTTCGACTCTGTGCCGGGTTTTTGCCAGGTATTCGAAGGTATTGCAGGCGGCGCGGCAAGGGTTAACCAAATTGGAATCACTGCCCTGCGTTGGCCTTTTGATTTTACCTGGGATAGATAGGAAAGCAAGGCTAGATGGAGAACCAGGGAGATAATGATGAAGACATAAAAGGGTTTTCCCAGCATATTTCTTATTATTATCGCAGATTTTTATCTTGCACAATGCCAACTCTGTGTGTGGCATACTTTCCCGTTGGTCCTGGTAATCAAAGGCTGGAGCGACAAGTCCTTGCAACATAATGGCCCTTGGCTCCCCTTGAGATCAAGGGGAGTCGAGGGTTCACATTCTAGGGAGCTCCCATCTCTGCCACAATCCTATCCACGGCCGCGATAGGATCTGGTGCCTCGCTAATGGGGCGACCGATGACCAGGAGGTCCGCCCCGGCCTTGATTGCTGTCCCGGGGGTGGCGATCCGTACCTGGTCCCCTTTCTCCGACCACTCCGGCCGTATGCCTGGGGTGATGAGGAGAAAGCCTTGCGGGGTCTGTCGCCGTATGGCGGAAAGGTCCGCCGGCGAGCAGACCATACCGTCGATGCCCGCTACAACGGCCATGCGCAGAAACCGGTCGACCTGGTCTTTCACGGGGGAACTGACGCCGAGATCCTTCAGTTCCGCATCAGAGAGCGAGGTGAGCACGCTCACCCCGATGATCTTCGGTCGCTTGATCCCGAGCCGGTCCGCCTCATCGCCGGCCGCGTTGAAGGCGGCGGCTACCATCGCCTTGCCGCCCGAGAGGTGCACGGTCAGCATGTCCACGCCGAGTCGGGTGGCTGACTTCACCGCCCCGGCGACCGTGTTGGGGATATCGTGGAACTTGAGATCGAGGAAGCACTTGAGCCCCCCATCCTTGATATGGGTGACGACATCCTGGCCGGTGGCGGTGAAGAGTTGGAGACCAACCTTGAAATACCCGACGTGTCCACTGAGTTTGTTCACCCAGCTCACGGCCGAGGAGATATTACCGACATCGAGGGCGAAGATTATCCGATCCTTGAGAGCCATTTAAGCCTCCCTACGGCTTCTTCCTTCGAGTATGAATAGGCATCAAGGATGATCTCGACTGCGGCTATGGCTTTTTCGAGTCGGTCATTGACGACTAGGTAATCGTACATGCTCCAGGCGCGCATCTCTTTCTTGGCGTTCTCAAGCCGGGTGGCTAGCGCCTGGGGGTCCTCCGTCCCCCTCCCGGCGAGGCGCCGGGCGAGTTCCTCCAGGGTGGGCGGCAGTAGCATGATGAAACAGCCTTGCGATCCCTTGGCCTTTGCCTGCCGCACCCCTTGCACATCGATATCGAACAGGATGTGGTGCCCTTGGTCTTCCATGGATGACACCCAGTCCAGGGGTGTCCCATAGCGCTGGCCATGGACAAGCGCCCATTCTAGGAACCGGTCCGCCTTTACCATGGTTTCGAAGGTCTCGCACGCGACGAAGAAGTATTCCTTTCCGTCGCGTTCGCCGGGTCGTGGGGGCCGTGTGGTATAGGATATGGAAAGCAGGATATCGGGATGTCTCTTCAGGATCTCTTGGATGATGGTGGACTTCCCAACTCCGGAGGGGCCGGATATGAATATCCTCAAGCCTGCTCCTTGCTATCCTTATCGTTTTCCTTCATGCCGCTTCCGTCGGAGAGGCGGTTCGCGATGGTCTCAGCCTGAATGGCGCTCAGCACAACATGGGAGCTGTCGGTGACGATGATGGACCTCGTCTTCCGGCCCTGGGTGGCATCGATGAGCAGACCCTTCTGCCGTGCCTCTTCCCTAAGCCGTTTCATCGGTGATGATGAAGGGTTGACAATGGCGATGATGCGTGAGGCGACAACCCCATTGTTGAATCCGACGTTGAGCAGTTTGCTGTCATGCTTGGCCATAGTATCGCTCCTCTCACTTTATTCTATATTCTGAACCTGCTCCCTGATCTTCTCGATCTCTGTCTTTGCATCGATGACGAGATGACTGACGCTTGCGATCGGGGATTTCGATCCAATCGTATTCAATTCCCTATTAATCTCCTGTAGCATAAAATCAAGACGCCTTCCAATAGCGCCCTCAGCGTGCATGACTTCCCGGAAGGTATCGAGGTGGCTTTGCAGGCGCACAAGTTCCTCGGTGATATCGCATTTCTCCGCCATGATGGCCACCTCCTGGGCGAGCCGCACTTCATCAAGGGCGATCGTGTCCTTGAACAGGCTTTCCAGGTTCGCTTTCAGCCTTTCCCGGTATGCCCCAGGGATGCCCTTGGCAAGTTCCTTGATGGAAGCGTACATGCCGTCAATGGCATCGATCCGGTCGAGGATAGCATGCCTCAATTTTTTCCCCTCTTCAAGTCTGGATTCGACAAAGGCCTTGATAGCCTTCTCCAGCGCTTCCTGGAGGAGGGGCCACGGGTCAGCCAGCTCGCGCTCGTTCTCGCCCATCACACCCGGTATCCACATGATATCCTTAAACGTGACCTCGCCCCCGAAGCGTTGCGCCATGGCTGAAAGGTCGAGATGGTATGCCTCAGCAAGATCCCAGTTGATGGAAAGCCCGAGCCTTTCCAATTCGGAGGTGCTCCTGGTGATGACGATATCCACCTTCCCCCGCTGGATCGCATCGCTGATTGCATTGCGCGCGTGCATTTCAGCCCGGCTGAGATCCCGAGGGAGCTTGACCCGAATCTCCTTGAAGCGGTGGTTAAGACCCTTGATCTCGATATGATAGCCGCAAGCCTCAGCCTGTCCATAGCCTGTCATACTGCTTGGCATTTGATCCTCCCCCTGTATATCCCTCGCATGGCATTGAAGATCGCGATGAGTTCTCGGGATGCATAGTCGGGGTATGTCCATGGCAGCGCATGATAGGAATCGTCCTGGTACATGAGGGTGATCTCGGTCCAGATGCCCTTCGCGAGGTAGATGCGATGGCTGTAAGGCTTTGTGGTCGCCAGGCACGCATTCTCGAGGGTGAGTATCCCGGGGTCGAGATTCACCATGCGCTTGCCATCACGGAGGAATGCCGCTTCCATCCCGTTTGTCCGGATCTTGACATCCGGGAGGGAGTCCCTGGGGATCAGATCATCAAAGGCGAAGATCTTTCTTGTCAAGGGGCTGCCCATTTCCTGCTCATAATAGGTGGTGTAGTCGAAGGGCAAGACAGGACTTTCGAAGGCGGTTTCCCCAAACGCTGCTCTAAGGATTTCTCGCGCTGCATCGGGGCTGTCCTTGGAGAGGATACTACAGAAGAGCATGACCGGGCGGGGGGTTTGCATGCTACCCACTGATTTCCTCCAGGCACTTAGCCTTCAACGCTTCCCACGAAACGCTCGCCGTACCGACCTCGCCTACGACCATGCCGGCGGCGAGATTGGCGATGATCGCCGCCTCAACCGGGGTCGCCCCGGCAACGTGCGCCAACGTGAAGCCCGCAATGACCGTATCCCCCGCCCCGGTGACATCGAATACCTTCTTGGCCGAAGTGGGGATATGGGTCACCTTCTCCCTGTCCTCAAAGAGGCTCATGCCGTCAACCCCGCGCGTGACGAGCACCATGCGGCAGTTGAGCATGGCGAATATCTTCCGGGCTGCCATGATGAGGTCCTGCTCGTTCAGTACGGGCATACCAGCCCCAAAACTCAATTCCTTGGTATTCGGGGTGATGACGCCGACGTCTCTATAATGCTGGAAATTGCGCTCCTTGGGATCGACACTGATCAGGATACCTCGCTGCCCCGCCTCCTTTACGATATCCACGATGAGTTCCCTGCTCGCCACCCCCTTGCCGTAATCGGATATGATGATGGCATCGATATGCTCAGTGCGATCCCTTACGAATGCCACCAGATCATTCCTGGCGCTCATAGGGATGAGATCCCGGTCCTCCTTGTCGATGCGCACGACCTGCTGGGTGTGGGCGATGATCCTGGTCTTGACGATGGTCCTCCGCTGGGGATCAGTGAGGACACCCTTGGTGTCAATCCCCTGATCCCGCAGCATGTCCACGAGAATACCGCTTGGCCTGTCCTTGCCGATGACCGAGCCGATGGAGACGCGGGCCCCCAGGCTTGTCAGGTTCTTGGCTACATTTCCGCCCCCGCCGAGCCGGAAGGTCTCCTCTTTAACGTCCACGATCGGGACAGGCGCTTCGGGCGATATTCTCTCCACCACGCCCCATATGTACTCATCCAGCATGAGGTCGCCGATGACCATGATAGCCTTGCCTCGCATGGCATCCAGAATCATCTCGAGCCTGTCCCTAGGTATCTTCAGCATGGCAGCACTCTAGGCTTCACTCTCTGAAAAAAGGGCGGTGACGAAGTCTTCGGCCTGGAATGTCTGCAGGTCATCCATTCCCTCGCCGATCCCGATGAACCGGATGGGTATCCCGAACTCATTGGCAATACCGACGATCACTCCGCCCTTGGCCGAGCCGTCCATCTTGGCCAGGACAATGCCTGTGATACCGATTGTGCTATCGAATTGCCGCGTCTGTTCAATGGCGTTCTGACCGATAGTGGCATCCAGCACCAGGAGGGTCTCGTGCGGTGCGCCGGCGAGTTTCTTGTCGAGGACCCGTTTCGTCTTTTTGAGCTCTTCCATAAGGTTTTCACGGGTATGCAGCCTTCCCGCGGTATCGATGATGAGCACATCATGCTTCCTCGAGATGGCCGCCTCGAGACCGTCAAATGCGACCGCCGAGGGATCGGCACCTTCCTGTGCCTTCACGAAGTCCACTTCCGCCATGTTCGCCCAGTGCTCGAGCTGGTCTATGGCAGCCGCTCGAAAGGTGTCACCCGAGGCGATGATTACGCGTAAACCCTCATTCTTGAGTTTGCGGGCGATCTTGGCAATCGTGGTGGTCTTGCCGGATCCGTTCACCCCGGTCACCATGATCACGAACGGCTTCTTACCCTCGGGAATGGTCAAGGACTGTTCCCGTTCCTTGAGGATCCTTCCGATCTCGGCCTTGATCACCTCCATGGCCTGCTCCGCGCTGCCCATGGATACCGCTTCCTTCTTAACATCCTCAAAGATCTTATAAGCGGTCCGTATGCCGATGTCGGTGCCGACCAGGGTTTCTTCAAGCTCCGCCAAGACATTGGCGTCTATTGCCTGGGAGCGCATCAATACCACGGCGATACGGTCGATGAAACCCTCGTGGGTCTTGGCGAGACCCTTGGCAAGCCTCTCCTTCGGCGTCGGCTCGATCTTCTTTTTTTTGATTCTTTCTTTGGGAAGCCGCTTGATTTCCTCCTCTGCCAGCAGTTCCATCGCGGTCGGTTTGATCTCGATTGCAGGAGGTGTCCGCGGATGGATGCCGGGGATCGGTATGGCCCAGGCATTGAGTGCGATGGCGATGATCAGGTACAGCCAAGCCGGGGCGTCGACGGGGATACTGAGGGCAATGCCCTGGACCTGTGCAACGTACAGGTAAAAGAAGGCGTAGCTCGCGAGAAAGATGACGTAGTCAAATGGATGAAACCGGTAGTTCACGTACCTGCCTCCTGAGCGCATAATCCACTCTCTCCTAGCACAGGCTTTTCTAAAGGACAAGCGACTTTCCCTGGTTTATGGGCGTGGTATTAGGGTTAAAATAGGGCCTGGGATCATGAGCGAGAAACTGCACACCTCGTATTGACCCTGAATTGTTATCCAATTAAATCGATGCTTGAGACGGTTTTTCGGTGGCTCTGTATGGAGGCTGTAATCATGCGATTTGGATCCACGAAGCGATGATAAATCATGAGTAATTATCGCAAGATAAATAGGTATTGACTTGTCGGATCGAGAGTATATAATCATGCGATAACCCTCGGTAAAGATATCTGCTTCCTGATCAGATCATCCGACCGAGGAATGTTTTTGGTCTCTAGGGGGACGAATGTGATGAGCGTGACAGGCTCGATATGGGTATGCACGCCGAGGGAAGAGATCTTTCCAGCATAAGCTCTTGAAAGAACTCTGCTGTAATACCATGTAAAGGAGGCGTCCATGCCCAAAGCATATGCTTACGATGAGATCTTAAAACTCTGTGAACGGCTGGAAAAAACCTACACACCAGCTGTCGCTGACACCCTTGATGAGATGGGATTCATGAACCAGGCGATGCATATAGGATTTCTCCCCATACTACCCGACGCGGTGGCGGCGGGGCCGGCCTTCACGCTGGAAGAGGCCAAAACGCAGAAGAGCAGGCGGCTTGCCGATTACGACCCGGAGTTCGTCGCCCAGGCGCTTACCGGTGTCTTCGGCAGCATGCAAAAGGGACAGGTCGTGGCGGTCAACACCAACGGGTTTTCGGGAGCGGGCGCCTTTGGGGAACTGATGGCGACCACGTGCAAGTACTGCGGGGCGGTCAAGGCAGCGGTTGTAGACGGGCCTATCCGTGATATCAGCAGGATCCTGGAGATTCATTTCCCGGTATGGGCCAAGGGGAACATCCCCGCGGATTCCATCGGGCGTGTCGACCTCGTGGGAATCGGCGGCCCGATTTTCTGCGGCGGCATACGGGTTAATCCGGGCGACGTCATCTTCGCCGACCGTGACGGGGTGGTGGTGATTCCCATCACCGAGGTGGATCTCGCCGAGGTCGTTGAAAAGGCCGAGGAAGTGGTGGTCTCGGAGCGTCGCTCGCGGCAGGAGATCCGTTCGGGGAGCTCGCTCTTGGAGGTGTATAAAAAGTACGGCAAGCTCTGATGGGTAGATATCGTTTTGCCTATTTTGATGCGCATATCGAGGTTTTCATCCCGGATGAGAATCTCGTGCCCAAGCTTGAAGCACCGCCGGTACCGGCAATACGGGATGTATACGCCGCAACCCGAGCCGCCTGTTCCGCACCCATTGGCGCGCCTCCTCTCCGTACGAGCTTCACGGCCGATACCAGCGTCCTCATCGCTGTACCTGATAAGAGCCGGCGCACCGACATAAAGGAGGTGCTCCGGGCCGTGTTGGATGAGTTGGGTCAAGCGCAGATAAGCAAAGAAGGCATCACCATCCTCATCGCCCAGGGGACGCACCGTCCCATGCATGATGCTGAAATCGTCCAGAAGATTGGACGTGAGGTAGCTGAACAGTATCGAATAGTAAACCATGCTTACGATGATCCCTCCTGCCTGTTTCATGCGGGGAAGACGCAAGAAGGCATTCCAATCGAGTTCAACAGACTTGTGCGAGAACATGACTTCATCATCTCCATCGGCACGATCAGCGCCCATCCCGTAGGCGGCTATTCCGGTGGTGCAAAAGGGTTGCTTCCAGGAATAGCGGGTCGACACTTGACAGATTACGTGCATTGGGAAGCGACACGCTATCCCCTTTTCGAGATCTTCGGCAATTGTGAGAACCCTGTCCGCCGCGAGATGGAGGCGATTGTGGCCGAGGTCGGGCTGGATTTCATCGTCAATGTTACCGAGAATGCCGACCGTGAGATATCCAGCATCTTTGCAGGACATTATATCGATGCGCACCGTGCAGGCGTTGCGTTCCTCAGGGGAGCTCCCCTGATTGCATTCCCGGCGGAAATGCCCGATGTGCTCATCCTGGGCATGGGAGACGACCGTCCCGACTTCTGGGCAGGGGCGGCCGGAATTTATGCAGCCTCTGCACTATTGAAGGATGGCGGGGTGATCGTGCTCTTTGCCGCCTGTCCGGAGGGCGTGGCGCCGGAGCATCCCGTGGTGCTGGAGTATGGCTATCTCCGATGGAGAGAGCTCGAGGAGGCTGTGCAGAAGGGCGCTGTTCTCGATAAAACCGGCGCTTCGCACGGGGTGACCATCGGAAAGATCCTCGCACAGAAGAACATGCAGGTGATGCTGGTTTCCAAAGGCATAGGGAGCGCGGAGGCCGAGCGGTGTGGATTTATTTTTTATGAAGAACCCCAACGTGCCGTGGATGCCGCCCTGGAAGTGAAGGGGAGGGGGGCACGCATCCTGCAGTATGCAAGGATATGACAAGATGAAGAAACCGAAGAGCACATGCCTGCTCGAGCATACCGATACACTCGCCACAGCGATGGTGCGTCGGGAACTGCTCAAGGCCTGCGGCATTTCCCGGGAAGAGATGGAAACGCGGCCCCTCATAGGGATCGTCAACTCCTGGAATGATCTGCTCCCTGGGCACTTGCATTTCCGCGAGCTGGCGCAGTGTGTGAGGGACGGGGTGCATATGGCGGGGGGGATTCCGCTTGAGTTCAACACGATCGCTCCCTGCGATGGATACAGCAACGGGCTTCCAGGGATGAGGTATGTGCTGCCGATGCGGGAGATCATCGCGGATGCGATTGAATCCATGGTGATGGCCCACTGCTTTGATGGTCTCGTTTTTCTATCCGGATGCGACAAGATCGTTCCCGCCCAGCTTATGGCCTCAGCCCGGCTGGATACCCCGTCGATCTTTGTCACCGGCGGCCCGATGCTTCCTTTCCATGAATTCGCCCCCAAGGGTACGCCGCCCGTACTCTCCATGCTATGCTGCCCGGGACCGGGCGCCTGCAGCGGCATGGGCACCGCTGTCTCCATGCAGCTCATCACCGAAGCGCTCGGCATGTCGCTTCCGGGCAGCGGCGCAACGCATGCCGTACACAGCCAGAAGTATCTCATGGCCAAGGAAAGCGGTAAAAGGGTAGTTAAGCTTGTAGAGGAAGATGTGAAACCATCGCGGATCATGACCGCCGATGCCCTGCACAATGCGCTGGTAACCGTGGCCGCGGCGGGATGCTCAACCAACGTGGTCATCCATCTGCTCTCAATCGCGCATGAACTCGGCATCAGCCTCGCGCTGGACGATTTCGACCGGATATCCCGGGAGGTGCCACACATTCTGGGTGTGTATCCCTCCGGGCCGTATTTTTTGCTCGATGTCTACCGGGCGGGAGGTCTTCCTGCCATGCTCAATAAACTCGCCGAATTCCTCCGCCGAGACACGCTCACCGTAACCGGAAAGAGCCTGATCGAAAATATTGCCGGTGTTCTCTGTACAGATGACGACGTCATCCGTCCCCTTGACAACCCCTACCATAGCGAGGGAGGGATTGCCGTGCTGAGAGGAAACCTTGCCCCACAGGGCGCGGTGGTAAAAAGCAGCGGCATCCCGCGGGGAATGGAGGTGTTCGCAGGGAAAGCCCGCGTATATGATAGCGAGGAGGAGACCATAGCAGGGGCCATGCGCGGTGAATTCACCCCGGGCGAGGTTATTGTCATTCGCTACGAGGGGCCGCGCGGAGGTCCGGGCATGCGTGAGATTCTGACAATCACCGAGCTCCTCTTTCAGTTGAACTTGGCTGAATCGATAGCGCTCGTGACCGACGGCAGGTTTTCCGGCTTTACACGGGGCCCGGCCGTGGGTCATGTATCGCCCGAGGCCTATACCGGCGGACCCTTGGCGCTCGTAGAAAACGGCGATGGAATTACCATCGACATCCCGGGCCGTGTGCTTACCGTGCATGTCGATGATCGGGAGCTGAAGCGTCGCCGACGGCATTTCAGAGTGCCACCGAGAGCATTGAAGGGATATCTCGCGCGCTATGCGGCCATGGTGTCGCAGGCCCATACAGGGTGCGTGGTCGGGGAGGTGGTCGCATGAACATCCTGATTACCGGCAGCAGCGGGTATCTGGGGAAGAATACAACCGCCCTGGCGTTGAAGAGAGGGCATGCGGTTGTCGGTCTGGATATCAAGCGTTCAGGGATGGAGCATCCTGCCTTTCGGGAGATTGTCGGCGACGTTACTAAGCGGGAGACGGTCGATAATGCCGTACAAGGCTGCGATGCGGTTTTTCATCTGGCAGCAGCGCTGGCCCAGTTTGAGCCGGATGAAAGGCGTATGCACCTGGTCAATGTGCAAGGCACTGCGCATGTGCTTTCCGCTGCAATAGAGCATGGGGCGAAGAAAGTCGTGTACGTATCCTCGGTGGAGGTGTATGGCATCCGTGTCCCGCTTCCCTGCCCTGAGAGTGCCCCCCTCAACCCCGTCTGCCAGTATGGCCGGGACAAGGTGGCCGCGGAAAGGCTCTGTCGTGAATACCTGGAACAAGGGCTCGATATTACCATCTTCCGCCCGCCCACCATCAATGGACCGGGCCAGAATGAGCCGTTCCTCGTATCGCAGATGGAGGCGATAGCGCGGGGGAAACCGACCCTCCTGCCGGGCGGCGGATCGACTAAGCTGCAAATGGTACATGTGGATGACGTTTCGAGCGCCATCTTTCTCGCACTGGAAAACCAGCAATCAAGAGGTCTGGTCATGAACCTCGGGAGCGACGATGTTCCCACGCTCAAGGAGATGGCAAGCGCTCTGTACCGTCATGTCGGAACGAAGGCCAGGCTCATCAACGTCAATGCCACTCTGGCGAGGGTAATTGTGCATGCGCTCGCGAAGCTCCACCTCTCGCCGCTCGAACCCCAGCACTTGGAAATCGCCCTGCAGGATTATGTGTTCGATACAGCCCATGCGAAACAGCTCCTCGGGTGGAGGCCTACCCGCAATGACATCGAAGCGGCCATCGAGGCATATGATTGGCACATGCAGCATACATAAGATGCCAGATTGCAATAAAAAAGTCTCATAATTTTGCAGAAAAGCAACATGGGACGGCCATCAGGCCCCCCACAGGGGGAGGCCCAAGGATCCTGAGTCACACCTCCCATCCCTCATAGAAAGGGCAGGGGGGTAAAGGGCCAAAGGGATTGAATTTTTTTGATACGAAACTGATGGGAACAGAGGAGGTGCTCATGCCGGCAAGCAAAGTCAAGGCAGCGGTCATGACCGATTTCAACCGCATCGAGATCCAGTACTTTCCATACCCCGCTGTTGCACCCGACGGGGCCCTCGTGCGGATGAAGATGTGCGGGATCTGTGGCACAGACAAGCACCTCTTCGTCGGCATGCCGCCGGCCCCGCTCTTCGTCAAGACCCCGCTGATCCTGGGGCACGAAAACCTGGGGATCATCGAGGAGATCGGAGCGGCCGCGAAGACGAAGATGGCGGTCCAGGGCGGCGAGCTCTCCCCGGGCGATCGGGTGACCTGGTATGCCGGGATCCCCTGTGGAGAGTGCTACCACTGCCGGTTCTTTCCCTCAAATTATCCGGGCACCCTCTGTCTGAATGCAAAGGGTTACGGCCAGAACCTCTCCGCCGCAGACCCTCCGCACCTCTTCGGTGGCTATGCAGAGTACTGTTACCTGCTGCCCGGGGTATGGGTATATCGGATCCCGAATGACATGTCGGACGAGGTGGCGGTGCTCACCGACGTCTTTGCCGCGACCATCGGCGTGCGGAAAGGCATGATGCCGTCTCCGGTGCTGAAAGAGGGATTCGGTCCGGGCGATACGGTGGTGATCCAGGGGTCGGGCCCCATCGGCATGGCAGCCGGCATTACTGCGTGGCTCGCCGGAGCCTACCGGATCATCCTCGTCGGCGGGATGAAGGCGCGGCTCAAGATCGCCGACGAGCTCGGCGTCTTCGACCACATCGTGGATATCGACGAGATCCCGGATAATTTCGAGCGCGCCTTCTACATAGCCTCCCTTACGCCGCACGGCTACGGTGCGGATATGGTCGTGGAATGTGCGGGCGTTCCGGACGCTGTGCCCGAGGGGCTTGCGGTGCTGCGCAGGGGCGGGACCTTCATCGAGCTCGGAAACTTCCTCAACACCGGCTCGACCACCATCAACCCCTTCACCGATCTGTGCTTTAAAAATGTCACGCTCCTCGGGCAATGGTCGTGCCCACCGCAGTCCTTCGATGTGGCGCTCAAACTCATGGAAATGGCCATGCAGCGTGGCATCCCCCTCGAGAAGATGGTTACGCACCGGTTCGCAATTGAGCAGGCCGAAGAGGCCCTGAAAACGAATGTATATATGAAGGGCGTGATCGTCCCGGCATGAGAGGTCTATATCGATGGATATCATCCTGATCGGTCAGAGTACGCTCCTGATCAATCTCGGTGGGGCGGTGATCATGACCGACCCCTGGTGGGGGCAGTTCGAGTTCCTGCGCGGCGTCCCGCTCGGAATGGATCCGGAGCGCATCGAACGCTTGGATCTGATGCTGGTTTCCCATAATCACGTCGACCACTGGTCGCGCCCGGCGATCCATCTGGCACAGCGGTTGGGCACACGGATCGTTGGTTCGCTGAAAGCGGCACGGCGCGCAAACCGGGCCGGGTGTACGGATGTTGTGCCCATGCGGCCCGGCGATTCTCACCGGTTTAAGGAGCTTATCATCCATGCGGTTCCAGCCTTCCATCCCTTTGCACGGGATGCGCTTGGGTTTGTGATTGTGGGCGAGAAGACCATCTATTTTTCAGGCGATACACGCTACACTCCGGATCTCCGTGATGCCCTGCAAACTTTTCATATCGATATCGCCCTGCTGCAGGTGGCGTGCTCGCACTATCCGCTTGTGGGGAAAGACGGCATGGAGCTGGCGGATGCGGCGAGATTGGCTGAAGCTATACAGACAGAAAAGGTGATACCCATACATTATCAGGTTAAGGGGAAGATCATAAACCCGGAAGAGTTGAAATTGTGGCACATAGCCGCAGAGACGGTGGTGCTAGCGCCGGGTATTCCCCACACACTATGACCAGGGTGTGAACCCGAAATGGTTGTATAGGGGGGAGTTGAAAGAACAAAATGCAGGAACAGGAGCGCACCGTGTTGGCCCCACCGCGGGGCTGGAGACGTCTGATAACCCTGGGACCCGGTCTGGTGTGGGCGGCCAGCTCGGTCGGCGTGGGAGAGCTCGTCTTTGCCACCCGGGCCGGGGCCCTGTTCGGGTTAGCTTTATTGTGGGCGCCGATTGTATCGATCATTCTGAAGTATTTCATCACCGAACTCGTGGGAAGGTATACCCTTGTCACCGGTGAGAACGTGGTGCAGGCATTTGCACGGGTAGAGGTAAACCTGGGTTTTTTGAGGTTGCCGCCTGGTTGGATACGCTGGATATTCTGGATATTCTTCATCGCGAGTGTGGCGGGGATGGGCGGCATAGCATTGGCGGTCGGCAGCAGCCTGCATGGATTGTTCCCTGCATTTTCTTACATAACCTGGGCGATAATTGCCCTGGCCTCGGTGGGACTGGTG
>Ga0315284_10003076_pt1 | contig 23780 bp, 31 predicted proteins | sample YL17G09_16_MG_FD_203696 | JGI IMG/M metagenome (GOLD analysis project Ga0315284, IMG submission 203696) | Sediment microbial communities from Yellowstone Lake, YNP, Wyoming, USA - YL17G09_16 | ecosystem: Environmental > Aquatic > Freshwater > Lake > Sediment | place: USA: Wyoming | collected...
GGTTGGCAAGTTTGTTGAGGGTGTGCCAGGCGATGAGCATAGCCATGACGACCGTCTTGCCGCTGCCCGTGGCCATCTTGAAGGCGATGCGATAGAGGCCGGGGTTGGCGCCGTCGTTGGCCTTCCGCAGTTCGTTCTCGATCCAGGCGTCGCCGTTCTTGGCGGCCGCCTCGGTGACGTAGATGATCGTCTCAAGTGCCTCGATCTGGCAGAAGAACAGTTTCTTCTCTCTCGCGGGGTCCTTCCAGTAGTCGAGGAGCCGCGCGGTGACCCTATTGTTCAGGCCGGGGTAACCGCGGCCGCGCCAGAGGGCCACGCGGTCCCGCACCTGGTTGATGAACTTATTCTCCTCGATGCGGTCCTCGGTCCACTCAGTCTCCAGCGACAACTGCTTGGTCTTGGTCTGCTTGCGGGGCTTGGCAATGGGGACGAAGTAGGAACTGGTGCGGCGGGCCTCGACGATCTCGTTGGTGATGCCGTCGCTGGTGAACTTGAAATGCCGCCGAGGCTCCTCGAACGGTGAGTTGATGACCGGATTCTCGATGACGACTTGGCTGGGCATTCTCCGCGCCCCCTGGGCACGCGCGCTATGCTGACCGGAACCGACGCAGCCACACTATGCGAGATGATCCGCTCAAGCGTAGCGGCTCAGGGGGGATTATACAGAAGCGTCAGTGAGAATCAACCTGTGTTGGCCCAACCGTGTGGCAGGTCGTCACACCTCAGCGATTGGCAGTTCATGGGGCGAGACGATCCGCAAGGTTCCCCGGCCGGAAGGGATAAGGACGAGTTCGGTGCGGCGGCCGATGACGCCGACTTGGAGAGGTTTGACAGGACGATTATCGAGCGCAATCGCCTCCAAGCGGCGGGCGAAGTAGTGGCACTCGCACTTGGTCTTCTGGGTCAGCGTGTTGTCATAGCCGAAGTCGAACCACGGCGGCGGCATCGACTCGTAGACCCGGCGGCTGGCGCGGAAACAGCCACAGCCGAAGGTTCCGTAGTGGCCTGGCGTGCCATAACGGCCGAAGTAGCCGCAGTAGACGACCTCGCCCGGCTCGGCCAGGACGCGGACCGTCTCGCCCTGGATGGGCACAAGCGCCGAGTCGATCATCACGAGGTGGTCTTTGTCCGTGTCCTCGGCCAGGAACCGATTGACGACCTGGTTCCGCGCCACGTACACCGGGTGCGTCTCCGCCCCGTACCGCCACGCGTAGCCGCGCAGGCGCAGGGCGTTCAGCCAGGCCTGGAGGTGCCGGTTCGGCTCCTCGCGGTAGGCCATCACGACGATCTGGACGTTCGCCGGTTCGATTGGCATCAGATCGGCACCCATCCCGCCCCGTTATGCACGTGGGTCACGCGGCCGAAGCCGTCGGTCTTGATCCCGCAGAGCGTGCCGGTGTACGACTTCACGCCCGATGTGTCGATGGCGAACGCGCCGTTGTCGAACTTGAGGCCCGTCCCCACCTTGCCCTCGATGCCGTTCGAATTGACCTGGAGGCCGCAGGTCGTGTTGACCTTCGCCCGAAGGGCACCCGACGAGAACTCCAGGCCCACGTCGATCTTCACCTTGACGCCGCTGCCGTCGACCTCGAGCCCCGAGTCGGTGTCGGGCTTGACGCGCAGGCGTCCGTCCTCGCCGCTTGAGTCGAACTCAAGGCCGGGATCCTCGGCTAGGTCCACGTGGACCGAGTTGTCCTCGACCTCCAGGCCCCGCCCCGCCGCCACCTTGACGCCATCGACGCTCACGTCGAGGCCCGAGCCGCCGGAACCGGTGGGGGCGAGTTTGAGGCGAAGGCCGTCCGGGTCATGCTCCAGGCCTCCCGAGCCGTCGAGTTTCACGGCCAAGCCGCCGCCGGCGCCGAACTCAAGGCCCTTGTCGGCCTCCAGCACCGCCCGGATGCCATCGGCGGCTACGTCGATGCCGCGAGCCGTGTCGGGCTTGGCCTCCAGTTTCCCGCCCGCGCCGTAGGCCAGGCCCTTGTCGGTGTCGGCCTCGACGGCCACGCCCTGGGCCGAGACACTCACGGCCTTGGTGGCGTCGGGCTTGACGGCCAGGTTCCCGGCCCCGTCGAACTCAAGGCCACCCGCGTCGCCGGTCTTTGCGCGCACGCCGTCGACCGTGACGTCGATGCCGCGCGACGTGTCGGCCACGACGCCGACGCCCTGGACGGTCACGTCGATGGCCCGCGCGCCGTCCGGCTCGACCTCGATGTTGCCGCTCGCGTCGAACCGCAGGCCCTTGGCGCCGTCGTCGATCTTCGCCTCGACGCCGTTGGCCGTGACGGTGATGCCGCGATCCTCGTTGGCCTTGACCATCAGCCGGCCGGCGTCGGTCTCGGCGTCGAACTTGAGGCCGGGCTTCGTGGCCTCCAGTTCCACGTGAAGTTTGCGGTCATACGGCACCGGGTCTTCGAGCGCAAGACCCTTGCCGGCTGTGACCTCCCACGACGGCAGCGCCGCCTCGGGGCCGACGAACGGCACCACCTCACCGTCGTAGACCTCGCCGCCCGAGTCGGGGATCTCCTCCCAGTAATCGCCGGCCACCCACCCGATGAAGTCACCGGCGGCGATGCCGCGATAGCCGATGGGGGCGTTCTTGCCGCGCGGACCGGTGACCTTGATGAAGAGGTCGTCCGACTCCTCGTCCACCCATGACTTGTCGAGGAAGGCAAACTTGCCGCTGACGAACGTGATGTACCCGTCGGCCTCGAAGCCACCCCATGCGGCGCCCCACGCCTTCCAGACGCCCGTGACCTTGAGGCCGTGGATGGTGACCTCGTGCATCGCCGGCGCGACGTTCGAGACCCGCACGAGGGCCCACTTCTCGCCCGTCCCGTCCTCCCGCCAGAGAACCTGGGCCGCGCCCCGGCCCGTGAGCCGCAGGTGCTGACACTCCTCGCCCTCGTCCGTGCAGACGTCGGCGTATTCAAGGCCCTCTTCGCCCTCGTCCACGCGGACCTTGACGGGCGTCATGCCCTGAACGAGCGCACGGCCGATGGCGCCGCCCTTGAGGGGCTCGAGGAGGATGGCGAAGTTGCCGACGTGGTCCGAGTCGGGCTTCGCGCCCTTGAGGGCCCAGCGGAACTTGAAGCCCTCCTCGTTGTCGGCGGGCGTGTAGACGGGGCCGTCGAGCGCCACGATCTCAAACAGGCCCCGGTCTTCGCCCGTAGTGTTCTTGACGAGGACGACGCCAGCGGGGCGGACCTCGGCCAGGGGATCGCCGCCGGCGCCCTGGCGGCGCTCCAGGTAATCACGCGCAGCGTCGATGAAGGTGTTGAACGTCTGTGCCGGTATCCGCAGCGGCTGGCCCGGCTGCACCTTCTTCAAGGGGTCGCCCATCGTCCTCGTCCCTGCGTTCGGCCTGAAAGCCCCAGCCCATGGCCTCGGCGTAACGGTTGGCCGCCTCGACCTTGGCCCTAAGTTCCGATGCCCAGTCCTGCGAAGTTGGCGGCGTCATAGACCCGCTCGACGTGCACCGAGGCCGGCACCTTGACGATGCACTTCGCCTCGGAATCCTCGGCGTCCTTGTACCGGACCCAGAGGTACTCCCACCCCTTCTTGTTGATGCCTGTGATGGTGCCGATCACCAGACCCGTCACGTTCGGGCTGGCGGCAAAGCGGAACGTGATCTCCCAGGTGTCGTCGCCGCGGGTCGAGCCCGAGGCCCCCAGGAACAGGACCTCGCCCGTGGCGAAGCCCTCGAAGGGCCCCGAGTTCGTGCGGCCCGTGATGGCAAAGAGCGTCGCCTTGTACGCGCCCGTGACGTGCGACGCGGCAAAGTAGTGCGTCTCGGACCAGTTGTAGACCGGGACGACGATGTCACAGCCTTCGACCGCATCGTGCGTGACGCCGATGGCCCCGCCGAAGTCGGGCGGCGTCTCGCCGGAGGGGGCGTAGGAGGCGATGTGCTCTTTCGCCTGCGTGAGGTGCGTGGAGCCGCCGCCGGTGTCGAACGAGAAGACCGACTGGCCGACCTGCCTGGGGGCGGCGCTGTAGCGCCCGTAGCGGACGCTGCCTTCCCAAAACTCCGAGCCGTCGCCTACGGGCTCCACTTCCCAGCCCTGGCGCACGAGGCCGGCGTAGGTCGAGGGGCTGGTGCTCTCCAGGGCCGCCAGGGCGGCCTGCTCGTCGCTCGTGCCACGGACGACGTACTTGAGTTCGGCGGAGGGACTGTCCCCCGCGCCGGCCACGCGGCTGTCGAACTTTTCAAGGACGGCAACGGGCACGGTGTGGCCTCCGTCAGTTGAACGTCACGCCCAGGCTCGCGGCCAACTGGGCGATCTTCTCGGTGTTCTTGGCGGTCTCCTCGGTGGCCCGGGCGATGCGGTCGCTGACGCCGCCAGCGCCGAGGCCGCCGGCCTCCAGGGCGCTGAACGTCCCCCGCACGCCCACGGTGGCGCGGGCCACGTCCGGCAGGGCTCCGGCGGCCTCCTCGACGGCCTTCCGGACGGCACGGTTGTACGTGTCCCCTGTGATGGCCCCGGCATCGAGGAGCCGCTGGTACTCGGCGATGTCGCCCTTGGCCCGTTCCTCGGGCGTCTTCATCGCCTCGGTGAGGGCCTCACCCTTCTGCCGGGTCTCGGCCTCGCCTTGCGCCGCACGGAGGTCGGCGAACAGGCCCTGGAGTTCCGCCACGCGCTCGCGGAACTCGCTGAAGTCGATGGTGCCGGCCGCGAAGGCCTCCACGAGGGGTTCCGTGGCCCGTTTCTCGTCACGGGCCAGGGCGTCCAGTTCGCCCCGGAGTTCCGCGATGCGGTTGCGTATGCCCTCGAGCGTGCCGCCAAGCGTCGTGTCGAACTGCTGGCGCTTCTCGGCGGCAGCCTGCTTCTCCGTAACGTCAAGGATGGCCTGACGCCAGGAGAGGAGCGACTGGGCGTGATGCTCCGCGAGGCCCATGTGCCGGACCTCGTAGGCCAGGAACTCGCGCTCGGACATCGTCGCCTTGGCGTACTGGTCCATTGCCTGACCGACGGCCGACTCGCCGCGGTCGAGCGTGGCCCGCGCCTCGGCGAACGCCTTCCGCTGCTCGTCGACTTCGATGAGGCGGAGTTTCAGGGCGAGGAGTTTCTGGGCCTCGGCGGCGGCGAGGTTTAGCCCGTCGACCTCGGCCTTCGCATACTCCCGCGCCGACATCGTGGCCTTGTCGAGCGCCTTCTGCGCCGCGTTGATGGCGGTGACACCCCGGTTGTACTGCTCGACCGACTTCAGCATGTCCTGGCGGTTCGAGCGGCCCGGCCCCGTGTCCTCGATGCCCTTCAGGCGGAAGATGAAGGCCTTCATGGCCGCATCGACCGGCCCCGAGAGTTCCTTCACGATAGCCCCGAGGCCGAACGGCAGTTCCTCGGCGGCTTTCCGCGCGCCCTCCATGTCGCCGCGGAACATCGCTGCGAAGATCTGAACGTCCTTGATCGCTACCTTCGTGGCGGCGACGGCCGTGGCGAGTTTGAGGCCCGTCTCGAAGAGTTCGGCGCCCCGGAAGCCGCCGGACAGGAACCCCCGGCTGCCTTCGCCGAGGACCGACGCCTCGGTGCCGCGCGTGAGCGCCCCCGCACTGTTCTCGGCGACCCACTGCCTGAGGCGCGCCTGGGAGGCCTGGAGGCGGCGCATCATCGGCGTGTCGTCGGCCGTGATCTCGACGTAGGCAAGGCCGGCACGGATTCCGCCAGGGGCGACCATCGAGGAGTTCCCCCTATGCAGCGCGGACGCTCGTCAGCCACAGCCGCGCAAGGCCCGGCTCCACGGCAGCCAGGGCCGGCCCCATGTAAGGCCGCGGCGGATACCCGGCGACGTAGGACGCCGGGCCGTACAGTGCCTCGTTCAGTTTGTTCGCCCGGGCGACCTGGGCCGCGCTCCGCAGCCGCGCGTAGGTGACCTGCACCGTGTTGCCGTGGCGATCCTGGACGGGTTTCGTGGTGCGGCACGCCCGGCCACCGACACGGATTTCACCGCCCGAACCGACCTTTCGGACCCGGCGGCGCTTGTTCCTGACCATCACCGTGCCGCCGAACTCGTGCACGGCCGGGACGTTGGTGCGGGACGACAAGCGCACGGGGCCGATGACCACGCTGCCCCGGCCCGGGTCATAAGCGTAGTACAGGTGTTGCCGGAGCCACGGGTGCGGCCGGACGGCGTGCGGCGGCGTGCCAGGGGCCGACGGGGCAGGTTCCCCCGAGAGGCGCTTGCGCTCGCCGGCGGCGATCTGTCGCTCCTGCTCCCGGAGGCCTGTCACATACCGCATGCTGCGCCGGGCGATGGTGCGCACGAGGGCCCCGGCCTTCGCCAAGGCCTGGCGGGTCGTGATCCGGAGCATCCCGCGCACCCGCTCGCGGTCGAAGAACCAGTTGCGGACGTTCCAGGTCAGGTTGAATCCCGCGGTCGCCACGGCGACTCACCCCCCAATCTTCCCGGCCAGGACTTCCAGCACCGCCTTCGGATCGGCGGCCAAGAGTTCCCTGAGGTCGGCAAGGATCTCTGACATCTGGGCGATGTTGACCTCGGCATTGCCGCGCTCCTTCTCGCACAGGCGCTGCGCGAGGCCTGCGAAGTCCAGGGGCTCGCAGGTGCGCTGCCCGGCCACGGCCTGGGCGAGACGCCAGAGCCCTCCGTCGGCCGGCGTCAGCAGAATGAACGGTCGCGGCATGGGTTATCCCTCCCCCCCGGCCGACCCGCCCTGGACGGGTTGGGCGGACTTCACGTCCTCGACCATCTTCTCGACGCCGCCACCGGCGTCGGCCTGGGCCGCGGCATGCACCAGGTTGAACAGATTGCGGATCTGGTCCTTCGTGTACTGGACGCCGTCGGCGAACGCCGCCTTGACGTCTTGGCCGCCCTGGACGAGCGTGGCGAAGGCGTGGCGGTTCTTGTAGAGGCCGTACCCCAGGGCCGCGACGGCCAGGCCGATGAGGGCAAGGCCGCCCCAGGCGAACCACTCGAACCAGCGGTAGAGGGCCACCGAGAGGGCGAAGACCGCGAGCGACGCGATGCCCACCACCAGGCCCGCCTTCCGCGAGAGCCAGACGAAGAGGGCCCCGCCGGCGAGGATGCCGGCGAAGCCCCCCGCCGCCGCCAGGAGCAGCCATCGGCGGACCGCCGAGTCGGCCCGTTCCTTCTCCCGCGCCGCCTCCCGTTGCCAGTGGTCGCGTTCCTCGGCCAGGTCGGTGACGGTAGTCACCAGGGGCAGAACGTCCTCGGTGGTCGTCTCCACGTGCTCGACGCGCCCGAGCGCCTGGTCCAGTTCAGGCACGACCTCGCGGTCGAGCCGGTCGGCGCTCACCGTGAGTTTCGCGGCAAAGGGCTTCGCCGCGGGGACCGCCAGGGCCGTCTCGGCCGCCGACCGGACCTCCCGGGCGCTCGTCTCGGTGCCGGTCTTCGCCTTCTCGATGTGGACCTTCGCGCGGCTGGCGTCGTCCTTGATCGTCTCGACGGCGGCCTGACCCCGCGCCGCCGTGTCGGCGGGGTTCTTCAACAGTGCCGGCTTGCCGCAGCCCTCTGCGGTCAGGAGGATCACGAACCACCACACCACACCCATCATGCCGAACCGCTTCATGGTTTCTGCTCCTTCACGAAGACCTGTTTCAGGAGGTCGATGTTCGCGGCCGTGAGGGGGACGCCCCCCGTCCGCCGCGCCTCATACGGGTTGAAGTCCTTTGGCCTGAAGGCCCGCGTGCGGCGCGGGTCGCGGTTCACGTTGGCGATGAGCGCCATCAGGCTCGACATCCTCGACCACTCCGCCCGGCCGCGCGCTTCGGCCATCCACACCAGTTCCCGGAGCGTCAGCCGCTCGGGGTCGGTTCCGCAGACGCCGGCGAGTTCCCAGACGAGCGGCCACCCGCCTCCGCCGAGGCTTCGGCGGGCAGGCCCATCGACGCGAGGGCCGCGGCGGCCTCGGTCACGGCCGCCTGCTGGGCCTCGATCTTCCTCGCCATCTTCCCCAGCGCCCTGGCCCGCTGGGCGCTCGGGAAAAAATCCAGCAGTTCCTTCATCAGGGCCGACGTCGCCTCGTCCAGCACACCGCCCACCATCGCGCGGCCGAAGTCCTCGTCCGAGACGCCCTTGGCGTCCGCCTGCGGCTTCACGAGGACGTACAGCACGTCCACGAGGAGTACCGGGTCGTCGGCCAGGCGGTCGAGGAGGTCCCCGCCCGCGACGTCCATCAGGTCCACGCCCAGGAGGTCGCGGACCCGGCGAACGGCGCCCACGTTGACCGTCACTTCCCACGCCCGGCCGACACTGTCGGTGAGGGGTTTCATGCACTCACCACCTTCCACTCGGGCGCGTTCTCCGACACGCCCGGCTTCAGGCTGACCGACACCGTGACCTCGCCCTCGAGGGGCTCGTCCCGCTCGAACTTCACGACCGCCGCGTCCATCCACAGGCCCTCGCTCCCCGCCTCGTCAATCGGGCCGTCCATGACGGCCACGCCGACGGTCGTCCGCCCGAAGTAGGCGGCCTTCAGGGCCTGGAGGGTCGCGTCGTCGGAGTCCCACGGAAGGTCGAAGTCGACCGTGGCATCCTGCATGACGACGGCGGTCTGTTTCCAACCGCCCCCGCCTCGCGTGGAGGCGTCCACCGTCACCGGGTCGGGGGTGAGTTTCAGGTTGCGGACGCGGTTCGAGAGGCTCCAGGTGGGCGTGCCGCCGATGCCGGCGGCGCACCAGTAGAGTTTCATCTCGTGGCCGTACTTGACAGTCATCGTCCATCCTCCCGCTTACAGTGCCCTACGTCCTCAGGCCACCGGCAGGTCCGGCGCCGTCTCGCCCGCCGCCTCGACCAGCGCCTTCGCCTTCGCGTAAACCGCCGCGAGGTCGGCGGCATCGGTGCCGAGCACGGCCGCGATGGCGGCCCTGCGGCCAGCGAGCAGCCTCACCACCTCGTTCATCGCCCGCCGCACGTCGTTGACCATGCAGGTCACCTGGTGCCGCACCTCGGCGGCCGCGGCCCCCGTGTCCGTGTCCGGCCTGCTCAGGATCGCCATGTCATGCCTCCCTCAGGGCCTGTCCCGGTGGCCACACCACCCGGCCCGCGCCACCGAGAATCCCGCCGCCTTCACCTTCTCCGCAAAGCCGATGCACTCGCACCGGAACTCGCACCCCTCGTCCGCATACCCGAACTCGAACCACGGCAGGGGCAGTTCATCCACCAAGCGCCGCGAGACGCGGAACAGGCCCGCGTGCACGGCGTCCGGCTGGGCCCAACAGGCCAGGTTCCCGTTGTCGTACGCGCAGCCCACCAGGTCCGCCTCCACGCCGAGGAACGGCAGGGCCGCCGGCCCGGGGCGCATGTCGCGGTCGACGTGGATGAAGTGCTCGAACTCGGGCGGCGCCTTCCGGCAGAGTTCCCGCACGGCCCAGTTCCGCGCGGCGCACAGGTCCCGCCGCACGACCGTGAAGACGTTCTCCGCCGGCAGCAGGCGCGACCAGCCGGCCAGTTCCGCCGTCAGCATGTTGTCGGGCCAGGCGTAGACGATGAGCCGCGTCCGCTCCGGCCGGATGGCGAGTTCCACGCCCTGGGTCATGGCAGCACCTTGATGATCCGCCGGACCACGCGGTACGGCTGGAGGTTGTTGTGGGCGTTGCCGTTGCCGCAGGGCTGGTTCGCCGGACACGCCGAGCACGAGATGTAGTGGTTGACGCAGTAACTGTTGCCCCCGGAGGCGAGGCTCACGTAAGAGCAGCCGAGGGACTTGACGTAGGGCCCCGAGTCGGTGTGGCCGTGGCAGTGGCAGGGCATCTCGCAAGTCGAGAGGATGTGCTTCTCCGCGCCGCAGCCGCAGCCGACGGTGCGCATCTCGTCGCAGCCGGTGCCGGGGGCCTGGTCGTCGCGGCCGACGAGGACCTTCCGCCTCAGGTCCGGCAGGCTGAAGTGGTAGCCGTCGGCCGCACCCCATTTCGTGCCGATGGCCGCGAAGAGGTCGGGGTAGTCGGCGCGAAGGAGGCTCTGGCCGAGGCACTCCAGCCACTTGGCGGGCACGGTATCGTGCGGGAGGTCGCGGATGTCGCCGACCTGCCACGAGTCGCCGGCCGCGATGGGCGTGTACGGGGCCATCACCACGTGCCTCCGACGACCGTCACGTAGTCGCCTACGGTGCCCTTGACGAAGACAGTTGCTATATCGATGTGCTGGAAGTTGTGCCACTCGCCCGGGCGCCACAGCACGTCCGAACCGTCGTCGCCCCGGAAGTAGACCACGGCGCCGTTCGTCGGCTCGCAGGAGATGTCGCCGCTGAAGACGAGCGGAGTCGCGCTCAAGGGGGCGTAGGTCGCCCCGACGGCAATCCGGCGCTGGATGATGTTGTTCATGGCTGTTCCCTTCCGCCTTCGCCAAGGCTTCGGCGGACTATCGCACCACCCGGAACGTGAGCGTCAGGACGCTCGTGAACTGCCGGAGTTCGTCCAGGTGCTCCGGGGCATAGATGGGCACGTTCTCCGTCCGAATCCACACCGCCTCGGGGCATGCCGCCAGGCGCCGGAGGCGGAAGAAGTCGGCGATCTCTTCGACCAGCGCCATCAGCGGGTCCAGTTCCGCGTTGTCCGCCGCCTGGCACTTCTTCTGTACGGCGATGTCGACCTGGACGTCATGCTGGTTGCGGCTCCGGTCCAGCCGCTCGATGGCCAGGCCCTTCGGCACCACCGTCACGTGGAGGTCCTGCATCTCGGTGAGGTCGAAGATGGGCCGGTAGTGGCGCTTCGCCTCGAACGGCATGCTGAACGTGCCGGCGTTCAGTTCCGCCACGACCGCGTCCGCGATGTCGGTGATGACTGCCATGCCTTACCCCGCGAAGACGTACCGCCACACCGCCGTGGCGGCCAAGGTCACGCCCGATCCCACGACGAGCCACACGAGGCGGCTCCGCATCGCCTCGGCCATCTCCAGCCGGTCCAGGCGCCGCTGGAGACCGGGCTTGCCGTTCCCGCGGATCGCCTCGTCCATGCGGTCGAGCTTGGCGTGGAGTTCGGCGAACTCCCCCTTGCAGACCGCCTCGTACTGGCCCGTCTCGCAGCCCATCACGCTTGCTCCCAAACGGCGTCACACGGGCATGGGGATCGGGACCGTCCCGACGTGGGCCGTGTGGACCCGCAGCGTCAGCCCTTTGTCGTCGGACTTGCGGAAGTGCTTCTCCCGCCCCGCCCCCATGACCTCGTAGAGTTCGTGCATCCCGTTCACCGGCTCCTTGATGAGGTCGCCCGGCTGCGGCTCCGTCCGTTCCCCGCCCAGGACCAGGTCCTCGGCACGCAGGAGGTAATCGCGCCGCTCGACCTGTTCGACCAGCCCGTCGGCCGTGACGACCTCGAAGGTGCTCCGGCCTACGGTGGCCAGGAGTTCCACGGACAGGCCCGCCCGGTAGTAGATCACCGGCCGCGCCATGTGCGCGTGCCGCATGCCCTCAAGCCAGGTTGACCCTTTGCCCAGGAGGTCGGCCACGGTGCGCGGTCCTTACTGCTCGAGGCGGACCCGCACGGTCGCGTCGCTGTCGCCGACCGCCGCCACGGTCTTGCCGAGGAACGTGTTGCCGCTGGAGGTCTCGGTCGCCTGCTTGTTGGTGGCGTCCCAGTAGACCCTCTTGCCGGCGGCAATCGCCTTCCCGGTCCCCGTCGCCTTGGGGAACTCGAAGACGCCTGCGACCGCCAGAGCACCACGGGCACTGGCCGCGATGGGCGTCCTCGCGACGCCCACGAGGTCCCCCTGGACCACCACGTCGCCTGCGGCCACTGCCGAGCCGGGGGTGTAGTCCACCGCGCCGCCTTCCTGCACGAACGTTGCCGTTGCCATGTGCTTCTTCTCCTTGTGCACGCCCACCGGGGTGGGCCGCTAACGTGCCCTTGTCTCCGATCCCCACGTCACCGCGGTCACGCCTCGCCCTTCGCCTTCACGCCGCCGCGGGGGTCCTGAAGCGCGCAACCGAAGTCATGGTAACCCCGCATCTGGATGCCCAGGACGTTGAAGTCCGCCTCGGCCGTCTCGATGGTGGGCGACTCCTGGCCGTTCAGGAACGCGACCTCGATGACCGGGAGGTCCCGCGGGTCCGCGAGCAGGTACCACGCCTTCTCGCTGTAGCCGGTGTACCGCGAGTTCGAGAGGTAGCGGCTGACCTCGGCCCGGAACTTGCCTTGGTGCGGGTTGGCGACGGGGTACTTGGTGCTGGCGGTGGTGTCGCGGATCTCGACGCTCTTGAAGAGTTGCGTCGCCATCGCCGAGAGGCCGGTGGGTACGAGCATGATGGCCGGCATGACGCCGATGGGCTTCCCGTCACTGTCCACCTGGTCGAGGAACGTCTTCTCGGCCTTCGTCAGGCCGTCGATGGTGAGCGCGGTGTCGGCGCCCTCGACGTAGTTCTTGTTCGCGGTCTTGAAGAAGGCGGAGTTGGCGAGGAACACGGTCCAGAAGACGTCGTTGATGGCCAGGCCCGAGCCGCGCCCCAGTTTGCGGGGCACGGTGGTGATGGCCCCGAGGTCGTCGTTGATCATGTCCCGCCGGTCGATGGAGAGGAGCAGGCCGAACGTGTCGGCCTTGTTCTCGTACTTCTCCTCGCCCAGCGTGCCGTGTTTGAGTTCCCCGCCCGGCGCGACCGGCTCGTACTGGTCCTTGCCGATGAGGCGGTAGGAGGTCACGGTCTTGAAGTCCGAGACGTTCCGGACGGCGCAGATCGAGCGCCAGACCCGCTCGACGCTGAAGAACCCCTCCAGGAGGAACTTGTTGGCGACGTTCGAGAGGATGCCGCCGATGTCGATGGTGGAGAAGCCGGCCTGGAGGTCCTTCCCGAAGGCGAACCGGAGGACCTCTCGCGAGTCGCGGAAGTTGCGGCCCGCGTACCCGTTCGCCCAGGCGGCTTCGAGGAGCAGTTCCTGGAGGCCGATGCCGCCGCGGAACCGCTTCGAGGCCGCGTCGAGCGCCTTCTCCTCGTACTCCTTCTCGGCGCCGGCCAGCTTCGCCGTCAGAACGCAGGCGGCCTCCAGCACCGTGCCCGTCATCGTGTTGTCCGGCACGTGCGCGGCCGGGGCCTTCGGTCGGTCGGCCCGAAGGACCTCCAGTTCCGTCCGCGTCACGTCCCAGCCGTCGCGGATGGCCCGCGCGGCAATGTCGGCGTGCCCGCTACCGCAGACCTTGCGCACCGCGGCGATCCGCTCTTCCTCGGCCGCGGCCTTCGCCCGCATCTCGGCCACCGGATCGGCGGCGACCACCACGGCGCCATCCGCGCCAGCCGTTGCACCCGCCGGGGCCTGCGCCTGGACCACCGGCTCCTTGGCGCCCTCGCCGGCCGGAGCCGCACCGCCCGCCACCTCGCCGTCCACCGTCTTGGTCTTGTCGCTAGAGTCCATGATTTCCTTCTCCCCGGCGATTCCCGCCGCGATGCTGGCGGACGTCTGGTCGTCCGCGCCGTTGCCCACGAAACTCACTTCCTGAAGCGAGGCCCGCCGCGCCACGTTCACCGGCCCGGCGAACTCGCGCCCGTTGACGGTCACCATCTTGCCCTCGCCCACAAACTCGACATCGCGCACCGACGCCCCGATGCTGGCCTGCCACGGGTATCCGTTGTCGGCATCGGCCACGACCTCGCGGGCGGCCTGAGTGGTGGACGAGATCACGCCCGACACACGCAGGCCCCCGTGCTCGATCTGGACGCCGTCAATGTGACCGACGCGGGCACCCCGGTCGTGGTCCAGGTACACCTTCGCGCCGCCGCGCACCGTGAGGCCGTTGAGGTCCACCACCACGGGGAACCGCCAGCCGGCCACCGCCATCGGCGCGCCGGAGTAGGCGTCCATGTGGAACCGGCGCGGCCGCGCGGCCTGGGCGTCACCCGCCGCGGCAGGGGCCGCCGCCTCCATGTTGATGGCCGCGATGAACTTCAGTTCACGCGGCCTGTCGCTCGTCTTCACGGTCCGCTTCCTCGTCGTCCGGCCTGTTGGCGGGCGGCGCCTTCGGCTGCGCCTGCTCCACGGTGAGGCCCAGTTCCTTTATCAGCGCGACTTCCTTGGCCCGTTGGCGAAGTTCCGTCTCCCAGTCCTTGCCCTCTCTGGCGTATTCGCTGGCCAGGGTGGTGGTGTGACTGGCCAGGCGCGTCGCCTGGGCGTTGGCTTCCTTGGCCGGGTCCACATGCTCCATCCCGTCCCAGAACCACTGGTGGGGGTAATCGAGGAGCGCGCGGGCCGACGCTGGCAGAAGGCCCGGCACCCGGGTGGCCTCGCGCAGCCACGCATCGAGAATCCGATCAAGAACCACGTCCTCAAGGTGGGCCTGCTCGACGCGGATGCTCTTGAAGTAGGTCTGGTGGTCGAGGCGGCCCGAGGCGTAGTTGTAGGCCGACGAATCGCACAGGGCGATGTTGCGCGGCATGTTGAGGCACCGGGCGGCCTCGTTGAGTTTTTCGCGGACGAACTCGACATACGTCGTCGCCGGCTGCTCGGGCCGGACCTGACTCATCTTCCAGCCGCCGGGGAGCGTCAACAGCATGTTGCGCTCCAACTCGATGGTGTCCATCGGGTCGATGGGTTCCGCCTCGCCGTTGGGCGGGGCGTCCGTCTCGACCGTGCCGGAGATGTTGGCCGCCGTCTCGGCGGCATCGAGGACCGCCGACGTGAAGCGTCGGAGTTGGGCAAAGATCGGGAGGGCGGGCGTCAAGTCCGGGATGCCGCGCCGCTGGCCCGGCCGGTCGGCGCGGAACCAGTGGAGCATGGACTCCGCCGGCACCCGGTCGTAGTCGAGGCCCAGGGACACCTTGGCACCCGGATGCGTCTTCAGGACGTGATACTCCACCGGGTTGCCGACGGCGTCGAAGACGATCCCGTCAACCGTATTGGGGGCGAGCAGGCTGACGAGGGGGGTGGCCACCTGGTCCGCCTCGATGAGCCTGAGGTCCAGCGTCACAGGCGCACCGAGGTTCTCGTTCGAGATGAGGAGGGCGAAGGTCTCACCGTCCTGGGTCCGGGCCATCCGCATGGTGCGGAGTTTGGCGGCGAGGCCGATGCGCGCGGCCCACCGCATGAACTCGCGTTCGACCTGACGGTTGACCTCGGGGGCGTCGGTGAGCATCTGGAGGCGGGGGCCCGTGCCGATGACGTCGTTGGCGAGCGTCAGGACGATGCCGCGGGCGTAGGAGTTGTTGGCCACTTCGTAGCGGGCACGGTTCCGCAGGATGCGGCGGACCTCGGCGCTTGCGGCGGCGTCGGCCGACAGGCCGTCGGCGCCCGCCCAGTGCTTGCGGTTACCCTCGGTCGTCTGCGCGGCATCATACCGGCCGCGCACGAAGCGCACGGCCATCCGTAGCCCGCCGCCAGCGGGCTTGGCGAACGCCCGGATGCGCTTCAGCCACGCAAACATCACGCTGCTCCCGGTGGAACGACTTTCGTGAGGCGAACACCCAGGCCCTTCGCCCGCGAGGCCCGCTTCGACTCGAGGTAGCGGTCGGCGGCGATCTGGTCCTGGAGGCTATGCTGCTTCATGCCCCCGGAATCGCCGTGGGCCTCCGCCGGCCCCTCGGCGTTGGTGCGAATCGCGTCGTCCAGTTCGTCGGCCACAGGCATGTTCCTCAGCGCCAACCAAGCCAGGCCAAAGGCCTGCATGGTTGCCTACTGATAAACCTACCCGCGTTTCAGCGAAGTGTACGGCGGCGCCGCCCCATGCCTGCAAATCATGTCTACCGCTAGACAACGGGGCGGCCCACGCCGTCATCGGATGGGCTTTTCCGAGGTGGTAATGCGTTTCCCGCAGTTCCGGCACTCCCGTCGGCGAAGCAGTCTTCCGCCGACGGCCCGCCGGGTATAGATGACGAAGAAGTGCCTGCAGCCGCAGTCGCGGCACTCCAGGCCCTTTGATTCCTGAGGTTTCTGCGTGGTAGGCAGATCGGTCACTATCTGCTCCGTTGAAGGTCCGACAGCTTCAGCCGTTTCCTCGGCGGCCCCTGGCCCCCGCCTGTGGCGAAGAGGACCGCCCCCTGAATCGACGCCGCCACGGCACAGCCCACGAGGCAGTCCAGCCAATGGTTGTCGGCCTTGCCGACGCGGGCCTTCCACTCGTCCACCGTGCGGCCGCGCCCCTCGGTCTTCACGCGGTATTCAGCCGTCAGGTGGTCGGCCAGGAGCCGGTGGGCCTCGGCCGAGCGGCCGAAGAGCGACAGACACCCCTTGTCGCCCATCGGCACGGCCATGCGGGCGTGCACGAACGACTTCCAGTAGTTGGTGTCGAGAAGCGCGTGCCGCACGGCCCGGCGGCCGTGGACGTTCGGAATCCGCCAATGATGCCCGACGCGGTCGCCGGCCTTGCGCTTGTACTCCGAGAACGGGATGCTCGACGCCCCGACGTACTTGCCGTGGCTCGGCAGAAGGACGGCGGCGTGGGCCGACTGGCGGCAGAACTGGTACACCACGTCGGTCGATTCTCCCCAGTTGGCGTCCACCAGGCACCGCTCGATTCGCAGGACCGCCCCGTCGTCCCGCCGCCATTCGCGGGCAAGGTAATCGCCCGTCAGCGCCTCGAGGCCCGCGTAGATGGCCCCCTCGATGCCCGCCTTCCGCGCCGCCGAGGCCAGCGTCAGCCGCGCGTCCCGCAGCGTGAAATACGGCCGCTTCTGGTCAGGGTATGTCCCGTAGTCCACGACGTAGCCGGTAAAGTCGTCCTCCCATGCCGCCACCAGGTAGAAGAGGAGTTCCTTCTGGATGTCGACGAACATGGTGATGTGGTTCGCGCCGACGGGGATATCGCCCCGACGGATGCCGTTGATCTTGGCGGCCACCGCCTCGGCCGCGAGCATCTCGCCGTCGCCCTCGTCGGCAGGCAGGGGTTCGTTCTGGTACTCTGCCCAGAACGCCGCCTCGTCCTGGAGGCGCAGGTTCATCGCGTGCTGGATGGCCGACAGTTCGTCGCCGTTGAACCGCTCCGGCCAGGCCACCAGCGCCCCGGCGTCCATCTCCACGCGGTGTTGACGGTAGAACTCGGTGGCCTCGACGATGCCGCGGTTGTTGCGCAGGCTTTCGGCTCGAATCTGGGCGTAGCGCGCCCACAACTTCTCGTTCGTGGGGAACGCATAGACCATCTTCGTGCGTTCGCCCTGCCACTGGGGGTGCTTGTCGCGATTGAGGATACGGTCGGCCACGTCGTCGGGCCGGATGACGGTGCACGGCATGACGCCGGCGATCTTGCGGCCCGGCCCGGCCAGACCGAGGATCGCCCCGGCCAGAATGGCCTCGCGCGTCGCGCACTGCGAGGGCGACCGTGCCGATTCGTCCGTCTGCGGGTCGTCGAGGATCACCAGCGACGGCCGCATGGAACGGCCGTCGGACCGCTTGAACTTCATCCCCCGGATGCGGCCCGTGATTCCGGCCACGCGGATGATGGCCCCGCTGGCCGGGCTGCCCTCGATAGTCGGGAGGACGATCTCCCGCGCGGTCCAGCTGATGTAGGTCCGCTCGCCGCGACAGGTCTGCCCGGCGCAGCGGTTGGCGATGCCCTCCAGGCACCGGATGGGGTACACCACCTCCGGAGAATCCTCGAGCAGCCGCTCGTTGGTCTCGAGTTCCGTCTTGATGGAATCAAGCATCGACTCGGCGTGCCCCTCGTCGCTGCCGATAAGCGCCACGAACTCCCGGGCGCCGATGAGCATCGCCCAGATGCAGGCCGACTCCGCGAGGACGGTCTTGCCGCTGCCGCGCGGCATGGCGTAGGCGTAGAGGCCGCCCCGCAGCACGGCATCCTCGATGCGGGCAACGGCTTTCAGGTGATCCTGCGACCAAGCGAGGTAGAACGTGTGGGGGAAGTATGTCTCGCAGAAGAACCGGAAATCCGTCATGGCCCGGGCCTTCCGCGCGGGATCGGCTACGGGTGGGATGTCACCGATGTCCCGACCTGCCGCCGAGAGCGCGGCGTTCCGCGCCCGGGCCTGCTCCTTCATGGCCTCGTAGCCCGTCAGGCCCCTGGCGGCCTGGACGTTGGTGGCCGTCGCGTACCAGGTGCATACGAGCCACGCGGCGTAGGCGAGGGCGTTGACGCGCGTCGAGTCGCCCACACGCAGGCCGGCCCGGACGATGTTGCGGCGCACGCGGGCCTCGCTGGTCACCTCGCCCAGGGGCGTCGAGTTCAGGAGGCCCGCCAGTTGCCCCGGGCGCATCTGCCGAAGGTCGATGCTCATGCCTGCCTGTCCATTGGGCGGGTTCCGCCCGCCACGTCCCGTTCCAGCCACGCTGCGAGCGCCACGAGGTTCACGCGGCCGTCCGGCAGCGCCGGCGCGCCCCGGTCGATGGCCATTTGAAGCATGGCCGCCGTCACCAGTCTGCCGCCGGCGGCGGTCAGCAGCCTGGCCGCGTCGGCCAAGGTCAGGGCGACCGGGTTCATGCCTGCCCGCTGCGGCGGCGCGTCTTCGAATCCCGCCTGGTCATCGGTCATCGGAAATCTTTCCCCATTTCGGCCCATCGCCGTAACTAGCGCCCTTTCCTAGACATACGGGCGACCGAATTATGCCGTCCCGTCCATATTTCACCTTGATTCCGGGCCGGAAACATGCCCTGATCCACGTGGTAAGGCAAACAGCGAAAGGAGACGCCAATGAAGGTCACGCGAATGACGGTCGAGGGCAAGAAGGGCTGGGCGAACATCGCCTACCGCGAGGCGGCGGGGAAGCAGGTCATCGGCATCCGCGGCAACGGGGCGGCGGGCGTCTTCGACCTGAACGTCGACACCTGCGACGAGCGCAGCCAGCGCTACGCCGCCGCCCGGCTCCAGCGGGAACTCGACGGATACCAGGGCACCGCAGGCGACGTGGCCGACTACCTGCGGGCCATCCAGACCTTCGCCGACTGAGGCGACCAGCATAAGGAGCACGCGATGAAGACGGCGGCACGCAAGACCGAGAACGTGATGGGTAAGCGCCTGCGGGTGGGCGACGTGGTCATCCGCGGCGGCTACGAGTGGGTGATCGACCGCATCACCTTCGAGCCGGACTTCCCGCGCTACTGCTGCACCTGCCACTGGTCGGGCAACGGCCCCGACCCCCAGTTCTTCAACAACAACTTCGACACCGCCCAGCGCGACGACATCCCCTGGACGCGGGTGGTGAACCCCAGGCCGCAGCGCCTGGTCTGCCGCACCGACGCCCCCGCGTGGTACGCGACCCAGGTCGGCCGCAAGGTGGAACTTCGCCAGACCGGCACCGACAAGGTGCTCGCGACCATCCGGCCGCCCGCCGCTTGGGGCGATGCGTGGGGCTGGAACCTGATCGATGGCGGCGTCCTCGTGGAGCGGACGGCCCGGCCCGGAACGGGTCCAGACGTCGGATAGGAGAGGCCCGGCGACGGGCCGCCCCTTGGCGGCCCCCAGCCCGGCAATCCCGCCGCAAGGAGAGATGCGATGGCCAGGAAGAGCAGGCGACAGAACCGACGGACGGTAGGCACCCACTGGTGCGGCGGCACGCTCCTGGCTGACGGCCGGCGGGCCGTGCGGTGCGCCAAGTGCGACCGGGTGAAGTTCCGCGAAGCCGAAGCCCGCCCGCCGCGCCTGGCGAACGGCACGCGGGTCCACGTCAAGAGCGACCATTTCGCCGAGGAGTGCGACGGCGTCGTCACCAAGGCCGAGTACGACGCCGGGTGGCTGTACCGCGTCCGGCCGACGCGCGGCGACGCGCCGTCCGTCGCCAGGAACAAGGAGGGCGAGTACTGGTTCTGGGACTTCGAGGTCGCGCCCCTGGGCCGCCGGAAGCGGTAGGCGGCCGGCGGCCGGAATATTCCGGAATCCGCCTTGCCTGGGGGCGATTCTCATGCCCTGATCCACATAGAAGGATGGACATCGGAACCCCGAAAGGAGGACGCGACGATGGCGAAGACCCTGACGATCCGCGAGGCGAACCGCCTGGCCGAGGGCCGGGCGAAGGTGAGCGTGGCCCCCGAGGACGGCCGCCTGTGGCGCGTCGAGCGCGACGGCGGCCGGAGCGTCCAGGCCCACGAGCCGATGACGCGCGAGGCGTGGCTCGCGTTCCTCGAGACGGGCGAGGCCGCGCCCACGAAGGACGGCCAGACGGCCGCCGACGTGTACGCCGAGCGCCGGCGCGACATCGACCGCCTGCTCGAGTGGCTCGGCCAGGAACTCGCCAAGCACGCCAAGCACGCCAAGGCCGACCCCGGGAACTGGGGCGCGGCGGGCGACCTGTACCGGGTGCGCAGCGGCCTGCTGGAGGTTCTGGCGGGCCTGCGCGGCGTCGAGATTGCGGACATCGAGCGCTCGCTGTAGCGCCAGACAGGAAGGAGGAGACCTGTGATCACCACGAAGCAAGCCGAGATGATCCTGCCGACCATGCGGGCCGCCGTTGCCGCCCTGCACGAGGTCTGGGAGAAGTGCCGCGAGGTCGAGCGGGCCCTCGGGCGCGACCTGGATGGCCTGGAAGGCATCGTCCAGGACATGGCGGCGGGCGTAGACCACCCCGAGTCGGTGGACGTGGACTACGTCCGCGACGCCCTCAACGCCCAACTGGACGACGAGGTCATCGAGGGCAGCCAGTGCCCCGCCTGCGGCGAGCGGCGGGTCGACTACCTGGTGTGGCAGAAGGACCAGAAACACGTGAAGTGCACCACCTGCGGCAAGCGGTACGCGCCGCCCACGAAGCCCGCCCAAGGCGGGTTCGCCTCGGGCGAATAGGAGGTCGTCATGCTGACGCTGAAGCAAAGGCAAGAGCGGGCCGCACGTCGCGCCGCGCGGATCGCGGCGAAGCACGAGGCCATCCGGCAAGCGGCCCTGGAACACGGTGCAGCACAGAGCGAAGGGAGCACGGTCATGAAGAAGAACGAGGTGAAGGTCGGCGGCCAGTACGTCGCCAAAGTGTCGGGCAGGTTGGCCCAGGTCCGTATCGACCGCGAGAATCCGCACGGCGGGTGGGACGCGACGAACCTGGCCACGAGGAAGGCCGTCCGCATCAAGAGTGCCCAGCGGCTTCGGGCGCCGGCCGGACTGACCCAGGCCGAGGTCAAGGCTGCCAAGGCCGCGGTGGGCGCCCAGGTTGGCGCGGGGGCCAAACCGGCCGCCGAGTCGGCCAAGGATACCAAGGCCCCGCCCGCGGCCGCCGGGAGCGAGACCACCAACCCCCTCGAGGCCCACTACCGGGGGCAGAAGGACGCCGCGAAGGCGGAGAAGGCCGCCAAGGTCGCTGCGTGGCGCAAGGAGGTCGCCGCCAAGACCTCCAAGCCCGACCCCGAACTCGACAAGGCCATCAAGGACGCCGACGCCAAGGGCCGCCAGAGGAAGGCCAAGGCGAAGGCCGAGAGGAAGCCCGGCTGCCTCGACGCCGCGGTCCGCGTCCTCCGGGAGGCCGGTAAGCCCATGGGTTGCCAGGACATCGTCAAGGAAGCCTTGGCGAAGGGGTACTGGCAGACGAAGGGCGCGACGCCCGGGGCCACCTTGTACGCCGCGATCATCCGCGAGTGCGCCGCCAAGGGCGCGAAGGCCCGGTTCCGCCGCGCCGAGGTCAAGGAAACGAAGGACGGCAAGGCGGTCACCCTGCGCGGCTACTTCACACTGGCCGACGAGCACGCAGGCAAGAAGCAGTAGCATCAGCCCACCTCCATGTCACGCCCGGGCGCGTCCTGCCTGGGCGTGTCTTCGGCCTCTACCTGGGCGAAAAGTGGAGCGGCGTCGTGGAACTGCCCCACGCCCTGGAACCTGGGAGGTTCCCGGCTCTCTCTTGAGCCCTCCGCCGCTCTCGTTTCGCCGCCGCACTCCAGCGTCCAGACACAGTCATCCTTCTTCGGGTAGTCCTGGCCCCACGGGAAGGGCGACTCCCGCAGCAGCCGCTTCCGCACCGCATGGCCGCACAGAAAGTGGCAGTACCGGAACTGCCGGCCCCGCACGCGCCTAAGGCCCACGCTCCGCGTGAACGCCCGGTCCCGCCGACCGCAGCGCGTGATGACCTGCCGGGGATGCACGACCTCGTACTCGGCCGTGACGTAGAACTCGGTGCGGATGTAGCCGCCGTAAAGCCAGTTGTCGGCCTGGTAGACGTAGCCGGGCTTGCCGCGCATGCCGTCGGCCCAGGTGAAGAGGACCACGCGCCGTGGATCGTGGCTGGCGATGTACTCCCGGCAGAGCCTCAGGAACTGGCTCTCGCCGTTCCTGGGCTCGGAGTCCAGCATGCACAGGCGGTTCAACTCGTAGTAGTCGCCCGTGCCGAGGCTTGGGAAGAGCCGCTGGATGGTGTGGCGCGGCCGCACGCCGAAGCCCCAGGACGCCACGCCCACCAGATCCCCGCCCTTGAAGCACCCCAACGACAGCAGGCAGTGCGGCGGCACGCGGACGGCGTAGTGGTGGGCCGCGACGAATGAGGCCATCAACGACCGGGGGATGGGTTCGACGTGGTACGCCATCAGACCGCCTCCCGCTCGGCTTTCTTGCCCGTGAACTGCTCCCATCGCTGGACGATGACGTCCGAGTACAGGGCGTCGAGTTCCATCAAGTACGCGCGGCGCCCCGTTTTCTCGCAGCCGATCAGCGTGGAGCCGGAGCCGCCGAAGAGGTCCAGGACGTTCTCGCCCGGCCGCGACGAGTACTCGATGGCCCGCACGGCCAGTTCCACGGGCTTCTCGGTCAAGTGAATCATGCTGGCGGGGTTGACCTTCTTGATGGACCACACGTCGGTTGCGTTCGGAGGCCCGAAGAACTCGTGACCAGCCCCCTCGCGCCAGCCGTAGAAACACCACTCGTGGTTGCCCATGAAGTCCTTGCGGGTGAGGACCGGGTGTTCCTTCACCCAGATGACGGCCTGCGAGAAGTAGAGTTCGCAGGCCTTCAGGACCGGCGGGTAGTTCCCGCAGTTGGCGTACCCACCCCAGATGTAGAAGCAGCGGCCCGGCACCAGCACCCGCGCGATGTTGCCGAACCACGCCCGCAGCATGCGGTCGAAGTCCTCGTCGGAGACGAAGTCGTTGGCCAGCGGACGATCCTTGGGGCGGAGTTTCTCGGTCGTGGCGTGCTTCGCGCCCTGGCGGGCCACGTCGAAGGACTGGTGGTGCATCAGGCCGTGGTGGGCGTCGGCAGCGGGGAAGGAGGACAGGCCTGCGGCGATGGCGTTGTTGCTCCTCGGCTCGACCCGGACGTTGTACGGTGGGTCGGTGTTGACCAAGTGGACGGCGGCCCCGGCCAGCAGACGGTCCACATCGGCGGCGCTGGCGGAGTCACCGCAGAGCAGCCGGTGCTGGCCGAGGATCCACAGGTCGCCCGGCTGCGTGATGGCCGCGTCACCCGGCAGGGGCACGGCGTCTTCGTCGGTCAGGCCCTCGTTGCCCGGCGGGGCGAGCAGTGCCCCGAGGTCCTCCTGCGAGAACCCGAGGAGCGACAGGTCGAAGTCCATGCCCGCCAGGTCCTTCAGTTCCAGCGGCAGGAGGTCGTAGTTCCACTCCGCGAGCGTGGCCGTCTGGTTGTCGGCCAGGCGGTAGGCCTTCACCTGCGCTGGGGTCAGGTCCGTGGCCACATGGACCGGCACCTGCTTCAAGCCCAGTTTCTGGGCGGCCTTCCACCGCGTGTGCCCCACGATGATGACGCCGTCTGGGTCCACCACGATGGGTTGGCGGAAGCCGAACTCCCGCAGGCTCTTGGCGACCGCCTCGACCGCCTGGTCGTTCAGGCGGGGGTTCTGATCGTAAGGCCGGATGGCCTCGATGCTTCGCAGTTCAACCTTCACGTTCTTCTGGGTGCATGACCGTAGTTGCAGTGCCTGATTGGCCGATGAAGGATGGTAGGACGTGCCGAGGCCCGTGGGAGGCGGGTCTGGAACGGCCAATCAGGAGGATGTGACATGGCGGCCGAGCCATTGG
>Ga0315284_10003077_pt1 | contig 23777 bp, 30 predicted proteins | sample YL17G09_16_MG_FD_203696 | JGI IMG/M metagenome (GOLD analysis project Ga0315284, IMG submission 203696) | Sediment microbial communities from Yellowstone Lake, YNP, Wyoming, USA - YL17G09_16 | ecosystem: Environmental > Aquatic > Freshwater > Lake > Sediment | place: USA: Wyoming | collected...
GCGTCTAAAAAAATTATTCCATCCGTAGATATCGCGGAAGCTTACGGAATTACAGATAGTGTAGTTGATAAATTCGCTCAGGTTGATAAAAAAGGTGAAATGGATAAAGACATCGGCGCAAACGGCCTGAATGATATCGAGGGACAAGTTATTCCTTCAAGTAAATCGATTATTGTACGAAAAGCTTTACGTGAAAAATTAAATAAGCTAATCGAAAAAGAACCTGAATTACCAGCAGAAACACTTGATTCGATATCATCTACGATTCCCGTTAAAAATATATTATCTACAATGATCGGTCTTGGGATACATCCAAAGCCCAGAGAATTCCAGCGCATTATTCTTGTCAGTATCGGAAAAAAAGACATGGCTGACGATCTTGATAAGGAAAATACGGTTTTTAAATACGATGATTCACAACCTGAAACGATCGATATTTCAAGTAACAATTTTCTTGATAGCTTGGGAAGGTTATTAATTCCGTTTTTAAAATCCAGAAGTTGCTATCCGGATTTTATCGAATCAAGGCTTGGCGTTTTAGACAGTCCATGTTTTGGCAGGGTAACGGAAATTTCGAAAACGGCTGACATGAAAGATATTGCCTCGCTTTATGCCGGTTTAAAAATGAAAGCTAATGGCTACACTCTTAACGATATTGAAATGGTTTTAAGTAAGCCATGGCTATCTGCATTATTAAGCGGTGGTATTATGTACAAAATCATGCAAATTCTTAAAGCCAAGGAAAGCCCAATGATTTATACTCCTGCATCACAGTTTGAGGGATTGCTTGATAATACGGATTTTTCAGGACATATTAAACAGTCGTCTTTTAGAACGGATATGTATGGAAATTTAGCGATAGGCGCTGCGTTTGCGGTACCGGCAATATATGCCGCTTCCGCATACAATCAGAGATCTTTACGAACAAAAGGTTACCCGGCGTTTAACCCGGTTTTTACCAATCCAAAAACGGCAATACCGATAGGAGCCGTTACCGGCGCCGTTGGTTTGGGGGCTTTTAATAAAATTAAGAAAATTTTTAAATAGTAGTATTGCGTTTTTTTAATTATATTTATATCATATATATAGGAGGTTCCAATGAGTAGAAAAACAAGTTTCGATGATCATATGAATATGATCGCTGGCGCTCAGAAGACTGCAGCCCAGAAACCAGTTACAAATTCTTCAACTCAACTTCTTCAGAAACTCGCTGAAGAACTTGGCGTCGGCGGTACTGTTACACCGGTCGGTGGACAAACAACTGACGCGACATCAACTGTGGCCGAGGTGAATCCTACTGTTGCGGCGGCAACTGACGCGGTTATTAATCCGCAGGTCGCCGTAGCCGGTGGCGTTCCAGCGGTCGCTGAAGCCGGAATGGCAGCTGCCCCGACAAAACCGGATCAGGCAGAGGTTATATCCAGTGGTGATGGAACAGCGAAAAGCATTAACGAGCATGGTAAGGTCCCCGAAGCGGCAGCAGCTGCCGCTGATGAAAGCGTTGCGTCCAATTATGATTCGGCCGCCGAAGCGGAAAAAACCGGTGCTTTGATAGCGGAATCATTCGTTAAAAATCTGGAAAAAATCGCAAAACAGCAGGAGTACTCCTCGGCTCTTGGTACTTTAAAAGAGGCAGGGCTCCTGGAAGGTTATGATATTAAAGATGCTGGCATGGTTAAGGCTGCGTCCGCTGAAGTTGATTTTCTTCAGAAGATTGCAAGCAAACAGTCTTTGAGCCATGACGATATTATTGGCGCGGCTAACCAGTATGTCAATTTTGTCAAGGTTGCCGAAGAGGCGGAGAAGGCCGGAGAAGAGGACGCTAACAAACTCGTTGAAGCTTTGAATGAGCTTTCCGAACAGAATAAAGGCGAAGGCGAGGGAGAAGGCGAAGATAACGTTGCCGCAATAGCGGAAGATCCTGAAGTCGCAAAAGCGGTTGAAATATTACAGGCAAAAGGAATACTGTAATTGAAAAAAACAATCGGACGGATTATCTTAGATGATCTTTCCAATACAAAATCCGCTTCCTCAATCGATCATCTTGAGGAGGCGGTGTATATATCGGATGGTCTTAATAAGATTGCTTCTTTTTCATTAAATGAATCAACGGAGATATCCGTAAAAGAAATAATGAAAATAGCTTCCGGATGCATTAAAGACCTGGTAAAAGTGGTCAAAGAAATGCAGAAAGAAGCTAGCGTTAAATCATTGACAAAGTTGATGTTAGATAAAGGAATGATTAACAGTAATTCATTTCAGGAAAAGGTTTCCGAATTAATGAAAAAGGATAATAACGAACTTTCCATAATCAAAGAAACGGTTGATCTTTATGGCGGTAAGTCGTTTTCATTATTTGAAAAACAAGCATCTTCATCTGTTACAAAACTTGGAATGTTTGATTCTGTAATGAAGGAAGGATAATATGCTTGAAATTTTAACGCCTATTTATAAAGTACATCGCGTATCAAGATCCGTTAATCCGGCTACGTTTGTCGCCGTTCCGGGTATATGGGCCGTGCTAAATAGCGATGGAAGTCTGAAGAATGTTGTTACTTCTTCTCCAGATAAAACAAATAAATTAGTTATTAATTCGGCGTCTAGCAATCCATACGAATCCAACGACGTAGAAGTGGGCCGTGTAAGTACGGTTGAAGATATTGGAATTCGTTGCCTTGTTGATGGCGCTGGATTTACCGGAAATCCTTTGGTCGGCCATTTATTGGCTGTCAGCACGCCGCTTGGTTATGAAGGTAAATTATTTTCAACAACTGAAAACCCCTGGGGCGAATCAGGAGATTTCCAGATTGTTGCTCGCGTTGAAGAGGTCGATGCTGTTGCTGGAACAATTGTGTTCAGAACCATTTCACCATCTATAGTAACTCTATAATCGGAGGATAATATGCTTGAAATTCTTACTCCTCTCTCAAAACTGCACCGTGTATCGCGTTCAGTTGATTCCAGTACGTTTATAGCGGTTCCTGGAATGTGGGGAGAGTTACAACATGATGGAATGTTAATAAATATCGTTACTAATGTTCCGGCAAAAATAAATAAACTGATAATCAATTCATCGTCAAATAATGCATATGAATCCAATGATGTTGAGGTGGGTCGTGTAAGTACGATCGAAGATATTGGAGTTCGATGCTTTGTTGATAATAATGGATTTACCGGGGATCCGGCCGTTGGTGAATTACTGGCTGTCAGTGATAAAGCCGGAGCTGAAGGATTGCTGTTTTCAATTGATGAACAGCCGAATGGTGAATTTGGCGACTATGAAATTGTTGCCGTAGTTGAGGAAAAGGATTCTGTGGCAGGAACAATTGTTTATAGAACCCTTTCACCTGAAATAAAAACATTAATAGCGCCAATTACAACGCCGTAATTATTAACGGGTGGCGAAGGCCACCCATTCATTTTTTTATTCAAATTATTGTAGGAGTACAAAAATTATGTTACAGGACATTTCGGTCAGACAGGCTAATGAGGCGTTCTTCGAGAAGCTTGCAACTATCGAGGGACAATCACAGCTTTCTGAAGCAGGTCGTCAGTATGTAAAAACAGAACTGATGGAAGCCTCGTTCGCTCGAGCGATTATACCGCAAGAGCCGATTACAGTCGCTGATTGTCAAAGAAATATCAACGACAATTCCTTGTATGTGATTCGTGATATCGAGCCCACTGCTTATGCGGTTGGCGTAGACAACCTTGGCGAGCCGGATGGTAAATACGTCAAAGGGGAACGTTATATCATACCTATTATTAACCTCTCCACCCTTCGTTTCCAGATTACTGTGGAAGATCTTCGTGCTTATCAGTATAAGATCACAAAACGTATCGAGGACAAATCGGTTCCGATTCTGGAAAAACTGGAAGATAAATACTTCCTTCGTCTTATCGGCGCCGGTCTTGCACTTTCCGGACCGACAGGTTATAAAAAAGCCGTTACGTTCGTCGGAACCCCGGCATATGATCTTGAGATTACGGCTCGTGATTTTGTTAAAGTGAAGAATACCCTTGCTTCCGGTATTGCCGGCGGAGATGCAAAGAAAAAAGAAACCGCTTGTATTCTCATGACACAGGAAACATATGAGAGTGCGGTTGCAATCCCGAATGCCGGTGACGATTTTGGAAAAGATCGTGTTTATAATGGTATCGTTTCAGACACATTGTTTGGAACAAAAGTCATTCGCACGATCAAAAGCGATATTCTTCCGACCGGTCACTTATGGGCATTTACAGCTCCTGATTTTCTGGGCCACAATTTCGGCCTTGGTGATCCGTCATTCGAAATCAAATCCACATTCGGATTGATTGAATGGCAGACAAAAGAATCAGTGGCAATCGGCGAAGGAAATGCGTTGTCAGCGGCTCTTCTGACTCTTCAAGGTTCCGTTGCTCCTGGAACGGCAACAGATCTGGAGATAAAAAAAGATGGCACGATTGATGCAGCAGTTGCCACGTATTATGCATCATTCAAGATTTAAAACGTTAATGATGTTGCATGACAAAGGAGAAAGGCCCAGCAATGGGCCTTTATTTTAATTATGCTGACAATTTACGAAAAACAACCTTTAAAAATCATATGCAATATTAATATTGATATTACTAATGCAACTAAGTTGGCGGTATGGGTAACCAATGACGTTGATTTTGATGAAAAATATGATGCTTTAAAATATGAAAGTAATCCGCAACAGATATATTGCAATATTGAGGGCGGTATATTGCCGGCAACTGATCAAATGATTTTCAGGGCGGTGGCTTATTTTGACGATCCAGATAATCCATATTATGGAGAACCAAAATATATAGCCATTGATAGCCTTGCCCCGCCATTAAAAATAGGGACCAGGGGGCAGCTTACTTTAAGAGATTATCGATATACGTTACGTATGTATTTAAAAGATTTCGATCAAAACAACAGACTTCTTAATTTTACGACAGAAAACGAAATTGAATATCTTGATACATATATCTATATGGCTCTCAGTTTTTTTAATTTAATACCTCCACTCATCAATGCGGAAACGCTTGGAACGTTTCCTATTCCGAATCTCATTATTCATCAGGCAACGGTTGAATGCTTGCTATCAAACAGCATTGTTTTTTCAAGAAACGATTTGACATATAATAATGGAGGAGTAACGTTAAAGGTATCCGATGCAAATCGTTACGCGATGGCTCTTCAGCAATTGTATCGTGAAATTGACATTGAAACCAATATGTATCGTCAATACAAAATAGCTAAAAATATAATGTCTGCTTATGGAGGCGGCGTAGCTTCTCCATATGCTTATTTGCATGGAAGATACGCAACTCTGCAGCCAAACTCATTATTCGCAGGAAGGTAAACATGTTGACAAAAGAACAAATGATTAAACTCGCAAAAGCAAGTCCGAAATTTGCGGCAATGATTAAAAAGGCCGCCAATGATACCGGATTTAATGAAAAACCGGTAAGTGAAAAACAGAATCCCAATCCGCAGATTCCCCCGACCCCGGAAAAGGAACCTGCGCCTGTGGCAAAACCTGTCGTTGAACAGCCAGAAGTGCCAGCGGCAGTTCCTCAGGAACAGAACGGAGGGCAACAGGTATCCATTCAAGACATTGCCTCAATAACAGCAAGGGGATTTCTCGGACCGGAAATTTTTCAGGCAGCATTAAACGGCGACGAAAACGCTCAGAATATGGTTGCATTAACCGCGGCTAATGTCGCAAAACTCATGGTTGGTATGGCGTCATAATAATGATTTTTTCATTCGTAGAAGTAGTTAAAACGAGCGATAATTACCATTATATCGAATGGGATATGGATCAGTCTTACCCTCCGGATGATTATTTTTTTGAAATATATTGGAGTAACGATCCTGTATCTCAATTTCAAGTCATTATCGATGATCTTGGAGAACCGATAGTAATAGATGGATCGATCGGCCCCCTTACTTATACGCATCAAAGATTTCATTATGATTTTAATCAGAATTTTTATTATAAAATATGCGCTATTTTAAAAATCGATATTACACAATTATTTTATTCCGACGTGGCTTATACCGATAATAAATCTGATGGAATTCATAAAACGATCGTATTTAATGAACAAACTCTTTATAATAATTATAGTGGTGAAGAATGCAAAATCATTAAAAGAAAAACATTTGGAATGAGATGTACCGAATGTTGGTCCGACTACAGAAGACAATCATCAAAATCCCATTGTCCTAAGTGTAATAACACCGGATTTTTGATTGGATATTATAGTCCGATAATTTGTCAGATAAGTATGGATTCGGATCCAAAAAGAAATGATTTACGACAAGACGGTGAAGATCCGACAACTATAAAAAGGGCGAGATTGTCAAATTATCCGATTGTAAGAAACAAAGATCTTATTGTTACGATCAATGATAATAAAAGATATAAAATTATTAATGTTGAAACGACAAAACTTCCAAGACTATCATTAAATAGCCAAGTATTGTCAAGGCAAAATTATATTCTTAGTCAGTTGCTTACTATCGAAGAGATCGTATCTTCTGATCAGGAATTTTTAATAACCATTTAACAAATTGAAGCATAAAAACTATGGAAAAGCACCAATTAAATCAAGAACGTCATAAAAATGAAGATGATTATAATACAGTTTCTCTTAAGGAGTTTATAATCGAAAAATTCATTTATATAGAAAAATCAATAGAAACGTTGAGAATTACCAATGAAAAATGTTTCGATGGACTAAATGAAATTCGACAAATTCTTCAGGATCAAAATAATATTTTTCTCACAAGAACAGAATATGAACCAAAACATGAAATATTAAATAATAAAATAAATGAAGTTCAAAATAAAATTGGTGATTTGTTGCCAAGAAAAGAATTTGAACCAAAATATGAAATATTAGATGTTAAAATAAGTACAATCTCAAAAATAGTCTATATAGGATTGGGAGCAGTAATGGTTTTAGATATATTTTTAAAATTTATAAAATTATAAGTTTTGATTCTTTTATTAATGTTATTTCACAATAATGTATTATTTTTAATACTATGGCAGATCCTGTTAGTTTAAAAAATTTTCCACTTGCCGCCGTTGTTGATGGTTTGTTGAGCTATCTTCAATTCGTGTTTAGTACGCCGGAGATAGTACCGTCTGAATATCGCTGGAATGCAGACGATCGCAAGACTAAAATAAGAATCAGCGCGCCATTCGTAGTTGATGATGAAAAACCATTTAGCTGTCCATTTATTGTAGCAGAACGCGGCGGTTTTGCAAAAGACGATAGAATTATCGATAATTTAAAAAGCAGTGACGCCAATACGCTTGAAAACCCTGAAAGAGTCGTTATATGGAATGGTAGTTTAAATATTATATGCGGAGGGAGATCTGCTTCCGAAACGTCTTCAATAGCCAATTTCTTACTTATTAACATCGACGCCGATCGCCATGGTATTATAAAAAATTTAAAATTCATAAGAAATTTAAAATCAATGTCGATCGGACCGGAAATACCTATAAAAAAGAGGGATGAAATTATACGATGGCAGGTAACGCTTGTTCTTTCCGTTTCTTTACAAATGGGGTGGAAAGGCGCGTTAACGGATCCTGATAAATTTGAACAATTCTCTTTAAAAGCCATTGATACGGAAAAGACGTCCTCCGGTGACGCCGGAATAATAACCAAGGGCATTGATACCCTGGTTGATAATACCAAATCTTTTGGATTTAAAACAACAGACGATCCACAGCTTCTTGAGCAGGAATTCGAAAAGGGATGGTATTATATACGATTTGATGAACAATTATATAAAATAGTTAAAATAATCGATAAGCATACATTACAATTAGTAATGGAAAACCAATATCGGGAAGAGGTTCCGTGGGAAGCGCCCGAGACAAAAGATCATGTAATATATGATTTATTATGGAATAGTATTCATGTAATTATACAATTGCCAAAGGAGTTATAAATGGGCACATATAGAGGTCCTCATGTAGAGGTTACTGAAAATTTTGAAACCAATGCTCCCGCAGTAGCACTTGAAAGCCTTCCATCTACTGCCATTGCAACCGCTTATGACGTTTATAAAAAAGAAGCGATTGGACAGGTTCTTGGAATACTGCCAACCAAAAAGGTTGTATGGGGAATTGATGACGTATTATTTGATGAATCGGTATCAGGAAAGCGTGCATATAATTTTTATCCGGTAAAAATATATGCCGATACATTTTTCGGAGATATTTTACTGGAAGATGTAGAAAAAGACGATGATGGGGTTTCAATCGACGTTGATGAATCCTTTACGGTTCCAAATACCGACAAAACAGATAGTGGATATCTTCCATATTATAAAAAAATCGGCACCGCCGGAGACGTAAAAATTCTCGGAACAGATTTATCAACCGTTATTATTGTCGGTGGTAATGTCGTTACTGAAAGAATCAGGGTTGGCGAAAAGGTTTTTGTGACAATAGACGGTGGAACATCCTGGACATTGGTCGGCGTGGTCGGAGCCCTTACGGGTTCTGAAAATAAAATAAAACTCGCAACTCCATATTCCGCAGCGATAACCACCGGTGATGGTATTACAGTCGGCGCGGCGTCTGTTGATTTGGAAGATTATGTTGATATCCTATATGATATAAACGCCGATTTCATAGGTAAAAAAGTAAAACCCGGCGATATTGTCGTTTTTTCAAGCAATTCAATTCCCGATTCCGAAGGCACGCCGATTGAAGCAACAGTAATATCGATTATTAATAAAAACACGCTTCGATTTAACACTGATGCTTTAATATCCGGCAAAATCGATTATGATTTTTTAAAATATAAAGCATCAACAGTTTCTATATCGTCAACTGCTGATTTGTCTTCGTATAAAATCAAGCGTCTTATAGGATTTTCAGAAAATTACGGATTAAAAATTCTTGATGTTCAAGTTGTTGATTTAAGTAATGTTAAGCTTTCTTACCCGATATCCGGTAATCCAGCGATGACTATTGGTGATCAATTTGCCCTTACAACATCAAGACCTGGTGACAGAACTGATGAACGAACAATGGATAATCTGAGATTGTATACAGTAAAAACTTTTGTTATCAATGGATCAGATTACGAAGTAACTACAGATTCAATAATTTATAAATCAGTCGAATCCGGCGAAGTCGAATTTGTAACGGGCGATTATTTAACAGCATGGAATCCAAAAATTATTTCTACAATTAAATCTGATTTCAGAAGTATTCGTTCCCAGGAAGCCGGCGTCGTTAAAAGAATAGCCAGTATCGACGATATTGTTTCATTTTTTTGCAAAGATACGATCATTGATATTCATAATGAACTGGCATATATGATGCAGGCCATCTATGCACGATCAGGGGGAAAGGTATGTTATGGAGTTAACGTAACCTCAAAAATAGCCGAACAATTAACCGAGTATACGGACGCTATTGAAGAATTAAAAATTATTGATGTATACAGTCATTGTTTTGGAACTACCGATCCCGGCATAAATGCCTTAATGGGCGATTATGTCGATGGCCAGTCCGATCCCTATGAGGCTCATGAGAGAATTGCCCATTTATCTTATGATGAAGAAGATATTTATAAAATGGGTAGCGATACTGCCAGTGAAATTGCCGAAGATGGTACCATGACCATTGATGGTGCATTCAACCCTTCTACCGCGGGATTAACGGTTGGTGATAAAGTTGAAATTACTGATGAAGATGGTATTTTCATCGGAACATTCAACGTTGTTGAAACGCCTACTGAATTGGATACGATTAAAACTGATTTTTCAGACTATGGCCTTAATAACGCATCCGTTACTTTTATCTGCGGTCGTAAAGATGCACAAGCAGTTAAGATCGGTGCTATCAAGTATGGGAACCGTCGCATTAAAGTTATGTGGCCTGGATATTTTATCGCTGATTTCGGAGGAGAAACATTTACTCTTCCTCCCTATTATATTGCAGCTGCCCGTTGTGGTATGGATGGTGCTATTACAGTATCGCAATCCTGTACAAACTATACGTTCTCATTACCCGGATTATCAAATATTCAACTCAACACTAATTATTATTTCAGAAAAGAACAGTTGGATGAAATAGGTGGTGGCGGTGTTGATATTATGATTCAGGATTCATCGATGTCCCAAACAATCAAATCAAGACATGATTTGACGTCAAACATGGATGCGATTGAATATCGTGAATGGTCTATTACCAAACAGGCCGATTCCGCAGCAAAATTATATCGCGCATCGGTTAATCCTTATGTCGGTAAGTATAATATTACCGATGATCTTATCCAGTTTTTGAGAAGCGTTTTAAAAATTGCAACCGATGTTCTTATAAAGAAAACAATCATAAAAAAAGCGGAAATAATCAGCGTTGCCCAAGATGAATTGGTTGTTGATAAGATCAATGCGGTTATTGCAATAACTGTTTATATCGCAGGCAATTATTTCGATATTATATTGAATATTAAATCAAAATAGGAAGGACGTAATATATTATGACTCCAAAAATAGAATTACAAGAACTTATCGACCATTCCGGCGGATGGGATTGGAAAAATGCGCATGTCGCCCAGGCATATATAACTTCAGGCGGATTGGACACTAAACAATCTATCGCTATCAATGATATTGTTGAATCAGGAACGGTTTTGGTTGCAGCGGGACCAGCTGATTTGGATAAAGCGATTGAAAATTCCGGATCCAGTGGGCTAACGGATGGATATCGCATAGTTCCAATAGGACTTATTGAAGGCGTTCAAATCAGTACGAACAAACCTTTAAGCAGGATATTCGAAATCGGCTCTGTATTAAGCTATATCATACCAGGAAGGGCCATAGGTGGCATAAGCCTATCAAGGGTATTCTTCGATGGTCCAAGTATCTTAAAAGCGATCTATATGGGCGAGGTAAAGGCTGACTTTGCCGATGAGCAGCATAAATATGCAAAGTTCATGTCTAATACTTATGATTCTCAGGGAAAAGACGCTTTTCAGGAATTCGCCCACATTGGTTCCGGCCAACTAGCGTTAAACCTTGCTTCAACGTTTTTTAACCAGCCTGTTGGCTTGGCGTTCTTTTTTAAAGATCAACAGAGCGATACGGTCGGGCAGATTTATTTCGAGGGATGTAATGTAAGTTCTCATAATTTAGGTATTTCAGCGAATATGAATGTACTTACCGAATCCATCTCTATGGAATTTATCCGCTGCAGGCCGATTGTAACTTCGACTACATGGAATTATAAAAAAGGCAAGAACGTTGCCGATCTTAATATTGTATCACCATTAAATAGAATTACATAATTAACAGAGGGCTTATGGTCCTCTGTTTACTCAAGAAGAAAGGCGTCTACTTGAATATCTTTATCGATCTTGGTGCATATAAAGGTTTATATATTAATCGATTTAAAAAAAGTAAAATATATAAACCTGATTTTAAAATATATGCCTTTGAATGTAATCCTTATTTATCCCATATTAATTATGGTTCAGACGTCATTGCTATAAGAAAAGCCGCATGGATATATGATGGCGAAGTTAGTTTCTTTATTAATACCAAAATGCCCGCAAGAGTTCAGGGATCTTCAATATATAAAGAAAAAATAACCGGTGATCTTGATAAACAACATCCGATTAAAGTTCCTTGTATTGATTTTTCAAAATGGTTATTAAGAAATTTTAAATTAGAAGATAATATTTTAATAAAAATAAATATTGAAGGCGCTGAATATAATATATTAGAAAAATGTATTTCTGATGGATCAATTAATTATATAAAAAAAATGTGGATACGGTGGCATTGGCAAAAATGCAAAATATTATTTAATCGACATGAAAAATTAACATCTCAATTAAAATATTGTGAAAATTATGAAGGATTGAAATGAGTATTGCCATTTTAGCTGCCCATACCGAAGACAATAAAAATAAATATTTTGCCGCCTATAATCTTTCACTGGCATTAAATGCCACATTGTATAATGTAAATGAACGATTAATAAAAGAAGATAATTTAATAATTATAGGCATGCGGGGCCTTGAGCATTATAAAAAAATAAGAAATACAATTTTTAAAACAAAAGCTGTGATATTTTCAGATACAAATTTTTGTAGATATTATAAGTGGTGTAATGAATACGTGTCTGAACATAATATATTTGTTTATGCAATGCCAGATTTACATGATTTTTTATTTTGTAAATATGTGCCGGCATATCAAACAATTACAATTCCTGACATTATAATAAAAAAACCTGATGACAGAATCGTAATTTGTCATTCTCCAGGAACAATAAAAGGGAAATTTAATTATAAAGGAACAAACCAAATTAATGAAGTGGTAGAAAAATTATCTAAAAAATATGTTATAGAATATAAATTATTACAAGGTTTTTCTCATGAAAAATGTATAAAAGAAAAAAGCACTGCTCATATTTTTATAGATCAAATTATTAAAAATAATCCATTTGTAGATCAAAACAGATTTGGAAATCAAATTATATATAAAGGCGGATTAGGAAAATCGGGAATCGAAGGTATGCTGTTAAATTGTTGTGTTATAACGAGTATGGATCATCCGAATACTGAACCATATTTTCCTCCTCCTCCGATTATAATGACTGATTATCGTGATTTTGAACTTGATTTAGAAAGAGCAGTATGTGATATTAATTATAGAAACAAACTTGTAAAAAAACAAAAAATATGGGCAGATAAATATTGTGGTCCGGAATTTGTATCAATGAACGTAACGAGGCACATTAATGGAACAGCTAATACGCCTTGAAGGCACACCCAGAACGGCACAGTGGGGATCTGACCCGGATGGATATAGAGCATGGCCTGTAGACCATATTATTGAACGAGTAGTGGAATATCCATGGGCTTTGAAATTTTTAAAATACATTACAGGTAATAAAGTATTAGATATCGGCCCAGGCCCATTTTATGTTTTTCCTCAAATACTTCAATATATGAATTATAATGTAACCGCTATAGATGTTCGTCCAAGCGCCAAGAGAATTATTCAGGATGATATTTGTAATAGTAACTTATCCGTCAATGATTTTGATGCAATTTTTTGTATTAGCGCCATGCCACATTTTTATGATAAAACAGCGGCAATTCAAAATATAAAAAAATTAATAAAAAAAAATGGATTAGTTGTTATTACCACCGGATTTAGTATCAATGAAAATGCTAAAATATCAAACGGATATATTACTACAAAAGATGGAACCAATGAACGTGGATGTTCTCCATTGTTTAAAAAAGAAATAGATGAATGGTGTAAAATTTTTTCTGAAACAATAGAAATAATATATTGGAAAGCGTGGGAAAGGGGATGGTATTTAGGTGAACGCCTTTTATTTCCAATTGAATGCAATGAACAAGAGGCTCAATTAATAGGAATCGCATTCAAAAATGGATAAATTTATTTCAGACAGAAATGACGGCACTATTCCCATGGATACGATATGGGAACGTTATTTCGATATTAAACACCCTAAACACAAAGCAGTTGTTTTACGTTTTGATTGGATTATGCTTCATGTTTACGGTCCTCGTTTTTTAGACGTCGGATGCTCAAACGGATTGGGCATATACCTGGCCTCGCAAAAAAAGAGCGTCAAAGAATTATATGGAATTGACGTATGTAAACAGGCAATAATTAAAGCTCGGGAAAATAATATCAATAACCATACTATCAATTTAAAATACGGACTCGCTGAGAATCTTGAATATGAAGACAATTTTTTCGATTGTATATTGATGGGTGAAATCTTAGAACATGTCATGGATGACGTTAAAGCAATTTCAGAAGCATATAGAGTTCTTAAAACAGATGGTACTATAATAATAACGGTACCAAATGGGGGACACACATCAGCGGATCATTTACGAATATATACAGAACAAACAATTATAAATTTAGCAGGAAATGCCGGTTTTAATTTTATAAAAATCGAATTATTAATGGAATGGATTTTGTTGAAAGCGATTAAAATATGATTGACTGCCATGTACATCTTGGGAAAATACGCTATCACAGAGACGCCCTTACAAAAGAATCTTTATTATCATGGATGGATAATAATGGAATAGATAAAGTCTGTCTCATGGCAACCGAAAACCCGGAAGAGCTCCATTATTATGTTACAACCAACGAGGTATTATCCCATAAATCTAATAGATTTATTCCATTCTGCAATGTCGATCCAAGAATCGGGGGAATGAAGTATAAAATTATACAATATTATGTCGATAGAGGAGCGATGGGGTTTGGCGAAGTAATTGTCGGATTATTCATAGACGATCCACGGTTGGTTGAAATATATAAAATATGCGGCGATTTTCACCTACCCATTCTTATTCATACTGCAAAACAATTTGGTGAGGATGATGATAATTTTACCAGACTACAAAATATTTTAGTAAAATATCCCCAAACAAATTTCATATTACATTCTCTAAGATGGTGGAGAGATGTTATCGTGGTTGAAAACATGTTAAGTAAATATTCTAATGTATATGGCGATTTATCGGCCGATTCAGGATATAAATTTTTAACAAATTTAAAAGATACGAATGGTTTTTTATCGACATGGAATCATAAACTTATTTTTGGCACCGATTATCTCGAACCAGGTCAACAATGTAAAATTATAGATTTGATAAAAAATGCCAATATTACAAAAGAAGAAAAAGATAATATCACAGAAAACAATATATGCAGACTGATAAAAAAATAAATTGGTTATTTCTTCGCGGGCGCGCGACCGCGCTAAATGAGCCATATGATATGTGGCAAAGTCTGTTTATGGCTTTGACTGGAAATGATTACGGGGAAATGTTATGTTTTGGAAAACCGGGAACTTATCAAATATCACAAAATTTTAATATCCAATGTCTTGAAAATATTAATACATATAATCCCAAATCACATCCCGATATTATTTTTGCGCGCGGGGGGTTCCCCGATTATAATAAAATTTTAAAAAAATATTCACAAGCAAAAAAAATTTATTATGGGGCTGGGGTCAGATATTTACCAAACGACAATATTCACTATGATCTTATTTTAATGGATTGTCATAATCATCAAAAAGAATGTAAAATAAAATTACCTCATATTAGATCGGAATTGTGGATAAAGCCTGCGCATGAAAATTTTATCCCTCCGTCGCTATATACTTATGAATATGATATTTGTTATATTGGAAACGGGGGAGCATCAGATAAGGGGCATCATTTCGTAAAAACTACGCGTCCGCCATATTTAAAAATATTACATTTAGGAAGAAAATCCGAAGTCGATACATCAAAAAATATTACCCATAAATATGTAGAACGAAATGAAATGCCATATTGGATTGGAAAATGTAAAATAGGAATTCTTCCATATCAATCAAAAGATTCGTGCCCAAGAGTTATTTCGGAAATGCTCGCTTGCGGATTGCCGATTATTGCATTTGATAGCATTAATTTCTGGAATGATAAATATAAAGACGTTGTCGTGGTTAGTAAAAAAGAATTTTGGAATAATGTTATAAAAATATTAAATACCAAAATCAACCATAATAAAATCAGTGAAAATTATAAAAAAACATTATCCATAAACGCTTCTGTCGAATATTTAAAAAAACTAATGTCAACTACCCACGACTAAAGTCGTGGGCTTGAATCGTGAGGTTCAACGTTAAGAGTTGATTAGGGGGCTAAAAGGCAACTTTTATGCAGAAGTTTAAAGCAAAGTTAAAGAACACACCAAGGAATGCTCCACAAGTTCCTTGCTCTGTAAGCACGTCTTTAAACAGAGAAGAAATTCTCGGTGAGGCGAGCAAAGTACGGGCTTTAAACAACCCCGATGTGGATCTACGCCAACATAAGGGCGAACAGGGCTTGAGAGTTCCTGTTATTACTTATGTACTTAATCAACGGGGTAATTCGTTAATGCCTTGCCCTGCAAGGAAAGCAAGAATTTTACTGAAAAAAGGAGAAGCACATGTCGTAAAAACCAATCCATTTTTCGTGATTCAGTTGAATAAAGCGACAGGTGAACAAGTTCAGAATTGTTTTTTAGGGATTGATTCTGGATCAAAGAATGTAGGGTTTTCGGTGGTGAGCGATAGAAAAGAAATTGTTTCTGGTACTTTGGTTTTAGATCAGAAGACTTCAGATAGACTTACTGAAAGAAGAATGTATCGTAGGGGGCGCAGAAATAAATTATGGTATCGTAAACTAAGGTTTGATAATAGAAAAAAGAAAAAGGGATGGCTGCCGCCATCAACGCAGAGAAGGTTTGATACTCATATTACTTTAATAAATAAATTGAAACAATTATTGCCAATCAAAAATATTACTATCGAGGTTGGTAACTTTGATATTCAAAAGATAGAGAATCCTGATATTTTAGGGATTCAATATCAACAGGGTTCAATGTTTGAATATCAAAATGTGCGCAGTTTTTTAATGGCTAGAGAAAAAGGTAAATGCCAGTTATGTGATAAAGAGTTCTCTAAGGGAAATTCTTCTCATATACATCATATAATATCACGAAATAATGGTGGCACTGATAGAGAAAAGAATTTAGCCTTGATTCACGAATCTTGTCATAAGAAGTTGCATAAGAATAAATCTTTCAATTTGCTAAAAAAGAATAAAACATATAAAGATGCGACGTTTATGTCGATAATCAGTTGGAAGTTTAGAGAATTATTGTCGGATTGCAAATTAACTTATGGTAATGAGACTTTTGTTAAAAGAAATATTTTAAGACTTGAGAAAACACATTATAATGATGCTTTTGTAATTGCTGGCGGTAATAATCAAATTAAAGTTCAACCAGTAATTTTAAACCAAAAACATAAAAACAATAGAGTTTTGCAACTTAATAGAAAAGGTTTTAAACCATCGATTCGTAGACAAAGATATTCTATACAACCATACGATGTAATAACTGTAAGTAATAAAAAATATGTAGCCAAAGGTTGTCATAGTTATGGCAAAAGTGTACTTTGTACTGACGGAATAAAAAATTTCGATTTTGGAATTAAAAAAGTAGAAAAAGTGTTCAATACTCAAACAATTTATTAGGAAATGCGAAAATTCCTCCAACGGTTAAAACCATTGGTTTCCTTTTCGCGTAAGATCATGAACAATGGAATTCTATATATAGTATTTGGTGAAAAATATGAAAAGCTTGCGGTAAACACTATTGCTTATTCAAGACAATTTACTAATTTACCTTTTTATATATTAACAAATATCAAAAATAGAAATAATAAATGGAAAAATATTTCTAATATTACTTTTAAAGAATTTAATTTACCAATAGAACAAAACAGAGATATAAAAACAACAATGATAGATTATAGTCCATTCGACAGCACGCTCTATCTCGATTGCGATTCTATTATTACAAAACCTGGAATTGAAAACGTTTTTGATATTTTTAAAAATAACGATTTATTATTTACCTTATACGGCATTGTCGATGCTTCAAATCAAGTTAATAAATATTATGTGGCTACAATGAAAAAATTGCATATTTCATTTCCATTAACAATTTATTATGGCGCAATAATAGGATTTAATAAAACGGATCAAACAAAATTTTTCTTTTCTCAGTGGAATAAAAATTGGAAAGAAATAGGTATTACAAGAGAAATGCCCGCGCTTGCCTGTACAATGAAATTAAACCGTCATTTGAATGCTAAAGTAATAAAACTTACCGATAATATTTTCGCCTGGCCGATAAACCCCAATGCTATAATACAACACGAATATGGTAAGGGCGAAGACTTCTGGAAACCAATATTCCCCGATTTGTATAATAGCTAAAAAAAACTACCATATCCTTTATAGATATGGTAGTACTGTACTTTTCAAACAAAAGATCGAGCAGGTCGCCGCTATATTTTGGTGGCGGATATAGAATTCCCGTGCGATCGGAGACCAAGTATGTCAAATGATGACAGTGCCGATGGCAGCCAACGCAGGCGAGATACGCCCGACCACCAGGCGACGCGTCCATCCCTCCATCCACCGTTATTAATGTGTACCCGTTTTATGCACTGGTAACACGTCGGTTCGCTGATGGAGGGATGTTAATAACGAGTGACGGAACATCACCCTTAACATCCTTTGAAAAGATCAATTTTTTCTATAACATTATTTCTATCATCAAAAATAATAACTACTGGAACGGTTGTCAATGAGTATGTTTTAATTAACTGATCAGTAACTTTTCTTATTTCATCAAAAGAAAAAATCTTTTTAACTTTTTCACAATGAGAGCATCCTGGAAGTTCAAATAACACCGTCTTCATTTAATTTTTCAATCGTTCCTTTGGGGTTTAATATACATTCTTCAACATACGCATCTTCAATAATAATAATATTATCATTTGAAGAATTTACGTTTTTTAAAAAATTTATAAATTTTTCCTTAAAATCATATGGAATAGATAGCATAATAAATAATTTTTTCACTTTTTCCCTCTCATAAGTAAAAAGTGAAGACTTTCGCCTCCATTATATTTATTACATGAAATTATTAAAAATAACCGAATTATGGATCCGTATAATTCTTCCCATTATCGTCAGATCTGAGAAATATTTTTCCCGGTAATGGGCATGTATTGGAATAAAACAACCTTCGAGGATTTGCAATATGTATCCAGTAAGTTTTATTTTTTTCAAGGATCATTTGCCCGACTTGTATTTCTGCTTTTGGCAATACGATTCTATCTTTTTCTTTATTATACTTCTTATAAAGATCATAATAAAGATTGAACGTATCGCCGGAAGCTAAAATAAAATCAACTGCACCGGCGGTGAATGGAAGAAATCCATAAAAATGATCCGATGTTCTTGATGGATTATATCCCTCTTTTATTAACCGGTCCAAATCTTTTAATGATCGAATACCGCTTGTAATTTTAATTTTACCGGCATAATTTTCAATAGGGGTAAGTATGTGGTCTATTATGGAATTAACCATCATGGTTTGTTTTTCCTCAAGATACAAACCAAGATCTGGCACTATATCTGGAAAAAAAATCGTCATGGTAATAATATAATTAAAAAAAATCAGATAACGCGATTGTTATCTGATTTTTTTTTATAGAGGGCCAAATCAATTTTTTTCATTTTCTATAATGAAATCAAAAATAGATTCTGACCAACCATTAATATGGGTCCACGGACCATATCCAATCCCATTTTTGTATGAAGCAACATTAATTATATAACCTTTCCCTTTCGGATTAGGGATAGGGTCATGAGATTGTTCATCCGTAATAATTATAATACGGTCATACTCACAGTTTTCATCAATATAAGTAACTGCTGACCCACAATATGTTACAGAATGACTCTGGCTGGTATTTATTGCATCACGCAAAGCAAAACCTCTACGAGCCGGTATTTTCACAATCCCCGAAGAAAATGAAAATATCTGAACATCTTCGCATAATTCACGAGCAAGAATTCCCACGCCATAGGCTGCATCGTTTCTTGACATTTCTGACTTCTCCGACAATACTGCATCCATAGAGCCAGACACATCAATAAGTAAAATAGTCTTTCCTGGAAGTTTATCTTTTTCAGAAACACAACGATACATAACCTTTTCAAGTTCAGGTTCAAAATCCGGCGCATATCGCGCTGCCGCTATAAACCGAAAAGGAAGAATTTTATCTGTCTTCATTTCTGAAAACGAAGCCTTTATTAATCCTGGTAAAACTTTTTGCTCAACCATATTTCTTAAATTTCTTATCAATGCAAGCCCGCCGAGCTTCTTTTCAGAAAGAAGGCGCTCCCATGATTCTTTGTTATTACCCTTTGCCGATAACTCAACTTCCCAGGTATCCGGGGTTTTCAATTCGCCTTTTATCAGACGATTCCACATATCTTGCTGTATCTGATTGTCGGGTTTGGGATGTGAAAGAAATAAAACATCACGAAGTTTTATTGTAGCATCGCGGTTATATTTTGCAAGAGAATATTCATTGAATTTTTTAAATGCAGTAGCGAGCCCCTTTTTAACTTGCCCGGAAAGTGGTTGACGTTTTTCTTTCCAGTAAATTGCAAGAAATTCAGTAAGCTCATCGGGACGCTGAATTATTTCAGAAAGTAATTTTCCAACAAGGGCTTTATGTCCCTTAATGCTTGCCATTATTCGAGCAATTAAAAGTGGTACATGCCGTAGTTTACTTTTATTTCTGGCGTCTACAGCTATCTGATACACTTCTTTCGCTTTCACCTTTGGAATAAGATCAGCAATCCTTTCGGCAACAGAAATGCCGTCTTCATAAAAATTATCTTCCCATAACATACAAGACATAATCGTTCTTGCAAGTTGTTCTTTTGCATTTACCGAAATGGATGGGGCGCCTTCGTGCGTAAATTCTTTTGTTTTTGATTTAACGTTTATTGAGGCCATAATTCTCCTTATTTTGATATAAAAAAAAGGCGAGGGAATAAATGGCTACGGAGTTTTTCGTTGAAAGAAGTATCCGAAGCCTTCGCCACTCGCCATTGTTTTAAAGGAGGGGGAATAAGCGATATGAGTTTTTTCAAAGCGTAGAAGTATCCCATATCTTCGCCACCCTCCATTTTAATTATACTGCAGCAGTTGGTTGTTCAACATCCTTGATTCCAAACAAACACCAGCTTACAAATAACAAACTGGTAACGACGCATACGGTTGCTCCTGCAATGATTTTACCAAAGAAAACCACCAAGGCTCCGTATCCAAGGATTATCAGCGTGCATACCGCTATCACTTTTGCGGATCCAGAGATTACCTCAACCGCTCTGACAAGAACTGTTTTTGTATTGGCGAGGAAACTATTATCTTTTGCTTCAATGCCATTAATGGCATTGATAATTTTATCCCGCCCTTTGTTCACAAGACCATCAAACCATCCTACGGTTTTCCCGATACGGGAACCGATAAGAGAAAATAGATTTTTAATTTTTTGCATATATCCTCCTATAAAGGTTAATAATTCTTATATAATTATTATACCAGCTTTTTGAAATAAATAACCGAATATTTAAACGTCTGCTTTTTTTAAAACTGTACATTTTCCAGCGACAGCACCGAGATACATTTTATTTCCACATTTATAAAAAAGAATAAGATCTGACTTTTTATTTTTGCTTGTACCGCATTGAAGCGGATGTTTTCCGCCACACTTAATACAAAAAACATCATCGCCTTCCTTGGCTTTTGGCAACTTTATTAAAGTATCATTTTTAAAACCAATATATGAAATATTCATTATTTCCTTTCCTATTAATCAATTATCCCGGCCATAAAGGTCTAAGTTTTCTCTCGCAGAATAATAAGGTACTTCCATAATTTCAATGCGCACCCCCGCCGCAGGATACCCGTTCGTGTCAAGGGGCTGCGTTGGTGACCTCTTCAGATTGCACGACCAATCTAATTCAAGCGCATAAAATCATAAAAGTACCTTGTATTTATGCTATGTGTGACGATCCCCACGACATGGATCTGGCGCGACATTCGTGGGTAAACCCCGTCCAAACCCCAGATTGGTTACGAGCATATATCGCCACACATTACATAATTACATTTATTGATTGATTTTCAATTCTTTTCTAATAATTTCGATCAGTAACTTTTCAACCTTTTCAGTATCTGGTTTTTCCGGCAATTTTGATCTTACAAACGCTTCTTGTGAAAGAATAAAAAGTCTATTTGCTTCCGCTTTTACTCTTTCCAAAGACCACTTTCCCGTCTTAATATCTTTCAACTCAGGGGCGTCTTCCCTAAAAACTCTCAACTTTCCATCAGTTAAAAACTCAATTCCCATGCGAAGAAGACGGATCAAGTGACTGGCGTTTTTACAATCGTAAGAAAATTTTTCAACTAATTTCTTTCTCTTCTCTCCCATATATCCTTCAAAAACAAAATGTTCCATTCTGTGAAGTTGGCCATGTGCGTAACCAATAAAGGAATGATATGCTTCTTTAGAAATAAATAAATGTCTATTTTCCAATATCAAACGTCCACTATCAGAAATATGAATATAATCTTTTTCCTGCAACCACAAAAGCCCCAAAACATTCGGATTCTGCTTCAGAAGTAAACGAAAAAATTTCCTAATTTCATAAACAACAGAATCCCACTCATCTTGCTTTTTTTCTTTTTGTTCAAACCTTCTAAGACCAAGATAAACGGATTCATCAGCAACACAGACCCCAAGTATATCTTTGTCGTCAATTGAGTCTGGATCGTTTTTTGGAATGTATGTTCCATGAGCAATTGACCCGACATATCCAAGAAGTATGGTGGATTCAGGAATTATTTGCATCGTTTCTTCTACCGAAAGACCACTAAGTTTAATCATGTTTTATTTACCCATGTTCCGTTAAAAGCATTAACGTTAAAGAATATTTCTCCGACGTTTAAATCGTGGTTATTATACACTGGCCTGTTTTTCATTCTTAATTTCTCTTGGCGCGTGTATAAATTGATATTCTGCCGCCAGCGCAGATCGTGGAGAATGCGAATGGGGCTCAACCCAACTGACACACAACAGCCGATCATTAGGATCGTCAACGTTTTGATAAATGTTTGATACTAAATAATTTTCACCACTCCAAGACGTAGACCCTTTAATTTTAACTATGTCACCTTTATTTATCCGATTTTCCATACAACAATCTCCTAAAAATGAAGTTTTAATCAATGTGCAATTATATATCTACTTTTCCAAATGAAAATATATGGTTATTGATTATTGTTCATAACCATTCAATGTTTATGCGCTACTGTCTAAGTTCTAACCGAACTTCACACGGCAGACAATCCTTACAACAACCTCGAATCCCCCATATACACTGAGCGCCTGATTTATGATAAGGGCAGAATTTTGGCATAACCCTGTTTTGTGCTTTGACTCTGACATCTACGCTTGCATTATCCTTCAATAATTTAGCAGCGCGGATTGCATTTTCATAACTCTTACGCAGCATGGCAGGCCATTTCCCCTTATGCGCTGTACCCAATGCATCCAACGCCTCGATGATCTCATCACAACATCCGATAACTCGAGATATTTCCAATATTTTCATAAACCCTTCCTTTATTTTATGCCTGGATTTCACGGCTAACTTGTACGCTGTTGATTTTTTTGCAACAAGTTTATCGACGATCTTTTTCGCTTGTTCACAATATATATCACGATTATAAACAACTCCATTATCCGCATCAATCTGAATTTGGTCAAAAAGTTCATCTAATGTTTGTGGTATCATATATCTATCCCATAATCTACCATACATATCAATTTCAATTTTTTTATCTGTTTCCATTATTCCTCCTGCGCCAATATCTAAATAATAGTAAACTTGCTATAATTTGAGATATAGCACCACATATAACTCCACTCAAAAATCCACCACCATCAGATAAATGAAATGTATAAGTGATACAAACTGCTACAATACATGCGATTATAAATGCAATCATGTGTTTCATTTTTACCCCTATTATAATAAATTAAGGTTGCCTCCATAGTATAAGGCACGGGTGTGGATTTCGGTTCAAAGGCACCACGCCTTTTGGAGTATAATACTCCCCGGAGAACCTTAAGTATGCCGTGCCTATTAACCATAAAAGCAACCTCTTATTTTGCATAATGCTTGCACAACAAGCGATAGTTTGCCCAACCCTTTACAATGCTCACAACGCTTGGTGCCACCATTAATATCTG
>Ga0315284_10003078_pt1 | contig 23777 bp, 22 predicted proteins | sample YL17G09_16_MG_FD_203696 | JGI IMG/M metagenome (GOLD analysis project Ga0315284, IMG submission 203696) | Sediment microbial communities from Yellowstone Lake, YNP, Wyoming, USA - YL17G09_16 | ecosystem: Environmental > Aquatic > Freshwater > Lake > Sediment | place: USA: Wyoming | collected...
ACATCTTCTCGGCAACCACGGTGGTTGTGCCGCTCATCCTGCCGCTGGCAGCGCTCTACGGCATTCACCCCGTGCATCTGGGCATCATCTTCCTGGCAAACTTGGAGTTGGGCTATCTCACACCGCCGGTGGGGCTCAACCTGTTTCTCTCATCATATCGCTTCGAGATGCCCATCACGCGGGTGTACAAGCACGTGATGCCGTTTCTTGCCGCGCTGATCGCTACAGTGCTGCTGATCACCTATGTGCCGGGCATGTCCACGTGGCTGCTCGACGTGATCCATCTGTGACAGCCGCAGGGACTTGACTTGCGTCCGTTCGAAGGCCTATTTTGCCAATTCAGGAGAGCATCCGGGCCTGGGGGCTCGGGATTCACGCACCGACCGACGGGTGTGACAGCGCGCTATATGGAGACGCCCGCACCGATCACCATCAACGAAAGGGCTTGAAACATGGCTGCCGACGAACTCCGCAAATCTCTCGACTCAATCGCTCAACTAGTGCTTGGTGAAGAACTCAACCGCATCCGCGAAACCCTCAAGGTTGCTGAAACGCAACTGGTGCAGAAAATGGACCAACTCAAGCGCGACACCCAGGCCTCCACCAACGCGCTGCGCAAGGAAGTGGTTGCGCGGCTCGACGATCTGGCCAAGTCCATCGAGAAGTCACACTCCGACCATTCGCGCGCGCTCAAAGACTGCGACACCCGGCTCTCGTCGCACATAGGCCAACTCAACGACAGAATCAGCAAAGAGGTGACACCGCTTTCGGCAGGGCTCGACCGGGCACGTCAGGAACTGGGCAACGAGATATCCTTCACGCAGGCGCATGTCGACAAGGAACTCTCCTTGGTCAAGGAACGTCTCAATGCCGATCTGGCCCAGTTGCAGGCGCATTCAGCCGAGCTCAAGCGCGTGGGTACGGTGATGGGTGGATTTGCCCGGCTCTTCAGTGCAGACGCGGCGGCGGCGGAGTCGGCGCCGGTGGTGCAGCCGACTGCAGCGAGGGCCACGATCCCCGAGGTACCGGCGGGCGCGCGCAGGTCAACGCCGCAGGTGCAGGCATCCCGCAGGCTCGAGCCTCCCGCACCAAGTCAGAGCGACCAGCAGGGTCTGCCCGACAGCGGCGACATAGTGGACAGCATCGACAACATGTTCAGGTTGGATGGCGGCACGAAATAGCCGCCGACCAGCGGGAGGCGGGTCTCTGCGCGGCATTCGATCACCGATCGAACTCAGCGTTGGGATCCGCGTCCCACTCCCCGCGACGGGCGCCGGGGATCCATCCGGACCTCACGACAGGTCAATTGACCGCGCGCTCGGACCTCGATCCACAATCCGCACCATCCGCACATTCTCCGGCAGCACCTCGGGGAACATCTCCGCCCACTCGATGAGACACACACCGTCGCCACGCAGGTAGTCGGCCAGACCGATCTCGGTGAGTTCGCGCGCGTCGGAGAGACGGTAGAAGTCGAAGTGGTAGACCGGGAAGGTCGCAGCAACGTAGGTATTGAGCAGGGAGAAACTCGGGCTCTGCACACGTGCATCAGGTGCGAGGGCGTGCACGAAGCCTCGCACGAACTCGGTCTTGCCCGCACCCAGCTCGCCCACCAGACCGATGACATCCCCTGCCTTGACAGACCGGGCGATTTCCGCCCCGACGGCTCTGGTTTCTTCGACGGAGTGAGTGACTCGTTGCATGGTTGCGGTGCACCGGTGTTTGGGATGGCTCGCAGCAGTGTTGCCGGGGATCCCTGGCCGCCGATCCCGTCCCGCAGAGCCGCTGAGTGTCGTGCCACACCCTGCCATGGGGGCGGGACGCGATGGCCCGGGCATCGCCCGAGCGGCGCGCTCTCTCAGAGCATGGTCTTCTTCGGCTCCAGAATCGCCAGCGGAACAATCATCTCCTCCATGGAAATGCCGCCGTGCTGGAAGGTATTCTGGTACTGCCTGCGGTAGTTCTCGAATTTGTCGGGATCGGCAAAGAAGTAATTCTCCCGCGCAATGATGCACGTACTGTGCCGGGGCGTCGAGGGCAGCCTGAACGCAATGGGATCGCTCAGAAACAGCGCATGCCGCTCGTCACACGTCACCGACGAGCCGAACTTGTAGCGCATGTTCTTGGAGAGCCCTTTGACGCCAAAAACCTCGGTAGCTCGCGGGCAGAACACGCTGCCGTGATCGGTGGTGAGGATCACCGTGCAATCCTGCTGCGACAGATCGCGCAACACCTGGTACAGTGTGGAGTACTGAAACCACGACTTTGTCAGCGACCGATACGCGCTCTCGTCGGGCGCGATCTCCTTGAGCATCGAGGAAGTGGAGCGACTGTGCGTGAGCAGATCCATGAACTCAACCACAATCGACACGAGCTTGGCATCCTTCACCTCTGCCAGGCTCGCTTGCAGCTTCTGGAATTCGGCCGAGGCGCCCACCGAAATGTAGGGCGGATCCACTTTAAGTTTGGCGCCGAGCGAGCGCAGCTTGTCGGCCAGCAGTCTCCGTTCGTGCTTGTTCAGTGAGGCCGATCCATCGTCGAGATTCTTCCAGTCGTCAGGGTACTTCGCAGCGATCTCCGACGGATACATGCCGCCAAACAGGGCATTGCGCGCAAACGCCTTGGATGAAGGCAGAATGGAGTAGTAGTACCGCCGGTCGATGGAGTAGTAGGTGCGCAGAAGCGACTCGATGGCCAGGTACTGGTCGAGCCGCATGCAGTCGAGAACCACGAAATACGTCTTGCGGCCTTCCTTGACACGGGGGTACAAGACTTTCTCGACCACGTCAATGGAGAACGTGGGCCGACCGCCGGTCTCGCGCACCCACTCCGCGTAGTGTTCCATCACAAAATTGGCGAAGATCGCGTTTGCATCGGACTTCTGGCCCGCCTGTGCCTGTCGCAGCCCCTCATCTTCAACCTCTTCGAGCTCAAGATCCCATTTGACAAGGCTCTCGTAGATGCGTACCCACCCGGAGGCGTCCAGAGACCCGGCCAGTGCAGTGCGACACTCGGAGTAGCTGCGCACGAACTTCTGCCGAAGCTGCGTGGAGATGATCTGCTTGGAGTCGATCATCCGCTTGCACACAGCAAGAATCTGACTTGGGTTGACCGGTTTGGTGAGGTATCCGTCAATCTTCTTGCCCAGCGCGTCTTCCATCACCCGCTCTTCTTCACTCTTGGTCACCATGACAACGGGAAGATCGGGGGCCAGTTCTTTGAGCTCTTCGAGCGTGGTGAGACCGTCTTTGCCGGGCATCTGCTCGTCAAGAAGCACAATATCGAATCCGCCGGGATTCTGGCGGACATGGTGGATCGCGTCGTCGCCGCTGAACACCGGCACAACGCTGTAGCCGCGCGTCTCCAGGAACATGATGTGCGCCCGGAGGAATTCTATCTCGTCGTCAACCCACAGGACCTTCTTGCGCGTTCCGCTCATTGGTTCGCCCACTCCCCCATCGCGCTACGACGCAACCGGCAGGTCGATGCAGAACACTGTTCCGCGATCTCTCTGCGACCAGTTGACGTAGATATGCCCCTGGTGATAATCCTCAACAATACGTTTTGCCAGCGTCAGACCCAAACCCCAGCCACGGGTCTTTGTGGTGAAGCCGGGAGAAAATACCTTCTTCTGGTCTTCCCACGAAATGCCCTTGCCGTTGTCCCGGTGATAGATGCGTACGATCTTGTCAACATCGATATACTCCGACTTGATCTCGATAACGCCCTCGGGCTTGTTGATGGCATCGAGGGCATTTTTGGTGAGGTTCTCGAAGACCCACTCGATGAGCTCCCGGTTGGCGGGCACCGGCGGGATCTCGCCCAACTCCTGACGTATGACTACTCTGCGCCCCAGCAGCGGCAGGCGCATGTTGAAGTACTTCATGACATCGCGAATGACCGCATTGATATCCATGGGTGTGAGCGCCGGCACCGAGCCGATCTGGCTGAATCGCGCAGTCACCTTGCGCAGACGCATGAGGTCGCTCTGCATGTTCTCGCAGATATTGTCAACCTGTGGCATGAACTCTTCGGGCTTGAGGTCGCCGCTGTCGCCCTGGGCCGCAGTCTGCATGTACTCAACCCAACCCATAAGCGATGAGATCGGTGTACCAAGCTGGTGGGCGGTCTCCTTGGCCAGACCAACCCACAGGTTGCCCCGTTCGGTCACGCGGATATTGTGAAACGCCAGATAGGTGAACAGCAGGATCGAAATCACCAGTCCCAACTCAACAAACGGCATCCACGCGCTACTGCGCACGATGTCGCTGTCACCGTAGATGAGGTAGCCCGTCCTGGTTTGCTCCTCGCCAACGAAGATCGGTTTGGGTTCGTAGCCAAGGCGCATGCGCTCCACAGCCTTGCGCAGTTCGACGCGACTTGCCAGCGTGGTGTCATCGGATGCAATGACTCGGCGTTTGAGCGGTGCGCCCACCGACACGTTCTTCCAGGTTATGGGCTCCCACAACGTGTCGGTGACAATGACCGGGAAGTTGAGCTTCTGGATAACTTCGGTGAACACCACCCCGATTTCCTGGTCGCTCATGCGCTCTGAGATGGCCGTGCGCACCAGTTCGGCGTAGCTCTGGGTGACGGCAACCGCATCGCTGCGAATTTTGCCGATCACCTGGCGGGTGAAGAGCGCATACCACAGCAGACCGCCAATGCACAGCACCAGGAAGTAGTGCCGCCCGGTAAACGGACGGAGTTTGAGAAAGAAGGGATAGAGTCCGGGAGCGGAGACTATGTTCTTTATCGAGGCCTTTACGTGCGTGAAATTTCTTTGAGTCCACGTGTGTAGGGCCATAGTACTTCCGGAATGCGGATCGTCCCCTCGCGCGTCTGGTAGGTTTCCAGAAGCGCAACCAGAATGCGGGCAGTGGCAACGCCGCTGCCGTTGAGAGTGTGAGCATACTCCGGCTTGGCCCCTGGCTTGGGCCGATACCGAAGATTGAGCCGTCGCGCCTGAAAGTCTTCAAAATTGCTGCACGACGACACTTCGAGCCACTTCTTCTCCACAGGCGCCCATACTTCAAGATCGTAACACTTCGCTGCGGCAAACGACAAGTCGCCGTCGCACAGCGCGACCACCCGATACTTGAAGCCCAGAGCCTTGAGGATGCCCTCGGCATCGGCACGCAGTGTTTCCAGCTCGTCGTAGGAGGTTTCGGGGCGGACCACTTTGACAAGCTCAACCTTGTTGAACTGATGCACACGAAGGAATCCGCGCGTGTCTTTGCCGTACGAGCCGGCCTCTCTGCGAAAGCACGCGCTGTAGGCGCAGTACTTGACAGGAAGCTGATCAGCTTCGAGAATCTCGTCGCGGTGCAGATTAGTGACCGGCACCTCGGCTGTGGGGATGCAGTAGAGCTGGTCTTCGCCAATGTAGTACATCTGCTCGGCCGATTTGGGCAGTTGGCCCGTGCCGAAGTGACTCGCGGCGTTGGCAAGAAACGGCGGGAAGATCTCGCGATACCCGTTCTTGCCCGCGTGCGTGTCGAGAAAGAAATTGATCAGAGCGCGGTCGAGGAGCGCCCCCTGACCCTTGAGCACCGGAAAGCCGGCGCCTGCAATCTTGGCGCCACGCGGAAAGTCCAGGATGTCCAGCGATTCACCCAGTGTCAGGTGATCTTTGCCGGGAAAGTCCAGAACCGGGGTTTCGCCCCACTCCGATACCACCACATTGTCAGCCGCACTCTCGCCTTTGGGCACGCTGCTGTGCGGTACATTGGGGATGCCGGCCGAAAGGGCCTGAAGCCGATCGTCGAGGTCCTTGACTTTGGTGTCGAGTTCCTTGACGCGGTCGGATACGCTCTTCATTTCGGCAATGATGGCCGTTGCATCTTCCTTGTTCTTCTTGAGCTTGGCAACCTCTTCGGACTTGGTGTTGCGCAGGCTCTTGAGCTGGTCGCCTTCGAAGACCATCCGGCGTCGCTCTGCGTCAATGGCGAGCAGCGCATCGATGTCGACCGGCTGTTTCTTCTTGCGACACGCTTCTTTCACGGCGTCGGGTGTCTGGCGAATGCGTTGTGGATCGAGCATATCGGGCCGTCTTTCCTCGTGTTTGACCGCAGTGTTTCTCTCGGTACATCGATGTGTGCGGAAGGCGTCGAGGCGTCGCACCACCTCCGCGACCCGCACTCACTTCGAGCTGAAAATAGTTGCTGCTCCGAGATGCCGGGCGCGTTGCGGGTCCCCAATCCACCGCACGCGAGTCGGAGGAAAGCTCAGTGTCCGTCACCCCGTGCCGCGCTACGTATTTTCTGAGACTTCATGGAACCTGCAGTCATTCTCCAATCAGGCAGTATTCTCAGTGCACTGGGCACGCTTGGGGCGACGGTGGATCGGCTCCACGCCGGCCACTGCGCGGTCAAGCCGGGGCCGTGTTTCGGCATTCCGGTTGCCCATGTGCCATTCGAAGACACGAGCCTGCGAGACCTCGATACCGCAGTGGTGCAACTCAAGGCGGCGGCCGACCTCTCAGGCATCGAGCCGAAGCGCACCGCGTTCATCTTCAGCGCGGCCAAGGGAGACATTCGGGCACTGGAGGACTCGGTACGCGGTATGACGGTGTCGGCGGGAGTAATGCCCTTGCTCGATGCACAGTGCGCCCATGCCGCGAGCCGTCTCGTCCCCGGTGCAGCAACAGCCTTCACCATCTCCAATGCCTGCGCCTCCGGAGCCATTGGCGTGGAAACCGCTCACGAACTGCTCACCGAGGGCAGCGCAGCGCATGTTGTCGTCTTCGGTATAGACACTCTCTCGCACTTTGTGGTATCCGGCTTCCACTCACTCAGCGCGCTCTCCCCCACCGGCGCGCGCCCCTTCGACGCGAGCCGCGACGGACTCACACCCGGCGAAGGCGCGGCACTTGCCGTGCTCTCGATGCGGAAACCACAGATTGGCGACGTGGTTGTGCGCGGATGCGGCTCGTCCAACGACGCCAATCACCGCACCGGCCCCTCACGCACGGGTGAGGGACTGTGGCGCGCCGCTACAGCAGCGTTGACAAATGCCTGCATGAGTCCCGCCCAAATCGGTGCAGTCAAATGCCACGGGACTGCCACCAGGTACAACGACGCCATGGAAGCCAAGGCGCTCCTCACGATCTTCGGGTCGAACATGCCACCGTGCGCCTCTGTCAAGGGAGCGCTCGGGCACACCTCGGGCGGCGGATCGCTTCTGGAGATCCTCATCGCCGCAGAGTGTTTGCGCAGAGGAATGCTCTTCCCGACCATCGGATACCAGACGCATGGCGTGGACGAGGCCATCCCCCTCTCCAACAAATCGCAGGTATTTGACAAACCGACCATGCTGTGTCTCTCAGCCGGCTTCGGTGGGGTCAATGCCGCCGTGGTGCTGGAGGTGGTCCGATGAGCACCCCGCTGCACATCTGCGGGTTCTCCGCACTGGATGCCTCGGGTATCACCTCGACCACGCGACATGTCGCTTGGGACGAGACACAGCACGGGCCGCACGATGTCCGACGCGACCAGGTGCTGAGCAAGCCACATCTCTCGTTTGGCAAGCTGCCGCTCGTGGACAAACTGGCATTCGCTGCCGGGGCTCTGCTGCTCCAAGCAACTGCGGTGGATGGCGAGAAGACCGCCATCTGTCTGGGCATTCCATTCGGTTCGCTCTCCACCGACTTGCGGTACATGGAGTCTGTGGTGGCGGGCTTCCCGAGTCCGGCGCTCTTCTCAGCAACGCTGCCATCATCGCCAGTCGCGGAACTGGCCATCTACTTCGGTCTGAAGGGACCCAACCGTGTAGTGAGTCAACGCGGGCAGTCCGGACTCTGTGCACTAACCACTGCGATCCGGCTCCTGCGGTGCGGCAAAGCGCGTATGGCCGTGGTAGTGTCGGTGGCTGCCGTGGAAGACGCGGATCGCGCCTCGCCCCTCCTCGACGGCGCTTCATCGCGACCCAACGCTGCATACGGACTTCTCCTTTCCGACGCGCCCCTCTCCAGAACCCGGAACCGACGTCTCACCATGGATCAACCAGCGGCGATTGCGGGCGGTTCGAACGACCTCGATGATGTATATTTTCTCGATCTTATTGACAAGCTCGTCAGGGGCGGCGGCGGCTCGGTGGCGCTACCTGCAGGGCTGGGTACCATGACCATAGAAAAGGACGAGTGATGCAGCACCTGATCGACGAACTCCGCGGCAAAATCATCACCGCGCTCAAACTCACCGATATCAAAGCCGAAGACATCGACCCGGATGCACCTCTGGTTGGCGCGGGGCTCGGGCTCGACTCCATCGACACTCTGGAATTGCTCGTCATGCTTGAGAAGGACTACGGCGTCACCGTGTCAGATGTCAATATTGGCAGAAGCGTCTTCTCGTCAGTCCGTGCTCTGGCCGAATACGTGGAGAAGCATCGCGCATCGGCGTAAGCCGACCCCCACCATGTCATCGATCCCCATCATAGGCATGGGCGCTGTCTGCGCCGCCGGCAGTGACGTCGCCACTGCCTGGAGGGCGGTCGTCGGTGGTATCGACGGCATTTCCCCGTTCACCGCATTGGAGACCGGACTCAAACAACCGCCGCTGTGTGCACGCATCACTGCATCGGACAGCGAGATTGCGGGCGGCGACGTGCCAAACCGAACTCTGGCGCTCTCCGTGAATGCCACGGCACAGGCCATCGGCGCCTTGCCGAAGCGAGATGGATTGCGGATCGGACTCGTCTTTGCCACCACCGTTGCAGGCATGACACGCTCCGAACTCTTCCTGCGCGAGCTCCTCAGCAATCCCGACCACATCGCCCATGCCAAGTCCGAGCTCGCATACCACGAGCCGACCTCACTTTCCGGATACCTGGCGCGGAGGTTCGCTCTGGACGGATTCCACACGCTGTCCACCGCCTGCTCAACCGGCCTTCACGCCATCGGCATGGCCAAGCGGTTTGTTGAGGCCGGCACGTACGACCTTTGCCTCGCAGTGGGCGCCGATGCACTGTCCATGCTCACCATCCGCGGATTCTCAAGCCTGATCCTGCTCGACACCAATGGCTGCCGCCCGTTTGACAAGCGTCGCGCGGGCATCAGCCTGGGAGAAGGCGCTGGGGCAATGCTTCTTGCGTCGCCAGATGTCGTTTCGAAGCTCGGAGTCGCTGTGCAAGGATTTGTCTCGGGCTGGGGAGCATCGGCTGATGGTCACCACATGTCCGCCCCACACCCCGAGGGCGCAGGCGCCCGGCGAGCCGTGCAGGCGGCCTTGACGGAATCGGGGCTGCAGCCCAACCAGATCGACGCCATCGCAGCACACGGCACTGCCACACCCGACAACGATGTGGGCGAGATCCGGGCCATGAAGGCCGTGTTCGGCACAGTGCCGCCATTCTGCTCCATGAAACGCACTCTCGGGCACACGCTGGCCGCTTCCGGCACACTCGAAGCGGTTTTTGCCGTGCGCGCTCTGCAGGAGGGCACGGTCCCCGTCACCGGCGGCTTCGAGGAAATAGACGACAACATCGGACTTGCGCCGTGCGGAAAGAGGGGCATTCCCCTGCGCCACGTGCTCAAGAACTCATTCGGTTTTGGCGGCAACAACGCTGCGATCGTCCTCTCCAGGGAGCCGGTATGAGTCCACAGTTCCACATTCTGGCGTGCAGCGCAGTGCGTCCGGCTGTCGATGCCACGTGGGCAGACCGCGTGCCCGCAGCCAACAAGCGCCGCGACCCTCGCATCTGGCAGATGGCGTGTGTGGCCGTGGCCGACGCACTCAAGCAGAGCCCGCGTCCACCAGTGTCAGTCCTCTCAGCAACGGCGCTCGGGGCACTGGACGAAACGCAGGCATATCTCGACGGTGTGTTCAAGACCAACTTCGGCTCGCCGCGCAACTTCATCGCATCGGTCCACAACAGCATGGCCGGCAAACTTGCCATCGACTTCAAGATCCTCGGCCCCAACTTCACGTTGTGCGACGGGCCCAACTCACTGGCATCGGCGCTGGCGGCAGCATCGCTGCTTGGGCCGGACGACTTTCCCGCGTTGGTCGTGGCAGTTGACGAGAAGACCGCCCTGCTGCGCACGCTCGCCCCGCACTTTGCCGCCGAGTGCACGCCTGTTCGCTCGCCGGAGTGGGAAGAGGGAGCCGTGGCATTCGTGATTGACTTGCAGGGATCGGGGCCCACGGTGTCCGCTCGGGGACCAGTGCCGGTGATGTCCGACTCGCCGGAAACCGTGTTCCGCCGACTTGCAGCAGCCATGCGATCCGATGGTGCGACGCTGGTGCTGCCCGGTGCAGCGTCCGACTCCTTCGTCAAGCCGGCACTGCTGCTCTTCGACGCGGTGCACAACCGCGTTCCTGGGCGCACGGTCATCGGGGCGCACTCCCCCTCCTCCACCAGCGTTTCTGCCATCGACCTATGTCCGTGACCCGCGCAACCGTGTGGTCGGGCACGCTTCTGTGCACGTTTGCCGCATGGGTGGCATTGCCCGGTGCACGTATCGCGCTGTCGGCGCTTCTGATCGCGCATGCCGCAGTGCTCGCGTGGGGGATCGCCAACATCCACAGCCGATTCTTCGGGCCCGTGTTGCTGCGTGGAAACGGTCAGCGCATCTGCCTCACATTCGACGATGGACCCGACCCGGCAATCACCGGGGAGATTCTCGACCTCCTGGCGCGGCACAGCGTCAAGGCAACGTTCTTCGTTGTTGCGCAACGGGCAGGGCGGAATCCCGACTTGGTCCGACGCGCGGTGAGTGAGGGACACGCGGTCGCGTGTCACGACCTCAACCACAGCGTGCTCTCCAACTTCCGCCTCAACGGAGCGTTGACGCGTGACATCCGACGTGCTCGACAAATCCTCGCAGGCATCACCGGTCGCACTCCCCTGCTCTACCGGCCGCCCGTGGGCCTCACCAACCCGCACACGCACCGGGCGCTGCGTGCTCTGGGCATGTGCTGTGTGGGATGGACCGCTGCAGGGCGGGAGGGCGGGAATCGGATTGAGGCAGGAATCCGCCGCATCTCGGGCTTTGCACGGCCGGGCGCGGTGGTGCTGCTCCACGACATTCTGCCCCGGCCTCAATACAAGGCGCTGCTGCTCGAACAACTCGATGCGCTGTGCCGGTCAGTCAAGGAGCAGGGACTCTCTGCTGTCACAATCGGGGAGATGTTCGGGGTGGCGGAGTCCCAGCCTCACGCCCGCACGTAGCGTGGCGTGAGGCTGGGACTCCCGGCGGGCGCTGCAACAACCGCACCGAGACGGTGACCACGGTTGCGGGAGAGTCGGCGGAGCGACCCATCACCCGACGACGCTTCCCCGCGACGCAGCCCGCCGAGACCGAACCGCCCGAACCCCCAGGCCCAGCGCCGAAGCCACCACAATCGCCAGCGAAACCCACGCGGGCCAATCACCGAACCACGTATACCACGTGCGGTTGACACCAAGCGACACCGTGCGCACAAGCGCCGTTCGTGCATACAGGGGCGTGCGTCCGAGAATGCGCCCAAACTGGTCAACAGCCATGCTGATCCCCGAATTGGCGCACCGCACCATCGACACGCCATTCTCAATGCACCGCATGCGCGCCATGGTGGCGTGCGCGTATGCAGCCGACGAACGGCCGAACCACCCATCGTTGGTGATATTGACCAGCAGGTTCGCGCCCATGCGCATCCGCTCCCGCACCAGACCGGGGAAGATCATCTCGTAGCAGATGAATGGCGCCGCATGCAGCCGAGGCCCGATATCGAAGACAACCGGCGTCTTGCCGGCATGAAAATCCGATTCACCAAGATTGACACGACTGAGCAGAGGGATCTTGCTCTCAAACGGCAGCGCCTCGCTGAATGGGAGCAACCGCATCTTGTGGTACATCCGGAACGCTGTGCTGCCCGGCTCAACGCAGAACGCCGTGTTGTACGGCAGGTACTCGTAGTACGAGCCCTTGGGAGGCAGCTCCCAGTGCAGCGCGCCCACAATGATGGGCGTCTTGACCGAGTCCTCCAGCCGCTGCACACGCGCCTTGAGCGCAGGACGGCGCACCAGGTAGCACAGCAGCGCGCTTTCCGGCAGCACGATGAGGTCGGGGTGTTCCTGCATGGATGTATGGGCCAGGGATTCGGTGACCGAAAAGGCTGTATCCAGCGATCGGCTGCCCCAGTGCGCCTGATCCATGTTGATCTGCAGCATGGCAACCCGCGCTGAGCCCGTCGTGTCCTGCTTGTCCGGTTTCGGGCTCCCGTGCATGCGCGCAAAGCCCCAGACCGAGATCCCAACGAGCACCGCGCAGAACGACACAATCGGTACCAGCCGACCAGCGGAGATCCCCGGACGCACGGTCCACCACACAATCGTGTTGCCCAGAACAACCACGAATGAGAGTCCGAGCACCCCGCACACCGATGCAGCCTGCGCCAGCGGAAGCAGCGGCGTCAGCGTGTACCCCAGAAGCATCCACGGAAAGGCAAGCTCACCCACGCTTCGGGATACCTCAATGAGCACCCACACGGCAGGGAAGATCACCACCCACCATCGAGGGAACAGCCTGTGCACCAGCCGAAAGAGCATCCCCGCCGCCAGAAAGTATGCCCCGACAAAGAAACAGGCGAAGACCAGCCCCGCCATGATGATGGGCCACAGTCCTTCCATATTGACATTAGAGATCCAGTAGAGCTGCACTGCGGCAGCAGCGATTCCGTACAGGTATGTCCGCAGTACCGCTCGTCGCAGAGGCTGCACCAAAGCGCAGTGGAACATGGGCACGAGCGCAACGAAGCTCAGCAGCGGAAAGAGGCTGAGCAGCGGATGCGTATCGCCGTTGAACGGAGGCAGGCACAATGCGTATGCGCACCCGGCAACCAGCGGGAACCACCATGCAGCAGCGATCCGTGAAATCGGCAGACCGGCGAGGTGTGAGGCAAGGCGGTTCAATGCGGGGAGTTCCGGCTTGAGTGAGAGGAGCCGAGGTCTGCTATTTGCAGCACCTGAATCCAACGTAGAAATACGTGCGGTCGCGATCCAGAGCCACGCGCGAGGTGCACTTGCTGTCTTGACCAGTGCTCTGCCACGATCCGCCGGCAGCGTAGGCCTTGTGCGTATCGCCGTCGACAATCCACTCGGCAACGTTTCCGCTCATGTCACTCACGCCGTTGCGTCCGGCACAATTGCCGAACTGCCCGGATGCCGCAATCTGGTTGGACACCCAACTGTTGCCCAGGGTGTTGCAGTTGTCGGGCTGGAACATGTTGCCGTACGGATAGGTCGTTCTCCGACCGGTAGGACCTCCTGCGCACGCCATCTCCCACTCCTGCGCAGAGCACAGACGTTTGCCCGCTGCGCCGCACGATGCCTCTGCATCTTCGATGGTCACGCTCTGCTGAGGAATCGTGCCCGAGGCATTGGGGGACTCGTACTCGTCAATGCAGAACTTGCCCTCTTTGACGGGAATCATGCCATCGGGACAGATCACCACCCGCATGGTGTCGCTTGCCGTCTCCCCGTCGGAGTCGGTGACCCGGGAGATGGGTCGGGAGAACTCTTCGAACACATGCACGACATATCCCGTATCCGGCGAGGAGTAGTCGAAGATTCCATCGCCGCTGAAATCCCACTCATACTTCACAATCGTGCCGTCGGGATCGCGTCCCGCACCCATGAGGAGTACCTTCTTGCCCTTGCGCGAGACAACATCTTCGCCGGCATACGCCCTGGGCGGAAGATTGTACACGTCAACGGTGCTGCTGTCGTAGGTTACCGCACCGTCGTCGGTCTTGACGACCAGACGAATGGTGTAGGCGCCCGCCTTCGGGTAGATGTGCTGCGCACGGGAATCGCGCGACGACGACCACTCGTACTTGCCGTCGTTGTCGAAGTCCCACGAATAGGAGAGTATCTTGTTGTCAAGTTCGCGCACATACCCGCCCACCGACAGCGGAGTGTTGACCTGCACCCGGTAGAGCCCCCGGGCCTCGACGAGCGTGGGCGCGTTGCCCACGGTGATCTTCCCCTGTTTGACAACGTGACGCCCGTAGGAGTCACTCACCGTGCACGTCACCGCGAAGGCGCCCTTCGTCGCAAATGAATGCTGGACGGTCGGGGATCTGGTTGCCGTGTCAGCTGATCCGTTGCCGTCAAAATCCCACGTGTAGGAGAGCGCCGTATCAACCGAGAAGAGCTTGCGGCACTCAAAGAGCGCGGGAACCTCCAGCCCCACGGCCTCGGGCATGAGCAGCGAGTCGATGGCCAGTGGTTCGGCAAGGATCGGATTCTTCTGCATGCTTACCACATTGCCGGCTCCATCGCGCACCTGCGCAACCACCGCATACCTGCCGGGCAGTGCCCATGTGTGCCGAACCCGCATGTCCTGCACGAAGTGTCCGTCGGCAGGATAGTCCCATTCCTGATTGTCGTCAAAGTCCCATCGCACGCCAACCGGGCCACTCATTTCTGCGGGGGGTAGTGCCTCAAACAGCAAGACTGTCCCGGTCATAGTAGTCTCCGGCGAGACCGTCACGGTGGGGATGACAGCGACATTGCGATCGGCCGGTGCCGATGCATTGAAAGTGAACCGCTGCATCGGAGCTGCCGCGCCCCGCAATGCCGCAGTGTCGGCCAGTGGCATCCACGCGGCCAGCGCATCGATGGCGTCGTGAGGGATGCGGCCAACGGTCAATGAGCGCGTGCGACCGTTGTGCACGAACAGCGAACAGGCGGCAACCCGGACGTCGGGCAAGCCCTGTATGCGCACTGTCACCACGCCAGAGAGCACCTTGAGTGCGAAGTATGATCGCAGGCTGTCGTACTCCATGGCCATGCGAGCAGTACTCGTCCGCAGTGTGCCCAGAGGGAATCGGTACGAGTACGAGACGCCAGCCACCGAATCCGGCGCACGCACGTACGCCTCTCCCTGCAACAGGGCCAGGTTGCACTCGCCGTCAGTCCATGTTGATCGAGGTGTCACCGCGCCGAGGACAACGCGCGAATCCTCGTTGAGTCGAAGCGTGTCTCGACCGGACAGCGCGATCTCGCAGCGCGCGACACCTGCAACACGAACAGTATCGCCCGGCAGCAACCGATCGCGTTTCTTGACTAATCGGGCCTTGGAGGTGGGTGCCGCAGTGTGCACCAGACCCGTGACAGACGTCACACGGTACGACGGCTCAATCCTGGCGGAAGTGGCAGCCGCAGCAAGCCAGCAGAACGTGCAGAGCAGGAGCACCGGAACATATCTGCAACGCTGTGAGAATCTGGCTGTCATGAGAAGGCGTTGATCCCTGCGATGCATCGGCATCTCTGAATCCACGGACCTGTCGGGAGGTAACTCGCTGCTATAAACTAAACTATTCCGGGTGTCAGTTCAATGCGAAGACACTCGGACGACCCCTCCGATCACGCCCGTCCCGATGATAGGGCAAGCGCCTCTGCCACGGCAGCGGTGAGCTCGTCGATGCGGAATGGCTTCTGAACTCTGCCCAGGAATCCGACCTCTCTCCAGTCGCCAGGCCCATCGCTGGTGTCGAAACCTGTCACCAGCAATGCCTTGACATGCGGATCGATCTGGCGCAACGCCACCAGCGTCTTGCTGCCGGTGAGATCCGGCATGAGCGCGTCCAGAATCACCAGGTCAAACCGCAGACGGGCCTGCGCAAACATCTCAATGGCGCTTTTCCCGTTCCCGGCAACAGCCACCGTGTACCCCGAAATCGTCAGACGAGATTTCCCGACAACTGCTGCTGCGCCACTGCGACAACCTGCGACAGCGGTCTGAGCACAACGCGCCGCGCAATGAAGAGAGTGAGTCCGATCGCCGGCAGCGATACAATAAGCGCGAGCACGATTGTCACGGTGTTCTTGCGCCGGAGCATGTCCAGGGACGCTGTCCGGCAGCGCACGATCTCCAGCACACCGACCTCCGCGCTGCGATACCCATGGAGCGGCGAGAGCTGCACAGCGTACGGTACACCCTCGGCATTGACGCAGAAGAGATCCGACTGGCCGCCCACCAATGCGCGTTCGTACGCACTCGGCGCAATCCGCCATGTCTGCGGAAGCGTTCCCGCATACCAGAAGAGGTCACTGGTGGGCGGCGGTGGTCCGCCACCACCAAGCCAGAGCCCTGCCGGTCCGGCCGCAGCGTAGGACACCCACAAGTTCACGTCAATCGAACGTTCGTTCTTGAGTTGCTGGAGGAATGCACTGTCAAAGTTGAGCGTGATCTCCACAAACCCGAGAAGCGACCGGTCGCGGATGATCGGGGCCACACCCCGGATACCCAGGCGTTGCGCGTCGGGCTCAATGCCTGCCACTGGTGCTCGGGCTGCGGCGGCAGGTGTCTACGTTGTGCGTGGCGTCGTGGAAGGATGGCAGCGATCCAACAAAATCACAGCCCCCCTTCTGATCGCACACACCTACCACAAATATTCAGCCTATAACGCCACAAATATTGATTATAGGCCACTTTCGTAGTATATTATAGCCTATAATAGTACGCTGATCCGTCTTGGGCCATTTATCATCATGGAAGCGCCGCAATGACAAACCCGAAAGCAGACTTCGTCGGCAGAGACGAGGAGATGTCTGTGTTGCGCCGAATGGCCGACTCGCCCATTCCGATGATTGCAGTTGTCTACGGACGTCGACGCATCGGCAAAAGCATGCTCCTGCGGACCGCGTTCACTGGCCGACCAACGTTGCTCTTTGAGGGACTTGAGAACCAGCCCAAGCGGGTGCAGATCGCCAACTTCCTCGAACAACTGTGCCTGCAAACACAGACATCCCGGGCAAAGTGCGACGGGGTTCATTCCTGGCGCGAGGCGTTCCGACTCCTGCACTCCTCCATCGGACCCAGCCCCGTGGTTATCTGCTTCGACGAGTTCCAGTGGATGGCGAACTACCGGCGGGAAATCGTGTCGGACCTTGCTCTGATCTGGAATCAGCACCTGAGCACCACACCGGGTCTCAAGCTCGTGCTGTGCGGCTCGATCGCGTCATTCATGATCCGCAAGGTAGTCAAAGGCACCGCGCTCTACGGTCGCGTTGACGAGCAGATACACCTTCGAGCATTTGAGCTGGGGGAAACACGCGCGCTGCTGAGGAGTCGCGGCATCGACGAGATCCTTGACGCACACTTGTTCACCGGGGGTGTCCCAAAGTACCTCTCACTGCTGGACGGACAGCCGTCGATTCGCACGGGTTTGGAGCGGCTGGCATTCGCACCGGGTGGCTACCTATTCAGAGAGTACGATAGAATCTTCACCAGCCACTTCGGCAACAATCCGGTCTTCGAGGGACTCATTGCCGCCCTGGCAACCCACCCCGAAGGAATGGACCGCACGGGACTGGCACAGGCCACGGCAACGTCTGCCGGTGGGATGCTGTCTCAACACCTGTCGGACCTGGAGGCGGCCGGGTTCGTTTCATCATGCCAGCCTCTTGACAAGGACGAAAACACGCGACTCACCAGGTATGTTCTCACCGACGCGTATCTGCGGTTCTACTTCGCCTTCATCAGACCGAACCGAAAGCAGATTGTGGAGAGAACCGCGCAGGGCTTGTTTGCCAGATTGCAGCAAAGCGGAGCATTCAACGCCTGGATGGGCAAGGCATTCGAACGGCTGTGTCTGCAGCATGCCGCGCGGATATCCGAGCTGTTGGGATTCGCCGGGATCGACTTTCGCCACGGACCCTTCTTCCGCAGAGCGAGCAGCCAGGTGCCGGGCACGCAGATCGACCTGCTCTTCGATCGGAAGGACAAGGTGATGACTCTGTGCGAAATGAAATACACCGCATCAGGGGTCGGCGTGGACGTGATACCCGAGGTAGAGAAGAAGGTCGAGGTGCTCTCCAGGATCTTTCCCCGCAGAACGATTCAGCGAGTACTCATCACCAACCTGCCGGCCTCACCGCAACTGCTGACGCGCGGCTACTTCTACCGGGTCATTCTCGCGGAAGAGCTCTGCCGAGAGGCGCCAGTGGAAACCATTTCGGCGGAAGTCGAGATCAATTTGGAGGAGTAGATCCGCAGGCAGGGCAACGCATCCGGTCAACTCTGTGCCTGTCCCCGAACAGTTTCGAGGATGTCGGCTGCCCAAGGGACCACTTCGGAGTACTGCTTCTCCAGCTTCCCATCAACAATCCGAAAGAGCAACCTCGGATCCGTGAACTCGGCAGAATTGTCGTAGACATACGCCCGGTCTACCATCCGCACCGCAGCACAGCAATTCGCTATAGACTTCGAATACCTGCTCACGATCTTCGCTGTGGGCACGTCATGCCCGCCCTCCATCACTCGGAGAGCGATCCGGCTTGCGTTGATCATCGGGCTGCTCGTGCCTACGAAGAAGAGGCGGACGAAGTAGCCGGCGTCCTTGGCCCTTCTGATGAAATCGACCTTGTCCGGGGCGGACAGAACTGTCTCGAAGCAAAGACTCCCTCGGTTGCCCAAACACTCCTCGCGCATGCGAGTTGCCGATTGCGCTGCCTTAAGGACAGCATCAGGTGAGTTCCAGTCACCGAAGGTATCCCGGGCGATGTTGTCGGGATTGACGTACAGACAGTCCCTGATCCATTCGTGTTCCAGGATCTTCCCTGTCACCGAGGTCTTCCCGGAACCGTTGGGCCCGGCTATGACTATGAGTTTTGGCTTCACTTGTAGGGAAGACCTTCCCTGACAAAAGCTTCCCGGATCTGAGTCTTGATCCTTCGAGTCATCTCCTGACTGGCAGCTACTGACTTGCGCTTGGCCTCGACCGCAACTTCGTGCATCAAGGCCGCGAGATCACGTTCGTCCGGTTCATCATCGCTCACGAATCGGTAGTTTCGTCCTCGATTCGTCATGGGTACCTCCATGATGCGTCGCTGCGTTGGCGACCGTCTGGGTGGACCGCAGTTCGAAGCACACTCTTCATCCTCAAAATACGTTGGCGGCGTGGATCTGGTCCCACCCAACATGGTCGAGACTGGGACAGCGGAAGAGATCTGCCAAGAGGCGCCGGTAAAGGTCATTTCGCCGGGTAGCGAGATCTCGTCGGACGAGTAGTTCCGCACAGGCAGGGCAACGGGCAGGAACCCTCAATACCTCTGGCTCAACGCACGAGCAAAGTCGTGGCTGAGGTCATCGAGCACCGTATCGGTATTGTAGAACCCTTTCTTCATGCGCAGCTTCACGGCACTGATGAGATCGCGCCGTACCGCAGACGCAGCAACCTCAGCCGGAGGTGCAGCCCGAGCCGGGGGCGTGGGCACATCCACGGACTTGGAGTCGTCGTCCGACTCCTCGTCGAAAATGCCATCATCCAATGGCCCGGATTTGAGGACATCATCAAGCATAAAACACCACTTAAGTAAAACACGGGCATGGCCGATACTAATGCTAAGAGAGATTTTGCCGTTTCTCTTCCAAACGGAAAGAGGCGAAGGTCTAAGCCACCTTTGCCTTTTTCTTCGCCCAGTCAGTGCCCCGTCAAGACAGACTTACCTATTAATCTATCGGTCTCCGGTATACGCCACTTTAGCTCCCAGCCGAAGAAATCCCGGAAAGTTCGTTAGAATGGTATAATGTGTGACATGAGAACAACTCATCAAGTCGTTGTTTAAGAAGATATTGCAATCATCGAATAGCATCGGAAGCCATGCCCGTAGGAGAGGCGGGGGATTCCTCGGTGGCGATTGCCAGAACGGACCGAATCGGTCGTTCGGCAGCCACATATCGCAGTCCGTAGCTCGATGTGACCGGCGTTCATGCCGTGCCCCGACTGTGAAGGAGGGGTGCAGGGATCCTTCCGGCATCGATGGTCCCCCAGCTCGACAACCCCTTCCTGACGGTCGCGGCACGGCACCGATCAGGCCGTGAATTCAGCCGGGTGATGACACAGGTGGTCGATGAGGCGCCGATGAACCGGCCGCGAAATGCCGAGTGTCCCGCGTGTCCCCCTCACCTGCTGCCGATTGGGTGCACCGCTGCTGCCCGGGGGTGACACGGCCTCGGGCCATCCGGAAGCGTCTTGCCTGGCATGCGAATCTCCGCGCAGACCCGACGAACGTTCCCGCCCGCACTATCTCGACGAGAGTGGTATTGGCGCTCCAGCGCCCTTCACCGCAAATACCTTGATTACCCGGTTCAGCTTGCGGAACTTTCGCTGCAGTTTGCGCGATTCGTCGTGGTAGAGCTCCAGCTCCTGCGGATACAGGTCAAACACCGTGGCCCAGACGTCCATGGCCTGGCGCACGTAGGCCTTGTTGACCTTGATGGCGTCATTGTCAATCAGCGGGCAGTCCTTGCCTGCGCGGTACATGTACGTGATGCCGACAAACTCCCCATCCTCGTCGATGTACGGCTCAAATGGAAAGAATCGGCACGTAAGCGACCGCAAGCCGCGTTGACACTCCTTGATGCCCGGGCACAAGCAGTACTTCAGGTAGTCGAGGATCTCATCGGCCTGTTTCTTGTCCAGCTTGCTGCGGACCGGCCGCTCGCGCCACATGCCGGTCTTGGCCCTGGTATGCCAGCGGAGTTCGTCGGTGAAGAGCACCGGCACATGCCTGGAATTGGCGCAGCACACGGGCACGCCCTTGTTCTTTGCCGCGCACAATGCACCGCAATCGATCCTGGTGACAGGCGCGGAGAAGCGGCGGTAGATCTGCGACCAGTCAATGGTGGTGGCCATGGGTTTCCGTGTCGGGGTGCGGGTTGAGGCAGGTGCTGTGCGCTGAAACGGGCACGTGCAAAATAGGCCATTGAGGGGCCTGACGCAAGGAGCAGCCTGGATCCCGACACGACCGCATCGAGCCTCCGACCCGCAGCGTATTTTTGGGGCTGGAGGCACTCGGACCATGTCAATGCAGACTGCACCGCACCTCGCCGCAAATTGCGTGGTCTCCATCGGAGCCTGCGGATCGTCGAGCCCGATGAAATGACCACCACACTCGACCGGGCGCTCACCGACCTCCAGGCCTTCTACACGGAACTTCCCGGCGTGGAGTGTCAGGCGTGCGGGTTCTGCTGTGTGTCGCCCGGATGCACGTTGGTGGAGTTCATCCACCTTGTCCGTTGGGCGCAGCAGCATCTCGACGCCGAGGCATTCCGCCAGTTTATCCACCGGCCACCGCAACTCCACCCCGACCATCCGGGCGACACGCGCTGCGCATTCATCGTCGATGCACGCTGCTCAGTACATAACGGCAGAACCGGAGCATGCCGTATCTTTGGCGTTCCCTCGCTGTCGGAACTGCACATCGAGGATCTGGAGGAATGCCGCAACAGCATCGCGGCAGTGGGCAGAGCGGATGCGGAGTTCATGCGTGGGTGGATCCAGCGGCTGGCATTGCTTGACCAGCGGCTCTTCGCAGTTGGGTCCGAGCCCTACTTTGTGCGGGGTTTCAACGTCGAGTGCTGGCTCGATATCTACTTTGACGAGTCACTCAGCTTCGATGTGTTCGCGGACATTCGCAAGGTCATGCTCGATGCCGTCGACCTCTCCGCGTACCGATCAGAGTACCGCGACAAGACCAACCTGCGCGAGAAGATCGACAAGATCAGCGTGCTGTCGACGATGATGGGCATGGTTGACGCGGAGACGATGCGCAACCTGCTCGAGTCAATCCGCGATGGGTACCCGTTCACCGGGACCCATTTTCTGCACGAGGCGCAGGAGTATCTGCGGGTACTTGACGAGGGGTGCGGGAGCCCCGCGTAGCTGGTCCCTGCCGGGCGGTAATCGGTGACGGTGGTAACTGATTAACTATTTGTCGCATTCCCAACCGAGCGTCCCCCGGCGCACAGGGGCTGCGAGACCATGTATCCTCGTGCAGACACCTGCCATTTGTCATTCCATTGCCGTCATTGTATATTTGCAGCATGACACTCCTTGCCTCCATGGTACCTGCAATGCCGGTCGGCACGTGCATGCAGACGCGCCGCAACAGCCGTTGTACGGCCAACTCACGCCCTACGACCAAGCGTCGTACCAGGTACCACGAAGCGGGTCTGTCATGATTCACTGAATCACACACACAGACGATCAGGCACACAGCCCGCTTCACTTCGAAGCGGGCTTTTTTTATGTCTTTGGCAACGTGAGTCGGTTCGGTTGAGCAACCAGATAAGCACCAGACAGACAGAGGAGACACCAATGATCAAAGCAGGCATTCTCGGCGGCTCAGGCTACATGGGCGGCGAACTGATCCGGGTTCTCGTGGATCATCCAGATGCAGAGGTCTGCTGGATCACCAGCCGAGGAGACAAACCAGTCGAGCACTATCATCGAAATCTCTACGGCATGGGCCTGCGTTTCACGAAGCCCGACCGGATCACCCCGTGCGATGTGGTTTTTGCCGCGCTGCCCACCGGAGAGATTCAGAAGCTCGCACCGTCTTTGCTCGCGTCCGGCACAAAGATCATCGACCTCGGCGCTGACTTCCGGCTGCACAGTCGAAGCGATTGGGAGGCGAAGTACCGGCGACAGCATGCGTGCTGGGACGTTGCGATGGAGGCAGTGTACGGCGTCACAGAGCTGCATCGGGAGGAGACCCGGCGGGCTCGGGTCGTGGCCAATCCCGGGTGCTACGCTTCGGCCACGATCCTGGCACTTGCTCCTCTCGTGAATGCCGGCGCAATCGAGCTGGACCGAATCGTAGTTGACGGACTCTCCGGCACCACTGGCGTTGGTTCTGAGCCGGACGTACCATCGCACCACCCGGAGATCGCCAACAACATCGTGCCGTACAACGTGGTCGATCACCGTCACACGTACGAGATCGAGCAGGAGCTTGGAGGCATTGCCGGGTCGAGCGTGACCGTGCACTTCACCACGTCGTACGTGCCGATTACCCGGGGCATCCTCGCGATCTGTCACTGCTTTCCAACGCGGGGAGTGTCGCGAAAGGAGCTGCTGGATATGCACCGGGCATTCTACGACGGACACCCGTTTGTGAAGGTATTTGACATGCCCAGGGACCATGGCGCCACATGGCAACACACGCCGTACCCGTGGGTTGCGGCGGTCTCGGGAACCAACTACTGCCACGTAGGGCTTGATGTTGATGAGAAGAGAGGACGGATCGTGGTCTTCAGTGTGCTTGACAGCGTTGGCAAGGGAGGCGCGCAGGTGGGAGTGCAGAACATGAATCTGATGTTCGGACTACCCGAGGAGACGGGATTGACGCGGGCGGGGATGCATCCGTATTGACGAGGCGAAGACACGAGCGAAGAGGGGGACGTCCACAGATTAACGCAGATTAACACAGATTTTCCAAGTACACGTCAGCACCCGTGGATGGAATCACCCAGCACGAAACACCAGGAGGCAGAGATGTTCGCAGAAATCCCCAAAGCCATGCTCGCAAGAATGCGGGAGCTTGAGAAGACTGACCAGAATGACCGAGCCGATGGCACAGAGCGAATGATGAGGCTTCGACAGATCCCGCCAGACACCGGCAGGTTCATTGCTTTACTTGCCGCGAACTGTCCGGATGGTGAGTTCGTTGAGATCGGAACGAGTGCAGGCTATTCGGCGATGTGGATTTCCCTGGCACTCGGGCGCAGACGCATCAAGCTCAAGACGTTCGAGGTGCTTCCGGAAAAGGCCGCACTCGCCCGGGACACGTTCACACTCTCCGGGATCCGGGAAAAGGCGGATCTGGTCGAGGGCGACTTTCTCCTGTGCGGTCGGGATCTCGGCCCGATTGCCTTCTGCTTCATCGACTGCGAGAAGCATCTCTACCAGGCGTGCTTCGACATGGTGTGCGACAAGGTGGTCAGTGGCGGGCTGATCGTCGCGGACAATGCAACCAGCCACTTCGATTCGCTGAAAGGGATG
>Ga0315284_10003079_pt1 | contig 23771 bp, 27 predicted proteins | sample YL17G09_16_MG_FD_203696 | JGI IMG/M metagenome (GOLD analysis project Ga0315284, IMG submission 203696) | Sediment microbial communities from Yellowstone Lake, YNP, Wyoming, USA - YL17G09_16 | ecosystem: Environmental > Aquatic > Freshwater > Lake > Sediment | place: USA: Wyoming | collected...
TTCTGATTCGGAGCGGGGGTGTCGTCGCAGGCAGAGGCACGTCGCAGGTGTGGTGAGCATGTTGCACGGCACGTCCGGTCTTGACAATCCGCAGACCGGGCGCGCCGTTTCTTCGTGTCGGCGGCGCGCGTGGGCTATCCCCGAAGCTTCAGCACCGCGCCCACGGTCATCGAGATTCCCACAATCGTCACAAAGACCCCGAACGCCACCTTCAGCACAGCCGGATTGACCCGGTTGGCAGCGAATGCGCCCACCCATGCAGCAGCAAAGAGGCACACCGCAATAATCGCTGCTGCGCGGATGTCAACATTGCCGTGACGGTAGTATTCGAAGGCCGCGGCAAGACCGATCGGCGGCAGCAATACGGCCAGGCTCGTTCCGGTGGCCAGGGGCAGGGAGTATCCGAGAATGTACACGAGCGCCGGGATGATGAGAATGCCACCCCCGATGCCGAAGGCGCCGGAGATGAGGCCGGTGGTCAAGCCGATGGTGCAGAGCATGAGTACCGACGATTGGTGCGTCACGACATGGGTCCTTTCCGGGTGGTGGTCGATGGACACAAACATCGCATTCCACTCGCTGCCAAGTCAATCACCGCCGGCAGCAATCCGGATCGTGCGCGGTTCGACCGAGGGACAGCGACTACCGCGGCGTTGCACCGACGCCCGTGCGTTCGCTTGCCGAGATGTCGGTGTCCGGGGTAGTTGCGGAAGACCGCCCCGCAGACGTGAGGTACGCGGCATCGTAGTCCACGGTCTGGCTGCACTGGTAGGTCTTGTACCCGCCCGACAAGTTGCGCACGGCAAAGCCGTTCTGGGCAAGAATCCGGGTGGCAAGGTGGCCTCTCAGACCGATCTGGCAATACACCATGATCTCCTTGCTCTTGTCAAGTTCGGAGAGCCGTTGCCGCAGCTCGTCAACAGGTATGAGGAGCGAGTCGGCAATGGCGCCCTGCTTGTGCTCGCCCGGTGATCGCACGTCGAGGAGCTGCTGCGTGTCGGGACGCAGCGATACTACGTCTTCGGCGTAGAAGACCGGCGTCCGGCCTTCGAGGATGTTACCCGCGACGAAGCCGGCGATATTGACGGCGTCTTTGGCGCTGCCGTACGGTGGAGCGTATGCCAGCTCCAGCTCCGACAGATCATGCACGGTGCACCGGTGACGGAGAGCGGTTGCCAGCACGTCGATGCGCTTGTCAACACCGTCTTTGCCCACGATTTGAGCGCCCAGAAGAAGGCCGGTCTTCGGCGCAAAGAGGATCTTCATGGAGAGAGGGAATGCGCCCGGGTAGTAGCCGGCATGGCTCGCCGAGTGCGTGTAGGACTTGACATACTCGATGCCGTATCGTCGCGCCGATTTCTCCGAAAGCCCTGTGGTGGCTGCAGTGAGATCGAAGACCTTGCAGACGGACGTGCCCTGCGTATTCTTGTAGGTGCTGTCGATGCCCGCGATGTTGTCGGCAGCAATACGGCCTTGGCGATTTGCGGGCCCGGCCAGCGGCACTGACACGCGCGTGCCTGACACAAAGTCCACGACCTCCACGGCGTCTCCCACAGCATAAACATCGGGTGCTGTGGTGCGCATCCTGTCGTCGATGGTGATGGCACCTCGCGGGTTGAGACCGATGCCCGACTTTTTGAGAAACTCGGTGTCGGGGGTGACACCAATGGCCAGGATCACCAGATCTGCGGGCAGCCGAGCTCCGTTGTCAAGCACGGCCTCGACGCCACCTGCCGGTGCTTCTGAGAATGCCGACACCCCGCGGCCCAGCACGAGCTTCACGCCGTTGAGAATGAGGTGTTGGTGCAGAATGTTGGCCATCTCGGGATCGGCGGGCGCAAAGACCTGGGCCGCGAGCTCAACGATGGTGACCTCAACTCCGCGCTGCCGGAGGTTTTCGGCCATCTCAAGTCCGATGAAGCCGCCGCCGATCACCACTGCTCGCTTGACGCGTTGTGAGTCGACGCGCTGCTTGATGGCGTCGGTGTCGCCCACAGTGCGCAGGGAGAGGATCGCTGGATTGTCGATTCCTGGCAGCGGTGGCCGAATCGGACGAGACCCCGGTGCGAGAACGAGGTAGTCGTAGCGTTCGTCATAGGTGCGGGTGTCGTGGCGGACGGTCACGGTCTTGGCTTCAGTGTTGACGGCCACCACCTCGGAGCGAATGCGCACGTCCACATTGAAGCGCGACTTGAACGATTGCGGCGTCTGGATGATCAGTTCTCCGCGATCCTTGATGGTCTCGCCTATGTAGTACGGCAAGCCGCAGTTGGCAAAGGAGATGTAGTCGCCTTTGTCGAACATGATGATTTCGGCCTGCTCGTCAAGGCGCCGCATCCGCGCCGCGAAGCTTGCACCGCCAGCCACTCCGCCCACAACGAGAATTCTCTTTGCCATGTGCATCCTTCGCTTGTGTGGTTGCTTGATCCGCCGCCCGCAAGAGTGGTCACATGCGGGTCTGACGGCTTGTGCTAAAATAGGTGGGGGGTCATGCGGGTTTTCAGTGGGTACCCTTGGCCGGTTGTGGTTCCGGTGTGGCGGTTCTGTCAGACGGCCTCACAGCGACTCGGCGATATGTTCCTTCACGGCAAGAGAGGAGGATTCTCGCGCAGAGGGGCAGAGGGGCACCATACGGGGAGTCACCACGAAGGCCCCTCTATTGGCAATTGCTCTGAATGCCACCTCTGCCTTCTCCTGTCTTCTCCGCGCCTCTGCGCCTCTGCGCCTCTGCGCGAGAACGCTTGTCTCATGATTCCAGGAGCGAGCCGAGAGGCAATCGACTCGATGGACCCACTTCCCGAAAGGCATTCCGATCAGTTGCCCAGCGCCTTCAGGTATGCCGCTTCTGGCTGAGCCCCCACCAGTTGCGCGGCCTTTGCGCCGTTGCGGAAGACGATCACCGTGGGAATGCCGGTGATGCCGAACTGCTGCGCGGTGCGTGGGTTCTCATCCATGTTGAGCTTGAAGACCTTTGCGGTACCTGCGGTCTTCTCGGCAATGCCATCGATGATCGGCGCAACCATTCTGCATGGTCCGCACCAGGGCGCCCAGAAGTCAACCAGCACTGGTTTGTCGGAACTGAGTACGTCGGCTGCAAAGGTCTTGTCTGTGGTTGCGAGTGCCATCTCGATTCTCCTTTGGTTATGAAAAGTGGTCATGGACTGCTGGTCCGTCATCTGCCAGACCAATGCCAGGCATTACTTCCCGCGCGTTGACAGATTGAGCGGCAGATACAGCGGGCAGATGCTGGCCGCACTCGTTGCCAGGAACACCAGCGCCAACGCGCCCAGGACGATGGCTGCGGTTCCGGAGATGGCGTGTGCGAAGTATGCGATGCCGATCAAGCCGACCAGTGTCAGGCGCACGACCTTGTCGATGGTTCCAACATTGCGTTTCATACCGACCTCCTCGGGTGGATTGTGGGATTCCTCACTGCTGAGACAATGCTCCCATGGGACAGAACTGCATGCACACACCGCACTCCGTGCACTTGTCCGGGTCAACCATGGGGGCTGCATTGCCGTGCTGCGACAGTGCCTGCATTGGGCACGCCTTGATTGACGGACAGGGATGGTTCTGCGGACAGCGGCTCTTGTTGACGCGGACGGACATGTGGCCTCCTTGTGGTGATGCGTCTCATCCGTGCGTGAACGCGCCCGACGCCAGCGCACCCATCACTGCGCCGTACAGCGTGCTCACGTACGGGTTACTGGTGATTGGACAAGTGCCGGTGGAGCAGCCCACGAACCGGTAGTATGCGAAGCCGGCTGCTGCTCCGAGTGCGATGCCGATGACTGATCTGAGTATCATTTGGTCTCCTCTGTTGTCTGTGTGTGACGTCCTGCCGCTTGACGAGGCCGACCGGCCCGACTCTTTGATATGCTCACGAGAAGCCCGACGTACTGGCGCAGGAGCCCGCACTCGACAGACCCTGGCTGCCGAACACCGACATCTTGCGCTCCACTTTGTCTGAGGCGCACGTCGGGCACGCAGGCAGTGGGGCCGCGTGCGTGGGCATGTACTCCTCGTACTCACTCCCGCAGGACGTGCACTTCATTTCATACATTGGCATGTCACACCTCCTTATCTATCCATGTATTCGTATATTAGAATCATCATATTGTCTCGCCAAAAAAAGGGGGGACTTCGGCTCCCTACCTCAACGCGTCCACAATCCTCCGAGCCTCTGCGCTGCAGACTGAGTAGTGCATCTCATTGCCCTCCCGCGAACAGTCGAGAATCCCGGAGGCCTTGAGGATCTTAAGGTGTTGAGAAACCGTTGGTTGCGGCACAGCAAGGCACTCCGTCATGGTCGCCACATTCTGCCCGCCCTGCAACAGCCCTTCCACAATACAATAGCGGATAGGGTGCGCCAACGCTTTGAGGATCTCTGCTTTCTGTTTGTGCGACTCATTCATGGTGATTATCCGTATATGCGGATATTAATATATACTAATGTCAGGGAGTTGTCAAGTTCTTTCTTGCGTCGGCGGTCAGGGGCTCTCCGCTTCGAACCCTCAGAGTCCCTCCCGGTGTATAGCGGCACGATTCCGAGCCCTCTCGCCGCTGGCGCTAGCTCGTCGGGATGAGTCGGGCACTGATCCTGAAGAAGCAATGGCGCTTGTCGACCAGGCACAATTCTCGAGGGTGTCGCGCACCGGTTGAGAGTTCCGGGCATTGAGCGGCGTCGAAGTGTCGAAATGCCACTCCTTGACGCGCCACACGCTCGGCTGGGCTCAGTGCGGCACCCGGCTTTGCCACCCAACACCGCCCTCTTCTTGATGTGATCTGCCAGGCCTGCGCTCAAAGTGGGATCGGTGATGCGCGGCATTGCAGGATGCACCCCCTCAACAATGATCTATCTTTTCGCGGCCCACATCCCCCCGCCATTCCGAAAGGTCCCAATGGTCAGTCGCGCTCAGGCTCTCTTCATTCTCATCGAATTCTTCAACTGCTACGCCGCAGTGTACTACTCCAACTTCCTCTTCTTCTTCACCAGGGAACGGTTGGGCTTCGGCGCCTGGGAGAATTTGCTTCTTGCGGCGGCGGGCGGATTCGTCTACATCTTCGCGGCCTGGCAGGGCGGCAAGTTCGCGCAGCGTTCCGGCAACGTTCGCGCCATCGCTCTGGGCGTGGTCGGCATGCTGCTGGCATTGACAAGCGGGCTTTTCTTCCCGACGGCACTGTGGCAGATCGCGGTGTACCTGGTATGGACATGTTCGGTGTGCTTCACCTGGCCCGCGCTGGAGGCGGTCATCTGCCACGGACAGGGGGCCCGGCTCTCCGATGTCATCGGTCTCTACAACATCACCTGGGCCGGTGGCAGCGCCATCGCCTACTTCACCGCAGGCATGCTTGTTGAGCGGCTCGGCATGCGCAGCCTCTTCTGGTTTCCCATGGCGCTGTATGCGACGGAGCTTGGCGTGCTGCTCGTCGCGGCCCGTCTCGCGCGAACGTCCGCGGCAAAACCGGCCCAAGACAGCCCCGTCAACGCTTCGAGCCGCCCGGCCAACGCGCAGAAGTTCCTGCACATGGCGTGGCTTGCCAGCCCATTCTCCTACGTGGCGATCAACACCCTGGTGCCTCTTATCCCGTCAATTGCTGCGCGATTGGGCCTGTCCACCTCCATGGCGGGCATCACCTGCTCGCTGTGGATGTTTGCGCGGCTGGGCGCCTTCTATGCGCTGTGGCACTGGACGGCGTGGCACTATCGTGCCCGATGGCTGATCGGCGCGTTTGCGGCCATGACACTCACCTTTGCGGTGCTGCTGGTCACGCGGTCGCTGCCTGTCCTTCTGGCGGCAGAGGTCGCATTCGGCCTTGCTGTGGGGCTCATCTACTACTGCTCGCTGTACTACTCCCTCAACGCATCTGACAGCAAGGGCGCGTACGCGGGGCTGCACGAGGCCATGATCGGCGCGGGTCAGTGCCTGGGGCCGGCCTGCGGCGCCGCATCGTTGTTGCTCTTTCCCCTCTCGGGCAACGCGGGCGCCTGGTCGGTGAGCGGGCTTCTGGCCGTGGCCTTTGGTGCGCTTGCGTGGATGGGACGGTTTCGGTGGGCTGCGTCCACCTCCGACTGAGGCTGATACCGGCTCTGTCAGGGGGCCCTGCGCGCAACGTCTCCACAATGGTCACGTCATGATCGCAGGGGTCACGCGCCGCCATCACCATGGTCGCGCAATGATCCCCGCAATCCCCATCGGCCGGGCAACCTACCGCGTCAATTCCACGATCAACCCGGGGCTCTCCGTCGGTTGGGCCGCAGGCGCCATTGTGCTATTTTCTTCGCACCAACAACGCGCACGCCACCAGCCCACGGAGCACCCATGCCCATCGCAGACCAGCGCAGCTACCTTGCCGACACGGTTGCCATCCTGCACAAACTGTGGCCCGACAACCGCACCGTCAACATCGTCTTCCACGGGCACAGCGTTCCATCCGGGTACTTTGCCACGCCGTTTGTTGATACGTTCTGTGCCTATCCCCACCTGCTGCATGTGCGGCTCAAGCGGCGCTTTCCATACGCAGTAGTCAATGCCATCGTGACTGCCATTGGCGGTGAGGGCTCGGGAACGGGTGCAACTCGGTTCGTCGATGAGGTGCTGTGCCATCGGCCCGATGTGGTTGCCATCGACTACGGCCTCAACGACCGTGGCATGGGACTTGCGGCCGCCGAGACGAACTGGCGGTGCATGATCGAGGCAGCGATATCACGCAAAGTCAAGGTCCTGCTGCTGACGCCCACCGCCGACGTGACGGTGGGCGCGGGATATGCCGGTGAGGATGCAGGGCTGTTGGCACAGCATGCGGAGCAGATCCGACGCCTGGCTGCGGAGTACGATGTCGGTCTGGTGGACAGTCTGGCGCTCTTTCTGGACTACCACCGCACAGGCAATCTCGACGATCTCCTGTCATGGCCCAATCACCCAAACGCTGCGGGGCATGCACTGGTCGCCGATGCTCTCATGCGGTGGTTCCCCGTTGCGTAGGCATGGCGGCAGCTCGCGCAATGGCGCCATCGCGTCCACGATACAGCATCTGCGATTCCCCTTCTCGTGGTTCCTGCTGCCCATCTTTCTTGTCGCACTTGTGGTAGTCGGAGACTTTGATGCCGGCACCGCATCTGCGGTCTTCGTGATCCTCCATGTGCTGGTGTATCCCGCCTCCAACGGGCTCAACTCGTTCTTCGATCGGGACACAGAGAGCATCGGTGCACTCAGGCGTCCGCCACCCGTTGCTCCCGGGTTGTTGTGGGTATCGCTGATCATGGATGTGGTCGCACTCGTTGCTGCGTGCTTTGTTGGGTGGGTCTTCGCTCTCGGCGTATTGGTGTACGGAACGGCCTCCAAAGCCTATAGTCATCCGTCAATCCGCATCAAGAAGCACCCGATTGCCGGGTGGCTTCTCACGGGCGCAGGACAGGGCACGTTCACGGCGCTCATGGTTGCGCAGGCGGTGCACGTGGGATCCTCGGAATCCATGGTCTCGGCGCAGGTCTGGATCCCTGCGGTACTCGTGGGCATTTTCCTGCTGGGATTCTATCCGCTGACCCAGGTGTACCAGCACCAGGCTGATGCAGCGCGAGGCGACCGCACCATGAGCATGCTTGTCGGAGTGCGAGGTACCTTTCTACTCGCGGTCGTGGGGTTCCTCGTCTCGGGGCCGGGACTGGCGTGCTACCTGTTGTGGCTCCACGGTCCGGTGGTGGCCTGCGTGTTCCTGCTCCTGATGGCGCCGGCCGGGGCGTACCTCCTGCACTGGCAGCGTCTGGTCGCACGCAATCCGTCAATGGCCGACTTCGGCCACGCCACGCGGATGAGCATCCTCGCTTCGAGCGGGATCAACGTGTTCTGCAGTGGGTTGCTCGTGTATCGGTGAGTTGGGCGGACCGCCGTTGCGCCATGGTGCGTAGTCAATGCCGAGACCCGATCCCTCCACGCGGAACACCCCTCCTTCACAGTCGGGGCTCGGCATCGTGGGCACATTCTCACGGTCACTCACCCAGGCAATATCACCCACGCAAACGCCGCAATCCATGAAAGACCAGGCACGACAGAACCTCTTCGAAAAGGAGGATGGTATGAACACGTTACGCTGGATGGCAATCGCAGGACTTCTGGCAGCCGGAACCGTGATTGCTGGTGATGCAGCCACCAGTGCTGGATCGAGCGAGTTCCTCACCAGGGGCTACATCACTGTTGGCAGCAGTGTGCTGGTGCTTCCTGAGAGACTGGCGCCAAACGACCGGATCGCTATCACCGATGCACAGGGGGTGCGCGTCTTCGACCGCACGGTTTCGGGCATCTCACGGTTTGAGCGCAGCAGCGGATTGACCAGAGGAACCTACACACTCACGGTCACCCGCAGGAGCGCACAGATTGCCTCGATACTGGTTCCGATGTGACCGCGCGGCAGAGGTGAATGACCAGACGGGTGCGTGCAGTGAGTCGTCTGTGCTGGGTCGAGAGGTATTTTCATTGGACGGCAGCGAACACCCACCTCCGCACATCATGAAACTCAGCGTCCCCTGCACATTCGAGCCAGGAAGCATCGACCGCCTCTGTGCCTTCGCGAGCGTTGCCGAAGTCTACGGCCGCAGGGAAGGTGGCTGGATCGGCAGCGGACGGACGTCCTACACCCTGCGCCACGCCTCCAGGGCCGAGTTCCAGAAGACGCTTGCAGCATGTGTCAAGCATGGTATCGCATACAACTACCTGCTGAATGCCTCATCACTCCATGGCATGGAACAGACCCGCGCAGGGCAGCGCCGCATTCGCGCGACGCTGGATGGGTTGTGCTCCGACGGCATCGTGTGGGTGACCGTTGCATTGCCGTGGTTGCTGGAGCTCATCCGTCGGTCCTACCCATCGCTGAAAGTCAAGATCGGCGTCTTCGCGCAAATCGACACGGCTGAGAAGGCCCGCCAGTGGGAGGCCCTCGGCGCACATGCGCTGTGCATCAGCGCCATTGCCTGCAACCGGGATTTCGAGACGCTTGCCGCTATGCGCGCGTCAGTGACATGCGACCTGCAGCTCATTGCCAATGCTGCCTGCACTCCGTTCTGTCTGTGGGAACACACGCACATGGATCTTCTCACGTCAAGCTCGCGCCGGGGCGACCCGCACGGCGGGCTATGTCTTGACTACTGCTATCTCAAGTGCTCATCGGCACGGCTGCGAGAGCCGGTGCGCTTCATCCGCTCGGTGTGGATTCGGCCCGAAGACCTGGCGGTGTATGAGGCATTGGGCTACACCTGGTTCAAGATCGTTGAGAGAAGCTGCCCGACGGAGCTGCTGATTCGGCGCGTTGCTGCGTACGACAGCCGACGGTTCGACGGCAACTTGTGGGAGCTTGTGGGGCCGGTGGCGCGCGTGCCGCTCCAGCCGTCCACGCCACTGTCAATGACACTGCGGGCGGTGAAGAGTTCTCTGCGGCCGTGGGAGATGAATCCGCGTCGACTCAAGGACATTGCCGAGTATGCCGCAGCCACACTGGTGCGGGAGACCTCACCGGACAAGGCACCCGTGTATATTGACAATCGCGCACTGGATGGATTCGTGGACGCACTCAAGCAACGCGGGTGCACGCCGGCCTCGTGCGGGGAGTGCGACCACTGTGCGCAGGTGGCCCAGAGAGTCGTGCGCATGGACCCGCACTTCCGCGAAGAGACACTTGCGCGTGCAGGCAGCATTGCCGACGGTTTGTACGACGGCAGTCTGTGGTGGTAGTCTCAGCAGGGGCGGAGCGCTCTGCTCCGCAATGCGCACACCGACACGTGGAACCGACCATGCCTGAACCCAGCACAACCGTTCGCCTCGCCTCATGCGCTTCTGCGGCGCCCGACTTCGTCTTGACGCAGGAGACGGCCATCGAGTTCGCCAACCAGCACTACAGCTCCGTCTTGCGGCGCCGGAGCATCGAGCTGCTTCGCCAGTTCCTGGCGCATCCCGCCATCGCCACGCGCCACATCGCAGTGGACGGGATTGCCGACCTCATCTGTTTGAAGAACGAAGACCCCGACCGCCGCATCGCGCGGTTCACCGGCGCGGCGCTTGACTTGGCGGAGAAGGCCGCGCGTGCGGCTCTGGGGCGGTGCGGGGCATCCACCGGTGAGGTGGCAGGCATCATCGTGAACACTTGCACCGGATACATTTGCCCCGGTCTCTCCACCTATCTCATCGAGCGGCTGGGTCTGACCCCGTCAACCGAGGCATACGACCTGGTGGGATCGGGATGTGGGGGCGCGCTTCCCAATCTGCGTATGGGTGCCGACATCGCGGCCCGTGCTGGTGGACGGCCGGTGCTCTGCATTTCCGTGGAGATCTGCAGCGCAACATTCCAGATGGCTGACGACATCAGTCTGCTGCTTTCCAACGCGATTTTCGGCGATGGTGCCGCGGCTGCGGTGGTGTGGGACCGTCCCCAGGGCCTGTCCGTGGTGGGGAATGCCGCGTCGTTTGCGCCCCAGTACCGTGACGAAGTGCGCTTCGTGCACAAGAACGGTGCGCTGCACAACTCGCTGTCTCTGCAATTGCCCGGTATCATGCGCGAAGTTGCGCCGCCGTTCATCCGGTCACTGTTGGCTGCACACGGCCTTGACGCGGAGCATGTGCAACACTGGGCACTGCACCCGGGCGGAGAGAAGATCCTCGACGGCATTGTGGAGGAGATGGGACTTGCGGCATCGGCAGCGTCGGTGTCGCGCGAGGTGCTGCGCGACTTCGGCAACATGTCGTCGCCCACCGTGCTCTTTGCGTTGGAGAAGCTCATGGAACGCGGCATTGCACCGGGCGAGTACTGTTGCGCAGTTGCGTACGGCGCCGGGCTCTCGCTCCACGGACTCCTTCTCAGGGGATGAGATGTCACAGCCAGGTCGAGACATTCTCGCGGCCTTCCGTCTGGCTCTGCGGATCGATGCTCGATGCCGATGGAGAGAGACGGAGTTGCTTGACGATCACGACGGAGACCCGGCGCAGGTTGCCCCCACGCTGCGGAATCTTGCGTCCATCAACCGGTTGTTATCGGGCATGCCTGGGCTGTGCGCCCGACACATCGTGCGCGATCCGGGCGTGCGGACCATCGTGGATCTCGGCGCAGGAGGAGCGGACCTCGCGCGCTGGCTGTCGGCGCGTCTGCGTGGCGCAGGCCGAGACGTGCGCATCGTGTGCATTGACAGCGATCCACGTGTGGTCGCGTATGCACGCCGGCAATGCGCATCCGACCCCGCGATCTCCGTCGAGCACGGAGATGTGCTCGATGCCGGTGTCGTGCCCGATGGCGCCGACTGGATCATCTGCAACCATCTGCTCCATCACCTCGATGACCGTGGCGTCCGGGCCGTGCTGCGCATGGCGCACGCCCGGGCACGCAGGGGATTCATCTTCAACGATCTGGTGAGGAGTCGCCTGGCAGCCATCACGTTCGCGTGCCTTGGAGCAGTGGCATTTCGAGGCGGGGTCACACTGCCGGATGGTGTACTGTCGATCGGACGCGCGCTCACCATCGACGAGCTGACAGTGCTGGTCGGGGATGCTCTGCCTTCGGTCAAGGGCGTTACCGTGGCGCGATCCGGGCCGGGCCATCTGTGCGTCATCGCCCGCCGCTAACTGCGGGGCACACCCGACGTATTTTCTGCACACGGAGCGCCGCCACACAACTGCACGGGCCGCTGCCAATGATTGCGCCGAACCCAACAGAGGAGAGTTCCCATGAGCACCGACGCGCCAACCCCACCGACTCCGACACCAGCCAAGACCTACGTGCGCTGCAAAGCCTGCGGTTTTGTGATCGAGGAGTCCCGACTCAAGGACGTGTGCCCGGCGTGCGGGGTCAAGCGGGCCATGTTCATCCCCGATACCGAGAAGATCTCCGAGAAACGCCGGATGATTCTCGATGCGCACATTCACCCGGTCATCGTGCACTTCCCGCAGGCCTTTGCGACCTCCGTGTTTGCGCTGTGTCTGGTGCACGTGGCCATGCCAGGATTTCTCGCAAGCCACATTTGGGCCACGATCCAGGTGGTCTCGGTGTGTCTGCCGATCGTGGGGTTCGCCGCGTTTGTGTCCGGGCTGTACGACGGCACTGTGCGGTTTCGCAAACTGACAGCTCCACTGCTGCGACTGAAGATCGCGTTTGGCGCGGCATTCGCGGTGTGTGCGGTGCTGCTGTGCGCTATGGTGCTCGCGCGCATCACGGGTGTGGTAGGAGGTATCGCGCTCATTGCGCTCTCCGCAGGCTGCGTTGGGACGTCTGCGGTTCTCGGAAAGGTTGGTTCGTCGCTGGCACATGCGAGGTTCGGCGGCTGATCGTCAAACTCAGTTGCTCAAGCCAGCCGCAACGAGCAGTGCCAGCACGCACGCCTGGTAGGCGTGCATGGCGCGAAACACAGCAGTCAGGCTGCCGTGGGCCTTCCACAGGGCCAGGCCCATGCCGACAAATGCGACTGACAGAGCCCCAATGCCCGCCAGTGCTGCCACCATCCATTCGCCGGCAATAGCCCCGGACAGCGGAAGGAGCGCCGTTGCCCCTGCTCCCGCCACCACGCCAAGCAGAATCGTGGTGCGTAGCCCCCGGTTCCCCATTGTTGACAAGAACGAAGGAAAGCCGGCCTCCTCGTACTCCGATCCGTGCGCAAGGACGACCAGCAGAAAGTGCGGAATCTGCCACACGAACATGAACACTGCAAGCAGCACCGCGCCCGTGCTGAATGCATCTCCGGCCAGCGCTCCCCCGATGAGCGGTGGCGCCGCGCCCGATACCGCGCCCGCGAAAATCGCGTAGCGGGTCGCGCGCTTGAGCGGTGTGTACACCGCGTGGTACCATGCCAGGTTGAGCGCGCCAAGCAGCCCCGCGAGCAGCGATCCGCCGACAATGAGAATCGCGAGTCCGGCCAGACACAGCGCTGCACCGATCCACAGAGCCTGACGTCGCGACAGTGACCCCGTCGGCAACGGTCGTCCGCGCGTCCGGGCCATCGCAGCGTCGGCGCGCATCTCCTGAACCTGGTTGAATGCCGAGGCCGCGAACGACAGCAGCAGTACACCGCAGAATGCAACGACCGCTCCACCGGTGAGCGCGTGAGCCGTGACCACACATCCTGCCAACGCCGACGATGCAACAGCGATTGACAGATTGGGTCGGAGAAGCGCCGCGAAGGCCATTGGGGTCTTTCGGTCGGGGTGTCGCGGTCGCTATTTGAGTGTCTTGAGAAACCCGGCAACCTCCGAGATCTCCTCATCGCTCAGAAGGTCTCGGCTTGGAGGCATGGTATTGGGGAATCCGTCGGTGACATCTGCCCCGGGGTTGACAATTGACTCGTGGATGTAGCTCTCGTCCACGGCAACAGTGCGCTGCCGGCCGGCGGTCCGCACGCTCACCGTTGACCCGAAGAGCCCCTTGAGCGTGGGCCCCACCATGGCTGCCCCAGTGAGCGAGTGGCATGAGATGCACCCGCGCTCGAAGAGCAGCGCTTGACCACGGGGCATATCGGCAAGCTGCGCCCCGCCGAAGTTGATCTGCTTCCCCGCCAGCCATGCGTCGTACTGCCCGGATGGAACCACATGAAGCTGCGCGATCATGGCCGAGTGCTTCTGGCCGCAGTACTGCGAACAGAGGATGTAGTAGCTTCCCATGGTTGTGGCGTTGAACCACACGTGCGTGGGGATCCCGGGCACAATATCCCACTGGATGCGGAATGCGGGGATGTAGAAACCGTGGATCACGTCGGCGGAAATGAGTTCGCACCGGATGTTCTTGCCCAGAGGAACCACGAGGTCCGGGCTCTTCTTGCCGCCCGGGTACTCGAAGAGCCACGACCACTGACGGGCATGTACCTTGACTGAAATGGAGTCGGCCGGAGCTGCACGCAGGAACCGGAATCCCGTGAGACCAGCAATGAACATGGTGGTGACGAGGATGGTCGGCAACACCACCCACGCGATCTCGACGAGCGTGCTTTCCGGGAGTTCCTCCGCCACCGGGTTCCGCGATGTGCGGTACCGCACGAGAAACAGGACCATGAAGAACGTGATGAGGAAGAGCAGCAGTGCAGAGAACACAAGGATGTAGATCAGGGCCGCGTCGACAATGCCGGTTGATGTTGCCATGCGAGCGTCTTCCTCGTTACCGCGTGATCACATCGGAGAAGGTGAGGCCGATGAAAACGGCAAGTGCTACCACCGCAATCGGGATCACCAGGAGCACCAGCCGCTGCTTCTCATAGCGCAAGTGCATGAAATACAGGAATACCAGCGTCGACTTGACGGTCGCGATTGCCAGACAGACGATGATGGCGACCGCGCGAAGGTCCACGTACGCGGTCGCCACAGTCACGCCCGTAAGGGCAACGAGGATCGCCCAGATCGCCACGTAGGTTCGCGGACCTGCTTCCGGACGCGCCGCTTCACTCGGTGCAGTGGAGTTGTCGATCACAGTCACATCTCACGTAATGAGGTAGAACAACGGGAACAGAAAGATCCAGATGACGTCGACCAGATGCCAGTAGAGTCCGGCGTTCTCAAGGTACCCCGCACGTTCGGAGCTCAGTTTCCCGCGCTTCACCCACGCGAGCATCACCGACAAGACTCCGATGCCCACAATGACATGCACGGCATGCAATCCCGTCATCATGTAGTACAGCCCGAAGTAGAGAATCTCTCCCTTGGGCCGCAGCAGAAGCACCGGCGAATTCGGGTAGAGCCCGTGATGGAACTTCTCGGTCCACTCAATCGCCTTGACCACGAGAAACCCGAATGCAAAGACGAGTGTTGCCCCCAGGTAGAGCATGGTCTTCACGCGACTGCCACTCTTGAGCGCGGGGATCGAGAGCGCGACGGTCAGACTGCTGGTGATGAGGATGCCGGTGTTGAGCGTGCCGAAGAAACGGTTGAGCTCGCGCGACGATGCATGGAACTCGGCCGGGTGCGCATACCGGTACATCGAGTACAGAAGGAACAGCCCGCCAAAGAGCAGCACTTCGGTGGAAATGAAGAGCCACATACCGATCTTGCCGCTGCCCGGGCTCTCGTGGTGCGAACTCATGCAGGCGCCTTCTTGTTACCGAACTCGTAGGGGCCGGTTGTGATTACGGGAATCTCCTCGAAATCCTCGGTTGACGGAGGCGACGGCAGCGTCCACTCAAGCGTCGCGCCACCCCAGGGGTTCGCCGGCGCCTTCTTCCCGGCAAAGAGCCCCTGCAGCAGTGTGATGGCCATCAGCAAGAGCCCGGCTGCCATGATGAACGACCCCACGTTGATCATCTGATGCAGCTCGGTGTACTGCGGCAGGTAGTCGAAGAATCGCCTCGGCATCCCACGCCATCCCAGCACAAACATCGGGAAATAGAAGAGATTGAAGCCTACGAATGTGATCAGCCACGCGACAATTGACATGCGCTTGTCGTACATCCGGCCCGTCATTTTCGGGAACCAGTAGTGGATTGCCGCAAAGAGTCCGAAACCCATGCCGCCAAAGATGACGTAGTGAAAATGCCCTACAACAAAGTAGGTGTTGTGGAGTTGGACATTGGGAGAGAGTGCGCCCAGAAAAAGTCCGGTGAGCCCGCCAATGGAGAAGAGAAAGATGAACGAAAGCGCATAGATAAACGGTGGCTCGATCTGGATGGATCCCTTGTACATGGTGGCCAGCCAGTTAAAGACCTTCACTGCGCTGGGCACCGCCACCAGGAACGTCAGCAGCGAAAAGATGATGCCCGCAGTATCGCTCTGCCCGCTCACATACATGTGGTGGCCCCACACCAGCGACCCAACGCTTGCGATGGCCAGACTCGAGAAGGCAATCATCTTGTAGCCGTAGATGTTCTTGCGCGAGAACACGGGAAAGATATCCGAGATCACGCCCATTGCCGGCAGTATCATGATGTACACAGCCGGATGCGAGTAGATCCAGAACAAATGCTGGTACAGCAGCGGGTCTCCACCCTTTGACGGATCGAACACGCCAATGCCGAAGAGCCGTTCCATCACGACCAGCAGCATGGTGATGCCGATGACCGGGGTTGCCAATATCTGTACCCATGCCGTTGAGTAGAATCCCCACACCGAGAGCGGCATGCGGAAGAAGTGCATGCCCGGCGCGCGTAGTTGGTGCACGGTGGTCACGATGTTGATCCCCGTGAGGATCGATGACATACCGAGAATGAACACGGCAAACACGGCCAGCGGCACGTTGACGGTGGTTTTCAGACTGAATGGCACGTAGAACGTCCACCCGGTATCAACCGCCCCACCCCCAAAGAAGACCGACACCATGGCCAGCGCCGCGCCCGCCAGATACAGGTAGAAGGTGAAGAGGTTGAGCCGCGGGAAGACCATGTCTCGCGCGCCAATGAGAATAGGCAGAAAGAAGTTGCCGAAGATCGTCGGTACTGCCGGGATCACGACGAGAAAGATCTGGATGATCCCGTGCAGTGTGAACAAGGCATTGTACTGCTGCGCGGTCATGAGTCTGTACCCCGGGATCATGGTCACACGCATGAGCACGCCCAGCAGCACTGCGCTGGAGAAGAATGACATGACCGCAATCAGGTACATGATGCCGATGCGCTTGTGGTCGGTGGCCAGGAGCCAGCCCAGGATGCCGGGGTACTTGCCCTTGTCGGCATAGTACGGCACATAGGTATTCGCGTGATCCACGTGAAGGGACATCAGCGTTTTCCTCTCGAACGACGATTGCCGGACACAACAAGGTAGGTGACGAAGATCCCGACCAGCACAAAGACCACGGTGCCGCTCACCTGCAGCATGTTGAACACGAGTCGGCGGCTCTGCGGATCAACGCTGAAACATGCCCTCAGCACTCGTGCGATGGTGGGCTGCACTGTGCCGCTCGATGCCTCCATGAGCGACATGGTGACATCGGCCGGCAGATAGTCGGTGCCCATGATGTAGCGCACAACCTTGCCTTGCGGGGATAGGATGATGATGCACAGGGGATGGTCGAAGTCATCTCCTCGCTTGACGAACCGAAATCCGACAGCCTCGGTCACCGCCCGAATGCTCGATGCCGGGCCGGTGAGGAAATGCCACTTATCGGCAGGGTAGGGCTTCTGGATCGCTTCGAAGGCCATGGTCTTGGCTTTGCGGGCATCGGCAATGGTCTCGTGCTCGTCAACAGACATGGTGACGACATTGGGAGCCGACGCGGGTCTGTCGCCATAGGTGCGCAGAACGCCGGCGATGCCTGTGAGCAGCAGATTGCAGGCATTGGGGCATTTGTAGAAGAGGATGCAGAGGATCGTCGGCCCGCGCACAACACTGCGCAGCGGCACCGTGTCGCCGGTCTCGTTCACAAACGGGACATCGAGCGGCACCAGACTCCCCGGCTTCTCCTCGATGCCCATGGTGCCGGTGTCTGTTTCGGCAGGTGCCGCGCGATTGGCACTGACGGTGTCCGTTGACACAACGGCCGAGTCGGTCGGGACGCGCCGGGCAGACTCCGCTGTCGAGGATGCACCAGTGTCTGTTGCGTGCGGCTTCCCCCCATGCGCGAAGAGCCGTGCAGCAACGCAGAGCACTGCCAGTGCCACGATCGATCGGATGAGTTGTGCTGAGCTTCGGTTCCTGTGCATACGAGATATCACGCAATCAACGGGCAACGGAATCCGCCGCCAGGTTCGTTCGGAGTGAGTCGGGCGCAACCGTGGAGTCCTTGGTCGCGGACCCGGCGCCCGCAGCCGGCACGGATACGACCTGGCCAATGGAGCCCGACACCGACGGCTTGATCGCCAGCCCACGACCATACACAATGCCTGCCCCGAAGTATCCCAGACCGAGCATGGCTCCAAACGCCACCACATACAGCACGGTCATTGACATGGTGTGCAGCTTGATCTCTCCGCCCAGAATGATGCCTGCACCGAGCACCACCAAGGCGATCAGCGCCAGTGCCATCTTGATCTTGATGGGAGTGAACAGCGTGGCATTGTAGAAGTGCATCCAGTCGAACACGCCGAACAAAATGGTCGGGAATGCGAAGATGAACGCCAGAATCGACGCATGCCGCGCTGTCAACACCAAGTTCTTCTGCTTGAAGACAATGGCCACGAGGAAGAAGATGCCTGCACCAACCGTCAATCCAATGGGCATGTGCGTGATAGGGGAGTGGAGTGGTTCGCTGAAGCCGGTCTTTGCCAGCAGTTGGTACAATCCGTCGAGCATTGGTGCGCCTCGTGGTGATGAGGTCGGGGGGCCGCTGCTGCCCTGACCGCGCGAAATGGTCTTTCCCGTGCGTTGGCTTCGCGAATCCAGAATATACGTGAGAGGGGGCTCGTTGTTGTGCCTGTTTGGAGGGATTCTGGAGAGATGGCGCTCCTATCCGTGACAGGGTGACCCCGGTGGGGCCGGCGCCGAGTCTTGATCTGGGTCAATGCGGCCGCGCACCGTGTGAACGATATTACTAATAGACAACCAGGCACCCCAAGGAGTCCCCATGAACAATCTGCTGAACCAGAACATCCGCGACGTCATCCGCACGTACCCGGCCATCGAAGGGCTGCTTGCCGAGTACTCCATCGGGTGCACCGCATGCAGTCTGGGAACGTGCATGCTCAAGGACATTGTGGAAATCCACAACCTCTCGGAGGACCAGGAGACTCGGCTGATGCAGGCAATCGCGGGTATCGCCTTCCCCGGCCAATCCGTGGAAATCCCGCGCATCAAGCGCGCACCAGTCCAGGCAAACCGCAGCATGTGCCCGCCTCTGCGCACCATGGTGGATGAGCACACGTTCATCAAACGGCTGCTCGCGCAACTGCCACGGTTGGCAGGTACCATGGATCTCTCGGTGTCGGCATCAAAGACCCGGTTCGCCTTAGTGCTCGACTTCATCCGCACATTCGCCGATGCCTACCATCATGCAAAGGAGGAGAAGATCCTCTTCGGGTACTTTGACGAGAAGTCCGACATCATCTCGTCGTTCCTGACAGAACACGTGTCGGGGAGGGCGTTTGTCAAGACTGCGGCACAGGCCCTGGATACCGGCGACACAGCCGCGGTCAAGGAGAATCTCTTCGCCTACGCAGCGCTGCTGACCGAGCACATCAAGAAGGAAGACGAGATTCTCTACCCGTGGATGAACCGGACTCTCACCGATTCCCAGATCGGGCGCCTCTTTGCTCAGTGCGCCGAGGTTGATCGCCAGTTCCGCGAGATCGCGGCAAAGCACCGGGCGTTTGTTGCGGAGATTGAGGGCGGGTAGATGCCCGGATCGGCAGGCAAGCGGCGCTTCGGATCCTACCAGGTGTCAAGGGTGCCGGGGAACTCCGGGATCGGTCGAGACCGACTATTCGGAGCGTATACGCGCTGTCTGTCTGACTCACTGCGCGACGCGGAGAGTGCAAGATGGGTGCAGCTCCCGAACCGGTTGTGCCCGTGGACCGTCTCAATCCCGCGCTGGACAACGACCGCAGCATGGCTCCCGGGCCCGCCACAAACCCGATGGAATCGGAGACAGCGACTCCTCTCATCTCACGACGTCTTGAACGACATGTACCCACACACGCGCCAAGTATCGTCGGTACCTCGGACAATCTGCACGATTTCGACCACGCTATCGTCCTCGCACACGGTTCGGTAGCTGACATTCAGGCATCGTCGGCCGTTCAACAGATGGTCAACAACCGAGACTCTTTCTCTGCTCCGCATCGACCCAAGCCGGTCCCGAGAATCCGCGATCTCGTCCTCAAAATCGTCGAAGTCGGTCAACTTGCGGACATAGGCGTATGCAAGCGGCTTCGAGGTGGCGTCCCAACACTTCTGATACTTCCCTGCGTCGAGCATGGCCAGCCAAGTCAACGTTGCGGTCTCCGCCTCGCTGTTGAGATGCGTGGACGCACGATATCGACGCGCAGCGTTGTAGTCGTCAACCGCCAATGCCGTGAACGTGTTTATGCTGTTGTGTAAAGCCGGTATCGCTGTAAAAGACAGAATGACATAGCCCAGCGGGATTGTGGCAACGCTGATGACTCGACAAACCGCGAGCGCACCAGCCTTGCCGTTCGCCTCCTCGGCATTCCCGGCGCTGGCCGACATCTCCGCCAAGCCCCTCCTGAGACTCCGAGTCCCCACGATTCTGCCGTTCTGCAGGAATGCGTAAATCGGCTGATCGTCGTCGTAGTTGACAACCATCTTCTGGACTGCTACGCCGGGAACGAAGTCGACGAAGAGATCCTCTTCCGCATCCTCGTCATCGGTCTCCTCCAGTTCCTGCGGCACGCAACGGCCATCCAGGCATCTCGTTCCTTGCGGACACTCCACACCAGGCCCGCACAGAGAGGGCGTTGCGTCGTTCACATTTCCGGAACCGTTCTCGGGGTCAACACACAGGCCCCTGTCGCAGATCATGTCCCCGGGGCAGTCCATGTCACGGGAGCACTGGTCGGGCGCTGGCTGGGGCTCGGAGCCGGAGAGACCCTCGGCGCTGTCGATACCCGGATCCACGCACCCACCGTTGACACACACAAGGTCCCCGGAACAGTCGGTGTCCTTGCTGCACAACTGCCGGGTGGCCTCAACCATGGCCGGACGCTGGGGGGGCGCGCTCGCCACGGGCGCAACAGGCTTGACCGGACGCGGGGCATAGGTCGGCGCCCCCCAGTAGGACGGCGACGCCACTCCATCTATCGCCACCACACGGCGCTTGCACAAGTGGAAAACTCCTTCGGCAGTCCTCACGACAAGGGTGTCTGAGGACTCAGAGGCGATGCTTCCTTTGATCAGTCGGCCGTCGGCAAGGGTGAGTTCCGTTGCAGAGGATCCAAGCGACACTGCCAGTACCACCAGAACCAGACGCGTTGACTCAAGGATTCCCGGTCTCATACTGTTTCTCCTCGTGACGTGCTGCTGCGCACAGGTGGTGACGACCTCGGACTCGCTCGCTCACTTTCCCCCCACAGGGAACCGGAAGGAGTAGCAGGCCTGGAACTGAAAGCTGCCGATCGAGGAGTCCTCAAGAGGCGAGCCAGGGTCGTCGTCGTCGTACCCTGAAGAATCCGTGTCCATGCTGCCAAGAGAAGTCAGCCCCGGGACGTAGCGAACATCAACGAACACAACGCCCGGGCCGATCGCGTAGCCGACTTCGGCTCCGAAAACCAGACCGAATTCCGCCCGGTTGATCTCGAAGTCCGTATCATCTCCATCCGTCAAATCAAACGACTGCTCGTCACCATCCATCTCTGCGTCAACGCCCGCGGAGAGAGCGAACCCCAGGACCGAGCCTGCGTATCCGCACAGATGAAACGGCGCGACTCCCGGGATATGGACCTTCGCGAGTAGGGGAAACTCCAGATACGCAAGGGAGTAGGCTGCCTGCGCCTCGAACGCGTACGGGCCGGACCCGTCAATGTTCAGCCGGAATCTCTTGAATGCAAAGGCAAACCCCAACTCAGCCGAGAAGATGCTCACAGGCTGCACTTCAAAACCCGTGCCAAACACAAACCCGGCACGGGCATGCTTCTCAAAGTCATTGCCCTGATCGGACACGAGGTCCCCATAGTCCCGCACGCCCTTCCCAGAGAGGAACGAGAGCGCAAGGCCAAGCCGGGGATTGATGCCCAGGCTGACCTTGGGAGACCTCACAGACGCCTCGGTCGAGGCAACTGCTGTCGGCGTGGCGTCAACACACACACCATCGCGATACACCTGATCCGGGCCACACTTCGGTTCGGGGCTCTCGGGCGGAGGCTGCCGGTCGCCGGTCGTCTCCGAGGGATTCACACACCTACCGTCGACGCAGATCCTGCTACCCTTGCACTCAGAGTCGCTGACGCACTGGCCGAAGGTCCCGCCCGCAAGAAGGAGACTCAAGACCAGAGCACTGCACACGATTCGCGGCTTCATAGGCTGTATCCTCCGAAGAGTGGTGACCGAACGCAGCTCAGAACCAGTCGTCATTGGCATTGCTGGTGAGTTGCTGCTGGTTCGTGCCGTCGGTTTTCATGGAGAAGATCTCATCATCTCCATCGCGGTCGCTGACAAAGAAGATCTTGTCGCATCCAGGCGCAAACTGGGGATCCGCGTCATCGGCAAGATTCATGGTCAGTTGCTTGATACCCGATCCGTCAAGGTTCATGATGAAGATCTCCGCGTCGCCGTCACGGTTGCTCGCAAAGACCAACTGCCGACCGTCGGGGGTGAACCACGGATTGCTGCTGTAAATGGACGAGCTATCCAGAGTTGTGCCGGATGTTGCTGTCAACTGGCGCTGGTTGGCACCATTCCCGTCCATGACGTAGATCTCGCTGTTTCCGTCGCGATCGCTGACAAAGGCGATTTTGTTGTCCTCGGGCGACCAGACGGCAAGGTAGTTCCAACTGGTACCGGATGCCGCCGTAAGCTGTTGCTGATTCTTCCCGTCAGCACCCACCACATAGATGTCGGCCGAATACTCGGTGTTGAAGCGCGTGAACACAACCTTTCTTCCGTCAGGGGACCATCGCGGGAACTCGTCGAGAAACCCGGAAGTGAGCTGCATCACGCCCGCACCTTCTCCGTCCATCAGGAACAGCGAGTACATGCTCTCTGTTGTGCCGTACCGATCGCTGCAGAACACTATCCGGCTGTAGTCCGGGGAAGAAGCCGCGTCGTAGTTCCCAACGTCGCTGCTCGTTGACGTGAGCTGTTGCTGGCCCGTGCCGTCGGCATCCATCGTAAAGATTTCCGCATTGCCGTCCCGATCGCTGGTAAAGAGCACATGGGGTGTCAGCGCGGTACCCGCGCCTGCCGGATTGGAGTCCTCGCACCCTGAGAATAGGAGAATCGAAGACACGCACAACGCTGCACCGCAGAGACTGAGAATGGAACTGGAACGCATAGGACCTCCATATACAGGATGGGTTGATGTTGTGTACTGCCGGATACCTGCACGATGCTGATTTACCAGAGCAGGAATGACCCTCGATTCATCGTGCATCACCCATTGGCTGACTTTGCTGCATCTCACCGCAACCACCATGCCAGCTTCAATGGACTGCCAAATTCGCGAATACGGTGAATACATCCAGTCCTTCTGTCAGGAACCAATGACTGTGGTGTTCGATGTTTCTGACACTTGAGCAACCCAGTCGAGGAGCAATTGCCCTACTCGAACCAATGCGAATGGAACTGGACCAATCGGCGTGAGCGCATGTGAGAAGCCGTGTGACTACTCAGGTCCTCGATGCTCGTCTCGATACACGTCAGTCAGTCGCCGAGTGCCGCACGGAGTTTGGTCGAGGTGTGGCACGTCGACATATAGACAAAGTTCGGTGCAGCGCCGAGACGGGCTGTACCTGCACTGAGCCTTGCCGAAGTGTCGAGGTGCCCGGCTGAGGCACACCTCGACCCCGCTCGGTGCGGCGCTCGACGAGGGTCATGGAAGCAGTTGTCAGAGGGACCTGAGTAGCTACGAAGCGATCTGGCAATGGCCGGCAGGATTCAAGGCCCCGGGATCGCGCTGACAGTTGTGGTGTCGCCGAACGACAAAACCGGCTCTCCCTGTACCGAAAGCCCAAATGGATGCCAGCAAGAATGCCGGGAATAGTAACGGCAAAGAGATATCTATCGACCTCCATACCTGCCATGTCAATCACTGAGAAGAATCCGAAACCAGCAAATGCAACAATCCCCCATAGCATCTTTCCTCCCGGCTGCAAACGCGGGAAATACGTCTCCGAAAGCAATGCATACGACAATAACGTATTGCTTATATAGAAGAGGACCTCTTTGATCATGAAATATGACCACGTATCGGAAGTTCCCTTCGACCAGACTCCAATC
>Ga0315284_10003080_pt1 | contig 23767 bp, 22 predicted proteins | sample YL17G09_16_MG_FD_203696 | JGI IMG/M metagenome (GOLD analysis project Ga0315284, IMG submission 203696) | Sediment microbial communities from Yellowstone Lake, YNP, Wyoming, USA - YL17G09_16 | ecosystem: Environmental > Aquatic > Freshwater > Lake > Sediment | place: USA: Wyoming | collected...
CGTCTGTTTTATTGCCGATTTGGGTCAAGGAGAAGATTTTGAGGCAATAGAGGCGCGGGCGCTGGCTGCGGGAGCATCCAAGGTATACCTTAAAGACTTGCAGGAGGAGTTTCTCGAGGATTTTATTCTGCCGGCAATCAAGGCCAATGCCTTATATGAAGGCAAGTATTTACTCGCCACTGCCTTAGGTAGACCCCTGATTGCCAAATATCTGGTGGAAATTGCCCATAAAGAAAAAGCCGAAGCAGTTGCTCACGGTTGCACCGGAAAAGGCAATGATCAGGTGAGGCTTGAGGTTACTATCGGTATTTTAGACCCAAAATTGGAAATTATCGCGCCGCTAAGGGTCTGGGAATTTAAATCGCGCGAAGAAGAAATAGAATACTGCCATCGGCAGAATATTCCGATAGAGGTAACCAAGAAAAAACCCTACAGCATTGACCGTAATATCTGGGGGGTAAGTATTGAAGCCGGCGTACTGGAAGATTTAGAGCAGGAGCCGCCTGAAGATGCCTATTTGATTACTAAGGGGCCAACACACATGGCCACCTACCCTCGCTATATTGAGGTTTATTTTGAGAAAGGCGTGCCCAAAAAGATAGATGCAAAAACATACAAGCTTAAGACGTTAATTAACCATTTAAATGAAATCGGCGGCTTTTACGGCGTAGGGAGAAGCGATCTCGTGGAAAATAGACTGGTGGGGATTAAATCCCGCGAGATTTACGAAGCCCCTGCAGCAACTATACTTTATATTGCGCATAAAGAACTGGAGAGTTTAGTCTTGGATCGGGAACTGGCGCATTTTAAAGAGATGATTTCGCTCAAATATTCTGAGCTGGTTTATTATGGCCTCTGGTATTCTCCGTTGAAAGAGGCACTGGATAGTTTTATTAATTCTACCCAGAAACACGCCACCGGCAGCATCAAATTAAAATTATTTAAAGGCAGCTGTGTGGCGGTAGGAAGAAAATCTGCGCATTCTCTGTACAAGAAAGAATTAAGCACCTACGGCAAGGAAGATAAATTTGACCAGAAATTAGCCGAGGGGTTTATCAAGATTTGGGGAATGCCGTATAAAAAGTAAAAAATCAAAAATCAAAATTAAAATAAAGGGGTAAAAGATGAAAAATAAATTATGGGGTGGGAGATTTGAAAAGGATACCGATCCGCTAGTTGAAGAATTCACTAAGTCCATCGATTACGATAAAAAACTTGCAGCATTCGATATATTTGGTTCGATGGTTCACGTAAAGATATTAGAAAAAAGTAACCATCTTACTAAAGTTGAAGCTAACAGTTTGATAAGGGAACTTGTAACTATTTTTGATAGCGTAGGGAATAATACTTTTAAAGCAGATGAAAATTGCGAAGATATACACACTAATATTCAAAATATCTTAGAAGAGAAGCTCGGAGAGACTGCTTTAAAATTACATATGGCCAGATCTCGAAATGACCAGGTAGTATTCGCAACTAAGGTTTATTGTAAGGTTTCTATGGAAGAGTTGATAAATAAAATCAATAGTTTATTGTTATCCATAGATAATCTAATAAAAGGAAATAATATAATTATACCTGGTTTTACTCATATGCAGCATGCTCAACCTGTATATTTGAAAGATTACTTGGGGGCTTATCAAGATATGCTATCAAGAGATATTGATAGATTAAAGTATATCTCTGGCAATCTGAAAATTACTATGGGAGCGGGAGCTTTAGCAGGTACCCCGATAAGTGCCTCTCAATATAGAGTAAAAGTGGAAGAAATGCTAAAAGAGTATCCAAAATTCGCAGAGCTTGCAAAAGCCTTTCATATCGAACCTACTAAAAATTCTTTAGACTCAGTAAGCGATAGAGATTTTGTGATTGAAATTATTAGCGCCTTGTCTATTATTGCCATGCATCTATCGAGATTATCGGAAGATTTGATTATATGGTCAACCAAAGAATTTGATTTTATTGAAATTGATGAATCTTTTTGCACGGGAAGCTCGCTTATGCCACAAAAGAAAAATCCCGATGTATTAGAATTAATAAGAGGCTATGCCGGAAGATTATATGGAAATCTAGTTAGTGTTTTGACGATGATGAAGGGTTTGCCGCTGACGTACAACAGAGATATGCAACTAGATAAAGAACCGTTATTTAATTCTTTTGAAATAGTTTCTAAAGAATTAGTAGTATTAGCCGGGTTGATAAAGACTTTAAAATTTAATACAAAACCAATAGAAAAAGCCCTAGAAGATGAATCTCTATATGCTACAGATTTAGTATATTACCTTGTTAATAAAGGTGAACCGTTTAAAAAAGCTCATACTGTGATCGGAGAACTTATTAAATATACCATCAATAATAATACTCAGATAAAAGAGATACCCGAAGATGTTTTAAGAGAGAAGTTTTCGAGTAAAATTATAAAGGAAGAAATAGTTAATTTGCTTAAACCTCGTAAGTCAGTTGAATCTAAAGAGTCAATTGACAGATAGTTTAGCGGACCCGCTAACAAAAAATTATGCACGAATTTAAATACGTAAATAATCAATTGTATTGCGAGAAAGTAAAAATAAGCGTTTTGGCGCAGAGATACGCCACACCGCTTTACGTATACAGTTACCATACCTTAATCGGGCACTTCATCAAGCTGCAGAATGCCTTTAGGGAATTAAACCCGCTCATCTGCTATTCGGTTAAGGCAAATTCTAATTTAGCCTTGCTGAAGGCATTGGTTGACAAGGGAGCGGGATTAGATATTGTTTCGGGGGGAGAATTATTCCGTGCGCTTAAAGTTGGCTGCCCGCCAGAGAGAATCGTTTATGCCTCAGTGGGAAAAACCGATAAAGAGATAGAAGAGGCGATCAGGGAAGGGATTTTGTTTTTTAATGTTGAGTCCTTACCTGAATTAGCCAACATTAACCGCATTGCCGCAAGATTACATAAAAGGACGCGAGTTTCTATCCGGATAAATCCGGATGTAGAGCCAAAGACGCATAAATTCATTACCACGGGTAAGATCACTAATAAGTTTGGCATAGATTTCAATACTGCCTATAAAATTCTCCTGATGAGCCGTAATTTTAGGAATCTAAATATCTCTGGATTGCACATCCATATCGGCTCTCAGATTACCGAAAGCGCGCCTTTCCTCAGCGCCGTAAAGAAACTGGTTAAATTTATTCAACAGCTGCGCAGAAGGGGCATTGTTCTGGAATATTTAAATATTGGCGGAGGCCTGGGTATTGTCTACGATAAAGAGACTCCCCAGACCGCCGATAAATTTGCCCAGAAAGTTTTACCGTTTTTAAAAAGCACGGGCCTAAAAATAATTTTAGAGCCGGGAAGATTCATCGCGGGCAATGCGGGAATTTTGGTTACAAAAGTATTATACATTAAGCATACGCCGAAAAAGAAATTTGTGATTGTGGATGCGGGAATGAATGATTTAATCCGGCCGGCACTGTATGATGCCTACCATCAGATTCTGCCCTTAAAGGCTTCAAGTCGCAGGTCACAGGCCACAGAAAAAGTGGATATCGTCGGGCCCATATGCGAAAGCGCGGATTTCTTTGCCAAAGATAGGAGGCTGTCGAAGGTAAAAGAGGGAGATTACCTGGCGATAATGGGTGCAGGTGCTTACGGATTCAGTATGGCGAGTAATTATAATTCTCGATTGAAGGCAGAGGAAGTGCTGGTTGTCAAAGATAGAGTATTTGTCATCAGAAAAAGAGAAACCCGTGAAGATTTGGTTCGTCATGAGTCAATACCCGCCTTTCTTTTAGGTTTGTAATATGCAAAAAATCGAATTTACCAAGATGGTTGCTTCGGGCAATGACTTCGTGGTTATAGAAAGTCACCAGGCCACCAGGTCACCACGCCACCGGTCATTAGCAAAAGATATTTGTGATAGGAAATACGGCGTAGGGGCAGACGGATTGCTTATTTTAGAGAAGTCTAAGATTGCCGATGTGAAGATGCGCATCTTTAATGCCGACGGTTCCGAAGCCCAGATGTGCGGCAACGGAGCGCGCTGCGTTGCTCTTTGGCTGAAGTCAAAATTTTTAAAAATTGAAACCAAGGCGGGAGTTATCGCATCGCAACTAAAACATGATAACGTAAAGATAAAATTAACCGACCCCCGAGATTTGAAGTTAGGTATTCCGCTTAAGTTGAATAATCGGGTATTACCGGTAAATTTCATTAATACCGGCGTTCCCCATACGGTAATATTTGTGGACACTCTGGATAAAATAGATGTGTTTAATTTAGGAAGGCAGATACGCAATCATCAAAAATTTGCGCCGCAGGGGACTAACGTAGACTTTGTCGAAGTATTAGCCAAGAATTCGATAAAGATAAGGACTTATGAGAGGGGTGTCGAGGATGAAACGCTGGCCTGCGGCACGGGTGCGGTGGCCAGCGCATTAGTTACCAGCCTCAGATGTAATTTGCGAGGGCTGAAACGCTTTAATGTTCATACGCAAAGTGGAGAGGTCCTCAAGGTTTATTTTAAAAGAATAAATAATAAATTTAGCGAGGTTTGGTTAGAGGGTAAGGCAAAAATAGTTTACAAAGGGTGCTGGTGCGACGAATAAGGAGCACCGTTTAGCACTCACCGCCTTAGAAAGTGAGGCGGGCCGGTAAAGGGAGGCAGGATGTTTAAAGGCTCGATAGTAGCAATCGTAACGCCATTTAAAAATGGCAAGGTCGATGAAAAGAAATTAAGGGATTTAATTGAGTTTCAGATTGAAAATGGCAGCTCGGGAATTGTGCCTTGCGGCACAACCGGAGAGTCGGCAACCCTTTCATTCGCGGAGCACGACCGCGTTATCGAAATTACCATCGAACAGGTAAAGAAAAGAATTCCGGTTATTGCCGGCACCGGCTCAAATTCTACGGAAGAGGCAATCATGCTTACCCGCCATGCCGCCAAGGCCGGCGCAGATGCCTCTTTGCAGGTTTCGCCTTATTATAACCGCCCTACGCAAAAAGGGCTCTATGAACATTTTAAGGCAATTGCCGAATCAGTAGGTATTCCGATTATTCTCTACAATATTGCTTCGCGCACGGGTGTAAATATTGAACCGGAGACCATCGCAAGGTTAGCGCGCGATTGCAAAAATATCGTCGGCGTCAAAGAAGCCTCGGGAAATCTTGACCAGATGTCGCGCATCAAGGCTTTATGCCCAAAGAATTTCGACCTTATTTCCGGAGACGATAGCCTAACCTTACCTATATTAGCCATTGGAGGAGTGGGGATAATATCTGTGGTTGCCAATATCGTGCCGAAAGACGTCGCAGAATTAGTCGCTGAGTTCCAACGGCGCAATATTGAAAGAGCTCAAGAACTACATTATAAATTGATTCCCTTGATTAAGGCAGTCTTTATCGAAACTAATCCCATCCCGGTTAAGACTGCCATGGGATTAATGGGTCTTTGTAGTGCGGACTTACGCTTACCGATGTGCCCTATGTCAGAGCAGAATCTAGAATTGCTCAAGAAGGCATTGCGCGATTACGGTCTGCTCTAGGATAATTTGAGGATGAATAATAATTTGAATAAGAAATGGGTCTTATTGTTGCTGATTATACTATCCGTCGGCATCAATGTATATTTTCGTTTAAATAGCCTGTTCCTTTCATATCTTGATGTAGCAGCTAGAAAAGAGGTTTATGCTAAGCTCAGCGGGGAAATAAATAAGAATCTAACCCTTTCTTATCCTGATATCAATGAACAGAATAGGGCAGAGCTTCTGAATATTCTATTCCAGGATACCCTTAAACAAAAAAAATCAGAAATCAATCGCGACATTCTACGCAGTGCTAATGAATTAAAAGGCTATTATCAGGATGAACGCGGCTGGACATATCTTTTGGAGGTAGATCCTTACCGTTGGTATAGGAGGGTTGACAATTTTTTAACCCTCGGGCATTTTGGCACGAGGAGGATAAATCATCAAGACTACGATAATTTAATGTCAGCGCCCCTGGGCAGGGAAATCGAGCCGTTAAAGTTGCACTTTTATATCGGTGTTTATTTCTACAAGTTTTTACATTTTTTCAATAACCGATTAACCCTCATGAATTGTCTTAGCCTGCTGCCGGTTTTTCTTTCTGCGATTATGGTAGTTGCAATCTTCGCTATCTGTACGTTATTCGGTATTTCTTATCTCGGCAGCTTCGTCGCCAGCCTGGTTATTGGCCTTAACCCGATTATCTTATACCGCTCCAGTTTCGGCTGGTTTGATACGGATATCTATACTATATTGATGCCCTTGATTATTGCTATTACCCTGGCGTATTCTTTTAAGCAGAAAGAGTTAAAAAACAGGATTTTTTTAGTCTGCGGCGGTTTTTTATTCGGCCTTTATTCCGCACTCTGGTCGATTTGGTGGTTGTTTTTCTATATTTTCCTTGCCGCTTTTTTATTTTATAAATTAAATATTATTAGTTATGACCAGAAAAAGAGCCTCTCGGTTAAGTTGAAAGATTCTCTTCTTCAGCTCATACTCTTTGTTTTTTCGACATACCTATCGGTATTATTCATTTCCGGTTTCGCTGCCGTAGAAAAATCATTCTCCGAGCCGTTTTTCTACTTGACCTTAAGGGAAAATCTGACTTTAGATAATTTCTGGCCTAATTTAGCATTTTCGATAGCAGAATTAGGCAGGGCGGATATCAAATATATAGTTAATAGCCTCGGTACCGGTATTGTATTCTATTCAGGAATACTCACCCTTTTGTTGCTGGTTCTCGTTAAAAGGATCCTCGCGGATTTTAAGGAAAAAGGTTTTCTTTTTCTTATTCTCTTTACCTGGCTATGCGTTACGTTCCCCTTATTAAACTTTGTGAAAAGATTCATTGTATTTTTGGCCGTACCGTTCGGTATATTATTCGGCGTATTCTTGGATATGGTGCGTAAATATATGTTTGAGCAAAAAAATAAATTTTATCTTTTGAAGAAGGTCAATAAGGAAACTTATAATTTGTTGTTAAGCGGCCTATTTCTGATGGTTTCGGTAATACCTTTATCTAGGGCGCTGGAAGTAGTCGGTATTCCGATGATGAACGACTCATTCCGGAATATGTTAGCGAAGGTTAAAGAATTGACTCCCGCGAACGCAATTATCAACGATTATTGGGATTACGGGGACTATACCATGACCATTGCCAAAAGGGCTACTGTGCTCGATGCGCAGTACCAATGGACTCCCGTCACCTACTGGGTTACCCGAGCACTCTTTACCGGTAATGAAGCAGAGGCAGTGGGAATCTTGCGAATGTTAGATTCCGGGGGAAACACGGCGTTTGAGGAACTCGCAAAGTCCTTAAACAACGACAAATTGAGGGCGCTGGAGCTGGTTAATGAAATGATTCTCTTAAGCCAAGAGGAAGGGCGGAGTTTATTAAATAAATATATTAAAGATAAAAATATCCTCGAGAAAGTTTTAAAACTTATCTACGGTCCTCCCGCGCCCGGTTATGTGCTTCTTCATCACGAGATGATTGATATAGTTCCGGTATTGACTAAAATAGCCAATTGGGATTTTCGCAGGTTAGACCTCTGGCAAAAATCGCTTAAGCTAAAAAGAGAAGACTTTATCAATTATGCGAAAGAAAGATTCGGCTATGCGGATAAATATGCGCAGGCAATCTTTGCCAATATCAAGGTATTGCGCAAGGAAGATATGCGATGCTGGATTTCTCGGGATGAATATGTAGTTTATACCGTCTATTCAGAAAAAAAATCTCCTGCGGATGAGAAATTGATTCTTTTCGACAATGGAATTGCCGTAGATAAAGAAAGCCTTAAGGTTTATTTTCGGGATGGTTTTTATGCAAGATGGATAACCCCGGAACTTTTGGTTTTCGCCAGCGAAGGAAAGATAAAAGAAAAAATAAATCAGGGCGGCGATAGCCGTTACGCGGTTTTGTTATCAGAGGATAATAATGTCTATAAAGCGGTTCTCTTAAGTAAGCCCTTGGCGCAGAGTTTATTCGTCAGATTATATTTTCTCAACGGTGCAGGCCTTAAAAAATTTAAATTAATACATCATGAGGAAAACAAAAAATGGAATAGCAATTATTTATTATACGAAATCAATTGGAATGGCAAAAAAGAGGAGTAGTCAAAGATGATAAAACTGGGGATTGCCGGAGTGGCAGGTAGAATGGGCAGGCGTATCTTTGAATTGGCCAGCTTCGATCGGGAATTTGAGGTAGCGCTTGCCTTGGAGAAAAAAGGGACTCCCGTGATCGGAAAAGAATTAGGCAAGGTCAAGATATCCTCCAGCCCCGACGGATTATTTCTGGTAGATGTATTCGTTGATTTCACTACTGCGCAAGCAACCGAATCCAACTTAGATTATTTGGCTAAATACCGCAAGCCAGCGGTTATCGGCACAACTGGTTTAAGTGAAGCCCAACTGAATAAGCTCAAAGAGACGGCAGAAGTCGTACCGATAGTTTATTCGCCGAATATGTCCGTAGGGGTAAATGTTTTATTTTCTATTTTACCGGAGTTAGCCAAAAGATTAGGTCCGGATTATAGCGTAGAGATAGTTGAGGCGCACCACAAGGCCAAAAAAGATGCGCCATCCGGGACCGCAAAGAAATTAGCCCAGGTTATCGTCGAGATGACAAAGAAAGAGATTCCCATACACGCCGTCAGACTGGGAGACATTATTGGCGACCATACGGTTATCTTTGCCGGAAATGCCGAGCGTATTGAGATTAAGCATCAGGCGCATTCACGGGATTTGTTTGCCTTAGGCGCCTTAAAGGCAGCCAAGTGGGTCGTCGGTAAAGGCGCAGGCTTATATTCCATGCAGGATGTTTTGAAAATATAAAGGAAGGTTTAACGATGTTTAAAATTTCTCAGAAATTAAAAGCGCTGCCACCTTATCTTTTTGTGGAAATTGATCAGGCAAAAAGAAAAGCCAAAGATGAGGGCAGGGATATCATTGATTTGGGCATAGGAGACCCGGATCAACCCACACCCGCACACGTTATTGAAAAACTTTATCAGGCTTCGCGGGATCCAAAGACACACCGTTACAGCCTTGACCAGGGTATGTTGGTTTTAAGAGAGGCAATCTCCAGCTGGTATAGGCAACGTTTTGGCGTGAGTTTAAATGCGGATCGGGAAATTTTGCCTTTGATCGGCTCAAAAGAAGGCATTGCGCATTTTCCTCTCGCTTTTGTCAATCAAGGAGATTATGCCTTGGTGCCTGATCCTTGTTATCCGCCTTACAAAGGCGGCACTATTCTCGCCGCAGGCAAACCGTACCTTTTGCCGCTTCGGGAAAGCAATGCATTCTTGCCTGACCTAAAAAAGATTCCCTTTGGTATTATTAAAAAAGCAAAAATAATCTACATTAATTATCCGAATAACCCTACCGCCGCAACTGCCGAAGAAGGATTTTATGCCGAGGTAGTTAAGTTTGCGCAAAAAAATAAGATGATTGTGGTATCAGACTTAGCCTATTCTGAGATTGCCTTTGATGGCTATAGGCCAAGGAGTTTCTTGGAGACCCCCGGCGCAAAAGAAGTGGCTATAGAATTCCATTCCTTATCCAAGACCTATAATATGACCGGCTGGAGAATTGGCTGGGCCTGCGGTAATAGCCAATTGGTATCTAGCCTGGCAAAGGTAAAATCCAATATCGATTCCGGAATATTTTCTGCGCTTCAATTGGCAGCGGTTGCTGCCTTGGAAGGGCCGCAAGAACACGTCCGCAATATGTGCAGGATCTATCAGGAGAGGCGCGATGCCTTAATTAAAGGTTTAACTTCCTTGGGCTGGCAGGTAGATTCGCCGAAAGCCACTTTCTATGTCTGGCTGAAGGTTCCCCAAAGAATAGGCTCAATAAAATTTGCCGCTGATCTTTTAAAATCAGCCAACATTATCGTTACTCCCGGCGTAGGGTTCGGTAAATACGGTGAAGGCTATATCCGTATGGCCCTTACCGTTTCTAAGGAAAGAATCAACGAGGCAGTTGCGCGACTGAAGAAATAATTTGATGCCGATTTGTTATTTGGCCATTGGTTCAAATTTAGGCGACAGAAGAAAGAATATAAAATTAGCAATCAAGAAATTGAATCGATTAAAAGGCACCAGGGTGCTCAAGGCCTCCCGGATTATGCAAAGTAAGCCTTTGGGTGGCCCGCCACAGAAAGATTTCTTAAACGGTGCGCTAAAGATAGAAACCAAATTATCTGCCCTGCGGTTACTTAAGGCAGTTAAGCAAATCGAGAGTGAATTAGGCCGGCGCAAGACCATAAAGAATGGTCCGCGAACAATTGACCTGGACATTTTACTTTACGGATACGGCATCATAAACCGCCGGGAACTCAAGGTGCCCCATCCGCGGATGTTTGAGCGGAAATTTGTCATGAAGCCCCTGTTAGAAGTTATCTAGGACTGCGATGAAGATAATTCGTAATATCAATATCTTGAGGAAGGTTATCGGGAAAATTAAGGCCAAGGGAAAGACCGTTGGTTTCGTTGCGACAATGGGTGCTTTGCACGAAGGGCATTTAAGCCTGATGCGCTGGGCGCGCAAAGAAAACGATATCCTTCTCGTGAGTATCTTTGTTAATCCTGCCCAATTTGGCCCAGAGGAAGATTTTAAGAGATATCCCCGCAATCTTCAAAGAGACTCCCGATTTTGTGCAGAGACGGGGGTGGATATTTTATTTTATCCCGATATCAAACAGATCTATCCTCAAAACTATCAGACCTACGTGACGGTAGAGGGATTAAGCGATTGTCTATGCGGTAAATTCAGGCCCGGGCATTTTCGCGGTGTGGCAACCGTAGTGGCTAAACTTTTCAATATTGTCCAGCCGGATAGCGCTTACTTTGGGCAAAAGGATGCCCAGCAGGCAAGCATCATTAAAAGGATGGTTTTAGACCTCAATATGCCCATAAGGATTAGGGTAATGCCGACAGTACGCGAAAGAGATGGGTTGGCTTTGAGTTCGCGAAACGTATATTTAAGCCGTGAGGAAAGAAAAGATGCGCTGGTTTTATCTCGGGCATTAGCTCTAGCAAGAAGGCTAATCTGGCAAGGTAAGAAAAACCCCAAATATATCATCAATAATATGAGAAAAATTATAAAGGCAAAAAGCAATGCCAAAATAGATTACATTTCTATTGTGGATTTAGAAAATTTAAGGCCCCTGGTTAAGATTAATGACAAGGCACTGGTTGCCTTGGCAGTCTGGATTGGCAGGACCAGGTTGATCGATAATATAATTGTGAATGCAAATTAAAAAGATATGTCTAAGTTATTGAGGATTGGGATTGTGGGTTGCGGCGCAATCGGAACGTCTTTGGCGAAGGCGATTTTGTCATTTTTTACCGAGCAGTCAGAGTTATCCAGCCTCTATGATATAGACATCGAAAAGGCATATAGGTTATCCGGACTTTTAAAGACAAAAAAAATCGCTGCCTTAAACCTGGAAGACCTGATCAATAATGTAGACTTGGTTATCGAAGCAGCCTCGGCCAAATCTTCTTATGAAATTGCGAAAAAAAGCCTTTCGGTAAAAAAAGACATTATGATTATGAGTGTGGGCGGCATAGTAGATAATTATAAAGAATTATTTGTCTTAGCAAAAGAGAAAAACGCCAGATTGTATATTCCTTCGGGTGCGATATGCGGAATGGACGGCCTTAAGGCCGCAGCACAAAGTAAAATTAATAAAGTTACTTTAACCACGCGAAAGCCGCCAGCGGCGTTTAAGGGCGTGGCGTTTGTTTTAAAGAAAAAAATCAATCTCGACCAGATTAGAGAAGATACGGTATTATTCGAGGGAAGTGCCCAGTCGGCGATTAAGCATTTTCCCGCCAACATCAATGTTGCGGCAACCCTGAGTATCCTTGGGTTGGGTCAAGAGCAAACACTGGTAAAGATTATTGCGGCACCCAAGGCAACCCGTAATATCCATGAAATAGAAATCGACTCTGATGCGGGTAAGATATCTACGCGCACAGAAAATGTAATACACCCGGATAATCCCAAGACCAGTTATTTGGCAGTTCTTTCGGCAGTGGCAACCTTAAAAGAAATTCTGGAACCGGTTAGGGTCGGGACTTAAGTGAGGACATAAGTTATGTGCTCATTAAAAATCAATAGAGAAGGGAGGTGATTAGGATATGGCAATGAAAGTAACCAAGGTAGGGATTAAGAGAAAGAAAGGTTACCTCTACTATATAGACAAAAAAGGCGATGTCTCCTGTGCAAAGATGGCACGCGGTAAATCCAAAGGCGGTCATCCCCAGAAAGTCGCCAAATGCGGCATCAAGAAGAAAGCAGGTTACCTCTATTTCGTTGATAAAAGAGGCGATGTCTCCTGCGCAAAGATGGTAAGAGGTGGCAGAAGGAAGAAGAAGAGATAGTATCTTTTTAAAAGCAAAGCCCCTGTATGTCCTTTCTTAATTTACGGGGGCTTTCTTTCTTGTTATAATACATACCCTATGAAAAACGAAAAAATTATTATTCGCGGCGCTAAAGAGCATAATCTTAAGAATATCAGCTTGGAGTTACCGCGCAATAAATTGATTGTAATTACGGGCCTGTCCGGCTCAGGTAAGTCATCCCTTGCCTTTGACACCATTTATGCCGAAGGGCAGCGCCGCTATGTCGAGAGCCTTTCCAGTTACGCACGGCAATTTTTGGAACAGCTCCAGAAGCCGGATGTAGAATATATCGAAGGCCTTTCTCCGGCGATATCCATTGAACAGCGCACTGCCGGCGGAAACCCGCGTTCTACCGTAGCAACCCAAACAGAGCTTTACGATTACTTAAGGCTTCTCTTTGCGCGGGTGGGCTTGGTTCATTGTTATCAATGCAATGCTCCCATTAGCCAACAGAGCTCTGGGGAGATAGTTGAAAAAATCCTTGGCCTTCCTAAGCATTCCCAAATCATCATCCTTGCTCCGATTGTACTGGGTAGAAAAGGCGAATACCGCGATATCTTTAGTTCTATCCAAAAAGCAGGTTTCTTAAGAGCCCGGGTAGACGGCCGGATTTACGAATTAACCGAGCGCATAAAATTAGATAGATATAAAATACACCATATCGAGGCCGTCGTCGACAGGCTGACAATCAACCCGGGAATTAAGCGGCGCCTTACTGATTCTGTTGAAACCGCGCTGAAGGTAGGCAAGGGTATAGTAATAGTTACCCAGTCTAACCGGCGCCCTGATTTAGTTTTCAGTGAGCAATATGCCTGTCCTAAATGCGGCGTTAATATTGCCGAGGTTGAACCGCGCATTTTTTCTTTTAATTCTCCTTATGGTGCTTGCAGTGCCTGTAATGGCTTGGGTGTTAAGCTTGAATTTGACTCGGATTTAGTCATTCCCGATAAGGAAAAATCAATTAATGAAGGCGCAATCGAACCCTGGAAAAGAGGCGGGCGCGGCTACATCATTTATTACCGCAGTTTGATTCGCGAGTTATCTTACCAATTAGGTTTTGATTTGGATAGCCCCTTCAAAAACTTAAAAAAACAAGTTCAGGATGCCGTTCTCTACGGCTGCGCTGAGCAGGTTTGGGGTAAGAGGTTCGAAGGGGTTATTCCTCATTTAGAAAGGCTATTTTCTCAGACGCAAAGCGACTATCTCAAACAGGAGATTAGTAGATTTATGTCGCAACTTCCTTGTCCTGTCTGTAGGGGTGCTCGCCTAAAAAAAGAAAGCCTGGCCGTAACCATCAAGGGAAAGAATATTTGGGAGGTTACGCGGCTATCGATAAAAGAAGCGAAGGATTTTTTCGAAAGAATGGAATTTTCGGCAAAGCAAAAATTAATCAGCCAACAGATTTTGCGGGAGATCAGGCAAAAATTGCAATTCTGTATCGATGTCGGCTTAGATTATTTAACCCTGGATAGAAAAAGCCAGACGCTTTCCGGCGGAGAAGCCCAGAGGATAAGATTGGCTACCCAGGTAGGCTCTGGCTTAACCGGCGTATTGTATATACTGGATGAGCCCAGCATTGGCCTGCATCAGCGGGATAATTCCCGCTTATTATCTACTTTGAAGAGATTAAGGGATCTCGGTAATACCTTAATTGTGGTCGAGCATGATGAGGCAACTATCAGAAGCGCGGATTATATTGTAGATTTAGGCCCGGCTGCGGGAAAACACGGCGGAGAAGTTATCTTTTCAGGGGAGCTGGAGGCATTATTAAGACATCCCGGTTCTTTGACCGCAAAGTACCTGAGGAGGGAATTAGCAATAGAGTTACCGCGCGAAAGAAAACCTTGGCGCAAATGCAAATTTATCGAGGTGAAAGGTGCACGCGAACATAATCTTAAAGATATAGACGTGAAATTTCCCCTCGGGACGTTTATCTGTGTGACGGGAGTGTCTGGCTCAGGTAAATCAACGCTGATTGATGAGATATTATATCGTAGTTTAGCGCAGCGGATTTACAAATCTAAAGAGAAGGCAGGCGAACACCGCGGCATTAACGGTGCAGAGCTTATTGATAAAGTTGTTGTGGTTGACCAATCGCCGATAGGCAGGACCCCCCGTTCAAACCCCGCTACTTATACGGGTGTCTTTACACAGGTCAGGGATATATTTAGCAAGGTTCCCGAAGCGCGGGTGCGCGGTTTTAAAAGCGGCAGATTCTCATTTAACGTGAAAGGCGGGCGTTGCGAGGCATGCATGGGCGACGGCATTAAAAAAATAGAGATGCATTTTCTTCCCGATGTTTATGTAAAATGCGATGTCTGCGCCGGCAGGCGCTTTAACGAACAGACCTTAGAGGTAAAATTTAAAGGCAAATCCATAGCCGATTGTTTAGAGATGTCTGTGGAAGAAGCAAGGGGTTTATTCGAGAATATCCCGCGGATACATAATATCCTCACCACATTATATGACGTGGGGTTAGGTTATATCCAGCTGGGCCAGCCCGCCACAACCTTATCCGGAGGAGAAGCACAAAGAGTAAAACTTTCTGCGGAATTAAGCAAGCGCGGCACGGGAAAGACCCTGTATATCTTGGATGAACCGACCACGGGTTTACACTTCGCCGATGTAGAAAAACTGATTTCGGTATTAAAGCGTTTAGTGGATAAAGGCAATACCGTGATTGTGATTGAGCATAACCTCGAAGTAATTAAGTGCGCAGATTATATCATTGATTTGGGTCTAGAAGGGGGAGAGCGCGGTGGATATTTGGTTGCCAATGGCAGCCCCGAAGAGTTGGTAAAGGATAAAACTTCCTTCACTGCAGCGGTTTTAAAAAAGGTGTTGAATAGCAAATAGGTAAGTGATATAGTTTAACTATGCATAAATTAAAAATTTCAATTCAAAATTCCTGCCTCTGCGCCAGGCAGGTAAAATTTTACATTTTGATTTGTAGTTTTGCGTTTTGCGTTTTGAATTCTGCGTTTATTTCTTATGCCCAGGATTCCTCGAAAGAAGTTGAATCATTTTTTGTCGCCAAGAAGGCGATGGAAGACGGTTTTTATGACGTGGCCTTAGGGCTCCTCGAGCGTTTTATTAATAACTATCCTCAGTCAGAAAAAAAGCCCGAAGCAGAATTGCTTATCGGAGAGTGTTATTTTTTTCAGAATAAATTTCTCGATGCCCTATCTCAATTCGAAGCCCTCCTTAACAATAAAGAGGCAGATAGCTTGAGAGACGTCTGTCTTTATTGGATAGCGGAAGTAAATTTCCGCGGTAATGACTTTAAGACTGCCGTAGGCTACTATCAAAAGATCATTGCTCACTTTCCGAAATCCGCATATCGTATGCATGCCTATCACTCTTTAGGTTGGTCTTTTTTTGAACAGGGAGAATATAGGCAGGCAATGGAGTATTTTCAGACGGTAGTCAAGCTATACCCAAATCAAAATTTAGCGCTTGAGGCCTCTTTTAAGATTGCCGAATGTTTATATTACCTGAAGGATTACGCAAAACTAAAAGATTCCCTGAATTCATACCTGAAAGAACATCCCAAAGATACCCAGCGCCTAGCGTACATATTTTTTTATCTGGCAGAAGCAGATTATTATTTAAGCGAATATTCTTTAGCGATTGAGCAGTATTCAAAAGCGATTAAATCTACCTCCGATACTAAAATGCAAGAGTTATCAAAACTAGGGCTGCTCTGGTCTTACCTCAAGCTGGAGAAATATAATGAAGCAAACAATACCCTGCTTGAGATTAAGAAAGAGTCGTTAGAGCAAAAGAATCTTGCAGTTTTTAATTTGGCCAAAGGCGTTTTATTTAATCAGACAAAAAGATTTGATGAGGCACTAGCGGCGTATGAGGAGATATTAACCAGTCAGGCAGATCCGACAACTCTTATCCAGGCCTACCTGGGAAAAGCAGAAAGCCTCTATAATCTGTCGCGGTTTCCCGAGGCAATCGCGGTCTATGAGGGGGCCTTGAATAAGGTAGAGCCTGGGCAATCAAACGATGATTTAATCGATAAGCTGCATTATGGCTGCGGTTGGGCATATTTAAAGGAGGGTGAATTTAAGAAAGCAATTAATGAATTTCAGAAAGTTGCGCTTAAATCAAGCGATAAAATCGTCAAGATCGCGGCCCTTTGTCTCGTAGCCGATACCTATATGGATGTCGGAGAATTCCAGAAGGCAATGGATTCCTACGATCAAGTCCTTAAGGAATATCCCGATAGTTTATACAGCGATTACGTTCAATATCAAATCGGCATCGCGTTTCTCAAAATGTCGAATTACGACAGCGCCATCTTGGCCTTTAGGGCGCTTTTAACAAATTTCGCCAAGTCTAAATTAGTTGATGATGCTTCTTATGCCCTGGGGCTGACTTATTTTCAGAAAGAGGATTACAATTCCAGCCGCGATATCTTTAAGAAACTTATCGAAGATTTTAAAGAAAGTAACCTTAATAAGGATGCGCTGTATCTATTGGGAAGCAGCCTCTATAACTTAGAAAAGTTTCCTGAGGCAATCGAGGCCTTTAAAGAAATCGTCAGATTATATAATGATGATGTGCAGATAGTTCAGAAGGCCGAATTCGAGATTGCCGATTGTTTCTACCGCATGGGCAAAGAAGAAGAGGCAGTCAATCGATTTAAGTCGCTGCGTTCCAAATATCCGGATGCCAGCCTTACTCCCGAGGTAGTCTGGTGGTTAGGCGAGTATTATTACCGGCATGAAAATTTTGATTTAGCGCGCAGATATTTTTTAGCAATCATCCAGGATTTTTCAAAGAGCAGTTTGGTTTCCGATGCCTATTATGCGCTGGGTTCTGTTTGCGAGCAGGGCCAGGAATATCAACAGGCAATCGAAAATTTTAAAAAAGTTATAGAAATAGCCGATCCGGATCTCGCCGGACAGGCAACCGTTGCCATCGGCGATATCTTTGTTAAAAAGAGTGACTATAATTCGGCGATTAAGGTTTATCAAGACGCAATCACTAAATATCCTAACCTTGCGGCCTTGCTTTTCCCCAAGATAGCCGATATCTATAAGAAACAAAACAATTATGAGGAGGCAATTAAATTTTACCGTAAGAGCCTCGATGTTGCACCCTTACGGCAGATGGACGAGCTACAGTTTAAGATTGCGGAGACCTATGAGGAGGAGGGTAAGAGAGAAGAGGCGATTGAGGAATACCTGAAGATAACCTATCTTTACCCGCAGGATAAGCCATTGGTGACCAAGTCGTTATTGAGAGTGGCCAAGATTTACGAGGACACACAGGAATTCCAGAAGGCCAAGAGTATCTATAAGAAAATAAGCCAGATGGATGTGGAAGAAGCAAAATATGCCCAGGAAAGGATCAGCTGGATTGAGAAGAATCGGATTCCCGAATGAAAATTAAAATCAGGAGGAAAAGGTGTGGCAATTATTTTTAAAGGGTGGACCGGTAATGTGGCCGATACTGCTTTGCTCGATTTATGCGCTGGGAATAATCTTGGAAAAGCTTTGGTATCTGCAAAAAATAACTATCGCTACCCAGGAATTTCTCAATAGAATATTAGATAAGGTGAAGCGCCATCAGATTAAAGAAGCGCTTGCCGAGTGCGATGCGACAAAAAGTCCGGTTGCCAGAATCCTAAAGGCCGGTATTTTAAAATATGACCGCACGCGCGAACAAATAAAAGAAGCCATTGAAGACGCCTCTCTTTATGAGGTCCCTCGGCTGGAGAAGAATTTGGCTGCCCTGGCAACCGTAGCGCATATCTCGCCACTCCTGGGCCTATTGGGAACGGTAACCGGAATGATCAGATGTTTTCAGGTAATTCAAGCGAAGGCAACCCTCCTTCATCCGCTCACGGCCGGAGATGTAGCCGCGGGGATCTGGGAGGCGCTCTTGACTACGGTCTTTGGCTTAATCGTCGCTATCCCTGCCTTTACCGCATACAATTATTTAGTTTCTCGGATAAATAGTTTTATCCTGGAGATGGAGAAGGCCTCGACGGAATTAGTTAATTTTTTGACAGAATAGAAAGATGAGATTTAAACGTCATCTGGAATTAGAACACGGCCTAAAACAAATAGACATTGCTCCTTTGGTAAACATGTTTTTTTTGTTACTGCTCTTCTTTATGCTGACGTCTAATTTTATTATGCTACCCGGGATAAAAGTAAATCTACCCAGGGTAGTTACCAGCGGATTGATTAAGGAAGAGGCATTAGAGATAGCGATTACCGCCCAGAGCGTTATTTATCTCAATGGCCGAGTAACTACCATAAGTGAGCTAACGTCTCTCATCAAGCGCATTGCGCAAAAGAATCCCTCTATTTTAATCAAGGCGGATAGAGGCGCATCTTTAGGCAGGGTTGTGGAGATTTGGGATCTTTGCCGTAATCTGGGAATCTCGCAGATAAACCTCGTTACAGAGCAGGAATAATATGCCAGCAACGCTACGCTTAACTTTATTATTTTCGGCGGGATTACATCTAGCCTGTTTTGGAATTTTTCAGCCAACCTTTGGCCATCCCTTACAAAAAGTGAATTTCTCTCAATTTTCCTTCTTAGGGCCGATTCTTAAGACTGGAGATTTTTCTTTTATTGATCATTACCGAAGCTGGGCACCCACTACCAATATCGGTAAAGACTTGCGGCATTTAAGGTCAAATCTGTCGATTAAAAAAGGGGAGGTTGATTTTTTAACTTTTAAAACCCCAGCCTTAAAACCATGCTTGAGTGTTGCCTCCGGAAAAAAAACGCCCCCTATTTCTGAAGTTACCCCCGATATTTTGCCGCGGCCTAGAAAAGAACCAACGATTGTATTCCACCCGCCCTTGCCATACAGTTTTTTGCTTTATTTCCAGGACCGGCAGGTAGCCCATATCGAATTTATGTTCTATATCTCCGAGAACGGAAAGATCACTTCCCTCAAGAGAAAAATTTCCTCCGGGAATTTAGATGCCGACCTTTTATCTTTAAGATATATTGCCCACTGCCTGAATCTTATAGAAGGAAAATATCCTGCGCAAACCTGGCAGAAAGTGGAGATTGATCTGGCGCGGAAAAATGATTAAGATTGATTTTTCCTTAGGCATTGCCCTTTACCTTTGCGGCCTTATTTCGATAATCATCTGCCCCTGGGTCTTATTTAGAAAGCATAAAGATAAAGACCTCTCGCTTAATCCGCGCTTTATCTGGTACTGCAATGTCTGTACCTATACCTATATTAATACTAAAGAAGAAGATTTTTCTCTCTGCCCGCGCTGCGGCAGCTATAATAAGAGAGGAACTTAAAAAAGAGTTGACAAATACAGAGAGAAAAATTACAATATCAAAAGATACTTAAAATCAGGAGGCCAGAGATGATTACCGAGATCGGTATCGTAGCAGGCGAAATATGGCATTACCTAGACCAGCACGGCGAAGTGAATTTGTCTACCCTGGTTAATGGTATTGATAAGCCACGCGATAATATCCTCATGAGTTTGGGCTGGCTTGCCAGGGAAGGACACGTAGTTTTGCAGGAAATAGAGGGGGATTATAAGGTAAATCTAAGAAGAAGTAGTTAAGATGATCTTAAGAATTGAGAGTAATCATAAAGGAATAGCATTATTCATGGTCCTGGCGACTATAATGGTAGTAGTGCTATTGGCAAATATTATGTTAGTCATCGTCACCAGCCATTCCCGGCTTACCCAGCATCAGCTCGGCCGCATCCAGGCATATTACGCTGGCCAGGCAGCGATGCATTACGCCTTGGAAATGGTAAGATTAGGTTCTCCGCCAAATGGCTGGGGAACAGGCACGCATTTTCTTCCCAACGAACCAAATTTTCCCGCAATTATAGATCAGCCAATCCGGATTATTGTTACACCTGCAGGTAATCCTGGCTGTGCTAGCCCTCCTGCGCCAGCAAATGGCTATTGTATTGATGTAAACGTAACTTACACCACCCCCAAACTCGATTAAATCTATTATAATCTAAGTAAGTCTATTATAATCTCACCTTCTTTAGTCTCTTTCCTTGGTTGATTATCTTATAATCTAAGTAAGTTTAAGTAAAAAAACACTTGACAAAGTAAGAAGAATATGTTTTAATTATAGGCACTTTTCAGTAGATTACAAGGGCTTGGAGTGGATTATGACGCGCTTAATGAATATTGATGAACTGGCTCAATACCTGCGGCTGCAGAAACAGACGATTTATAATTGGCTGCACCAGAAGAAGATCTCGGGGATTAAGGTAGGCGGAGTCTGGAGGTTTGATAAAAAGGAAGTAGATGCTTGGTTGAGAGCCAGACGGCTAAGCTGTTTGAATAAGGATTTAGTTCAAGAAAAGACAGTCAGTCCGGATAAGCCGCCTGAGGTTTAACCAGTAGCATATAGGAGAGGCTATGCGCAGTGTCTTGGGGATATACTTTGGGATAAGGCATATTGCAGTTGTGGAAGCCAGCCACAAAAAGATTATCAATAGCATCCAGATTTCCCTGGAAGGTATATCTGCAGGCGAGCTTGAGGAAAAAGTGCCGGAAGAGGTAAAGTTGGTGGCAGCCTTGAAGAATGAACTGCGTAATGCCGGTATTGAGGCAAGGGAGGCGGCGCTTACCCTGCCAGGAAACGACCTGATTATTCGTTCGTTTGAGATTGGCTTGTTGCCGCGCGAAGAATTGGCCTCGGCAGTAAATTTTGAAGCCAAAAAGTACATCCCCTTCAAAACCGAAGAGTTGGTTTCGGATTTTCAGGTAAGAACTGATCGAAAAGCCAAGAATAATCTCATTTTGTTTTTTAGCATCAAAAAAGAGATCCTGGATAAATATTTATCCGTAGTCGGTCAATTAGGATTAAGTATTATCAATATTGAGTATGCAGCCTTTAGTTTATTAAGGATGTTAGATCTAAAGGTGGTTAAGAAAAAGGGAGTCTTTGCCGTTTTGGATATCGACTTAGAAGAAGAGACTAATTTTACGGTGATAGAGAATGGTTTTCCCCTGTTTAGCCGCGATATAAATTTAACTACCGGCCTAGAAGCGCAATCCGATTTAACCCAAGGTGCGCCGTTTTTAGAGCGCTTGAAGAACGAGGTCAGGATTTCCTTGGATTATTATCGCCGCAAATTTCCTACAAAAAAGATGAACCGGCTTATTGTTGTCGCCGAGCAGGCATATAAAAATGACGTTGAGGCATTAGCCAATGAATTGGGCCTGCCGAGCGAATTTATAGATATCTCTCTATATACTTTCAGGCAGTCTCCTTTGAGTATAAGCGCGGTTAAGGCATACAGTGCCTCTCTCGCCAATAGCATAAAAACACCCTTAAGGCTTAATTTATTATCTAGCCGGGAAAAACTAATTCGGGAAAAAACAGCAGAGGCAGAACCAGAAATTGCCCTGCCGGCTATTCCCTTACGCCTCGATTATCGTGTTGTTGCAGTTGGTTTGGCAATCATCCTTTTAAGTTTTATTGCCGGTTTCTATCAGAAGGCAGTTTTAAACAAAGAAATAAAGAATATCTTAAATAACCGGATTAGCCTGACTACTATCAGCAGCAAATCATATCCAGAACTGCAGGCAACGTATTCCGAATATGTAAAAAAAGCAGACGCCTTGGATAAAATTACCAAGAACCATCTGTATCTAACCGAAGAATTTAATATTATCCCGGAAGTTTTTCCGGAAAATTGCTGGCTGGTGAATTTATTTTTCCGGCAGGCCGAGGAAGGGGTTGAGATGGTCCTTACCGGCCAGGCGTTTTACGGCGACCGCAATCAGGAATTCGAGGCAATCAACAAAATTGCCTCTGATCTTAAAGCAAACTCTATTTTCTCAAAGGTATTTCAATATATAGAAGTCACTTCTTTAGAGCGGGTTAAACTCGAGGATGCGCAGGTGACTAATTTTATAATCTCTTGTAAGGGTAAAAAATATGGAATTTAGAAATATAAATATATTAAATATTTCGCTTAATAGAAGTAAAAATCTCTTCGTAAATATTGGGTTGATTATTTTGGCTTTGCTTATCGCTAAAAATATCTATGGCAAGCAAGTTAAACAGATTGCCGACCTTAAGAATAATAAAGAGACGGAATTAAAAAAGAATGCCCTGATTAATGACATTGGCGGCGCAGAAAAAAGAATCAATGCCTTTCAAGCTGGCTTGCATCAGAGAGATACCTCGGCAATCATCAACAGTATTACCCAGATAGCCAGCAGCGCCGGAGTTGAAATCGCTTCCGTCAGGCCGGAGCAGGAAAGAGAGTTTGAGGCATATAATAAAATCTCCGTAAGGTTATCCGCTGTGGCTGCTAATTATCATGTCATCGGCAATTTTATCAGTAAATTAGAGAATGCCGCGCAACTTTACATCATCGATTATATTACCATAACCTCGTATTCCCCGACACAAATGGGGACGGGGGAAATAGCTGGTAGCGAAAGGCTTGCTTGTGAATTAATCGTAACCGCAGTGGTATTCAAAGGCTAATCTTATGCTTAAGGCAGGAGCCTTTAAAAATATAGCGGGTATTCATCTGGTATTTACCCTGGTCTTATTTGCTAACGCGGTCTTGGGCTTAGCCGAAGCGGATGCGCAAACGATGATTGAGAAGCCACAAATAGAATATACGGCGAATAATTTGAGGGATCCGTTTAAAAATACCCTTCATAAAAAAAGCGAAGAAGCACGGGCGGCAATACCGTCGCCAGAAGAAACCCGGATGAATATTGTTCTTCCTCCCCTAGTGGTAGCAGGCCTGGTTTGGGGCGGACGTCATCCTCAGGCAATTATCAATGATCAAGTAGTGATGAAGGGAGATTTTATCGAAGGGGCACAGGTTATCGAGATAGAAAAAGAAGGCGTCACCGTAAATTATAGAAATCAGACCGTTAAGTTATCTTCACCCGCGGCCACTGCGGATTCGGGTGATAATTTTTCACCCGCAGTCACTCCAGCGTGGGGTGGTAATAAGGAGGTAGCGCCATGAGAACAATCAGGAATAAATTTGTTTTTATCGCTTTTCTTGCCTCGATTTTTACTTTATCTTGCATATCCTATACCGCAGCGTCGGCGGAATTATCCCTGCTTACTGCTGATACACCTATATCGATGGACTTTAAGGATGTGAATCTAAAAGACCTGTTAAAGGTTTTTTCCATCCAGTCAGGCTTAAATTTCATTGCTTCACAGGCGGTTCAGGAGAGAAGGATAACCTTATATTTCGATAAGGTACCGGTAAAAGAGGCAATGGACCAGTTATTTAAAGCTAATAATCTGACTTACGAATACGATGTACTTTCTAATACCATTATTGTCAAGGACTGGGGCATTCCTCAGATTGAAACCGTAACC
>Ga0315284_10003081_pt1 | contig 23762 bp, 25 predicted proteins | sample YL17G09_16_MG_FD_203696 | JGI IMG/M metagenome (GOLD analysis project Ga0315284, IMG submission 203696) | Sediment microbial communities from Yellowstone Lake, YNP, Wyoming, USA - YL17G09_16 | ecosystem: Environmental > Aquatic > Freshwater > Lake > Sediment | place: USA: Wyoming | collected...
TGTTATTTTCCATATTGGAATAATTCTTATACCGGTGGCACATATAATCTTTTCTCAAATAATCAATACGTGTATCCTCCATCAAACACTACAAATGTATAAATAGAGGTAGTAATAAACAATATTGTTATTGATAATAATACAATTTATTATACAATTCAAGCAATAAGTGTTTCTACAACTGTTGGACCACTCTAGTCTTACTTATAGTGGTCCAACTACATATACATTTCCAAGTGGATATGATAGCTTAACATTTAATTATACATTTACAGATACAAATACAAATCAATTTACTGCTAATGATGGGTTGATGAGTAATAATTATATATCACCATTAACTGTTAGTATTGGGGACACATTTACACAAGGTTTTACTGAATCACTTTCTGGAATAAATAATTGGGAATGTGCTTTTCAACCTTTGAATGAAACTACTACTAGTAGAAATGGGAATATATTTATTTATAATGTTTTAACAACTAATCCATATGGATATTCTTCATAATATCAAAACTAACAAATTTATATTATAAATATTAAAAACATATAATATAAATGAAAGGCATAAAGCAAATAGCTCCTTTAGTGATAGAAAATCCACAATATTCTTTAAGCAATGTTGACAATTACAAACCCAATTTCCAGTCTTCTGTTCAAGACATACTAACAAAAATTGTTAGTGTAATTATAGAATATATGAAATTTATGTCAGAAAAAATCAGAATGAAAAACAAACACTATTATAGGTTCATATTTGAGAGAGGTGTAGAAACAGTGATCCATGTTTTCACAAATATATTGTTTTACACAAAGAATTTTGATTTGGCGTTCTATCACAGTCAAAAAGCATATTATTTTTATATTGAGTTCATAGAGCAAATTTCCGACGAAAATGTCACATTTCTCCAATTAAGTTCAAGGGACGCAATCTTATTTGTTTACAAGAAAACCATATTTGAAATTAATCAGGAATATAAAAAGTCATTACCAGAACTGTCTAGTGACGACAAGAATATAATGACTACAATGGACACATATATTGCTATTTATAAAAAAATAATACGTCATATAATTTCTGATCCAGACTTCAATTATACTAACAACGTAGAACATATTAATAAATATTGCGGGAAATTGAAAATGTTGACCGACGAATTGAATAAATTGAAAAGCAAGAAAAACTACTTAGAAAATATTTATTTATTTACAAATTTATTGGTAGATAAACAAATTAAGTTAACAGATTTATTTGAATTATTGTTGGATTTTATCAAACGGATACAAACCAGGAAAAAAATAGACGCGCTTACTGTGCGCAATAGTATAGTTTCTTTAGAGTTGGATTCAGACTTGGAGTTAAACTTGGATAAGATTTTTAATTAAATTTTTGTTTAAGGTAAGACAATAATCGTCTTCTTGCGAATCTTCTTCTTCTTGTCCTTAACATTTGCTAGTGCGCTACTATCCAAAATACCTTGGCATACATTTTCAAATTCGGCTACAAGCAAGAGTTTCAAGAAATTGTAAATTTCAAACAGCACATCATCATCACACATTCCAACAATTAAGACACTGCCAGTTCTAAAAATCATAAATGACACTTCAACAATGTTTGAATACTTTACCTTATTCTCCGTCGTAATTTGCTTGCCTGTTTGAACACCAATATCCTTATTATAATAGAACTTACATTGGATACCCGGATAAGAGCACGGATCGTATATTGCCTGTATATTATACTTGTATCGCAAAATATCGTATAGTGCTTCTCTATCAATGTAGAAGCCACAATTAAAGTTGGAATTGATTAATACAGTGTCGCTTTTTTTGTTATAAGACAACTGGGTCGGACTATGTGGCTGTAATATGCTAATAATTGTCTTTAAAACTAGCTCAAACATTGAATCGTTTTGGACGCCTGGAATTTCCAGTTTGCCCGTATTGAAAACCTTAATATGAAATTCCTTGAATTCTTCAACAATTTTAAGACGAATAATCATCACAAAGCAGTTATAAAATGCTTGCTTCTTCTTTGACCTATATGTCATAATATCCTTCTTGGAAACACCAATCGTGATTTTGCGAATGTCCTTGAACTTGATTCGGCCGCTTGGATTGTCAATATGAGACATTACGTGCTCGTCAAAATAGAGCTCTTTTTGAAGTCGCGACTGTATTTCATCAAGCTCCTCTTGTGATTTGGAATTGATTTTTATCTGCTTTTTAATAACGCCATTACACGGCATCGCATAAGGAATGATTGGAATTTCCCAAAAGACCCGTAAATCAACCGGCTCCGTCAAATAAGCAATTTTGGATTTTGTTGAAATGTAAATGTCAGATGGTATGGGAGCAACAACGTTACTATATAATTTTTTACTCTGGCTATTACTTGTTTCATTGTTATTATTATTTTTTTTACCGACTGGAACTTGGTATTCCGCAGTCATTAAGTTTTTTGTAAGCAGTTCATCATCATCATCTGAAATATCATTATCCGAATCTTCTTCTTTATTATGATTTGAAATAAAAGCAGACCATTCATCGTCTATATTAGCATCCGCCTTTTTATTACTCTTATTTATATTAATTTGTTTTGAACTTAGAGACATCATCTATATTATTGTATTTGTTTCTCTTTAAATTATTTTAATTAATTAATTCAATTATTTATTTTCGCTATAGAATATAATGAGTTATATATACGACATCCATGAAAGGACGCCTTTCATCCCTATTTCTCAGGCCTCCCCTACATCAAGAAGGGAAGAAAGTAGCTTTAGCGAATATAGTTTAAAGCAGAATGTGTTTGATCCGTCAAAGAGCTCGCCGCCCAATGATTTTATGTTAAAGCTACAATTAAGGATGTCTATTTACAATAATTTCAACAATAATAACCACTTAGTCGGCGTAAATTCAAAATAGAGATGTCATTCGCGCCAATGAATAATTTACATAATCACTATTTTTACAGTCTTCAAAATGCATAATATTTTCTACAAAATTTAAAAATTCAGTAGATATGATTTTAGACCCTTTATTCCGAATAATATAATTTAGAAAATCCTTTATTATATTCTTTTTATCAATATTGTACTTGGAACTGGTCTTGTTTATAAAACTATTTAAAATTGTTATTGAGACCTTATTTGTAATCATTTCGTATAACTCTTTCCATATACTGTCGTCTATAATATTAAAATCAGCATCTGTAATGTTCTGATTTGTCTGCATAAAGTTTATCATACTACGTATATCAGACTTGTAAAGTTGTTGGATAAGCTGTAAAGATTTGTTAGTTATATTTAACTTTTCAGACATTGCGATTGTTTTTAAAAAGGAAATAATATCTTGTTCTGGTAATTGATTGAAACGCAGTCGTAAGAATTCATTTTGTAGACCTTCGTCAATGCGACTAATATAGTTACAAATGAGGCAGAATCGGACACCGTGGGTGTAATTTTGTAACAGGTAACGCAATGCTTGTTGAGCATTCTTGGTCATATAATCAACCTCGTCTAGAATGACAAATTTCATTCCTTTATTGAAGAGAGACTTTGAATTAACAAATTGATTAATTTGGTTGCGAATGATGTCAATACCGCGCTCGTCAGATGCGTTTAAATGGATCATTAAACCTTTGTGTTTCTGGTTAAGAGTTTCTTGATATGCGTTGACCAGGTTTATAATTGTCGTCGTTTTGCCCGTGCCTGGAGGGCCGTAAAATAGTAAATTGGGAAAATAAGCAGTGTTAATAATATTTGTCAGAATTTGCTTATTTAATGGATCCAATACAATATCATCAAAATTAGTTGGACGCCATTTTTCAACCCAAACATTACCGTTGTTATTACTATTGGTATTGTTAGTTTCTGTCTTTATGTATTCTGTCATTTAATATATTTTATTTAATAAAATATTATTTAATATTTAATTTGTTCAATAGTTTAAATATAACATTGTAAAATATGTAATAATGAATATTGCTTCTGCGTACTTGGAGTTAATTATTGGACCTATGTTTTCAGGCAAGACCAGTCGCCTTGTGGATATTTACAAGCAATGTAAATTTTGTAACATTCCAGTATCCGTTATTAATCACTCTATTGACATACGCTATCACGACACAATGCTTTCAACACACGACAAAGTGATGATTCCTTGTATTAAAACTAACACCATTAGTGAAATATTAGATAAATTAGATGAAGCGCAAGTAATTATTATTAATGAAGGTCAGTTTTTTGATGACTTATATACAACAGTTGTTAGTTTGTTGTTAAAAGGAAAGAAGATTTATGTGGGTGGATTGGATGGTGACTTTGAAAGAAAGAAGTTTGGACAGATTTTGGATCTAATACCGGTGTGTGATAAGGTGACCAAATTGACGTCGTTATGTAGCATTTGTAAGGATGGGAAACCGGGCATATTCTCCAAGCGTCTGACAATGGAAACCGCGCAGACAATTGTGGGTTCTGACATTTATATACCAGTCTGTCGTACTTGCTATAATCAGTAAATATGAATTTGGAACGCGATAATATATTTATTAAAACGATTTAAATTAATCAATGTAATAAATGTATAACAATGGTTAGAACTAATACAAAGAAGGCGACTAAAGTAGTTGCTGATACTCCGAATGATGTAATTGCTCTTTCTCCTCCGCTTGATACCGTAGTTATTACTGCTCCTACAGAAGTTGTAAAAGCCAAGCGCGGTAGAAAATCCAAAAAGGATTTGATCGCCTCTTTAAGTAATGTAAACTCTGAATCAAGCCTAGTTTCTATGGAATTAAAAATCAATGAGATTGATACTCCAAAAAATAGTTTTGATATGAATAAAATGGAAATAGTATCTGGATCCATTGATGACAAAAATGATAATAATGTTATTATCAGTAATATAATCATTGATAATGAGAATGATGATAATAATGACAATGATTTAAATGACGATGTAAATGATGGTAATCCTATTTCTGAAAAGGCGGCAATTAAAAAACGAGGCCGTAAACCAAAGGGTGGCAAAATTATTCAACCCGTTATCTCCGTTGATAGTCAAAAAATTGACAGACCTAATATTATATTACATTTAAAGTGTTCAATGAAAGATTTACAAACATCCAATTCATCATCATCGTGTATTGTTGAATCGTATAATTTTGGCAACAAGAATGAATTGTCCTATGAACTATTAAATTCTGGTAATGTAAATGATGTTAAAACATTGGCAAAACAAACACCTAGTGAGATTGATTATGATTACGACGATGATGATAATGAAATATCTGGTAAGGACAATAACAAGGAAATCTGGCGTAAACTGAAGCAATTAGAGCACAACTTACATATTAACAATATTAATAACAAGAAATCTGCTTGCTTCTGGTGTACTTGCGACTTTGACAATCCTCCTGTTTATATCCCCAAGCATTTTATAAATAGTACCTATAATGTTTATGGATGTTTCTGTAGCCCTGAGTGTGGTGTAGCCCACTTAATGCACGAGCCAATTGATAGTTCTACCAAGTTTGAGAGATACCATTTGTTAAATCATATTTATTCAAAGATCTATGAATACAAGAAAAATGTCAAGCCAGCGCCAAACCCATATTATATGTTGGACAAATTTTACGGCAATTTGTCTATTCAAGAATATAGGTCTTTACTTAGGAACGAGCGTTTATTTTTAATTGTAGATAAGCCGCTCACTCGCATATTGCCTGAATTACACGAAGACAATGATGAGTTTATTTTGAATAACAAGATCATTCCATCCAACAATTATCAATTGAAGTCGCGTCTACAACGAAAGAAACCAAACAAGGGGTCCATAATTAATGAGAAGTTTGGATTATCAAGTCAATCTGCTATCCTTGTAGACTAAATGGTCAAACCAAATATTATTAGACTATAAGACAAAGAAAACTCCAAATATAATATATTCCAAAAGAAATATATTATAAAAATATAAAATACAATCCATAATTAATTATCATTATTTTTCTCCTTATCTTTCTCACGTTCATTTGACTCTTGAAAGTTATTTATAACTTGGTCAACATTAATTGGATGTTTTTCTCTATATTCTCTCATTGAGCTATCCAATGAGTATCTAATTTGCTTGTATATTTCCTGGTTAACCGACTTGATCTTTGGCTCTTTTTTTACGTTAGGAATTCCCATATAATCTCTTAACACCTGTGTTATAGAAAACCCGTATTCGCTTAATTTGGCTCGCGCCGTTTTTTCATCGTAATTTGTTTGCGCCATAACTTTGACAACAGCATCACTTTCTTCCTTACTTAATTCATTACAAACAAAACTAATTTGATCCGACATTTATATACATACATTAAATATTTTCTAAATCATATTAAACGAATAGTGTTATAGTATAATATAACCAAAGAATGTCAAGCAGCCATTTGTCAAACAATTTAGAAAAAATTATCCAGTTGATTAGCATTGAGCAGTTGATGGGGCTAATGAAACAAATGAAAAATACAAATATTATTGATATTGAAGAACCAGAAATTATTAATCCTCCAATTAATCAAAATATCCAATTACAGTCACAGTTAGAGCAAATTAATAGTACATTGTTGCTTATTGTTGATAAAATTGTATCTATTGAGTCCGAAATACATTCACTAAGACAATCTAAACAAACTCTAGATGAAGATTGTGATTGTGATTGTGATGAAGAGCATATTAAGTTGAAGATTGAAGAAAAGGATAAAGAAGAAGATATTGTAATGGATGTTTTAAATATGAACATTGAACTAGATGAGGAGGAAAATGAAGATATGGAAAATGAAGATATGGACGCATTTATATCTAAATTAGATGAGGCAATTGCTCAATTAGAGAAAAAAGATGATGAGTTGGTCTTAAGCACTAATGAAATAGTAGAGGAAGAAGAAGTAGAAGAGGAAGAAGAAGAAGAAGAAGAAGAAGAAGAAGAAGAAGAAGAGGATGAAGTAAAAGAGGAAGAAAAAGAAGAAGATGTAGAAGAAAGCGAAGAAGAAGATACTGAAGAGGAAATATCAGATGAAGAAGAAGAGGTTGAAGAAAAAGCAGTAGCGGAAAAGGAAAAGGAGGAGGAGGAAGAGGTCTTTGAAATTGAGATTGATGACGTAACCTATTTTGCGACCCACGAAGAAAATGGAATTCTATACGAGGTTGATGAAAATGGCGAGCCCGGTAAAAAGGTCGGAATAATCAAGGACGGTGAGCCAATTTTTTCGTAATATAATATAAGTAAACAAGTATGGTAAATATCTGCGCCCCTGCTTTAATTTATATTGCGTTTTCATTGACTCAAATTATAATTGACACATTTAAGGGAATGTACAATACTGCGTTTTTCAAAGTTATCGTAATGATTATTATCACACTTTTATTGAATGCGTTATGTCAAAGTGGTATGTCTATTATTTCCTGGATCATTGTTTTCGTTCCCTTTATGTTTATGTCTCTAATTGTTGGAATACTTTTATATGTCTTTGGACTAGATGCCGCAACCGGTACATTAAACTTCAAGTGCGACCAAAATGGTGATGATTCAAACACAAATAGCAATAGTAATTTGATATATACTATAGATACCACAACTAACACCGGAACAACTACAAACACCGGAACAACTACAAACACAGGAACAACAGCCACAGTAACTAAAACTACAACTAATACAACCGATGATGCTCCACCATCGGGTTCAACTGATCCACAATATCAATAATCAAATGTACAATAATCAAACTAATATTCAAATATAAACTATTTAAATATTAAATATAAGATTAAACTATTATGTTAGTTTTATTGTTTAAGCTATTGGTATTATCATTTGCTTTTCATTATTATAAAAACAGATATCCCGAAGAATACCAAGGTTATTCTAAGCAATTATTTGAGTATATGGAAAATAATGAACGCTTTAAGCACATTCTACCATATTTGGTAAAGATTGGTTACACATTTATTTATGTTTACAGCTATTTCCAAATTTTGTTAGATAAGGTCATTCGGATTACGACTCCATATGTTAAGTTATTAAGAGATAAAACGTGTGATGTTTTGATAAAATATAAAATTATTTCGGGAAAAATGGAGACAATCCAAGTTATCAATAACAAAACTATCATAACCTTTTATAATGACGGAAAGCTAATTAAGCAAGATGAATTAGCAGGAAGATTTGCTTCATTATTAGATTCGGATATTAAGAATTGTGAACCAGTTAACGCTTTTGATTTAGTAACAATTGCGGATCTGAAAAATACATTAACATTTATTCCAGATGAATGTAAGTATGATTTGTTAGATATACGATTTTTAGCATTGTATTTAAAACAAGATGACAAGACTCATATTATTGATTTATGTAATAATACTCAAAATTATTATGTTGTCGGAAATGTCATTAATAGCGTCTTTTTGAAATATTATTTGGTAAATGTTTTGAATATTGCTCTTGATATAAGTAAGCCATTTGTATACACATTGGAACTAATGGATCATAATGTCAAGATGGTTTATTTGGATGAGACTCAAAGTATTGTTTTTCAAAAGGATGGATACATTGTTACGGACTCTAACGTGCCTGATACAAAGGAAATATGTGATAATGTGGTAAATGATATTTTAGAAGAAATTGAAAAAATAGTAATAAATGAAATTGAAGAACCTGTTGTAGAAGAGGAATCAGAAACTATTTTTAAAGACGTTGTTATTGAAGAACCTGTTGTAGAAGAGGAATCAGAAACTATTTTTAAAGACGTTGTTATTGAAGAACCTATTGTAGAAGAGGAATTTGTTGTAGTAGAGGAAACTGTTGTAGAACAGGAATCAATAATAAACTCAGAACCGGTTTCAAATGAAATATAAGAACCTGTTAAAAACTTAGAACCAGAGTAAAAATAATTAATATAAGTAAAATAGTTTAAAAAAAATTGAAGTAATATAAATATAATGGTGACTCCAGAAACTGAAATAACAATGGACCTAGATAGTAAATCAACCAGCAGCAATAATAGTGAGTTCAAACAGTTAGGAACACAATGGAACTTGTGGGCACATTTGCCTCACGATTCCGATTGGACTGTTAGTAGTTATAAGAAGATATATAAATTAACCACCGTGGAGGAGACTGTCGCCATCATAGAGTCTCTACCCGAACCATTGGTTAAGAACTGTATGCTCTTTATAATGAAAGACGGAGTCGTTCCGATGTGGGAGGATCCAAAGAATAGGAATGGCGGATGCTTCTCATATAAGGTTTCTAATAAAAATGTTTGTGAGGTTTGGAGAGATTTGTCGTTTGTATTAGTTGGTGAGACAATTAGTAACAATGGTCAATTTGTTAATGGAGTAACTGGTATCACCATATCACCCAAGAAAAATTTCTGTATTATAAAAATTTGGATGACCAATTGCGAGCATCAGAATCCGTCGGTTGTGACGACCGACGTGAACGGACTGATCCCGCAAGGCTGCTTATTCAAGAAGCACACGCCGGAGTTCTAATTACACCTTTATGAAAGGTGTAGCCAAAGGTTCAACGTATTGAAATAGTAGGTAAGATTTAAAATTTTTATAAAATTAAAATATTTTTTATTTTAATTTTTAATATTCAAATGTTTTAAGCATCATTTGAAACAAACCAATAAGTTATTCCCCCAATTGTCGCAATTTGAAATTTACGCATTAATTGTGTTCCAGTAAGATTAACAGTGTTTACTGCTGTATTAAAAATTGTATTATCAATTCCTACAATATTTACTGAAAGAGAGTTAACTGTTACTGTTTGTAATGCAGCCTGTGCTTGACTAGTAGTTGTTGTACCTCCAGTTCTTCTAAATTGGACATATCGGCCATCATCGGCACTTGTGATGGTAGGTAGAGTAATAGTTCCAATTATGCCCCCTGCAGATGAAAGGGATGTTATATAAATATAATTATAGTAATAATCTGACCAAAGTGTATAAGTAAATTGCAAGGCTGATGAGCCTGATTGATATCCCACAGCTTCTTGTATTCCGCTTTTAATAAAAGTTGTTCTTGTAGGTGTAATTGTGATTGAACTATTTGCGTCATAAGACAGTATTGGATTATTGTAATATATTCCGGTTGGTCCAGTTGGTGACCAATAATTTGGACCAGTAGGACCTGTGAAACCAGTAGGTCCTGTGAAACCAGTAGGTCCTGTGAAACCAGTGGGACCTGTGAAACCAGTAGGTCCTGTGAAACCAGTAGGTCCTGTGAAACCAGTAGGTCCTGTGAAACCTGTAGGTCCTGTGAAACCTGTAGGTCCTGTGAAACCTGTAGGACCTGTATTACCAGTAGATCCTGTAGGTCCTATAAAATTGGACCCATAAACTATTAACCAGGCATTAGCCGCTGTATCAAATATCAAATGAACATCTTCATATTGATTATTTAACGTGTAAGATGTACCTGTTTGACCGTTTGATGAATTAATAAATGAACAACCAACAGTATTAATAATTACCTGATCTGGAACTGGTGCTGTATAGGGAACAAAATATGAAGACCTACTAAAACTATATGTTGTCGTAGGAGCAGATTTATCAAAAAATCCACCAAAATATATAGATGGACTTAAATATAAAATCGCATTTCCTCCCTCAGTTCCACCAGTTGTTAATTGAAATCCATCTTGATACGTTAATGGTGGAGATGTGTTTTCAATCGCAGAAATAATATGCGTTGTTGTATCCATTTTTGCTATTAACCTACACTCTAATAAATTACCATTTGTAAAAGTAAATTTACCTGTGGCGTATAATATATTTGAATTATAATAAATATTATTTACTTGATTATTAAAACCGCTAAAAAAACTATATGTAAATGGTGTCCAAGTTTCAGTAGAAGGATTCCACTCACCAATATGTGTTAATGATGGGGTTGAGCTTTTTCCTGGATAAAAAAAATCACCACCAACATATAGTTTTGAACCATCTGTTTCAAGAGTTTTAACAGTCGTGGTTGGTCCAATGCTCCCATTTAATCCAACACCTGGACTAGACAAACTTGACGTAACCAAAGGATACCAAACTTTTTCAATAGTGTCCCATTTGGCAATATTATATACATTCGGGTTAAATATAGCGTCTACAGTATGATTTGGTCCGAATGAGTCAAAATTACCGCCTACATATAAATCAGTTCCAATCATTTTTACAGCATTCACACTAACACCTGCTGTTGACAAACCTACACCAACGCTTGGATTAAGATATGTTAAATTATTAAAACCATTATTATTGTAATATCCTACTAAATTAGCAAGTAATTCAGGAGAACCTCCATAGTCCATAATTGTAAAATTGCCTCCCATAACTGTTGTTTGCAACCCACCAGGTGGAGGATTATAAAAAGTATATCCTACAGAAAGCACTGTATTATTAACTCCATTTCCACCATTTTGACTCAATATTTCCCATCCATCTGGAGAATATAACTTATAAAGAACTATATAATTTGCCGTTAGATATCCAGATGTTCCACTATCATAATATCCGGTGAACGCACCTCCCATCATTAATTTTGCTCCAGTGCCTCCATCTTGATTTATTCCTAAAGCATATACAGGACCATTTACATAATTATTACTATTATTGTAAAGATTTTGCCATGATGTTGAGAATGCGATATCATATTGTGCTATATAATTTGCGCTAAATGGAATAGAGCCTACATCTGCATACTGAAACTCTCCTCCCACATACAAAGTTGGATAAATTGCTGGAGTTTCTAAAGGTCCATACCAATATGTTAATGCTTTTACAGCCCCACCCACTCCACTGTTTAATGGAGTGGATATAGAATATCCATCTCCTCCGTAAGTCCATACACCTATATTTGCACTAGCACAATAAGTAGCACTTCCAATATCAACCGCGCTAAAAATACCACCAAAATATAATTTTTTAAGTCCCGTGTTATCTGGAGCAGGATAAGGTAATTCAACATATTTCATAGCGTAAACTGGCCCATCATTTGTGCCTTCTCCTAATCCATCAGCACCATATAAAGGACTAAAATTTGTAGTATTAATGTCATATTGACAAAGATTACTACCTGGAGTTGTAAAACTTCCTCCAATAAATAAAATATAACCTCCAAGACCAGTTACATCACCTATTTGTAAAGAATATACAGGTCCATCTATTACTTGGGAGCCTACATTACTCCATGAACCTGCTGGATTCCAAAAAGCTAAATTATTAATTACTGTTTTTCCTCCCGCTTTACTAATACTTCCACCAACATATACATATGAACCAAACATAGCAAGCGTATAAACTATTCCTTCCACACCATTTCTATTGGTAGTTGTATCCCAGAATGCCTCCCATTTTTGATTTACAGCATCATAACGAGCAACATTGTTAGCTTGGACACCACCGGCGCTTTTAAATTGTCCTCCAACATAAATATAATTTCCGCTAATGCCTACAGCATTTACAACTGAACTATAAAGCTGTGTAACACCATACGTTATACCTTGTAGTGGATTTAATGTATTTAAATTAGGGTCATAATAACATATATTATTTAATGTGATTGTATTGCTACGGTTAGTTGGAAAACTACCGCCAATAAAAATATCAGTTGTTGTACTTGGTGTTATACATAAACCACCTCCTTGAACTCCGGGATCACCAGCATAATTAGCCATTTGTTGCCATCCGCCAGCTATATTTGTTAAATCAATATAAGACAATCCATATATTGTCATAGGACTAGTAATTGTATTAATCATATTACCAACCGCATATAAACGACTTGTGCTTGACTGATAATACAACGCATATACGGCTGATTGAAATCCTGGTATATCATATCCAAAACCTAAATTTAAATCACTTACAAATGTGCCATTTGCTGAAAACATAGCTACAGAATTACACACATTTCCATCTAATGTATAAAAATCGCCTCCAATAAATATATTTGTTCCATCTGTAGCTAAAGCAAAAACTTTAAAATCTGTTCCCTGATTATAGTTTCCACCTGCTTCAGCTAATTGTAGAAATTGTGCGTTCTGAAGTTGAACCGCAGTGATATTATCGATTATTGTTAATTGTTGATTTGAAGCTCCAGCCGTAAGCGTATATGTAGGTGTGGATACATATAATACCTCTGGAATATAAGTGACTTCATTTGTAGTCGGATTATAATGAACATAATTAGAATATTGTGCGTCTGGTATGGGACCATCAGGAAAAACAGTGGCATCAGCGTCTCTCAACTCCTTAATGACAGTTGTTAAAGATCCCGCACCAGTAGCGCCTGAACCAATAACTATTGAATTACTATCTGAAATATTTTGGGTTTGTGTATTAGAACCAATTAATGTATTATTGTCTCCTATATTTGCGGAGCCAGATAAATATCCTAACGCAACATTATTACTTCCATTTGCGTTTACAGATAATGTGCCATATCCTAAAGCGGTATTTTTTTCTCCTGTAGTATTATTATATAAAGACGCCGCTCCAACAGCCGTATTAAAATCTGTATTTACATTTTGTAAAGCTAAAAGACCAACTGCTGTATTATTATTACCAGTTGTGTTTACAGACAATGTGCGGAAACCTACTGCTGTATTCTGTATTCCAGAACTATTTAATTCTAAAGAATAAGAACCAATCGCTACATTATAATCTGAATTAGCGTTTACAGTTAAAGTTCTATAACCTAATGCTACATTATCACTTCCATTATTATTTCCAGTCAAAGCATATGTTCCTACAGCTGTATTTCTCTCTCCTTGATAATTACTATTCAAAGCTGAATAACCAACCGCTACAGTTTCACTTACAGTATTAGAACCTTGTGCGGCACCTAATCCAATAGCTGTATTAAAATTACCAGTTATATTTTGATATAATGCTGAAGCACCTACAGCTACATTTTGATTTCCAGATGTATTCTGATACATAGAACTACTACCTACAGCAGTATTGGTAAATCCATCTGTAGTCTGATGAAGCGAATTATAACCAATTGCTGTATTAGCATCAGGATAAGTATTCACAAATGATATATTTGTTAATGCTTGACTTCCTACTGCGGTATTATAGTATACATATCCAGTCATTCCAGCATTTATCATTGTATTATAACCAACTGCCACATTATCGTGTCCATTTGTTATATTTTGCAGCGTACTTTCTCCAATTGCTACATTATTATAAACATTATTTGGTGGGCCATAAATTGGTGTGTATTCCATTGAATGAGCACCTAAATTGACATTTGAAACACCTAAATACGAGTCACTTGATCCGATAACCCATTGACCGCCCGTAGAACCAGTATTAGTTGGATTCCAAATAAGATATTGTCCTTCAATTGTAGCTGAAATTAAAGGACCAGTAGGTCCAGTGTTACCAGTAGGTCCAGTGTTACCAGTAGGTCCAGTGTTACCAGTAGGTCCAGTGTTACCAGTAGGTCCAGTGTTACCAGTAGGTCCAGTGTTACCAGTATCTCCTGTTGTACCAGTAGCACCAGTATCACCAGTAAAACCTTGAGAACCAGTTGGCCCTGTAGAACCAGAATTGCTTTCAGGATATGGTAAACATTGAGGGCAATCTGACTCATTACAATCATAGCAGTTTTCTGGTTGGTCGCAAGGATTACCACTAATACCACTACTTGATCCAAATGAAGCAGCCGGAATGCCATTTATGTACTCCACATTCAAATTTGTAACTGTTATATTTTCTGCGTTAATACTGCTCATATTATTATAAATAGATATAATTTCTAATATAATATTACTAAAACTAATATTGTAATATTATATTTATCTATAGAATTTTATTTAAGGAATTGGAAATGGTCTTTGTTCCTTAGAAACAACCAAAGGCACTGGCAAAATATTATCGGGCTGATTATACAAATTGACACTCTTTAAGCAAATCAAATCGGGTCTTAAAGGAGGAGCAGGGTTCACCAAATTAGTTGAATTAATACCGAACAAGAATGACTCAATATCAGCCGGATTGTGCGACATTGTGTTCCAAGGTAGTTGGCCAGGGTTAAAGCCTCTTCCGGCTAGACGTGTATCATAAGCGTAACCATTGCCACCATTCTTATACATTTGCCATGCCTCTATTTGAACATTTTGTCTGTGATCTAAACAAAAATTACCAGGAGTATTTTTATTACGGGTTGAAGCCATTATTATATACTTTATATAATAAAATATATAATTATTATCATTTTATTTGCTTTATTTTGGCTTGTCGCTAATTTGAAAAAGTTTTAGTGTGCGTTGCTTTAATAGCTCCATCATATCAGCCTCTACGTGTCCCAGAATCAACATCTGGCACAAACATCTATGTGTCAAATAGAACATTTTTTGACTAAATAATGTAATAAATATCAAATAGTCGGTATTGCGTTTCAAATTGGCCAACTCGGTTTCCGTCTTTGCGGTGTTCGGGTCCGAAATCAACCCATTCATCTCAACCAAAAATGTCTTGAATTCCTCGTTCTTAATAAGCTTCTCAAAAATTGCCTTGATTCCTTCGTCCATTTTGGGGTCATCAATTGACTCTGCGCCAAATACCTCAAGCAGCTCGTCACGATATAACTTCTCGCAAATATAGGTAATATCCTTTCTGTTATACTTGTAGTCTTCGTCTGATTGTTCTTCCTCTTCCTCTCCTTCTTTATTTGGCTCTTCATCTTCTACGTCATCATCCTCTTCTGCTGCTTGCGATTGTTCTTTATCTAAAGTTTGGTCTTCCTTTACAGGTTTTTTATTACTATTAACCACTTCAATTCTGCGCCCTCTATGACCCGTTTCATCATCACTGTCTCCACCAACCTCAACATTGATAACTATATTCTCATTTGAATGGTCGCCAGCATTTTTAAATACAGATTCAATTGCGGCAGTTATTTCCGCCGCCGCCTCGGAAGCCAAACGTACCTCTAAACGTCTGACTAATTCATTTTCTATTTCGTGATATCTTACTATAAAATCTGTTTTATACATTTTATAGTATATAAATGTCAAAATTCTTTATATCTTAATTACTAATTATTTATTTTTATTTTGTTGCTTAATTCCTAGAATACTTCTCACGATCTCTTGTTAGTTCACGGGACGGGACACCTCCTCTAATCCATCCCTCAGATGCGCTAGACTCAATCAAATTACTCGGGTTCTGAATATTATCCTTAACTGTTTGGATCATAGGAGTAGTTCGGTACTTCAAGTGACTCTTCTCAGTCAAATGGGTAACAGTTCGCTTGTTAGTGACCGCCTCTCCTTGCTGGATTTGCGACTCCAAAATGGGGTCAACTGCGCCTCTTCCTAAAAACGGAACGGTAGCAAACGGACGCTGAAACAAGTCTATTCTTGCCTTGGGATTTGTTTGAATTGAACCAATCAACAATTTGGAACTGTCATCAATATTGGAACCGCACATATCTGAACCCATACTTCCTGAATAAATGATACCCGGCTGTGTTGTTGCCAATTGCTTTGCTTTAGACATATTGCAATCCGAAGTAAAATAATTTTGGAGCAAATATGAGCAAGCCTGGGCGTTTTCAATTGAGTTTATGTCTTGCGAGCAACTGTCGCTGCCTATTCTTCCCATCGTATTAAATGTAAAATCAGAAACGTATGCCATTTTTATATATTACTACAATAAAAATAAATTATTCTAATTAATTTATATTTATTCATTAATTATAAATACATTTTTGCTAAAGATAATAATTTATTTTATACTAATTAGTATATATTTATATGATACATTATGTTTGTGTGGCAACAGAAAGTCAATTGTATTTCCCATATCTTAAGCAATTACTGCCTAATTTAGTCGTTTTAGGAATGGGTATGAAATGGACGGGTTATATGATGAAATGTCAATTGATAGTAGAGTATTTAAGAAGTCTCAATAATAATGACATTATATGTTTTGTAGATGCTTACGACGTTCTTCCAACTAAAAATATAGTTAATTTGGAAAACCAATTTATAGAATTTTCAAAAAATCATCCAAAGGTAAAAATAATTGTTGGAGGTGGAATAATTACAAATCCAATTCACAAAATATGTAATGATCTTATTTTTGAAAACAACGAATTAAATTCTGGAACATATATTGGTTACGCAAAGGACATTTTGTATGTTTTGACAAATATTATTAACAATCCAAATATAACAAATATAACCAATGACCAATACGAATTGATAAAATACTCGCAACAAAACTTGAATGATATTTTTATTGACAGTAATAATGATTTTTTTTGTGTTGTTTCAACGCCATTACAGCAAGTTATGTTAAATGGTAATAACAAATGTAGTTTTATACACGCAAATGGAAACGGCTGTTTAGAAGATTTTTTAAAGGAACATTATAATATTAAGTGCGGTTTAGATGTAAGATTAAACAATTATATAGTACATTTGAAGACAATTTGCTCAAAAATACAAGAATATATAACTCATTTTTTTCAAATAAACATTCAAAGAACCAAGATTATTAATAATGACATTTTCAAGATTTTGTATACCTTTTTACATTCTAAATGCCAACTATTGTTGTCCTAAATGAGTAAAATAACTTAAATATAAATTTGACATTATTTTTTTTAAATTTATATTTTTTGTCACGACTAATGCTATCAAATTATATAAGAGTATATCGGTAATTATCCTTAAATCTTTGTAGGTTACCTGCTGCATTGTCTTCCTTCGCCGAAGGCATATTTCCGTATAACCATTGACCGTAAGATCCTTGATCGTTTGTCACGCGACTATTGGCTGTACTGTAGAACCGTTGCATCAGATCAGTGTCTAATTGAAAATTATCATACAAGTCGCCATATAGCTGCTTGTTAGTGCTCTTAATGCCCGGGTAAAGCATCTGAGTCTGCTTCTTAACGGCACTAGTAATCTCATCAGAGACAGCCGGGTTAAAACTGGGTGCCGCTGCTAGTCTATTCGGATCGTCCATAATATCGGTTAAAAGAACATTGCCAAACGGGTTCTTCTTGGTAGTAGGATGAAATTCGCTCCTTAATACATTCTCTAGAGTAACCGGATTTGATAATACGGACGCAGGCATTGACTCGCTCTTTTTCTTTTTCTGAGTAAAGTTTTCTTTCAAACCGGTAACAATGGTCTGCTTTCTGTAACGATAAATGGAGAAAATGATTGCTAATGTTACAATACCAATTACTAGGAAATGAGTCTTCATTGTTAATATAAATCCTAAAGTAGATAGGATAATAACAAGGCGACTAATCGCATTCATCTTGGCTTCAACTGTCATTGAAGAGGACGGCCAAACCTGAAACATAGAACTTTTGTTAAATAATATTGTCGGATCATTTGACCAAAATGGAGTTGTCATTATAATATATATATACTTTTATATATATTATCATTTTTACATTATTGGTGAAAGTTTTTGACGAATATTTGTTAGTTTATTTCTTACCCTTCTTCTTCTTTGACGAAGGATCTTGTGTAGGCGCTTGTGGTGGCTTGGCTCCTCTTGGCGTCTTCTGTGCTTTCTCACCAGTGCTAAAAATCTTGATGAGTTCTTCCTCGGATAAAGCAGGAGTAGCTTGAGATAAAGGAGTATTAGTCGTTTGCTTAGGAGTCGTTTGTGCTTTTTGTTCCGACTTGGCTCGCATTCGCTCCTTCATTTGAGCCATCTTCATATTCTTATTCATTTGTGCCTCCATTGCCCCCATATTCATCTTGGTATTCTTATCAAGTCCCGGGATCCCCATTTGACTAAATATCTTGGACATATCACCCATTCCCGGCATACTCTTCATCTTATTCAAAAGATCCATACCTTCATTCATTAGCTCACTCTCTTTGATCTCACCCGACTTTATTTTGCTCTCAATTTTGCCGCCAATGTTCTTAACCATATTCATCAACTTGCCCGGGTTCTTGAACAACTGTTGGAAAACGTCCTTGGGGTTGGAATTATTGTCCATATTCAAATCTAATTCTGCCGCTGTGTCTTCAGCCAATTCCATTGCTAATTTACCCAACTTGCCACCCATAAGATTATTAAGGTGATTATGTAGCTCCTCAGCATTGGGCATATTCTCCGGAGTAAATGGACTGCTCTTTTCACCTTCACCATCTTCTTCTTTTTTATCTTTTTCTTTTTCTTTATTGCTTTCAGCCTCAGAAAAAAGCGACGACATATTCTCTAGGGTCTCTGCTAATTTGGACTTCAATTCATCCTCATTAATTGCCTCAAACAGTTTCGCAGTGTCGCCCAATTCGGAGCTATTATTAACTGTTCCAATGACAGAAAAAAGGATCAGTTGTAAATACTTCCAAATTGTCTCTCTTGTTGTCTCACTGATGTCGCACTTCCATAACTGTTTGAAAACAATGCCTGGCAAGAACTCGGTATTGGACTCCGAGTCATCCGCAAAAATCTCGGCATTCTTGTACAAAATGTCAAAAAAACGTTCGGGAATTGTCTTGACACAGTGCCTGAATACAAAGGTGATTTCTCTTTGTTTTCTAGTTTCGTCGGCATCTACAGACCACCAGCGCTTGATAAGACCACTATATTCGGGAAAAGTTGTTACAATATCGGCAATAAAATCATTAATAATTTTGCTAAACTCGGTAGGTACTTCTAAATCATCAAACGATTTGCCTTGTTTTTCTTGTTTGTTCTCTTTCGTTTGTTCTTTATCTGACGACATATATATTTTTAATTAAAAGATATATATTTAAATTAAACTAATAACAAAAGATATTAATTCATTTTTAGTTTATTTCTCAATAATCACTTTTCAATAATCACTTTTCAATAATCACTGATTTTGTAATGTTCTTTATTATTTTCTCAACATTGCTGTTTTGTTCTTCACCAGAACCACCAGACATTGCATTCATTACTATTTTGAGATACTGATCATTCTTTTTAGAATCAGACTGCTTACAATCAGGGTGAATTTTCATCCATTCGGGAATTTGTCTAATATTTTTATTCGCTACATCCTTGATGACCTTTTTGATGACATTCTTATCCTCATTTTCCTTTGACCATTTATCATTATCTTTAATATATAACACCTCTCGTTTTAAATCACTACAATGAATCGGACGTTTTATTACATCCAATTCATTTAGGTTCTTAATAAGTATTTTAGAAACACCTTCTACATAACCAGTATGACCAAACATTTCTAGGTCGGATAGTTGCATTTTAATATTATCTACAAACTCACTAATATTGATTGCGTCTTTACATTGCTCATTAAGAAAAAATTGTAAATTAAATGAATTATTAATATTATTAGAATTGATATTGTTATTACTATTTGATATATTATCTTTCTTAATTAGCTCCATAATTAGACTTTTAAATTCTGAATTTTCTTTAATAAGATATTCAATCAAATTATCCTTGTTAGATTGTTCATTTTTGGTTGTTGTATTTTCATTTTGGTCTTCGTTATTTTTACTATTTTGACACTTCTTTTTATGTTTCCATAATCCTTGTCTATGTTTATATTCCTTTCCGCATTCACAAAAGTATTGTGTGGCGACTTTTACGTCATCCAAAACGTCGTCAGTGTAATCCATTTTATGCTTCAGTGTCAATATATGTTTGTCGTAATCACTTTGTTTAGAGCATTTATAGTCACATTTATCGCAAGCAAATTTCTTGGCGAGTTTTGGTAAATTCTTGTCATCCATTCTCCTTAATTATAGGAGACAAAAAAAATCGCCGGATTGTCGCCAAAAATAAATGAAAAATTAGCATCACAGTTTTTTCAACTCTTAAAATAAAGTTGAGACCATTATGGTCAAAAAGTGAAAAATAGGTCATTTTCAAAACTTTTTTCGGGTTTCCATTTTCGGACATTTTTAAAAATGTCCAAAATCCATTTCCCTTTTTACTTTTTGGAATTTTTTTGTTACTGAAAAATATAGAGAATAATATACCATCTTTTTTACACGATATATGGTCACAAAGTTAAAAAGTGATTCTAGACCATATTTTTATCCTTTATATTCTGGATTCATTCAATATTTGCAGCGCTTGTTTTTTTCCGTAAACATTCCCTATTTTTATAAATTTATCGGTCTCTCCATCTTTGTAATGTCTTAAAAAATACTTAATACAATTTAAATCGTGTTCATTTACGTCGGATATGTCGTTGAAGAATTGTGATTTGGGATCCGATTTCTCTACAAGAACTGCGATAATTTTATCATCGCCACCATTCTCGTCCTCCGTAAAAATGCCACCAATCACTTTACAATAAACCATTGTTCCAGGATGTATCACATAATCGCACAAAATAATGATATCAAGAGGATCACCATCGTCGGACAATGTATTTGGGACATAACCATAATTATAGGGGAACACATTGGAATTGTGTAGGATTCGGTCTAAGACTAAACACTGATTCTCTTTGTCGTACTCATACTTGAGATTGGAGCCCTTGCTGATTTCAATAAACGCATTACAGTCCATTTTATATAAATATTTAAACAAATATCTATATATATATTTTTAAACAAATATAATATTTGTGTTTTAAACAAGTTGCTTACACAAGTGAAGCAATCTTACATAAATTTTGAATATATTTCATTGTTTTACCCTTGTTACTAACACTCATCTCTTTAATCGGTTCGCGTATCATATTAATGTACTCCATTATATTGTTTGCGTGACCGTGATTCTCAAATTCCTTAGAATAGTCTTTATCAATAAAGAAACTGAGGTCACCTTTTTCAATCTGTGACTTGTAAGGCTCGCAAACATATTTGGACCAAATTTTTACCAACATTTTTGGATTGGCTTTTCGGATCGCAATTAGAGCATTCTTGGCACTCAAAATCTTGACATTATCGGGGAAAATGTTACAAATATCGGATACAAATTCAATAAAATGATCATTAAAAATTGTTAGTATGTTAGATGACATAAATAAAAAGTATGAATTATCTTTAAATCGGTTTATCATTTCTTTTTGTATAATTTGTAGAATTATAAAACTAATATAAAGGGTATTTTACATTAGTTTTTAATGTCAACTGAATCAGAAGTAGAAGACGAATTAGTTTTTACTAGCAATAATCTATTGAATGTTGTAACGTGGTTAAGAGCCGGACATATTATATGTTTACATAATTCATATAAATCCCATACTGCGCAATTTTATTACTCAGTTGAAACACTGGAAAGCATAACCAATCAACAAATGATATACGTTAATGTAGTTAATTGGCAGGAATTATTGGAGGAAGACGAATGGCCGTATTATATCAAAGAGGAAGGATTCGTGTCTTACAAAAGCATAAATGTATTGCCAAAAAAGGAACATCACTTTGAGTTGCCTTAAACAAATAAAATTGAAAAACATTTATTATAATTTATTTCAAAATATAATGAATAGAACCAATCGTAAACTTATACCAATCGTAAACTTATAACAATCGTAAACTTATAACAATCGTAAACTTATAACAAATGGAATTTAAAACCTTACGCAACGGACAACGATATTTCTTTCATATAAAGCAAGAATATGGATATAAAAAACCGTTTCGTGCCAATCTAGTGGATATCCTTTACAACTATCAAGGAACCATTCTGTTTACAAAGATAGAATTCGCAAATATAGCAGAGGACAGAGCAAATCTTAGTTATTCCCCGTTAGTGACAATGCCGCTAGCTTGGATTGAAAATGTGGAAACATTAGAGGAAATATTGGATAAGGAAAAAGATAGAACTAACAAAACGTTGACATTAGTACCATCCGAGATCTTGTTGGAAGTAGATGGATTTCTTTAAAAATTAAATACTTATAAAAACAATATAAAAAATACAGGATAATTATAAATATAACCAAAATGCCATCAGTACCTAAACATATTTTTTGCCAATGTATGAAGCCCTGGAAAATCTGCGTCAATAAGTCAAATAGTTACAAATTAGACGCCAGAAATTTGTTAGATGTATGGTCAATCAATCAGTACATATTCAAGTCCAATATACCATTAAATCTAAACTATGATTTTGTAAAAATGAAACCATTAAAGAGTCAATTTGTCTGCCGATTCAAACCTATTCAGTCGTAAACTTATTCAGTCGTAAACTTATTCAGTCGTAAACTTTATCCAATCACCATCTTCAAAATACCATATTTCACTGACTGAACCTTTTTTATCAAGGAATTTTTGAAAGCGATCATACACAGATTTATTTATTTGATTATTTGGTTTACAAGCACCGCAATACTTGACTGAATTGACAATTGTTATATATTTCTCTATAATAACTTGACAGCCGCACTCGTCACATTCCAAGTTTTCTAAGCTTGCGACTGATTTTACACTTTCTTCCAAGTTTTTTCCCGTTTCCAAGTTTTTTCCCGTTTCCAAGTTTTTTCCCGTTTCCAAGTTTTTTCCCGTTTCAAATAGTTTCTCCTCATCAACAAATTCAAACTCGTGATATTCCATACAATCCTGTAATACTTTCAACAATGTTTCTTGTAAGTCATCTTTACAAACAGACTCACATTCAATATTGGTTTTATTTTGTTCACGCGTGTCAATCACAATATAAGGGATTTTGTCTTTCTCCATTTCTTTCTATAGCTAATTATAATTACAATATTATTATATTTATTTTATTTCAATTTTAATATAATAATACAATTTTCAGGGTTTTATAG
>Ga0315284_10003082_pt1 | contig 23759 bp, 16 predicted proteins | sample YL17G09_16_MG_FD_203696 | JGI IMG/M metagenome (GOLD analysis project Ga0315284, IMG submission 203696) | Sediment microbial communities from Yellowstone Lake, YNP, Wyoming, USA - YL17G09_16 | ecosystem: Environmental > Aquatic > Freshwater > Lake > Sediment | place: USA: Wyoming | collected...
CGGTTGATTTGGAATCGGCTTTTTAGGTTTTATTTTAATAAGTTTCTTTTTTTTTACGGCGCATCGATTTTTATCTGTTTTATAACACACGGGATGATCTTGCGCTGCCAATGGGTCAGGGTTAAATGCACAACGCGCCGTTGCATCATTATATTTACAATGCGGTTCTTGTGGTTGGTCCATGATGACAACAATAATATTAAGAATAAATTATATTTATTATTTATTACTAAATTACTATAATATAAAATAAATATAATTTATTCTTAATCAACATTTTAGTTTATAAATGATGATATAAACTTTTCATTTATAAACTTAACAAAAAAACGCATATTTTGAAGCTGTAATGAAACGAATTGTCTAATTGTTCATATCATTATTTCTTGATAAAATCAACCAATGACTGTGTATACTCTTCTTTATTTGTTAAATATAAGTTGGCATGAACCCCCTTACTAAATTCTATATGCTTTGCACCGGAATCATGAATGTATTTCATTACAAATTCTCGGTCAATCGTTTTATCCAATTTACTTGTTAACACTAATTTGTTATGTGACGTATAAAGAGTGCTTTTATGCTCGTCTTTCAATATTGCCATAATATCTCCATTAATTGCATTAAAAATATTTTTTACTGGTAAACATTTTGTAATCGGAAATGTCTGATGTGCATAAATTTCCGTTTGTTTATGATCAAACGTATACGGACCAGAATCATATATAATTTTAGAATACGTAAATGTTTTTTTTGAAGTTAATAATAAATGTAAGTAAAGCGATCCTCCTGAAATGCAATGAACAATGTCATAATGATTTTTTTTAGGTTCAAACAACTCACGATTTGTTTTATGATTATGATTTGAAATAGTCAGTATGTCTTTGTAAGCACTGTATTTATAATAATTTGTTGATGCATTTAATTTATTCCACAAATCAATGTATTTATTTGCATGTTGTTGCTTTATTCCAAAAAAACCAATAAAACAAACACTTAATTTTGACATTCTATAAAAAAGAAGTTATTTATATTTAATATTTATAAATATTTAATATTTATAAATATGATTCTAGTGCATGCAAAACCTTAAATGTTGCAAATGTAAAATTTATGAAGCGTGTTATTAATACTCGTCAACATATTTTTTTTTTCAATATTATATGGTCGAATAATATTCATACACTCGTCGTATGAAAGCCACTTCATATTATTTACTTCCGACGTTTGATAGCCGCGTGAGTATGACAGTTCCGAATTGGCATTCATGTTACACAAGAAATATTTATTCTTGTAACATTTCACATTTGAACCAATGAAAATTTCTTCATATGGAAGAATATTAAATATTTGCTTTAAACATTCTTTATTGTATCCCGTTTCTTCCGAAAATTCTCTAAACGCGCAATCTAAATCCTTTTCTTGATGATTTCTTCGTCCCTTTGGAAACCCCCATTCCGCCGTTTCCCATTGTGTAGTCGATGACGCAACAAGTGATTCCAAATTATAGTTTACGCCATCCCATTTAATCCCATTTTTTAATTGTAAATATTTATTTTTTGATAATTGTTGCTCCCCCCTGTACTGTAATCCTGAATAATCGCCCCATAAAGAAACCCACAACTCATCAAACGGTTTAGTCAAAATATTTTGTTTTTCTTGAACCGTCATTTCATCTATTATGTTTCTCAAGTAACTGTAATTATGAATGGAATACTTTCCGCGCATAAATTCAATGTAACCAAAACTATCAATTCGCTGAATCATTAAATACTCAAATTCATTATTTGACATTTTATGCGCCGCCGTCGAAACGGTTCCGTCAATAATATTTGCATCCAATTCAGACACCACCCCCGTCGCGCTCAAAGAATGTGTTGGTTTCTTTCTGCATGCTATAATTCCTAAACTCGTAATTGGTACAACACAATTTGAAAATAAGTGACCGTGTTTGCCACAATTATTGCAATATTGTTGTGCGTGTTGTGCGTGTTGAGCGTGTTGCGCGTTGTTATACGTTTTATTTTCAACAAGGCATTTTTCTTTTTCTTTTATAACTCCATAACCATCTCCGTCGCAATGCTGCGACATTTGATAACAATCATCATTTGAATCATAATATTTATATTTACTGTGATGATGATGATGTGTATTTGTATTTATTGTTGTTGAATATTTATTGCTAGTCGAATTTGGAGAATTATATTTTTTCCAAAAACCTTCACTCATTTGAATTTAGTTAAAGTATTTTTTAGTTATATGTAAAAAGTGTAATCTTTTTATATAGTTTGAATACAACATATAAACAATCAAACGACTTCTTAATTTATCGAAATTTATCGACTTAATTTATCGACTTAATTTATTTACTTTGTCTCATTTTTCTTTTCGGTCGGTGTAATATAATATTATGATGGGGCGATCGGTACGACAAAATATGTCAACAACCGCAAGTTTGAAAAATGCAATGAATGCAAACAATGTAAAAATTTCAATGGATGCAAAAGTTTGGGGACCTCACTATTGGTTTGTTTTATTCACTATGGCATCATGCTATCCAAAAAATCCAAATGATGTAACAAAAAAAAAATACTATGAATTTATTCAAAATTTGCCGCTCTTTATGCCAACCAGCGACTTTGGAAACAGTTTTAGTAAATTATTAGACACATTTCCCGTTACTCCTTATCTCGACAGTCGAGATTCTTTTATAAAATGGGTGCATTTTATACATAACCGGGTAAACTTTTTACTCGGTAAAGAAGAAATAACGCTACACGAAGCATTGAATCAATATTATGAAAATTATAAAACACCTCAAATGAAAATGAAAGAAAAATTTAAACATTGGCAAAAAATTGTTTTTTTAATTATAATAATCGGAATTTTTTTAGTCATTAAATATAGTAGCTAATCGATAATGTTTGCGCAAAAAATGGAAATAATGAAAGGGGGGATACCCATTTATCCCGGGGGATATAGCTGTGTTTTCAAACCACAATTAAAGTGTAAAACGAGAACAAAGAAAAGAAACGTGAAAAATAGTATAAAAAACAGTAAAAGTATAAAAAACAGTAAAAGTATAAAAAGCAGTAATGGAAAAAACGGAATATCAAAATTGTTATTTAAAAAACATGCCAACGTTGAAATGCACAATATTCAAAAGTTTCATCACGCTTTAAGAAAAATACCCAAATCGCATAAATATTTTCTGTTTGCGAAAACAACAAGCTGCCCCCCCGCAAAATTTTCTAGTCGCGACTTGCGCGGATTTGATGAAATGTGTGAAAATTTTACATCTCACGACGTAAACGAATCAAATATTAATGCGGTGAAAAACATTCGCAATTTAAGATTAATCAATATGCCGAATGCCGGACTGTCTGTCAACGAATGGTTGTTTCTAAAAAATAAAAACGACGACGCCACCATACCTTTAACAATTTTTCGCACAAAAACATTCAATAAATTGATTTCAAAACTTATTTTAGATGCAATTGTCCCCATGAATCGACAAGGTGTTATTCACAACGACATGAAGGAAGATAATATTTTAATACAGGACTCGGCGTCATTTCCATCGCCGACAATTATCGACTGGGGTATATCCGGCATATCAACGCGCGACGAAATAATACCAGAAATTATTATGAATCGATACATTTCAATATCGAATCCTTTTAGCAGTATTCTGTTTACAACCGAATTCGGTAAGAATTATAGCGAGTTTTTAAAACAAAGTGCAATAACCAGTGCGGACGACGTTGACAAGATGCGTTATGACCCGCGGTTTCTACAAAAGTTGCGCGATTTTTCAATATCACAATACTTGAAATACAAGGAATACGGCCATTACTCGAATGTTCAAAGCTTTTTTACAAATGTTCAAAGCTTTTTTACAAACGCGGATACCGATACATTATCGGACATCTCTCCAGATGTTATAGATGTTATGTTATCGGGTGCGGCAGATGGTTTATATCACACGCTTGCATCAAATTACATTTCAGACATACTACTTCATTTTACAGAATTCGACGATAGAGACGGAATTATACGGTTTCAATATGTTGCATATTTTACTAAAGTATATATTTTTAATTGCGATATTTGGGGGACCATGTTTTGTTACAGTGTGTTTTTTTTATTTCAATACACACTTCAAAATAAATATAAATACAATGAATACATTGCCATGGAACCGTCCACATATTCACAATTTTTACGTTCTATATTGTCCATGTATATGAATCAGATCATGATAAATGGGCACGAAAAAATAAATGTTTCTAAAATTATAAAATCAATTATAAATTTAATATAATATAAAAAATAAAATAAAATAAATTTTATTATTAAAAAGTTTCTGCCGTTGCAACAGGTTTTTTATATCCTCTCTTGAATCCATATTTGTGTAAAATTTTAAACGCAGATTCATATTCTTCTGATGATTTCCAAAATTCCGAAATATCTCTTGTTAAAAGATAAAATCCCAAATTTTTACTAATAACAATGGGAGTGTCAAAAAATTTTAAAATCAGCGGTGCAACAACAAGTACGGTATTTCTGCTTCTACTCATCCAACAAATCCAGTAATCTCCTTCAATGCTAACATTTACATTTAAAATATCAAAGTTTACAGTTCGACACGTTTGAAAGCTTCCAACCCTTGCTCTACTTTTTCCAGTAATACCAACTTTGCAAAAGTCGCCGTCATATGCACTATTTTTTACGCTAAGCAACCCATCTTTCCTTAATTTATAAATAGCTTTAACAGAACTATTATTTAAACCTCCTCCTATTAAACGCGTCGATGGAGAAGCCATTACTTGATTCCAAGTTCCAACATATTCCTCGACAGAAAATCTATTACGTAATACTTTCAGTTCCTTTTTTCCAACATATTTTTTATATATGTTTACAACAGCTTCATCATATTTTAACATTTTTTTTGGATCATCATTTATTTGTTTTGTCATGTTTTATATTGTTAAATGCAATTTTTTATTTTGATTTATAATATATATTTGTAAAAAAAAATATCTAAAATTTTTAATTCGCTTTACAGTATTTACATTTAATTTACAATATTTGTATTCAATTTTTTGACAACATCTTTTATCATATTCTCTACAATTTGTTTTACAATGTCATTATTATGAATACTTATATTATCATGAATAATACCATTTCCATTGACATTATCACATTCATTTTTATTTTTTTTGGGTCTTCTCATTTTTATAACAACAAATCCGTCTTCATCAAGATCGTTGTCAGGATTAGCATTTACATTTGCTCCGGTGTTGCATTCATTGTTTCGAACTAATTCATTCAATGCAACTTGTTTCAATGCAACTCGATTGCGTAAATATTCTTTAACATTATCCGAATAAGACGCGGAATATGTAAGTATGCCATTTACAACATTTATAACTTGATAAGCCCCTGATATAAGATAATATTCAGTGTAAAATAAATATGGATTTTTTCTATTTGACATTGTTTTTACTGTTATATATATATTTATTTTATAATTTTTTAAATTAATTTTTTAATTATCTAAATTTTTTGAACTAGATTACATGACATTGTTTCTTTATTATTTTTTATTATATATTTTACTTTTACATTTTATTAAAATTGAATTTTTAAATCATAGATGTAGATATGGATAACAAATCAACACGCTTATAATTCACCACCAATGACAACAAGACAGCAGTTTCTAAGAGAACTACTTGAACTAACAAAACAGCGAATGATGTCAAGAGTCGTCGCAAATGCTTCGAGAGCGATTCCGAACTCGTCATCATCTATGTCACTTTCAACCGAATTAACAACCAATGAAAATCTTGTGGCAATAGTTTTAGGTCTTGTTTACATTTTCATCATGATTGTATTCAGCTCGGGATCTTATAACCGATTTGGATTTATGATGAATGAAGAATCGGAATCAGAATCGGAATCAGAATCGGAATCAGAATCAGAATCGGAATCGGAATCGCCCATTTCGTTACGACCCACATTGTCCGCAGTATCGGACAAACGTCTTCATCTTCAAACACCTGTTCAAAGAATGAATACCGTCACTCCGAAAACTCCTGGACCACCAATTCTTAGAAGAAGTTTACGTTTGAAAATCAAAAGCGAACTCAATCTTTGCGCCATGCAAAATAATTCGGCGACGATGATAACGCGTAGCAAAACAAAACAAAATCAAACCACAACCATTTCATCCGACCCTTGTCCTTGTCTTTATAAACGCGGTTCAATGACAACGCCTTCGCCTCACCCCGAACACGATGAAGAACGGGCATACTATATTCGGTATTGCAATGAAAAAAAAATGACAAAAAAACGAGCCGAATTTAATTCTCCTTTATTTGTTCGCCGCCTTGTGTTGTAAATTGCGTGAACTTGTTGCGTGAACTTATTGCGTGAACTTATGACAAGCCGGTAACCGGGGGGGGTGCGTTACTCTTATCCGTGATATCCTTTCCAACTTTTTTATTTACATCATTCACTTTTTGTTTCAAAATACTTGTGATTGCATCCATATTCGCCTTGATTCCCGTCGCATTTGCATCAACATCCTTTGACGTTTTATCAACAATCGGCTGAAGCGTGCCAACTTTTGCTGCCAACATGTCGGTTTTTATACTATCCGCATTTGCAGTTTCGGATAATGACATGGTTTCAATCCCATTCGACGAAAACACGGAACAACAAATCATGCATATAAAAAATAAAATAAAACCAAAAACAACTAAATTACAATTTATTTTTAAAATATTCATATACGCGATATTGTATTATTTACTTTATCTTGTATGAATATTTTAATTTTTTTAATGGATCTTTTAATAATTCATTTTTCTTTTTCTTTTCTTTTTCTTTTCTTTTATTTTTATTTTTCTTTTTCTTTTCTTTTCTTTTTATTTCAATGGCGCACCAGGACATTCGACTTTATCCGATTCTTGTTTGGGAGGGGTACTAACACTGTCAACACTCTTAAGAATGTTAACACTGTCCTCGAATTTTTTAAGAACGAAAAGTTGCGACGACAAACTTTGTTGATTCATAAACTCAATGACCACCTCCATGTTTACACGTTTACCGCTCGCCTTTAATACCATCTTGTACTGTTCGTGTAGTTGAAACATATTTTTTTTGTATTCGATTGCATATTCTTTCAATGGTTTTCTCTTATATATGTAACAATCCATATAATTCTTGTGCAAATTGTGCGTATAATTGTAGAAATTTGTTGAGTGTCGGAAAAACTCAAGCTCGTTTTCCGGAAACCTGTCAAAATGACTCTGCAATTTTTCAAGTTTTTTCAAATGCAAATAAACAAATCTACTCTTCTCTACCACCCCCTTTGCATTTTTAATAAACTCGTAGTTCGGATTGCGGAATTTATAGCGCGCGCCCTCGTGCGTTCGAAACATGACTCCCGGATAATAATACACCGAATTGTTCGACGCCCACACATTGAGAATCTTCTGAAAATCTTCTTCGCCGTTCAAAAGTCCAAATCTGGCCGGATGGCGAACGCTCGAAAATTCCGACCACTTCACAACAGAACGATCCATTTCATACACGGTCGTCCCATCAATGTAATACATTGCAACAATGTACAAGGCAATACTCTTTACCGGCGCAACAATCGTGTTGCCCGGATGCTGTAGAACAAAACTATACGAATACTCCTTCAGCAAGTCGTCAAATTTCAATCCAACGGCAGCGCACGCTTCTAAAAACATCCGTCGAAAACATTTTTTATCCACCACACCCGAACCATTCTCCCTCTTTTCTGCCGGAGAAACCACATTCCTCGTTGAAAAATCCCACCCCTGAACATCATTCGACGGATTGTAAAACAAATTCACCATGGTTCCTTCCACAAATTCCTCCGCAAACTTTACCCTTGAAAATTCCAACACATTTTTAATATCAGAATTATCTTTTAATCTAGGTATAGGTTCGCACATTGGGGGGGAAAAACACACGATTTTTCGATCCGCATTTAAAATCACCGAACGAATGTATTGCTCGTATCCATATTCGACGCCACCGTCAATGCGTTTTTGCAATATTTTCTTATCATAATTCACTAAAAAGTAGGAGTGGTTATAATCGTTTGTTTGACTATTAAAAAAAGTATACGGTGAGTCGGTCCAGTCGTTCTTGTTATGCGCCACCTCCACCACTTTGCACTTGATGCACGCGTCATGACATTTACACCCGGCGTCATCGGCACCACTGTCACCTTGAACAAACTCATGCAATGATGGAACACAACTCAAATCAAATGAATAATAATACGGTTTACCATTAACTGTTGTCATTTTTTTATATCTAATTGTTGTCTTGTCTATAATCTAATATTAAATATCATTTTTTCTTTAAATGCATTCCATAAATATTTAATAAGAACTGGAGAAATAGAATGAAATGAATAAATTGAATGAATAAATAATAATTATATTTTCTAAATTTAAAGAATTTTCTCTAATGATTACTATATATAATATTAATATTACTATATATAATATTTATTCATATTTATAATATAATATTATACTTGTTGATTTCATATAAATATTGACATTCTGACATTCTGAAATGGAACTAGAAGTAGAAGAAATAATTAGTTCCGACACTGATCCCGAGACCAGAGACATTGAAATGAACAACAAACTGTTTCTGGGAGACCAAATAAAAATAAATGCAACCGTTTCTGAATCCAAGCTGCAAAACAACGTGTATGAAGTCGTGTATATCGATTCAAGTAGAATTCATCTCAATGATAAAAAAACACAGCAGCTCATAAAACTCCGCATTCATGACGGCGAATTCGCCGATAAAATTGAAGATGAAGACATTTTAGAAATACAAGTCCTGGATCGAAAGCCGACCCACAAATTCGTTGAACAACATGACCTGAAAATCAATATGGTTATATCCGTCGAACTATCGTTGACACCCGATCAAATTCGAGAACAATTAAAAGAAGCGACGGGTCCATTGGAACCGGGACAAGAACAACAAGAACAAGATAAACCGCCCGTTATCACATGCAAAATTATTGATGTTGATGATAATCAAGACATGATTGAAGTAAAAATTATACTTGACAATAAAGAATCGTCGTCGTCTTCCTTCTCTCCGGAAATGAAAGAGCAGTTGTTAAAGGACAGCATATTTATCAACTTTGGATGCCGCGGATTGCCTTTTTGGATAAAACGAATTAAAATCATTGAATACAAACCGACGCCATCGCCGTCATCCGACGTTGTAGAAGAACAAGCTGCTGCTCAAGGCGAAGGCGAAGAAGGAGATGTTGGAATTGATCTCGACCTTTCAGAAGCGCTGGATGAAGGCAACCACATTTTTGCAAACATCATGTACGAAGTCCCGTCTTCGCAAAAAATCGTTTCTGAAATAAAACAGTACAATGATTTATTAGAAAATATAATTGCATCCGTTCCAAAACATAAACGAACCGAGGTCGAACTCAATAGCATTCACCGAAACATTGAACGTTTTTTTCAGTTGCGAAAAGAGTATTCCATCTTCGATAAAAACGGGGTTCCGAAAATGCCCATCCATTTCACCGATGCAGACAAGCCGGCCGTTCCGCACATTCAAAATCTTGACACACCGCTTTATTGGGTTGTGCCCATTGTTGAAAATATTAAAAAATTATATGTTACAAAAGATGACGCACAAGAAGAAGACACTGTAAACGGAATTTACAACTTTAAACAACAAATTGCGGAAGAAAGGGGGATTTATCCGGATCGAAATGCGCCGCATAATCCCAATATTATGAACGATCTCAACTCTTACTTGACTCCATTTGAAAATCCTAAACGAAATCCCGACCGGACTTACGTAATACAAGGCAAACCGGTTCATTCAAACATGCTGACTTTATCCACAAACAATGACACGATTGTATCTCGTGCAAATAAAGATAATTCTACTGCGGTTCCTTTCTACGTTGATCGAGTTTATAACACCGGCTTAACAAAGTTGGAATTTGAAGATGTCAAGTCAAACAGCGTTAAACGCGTGGATTCAACCCCCGACGACTCGGCATTTGTCACATCGTTCATGACGCTCGACAAACACGCGGTTCATTTATCACAACTGCTTTTACCCGACACATTTTTAGCCGATCAGGCGGCGCTGAATTCTGCATTTCTTACAACGTGGCATTCCATTATTTCGAATGTTAAATTGAGAGACGATATTCCATCGGAAATGATTCAAATCGAGAAAAAAGGATCCGAAGGAGTCGGCGGCGAATACAAGGGTGGGGGGGGGTTAAAAGATGCGGCATTGTTTTTACTGGATGGCGCCAGCGGTCCCGCTTCAAATGCCGTTGTCAAAGAATTTATAACGTCGTTTGTTCCGACAAATGAAGATGCGTTTCGCATGTTGGAATCGAGTAAAACAGAATCATCAAGTAAAAATATAAAAAAAAGACAACGACAACAAAAAGATCATCTTTATAACTACTTGTCTTTATACAAGGTGATTTATTCCCTTCAACCGTTTTTAATTTATTCAAAGAATGTTAATGCGCAACAATATGAAATCATGCGCGCATTTATCCATAAAAATATTGACAATTACTTTAAAAAACTTGGAGTATCCAAATCCGAATTCAAGAAACTCGTCAATAAAAATGACATTAGCGCGTTTGAGTCGCTTGAAATGTTTTACAATGCGTTTGGCGACCACAATTCGAAATCGTCGTCTTCTAAAAAAGCAACAAAAGATTCTCTTGAAACTAAAATCGTGCTGGCGGATGATACCACTGTGACATTTGATGAAATTTTCAAACTTTATAAATTCAATGAACTGAAACGCCAAGACGATGTATTTCTCTCTGCATCCGAAATATTAAAAATAATTATTGAAACCGACTGCGCGCGGTTGTTCATGGACGCGCTAGCAATAGAAAATTCGGATTTGACATCTTCCGAAATCGACAGCATTATACGGAGAGAACAGCAAGATATTGCGGAACACCTCTCAAAAAACACGGCATCATCCGACGCGAAAACATGCAAAAAGCGCGAAATCACATTAAGTAAAGTTTATTCTTCTAGCGCCGAATTAGAGATTGATAATGACAAGGGCGACGACGTTTTGTTTGATGCGCGATATGACCCGTCTGGAAAACGAGTTGTAAAAGATGGCGATTACGCGGCTTTAAGAAAGGATGATGAAGGCATAAGCGAAGGCATAAGCAAAGGCGATAACCAATACTTTGTAAGGCGGAATAATAAATGGGTAAAAGACGATGACGCCGAACTTCAAAACGTGCAACTCGACGACCCGTCTTATTTTTGCAACATTCCTTCTGAAACAAAACCTAGCCCGCTTTGCTTTTCCATTAATCAAAAGTGTCTTGATAAGTCGGTTGCAGAAACGTCCATTCTGCAAAATTTAACTTCAAGAATTGTGGACGAATTTGACCAAAAAAGCGAATTAAAACGACAAAATATTGACGAAACATTTTTATTCGATTTAAAAAATATAAAATTGCTCGATAAACTTAAAGTGTATGACATTCTAAAATACAATAAACTAAAATATTCACTCGGACAAGAAAATAAAAAAAGGGTTGAAACCGTTGTAACCTCTCCTTACCAAGACACCGTAAACTGCATTCTCGGTCTGGAAGATTTGGGACTAAAGTATCGATGCGTACTAGATATGGTGAACAGCGAACTGTTTTTAAGAAGCGCGACAACGGGCGATGACGCACACTGGTTTTACTGCAAAGTAACCGGTATACGTTTGCTACCAACATTTTTTTACGACCTTGCTCAAAATTATAGTCCCGCCGATCCCAAATCTTTAAAATACATGTCCGCTCTCTCGCACATTGAAAAAACAAACGGTAAACGCGAAGGCGACCAAATTGTCGATAAATTCAGCGGCTACACCATTTCAAGAATTGCATTCGTATCCGAATCGGAATGGATGGCTGCTAATGAAGAGGGGGGGTCCGGTTTAATGCGCGACGAACAGCAAATGGCTTCCGACATGGCGTCCGTAAATGCGGGCGAAATTATTGAAGTTAATATTCAGAACCAAGGCATTGAACAAACCGGAACGGCTGCCGCCATTTTACAAGAAGATGCGGAAGAAGAAGAAGCAGGGGAGTTAGAAGGCGATCAAAAAGAACAAGAAGGCGATCAAGAAAAAGAATATGAATTCGAAACAGAGAGAGAAGAGTATGAAACCATGATTGGAATTATTGATCATTATGAACATTCACTGTCCATTATTCTTAAACCGCGAGAGAGACGATTTATTATTGAAAATATTCAATTTCTTGTACCGGCGAAAAAAACAAAGGAACAATACGAAGCCGATAAAAAAACCAGCGCGGATTATGAAACATACGAAAAAACATACAACCAGTACCTCGTGTTTTATTGCATGGCGCTCATCATTATTGTCGTGCAAACATCCATTCCGCAAATTAAAACCAAGAGCACATTCCCCAATTGCGTGAAATCGTTTGAAGGATACCCGTATTCCGCAGACGAAACAAATTTGCCCTTTCTTATTTATATGGCCTGTATTACGCAAAAAGTAAAGAGCGACTACGCGCCTTGGAACTCGGTGAAAAAAATAAATCAGGATAAAATGAGGGACACGCTGTTCAATTTAACTAAAACAAAAATAATAAATTTACCGGTTGTGCAAGCGCGGTTTGAAGCCAAGCGCGAAAATGATGCACTTAAAAAACAGCGCGACATACTGAAAGTGAATGCAAGGCACAGAATTAATGATGCAATGTTTCTCTTTCGCCCGCTTCTTGTAAACCCGTCCATTGTTCTCACCGCAACACCGCTGCCCGTTACAAAAACGTATTGCGACGAGCTAAAACGAAACCTTAAAAATGGAAACAGTTTACAAACGGAAAATATACTCGTGATTCAATCCAAAGTCATTCACTTTTCTCTCCTTGTTCAGAAACTCATTCAAGATGCAATCACGGCGCAAACGGCAGACAAGACAAAGCTTCTGTCGAGAAATTACATTCAGAACGCTTGCTGCAATGAAAAAGACGAAAAAGGCGATGGCGATGGTGGTCAAACAGTTTTGCAATACATGATACAGAGAGAACCCAATATTCGAAATTATTGCGACATGGTGGATTGCAATGCCGATATTTTATACGACGTTTACGGTTTGAGCGAAGCTGCCACCATGTTGGATCCAAAAGATACGCGCAGCATGCAAATGCTGCAATCAGCTCAAGGCGTCATCCATTTTGAAACCATGTCCCATGAAACGCATTCCAATTTTGACGAATACACGATTTATAACGCCTTCATGACGTATTGCAACTATGACAAGCACAAGGGAATAAAAGCGCTTACTTCGGCGGCCGCATCAAATTCGGCGGCGAAGAAAAAGAAGTCGACAAAATCAAAATCCAAAGAAAAGGCAAAAGAGGCGATCGAAGAACAAGAACAACAAGAACAACAAGAACAACAAGAACAACAAGAACAAAGCCAACAAATCGAATCGAGTTCTTTGAGAGAAATAAATGAAACGGCCCTGGCGGCGGAACTTCAAAAAATTTGCAAGTTCCGAAACACATTGGGAGAGAATCGTGACATATTCAATATTCTGAAATCTGCAAAAGGTATGACGCACGATAACAAATTAAAATTAATCACCCAAATCAAAAATGAATTCAATTTGGATTACACCATTAAAGATTTACAGCATTTGCTTCAACTTGTTCATCGTCAAACAATGAAACCCATGTATGAAGTCCGCGTTGGAACTTATAATGAAAACTTGAACCGCATTTTAACGAAAACGCTGTCGCCGTCTGTAGCTGCATCCGTGACCGCATCTTTACGCGTGCTGGATAAGGACGTTCTCGTAGCGCTCAAAGCATTCAACGAAACCCCGACCGCCGAACGTTCCAGGATTTTACAACGACGCGTCGAACAAACTAGTAAACTTTTAACGGAACAAATCACGGCGTTTTTAAATATGAAAAATAAAGGAACCGCAAATGCCGTATTCAGAACACCGTCCGACATTACGCAAGGCGTCGTAACCAAGGGCGGTATTATGTTGTTTAATAAAACAGAAAACACGCTATTAAACTCGGAAAATAATACGCTTGAAGTTTCAGTCGAATTCATGAAAAATGCAATCAAAAATATGACACAAGTGTATCCAAACATGATTCTGACTCAAGTGTCTGAAATTGAGTCGTTGCCGCCCTACATTACCGGGCAACTTTCTTCCGGCGACGCTTCGTCCATTATTGCCGTTTCAAATGAGCGCGTTACGAAAACACTTGGGAACTTTTATAAAATTGGAAACAAGAAACCGGTTAGTAATATTTTGAATAATGTGCAATCGACTACGCTTTTATTGAATGAAATTATCGAGAATACGCCAATTTACAGTGGAGACAACAAGCACATTACAGTGCTTTTATACGAATATTACTTTTTAGCGGCCGTTCATTCCTATTTGCATTTTTCTAATGTTGTCAAACAATTTCGAGAGAAAAAGGCGGATCCACCAAAGCAAAAGAATCCGATTGATGTGCAAAAAGAAGTATCACGAATATTAACCACATATTTTGATCTCATTCTGGATGATAAAAAAATAATGAATCGCAACATTGAAACCGTTCGTGAAACTTATTTGCGTTCTCTCGACGATGAGAGAGATGACATTGTTCAAAATGTGGATCAAATGTCGGAAGACCAGAAACAAATTTACCTGAATCATAAGAAATACAAAATGGGTTCACAGTCCATTGGTAAAAACGCTGGACTGCGGATTTATAACCCGGATTTCGAAACGGAAGAGTTGGTGCGCATCGAGAGAATCAACAATCGTAAAAAAGAGCGCGGAATACTCAGCACAATGCTGTCCGGCGATCCAGACCCGGAAGCACTGGCTCGCGAAAATGCGGTTGCTGATGAAGGAGATGCCCCGGATTATGACCCGGACGAAGAAAATGAAATGCGGGAAGATGATGCGCACGAAGAGTACGCAAATTCTGCCGACATGTATCCGGATAGTTACGTGGATACAGAAGGAATTAATGAATATTGAGAGAAGAGAGAATAGAGAGATATAACGAAAAATATATATTAACGAAAAATATATATTAAAATATAACGAAAAATATATATTAAAATATAACGAAAAATATATATTAAAATATAACGAAAAATATAACGAATAGTTGAATAATAATTGTATTTTAATATATATATATAAAAATGAGTGGAAGCAAAAGCGAAAATATATTAGATTATGGAAACGAAGATATAGATATATTAAAATTTATACAAAATAAAATAAAAAATAGTAACAATGTTAAAGAAGACATATTAGACAAAATAAAATATGTTTCGGGAGAAATTGTTGAAGGAGATCGTGAAGACCATTCGTCGCAAGGGTTTTATTATGAACGTTTATGGGATTTGTGTATAAAATTTGGCGCGACGAATTTGACATTGGATGCTGTTCCAGATAAAACAAAAACAACAAAAACTTATTTGCAAACATCTCACATCATTAATGTTAATGAAAATCCAAATAAAAAACGTATAGAGTTTCAACCAAATTGCTGGAATGGAAACATTTTAAATGAAAATCCGGGTGGTTATTTATTACAACCAGTTAGAAGTGGAAACTCGGGGGGGTATTCAGATATAACATTTTTTAATCAAAAATATGACGATCAAGGAAATAAAATTGGAGAAGAAGAATTATATTTCATTTCAGTAAAATATTTCAAGGAAGAAAAAGAAATTGCCGAATACGATATTGGTAAAATATGCGCGTTAATAAAGAAACACGAGGAAAAAAATAGAATAATAAAATTGTATATTTTTGTTAAAGACAAAGAAAAGGCAATAAAAAAGTTTAGTGCACAACATACTTCAAGTAACATTTTAATTAAATATATTAACCCAGGCGGTAACTATGAACATATTTATGATATAAATGATTTACAAACCTCGTTTTTTAAACTAAAAAAAATATTAGAACAATATGATTATTTACAATCACCTCCAAATATTCACAACTTTCAAGTAAATTATTTGAATGTATTAAAAAATGTTTTTATACCACGATTTCATCAAAAATTATTTATATTAAAAATAAATAAACTTATTGAAAATGGCGAAAAAAATATATTAGTTGGAGCGATACCGCGCTCCGGAAAATCATATATAATGGCGGGGACAATACTTGAATATATAAAAAACCAAGAAGAGTTGCATCCAGGTAAAAAATTAAAATTATTGTTAATGACACCTGCGCCAAATGAAACAATCGGCGAATATCAAACTATTTTTAATAATTATATAGAGTTTGATAATTTAGGGATAGATGTTATTACATATAAAGACGGCGTTAATTCAAAAAAAGTGTGTGATAAAAAAGACAAGCATTGTGTTATTATAATATCAAAACAAAAACTGGGGTGGTCTCACGGAAGCAATGCTGAAAAAATATTAGCAAAAGGCGATGAAGCGGATCAAGATGAAGCGGATCAAGATGAAGCGGGTCAAGAAGAAGCGGATCAAGATGAAGCGGAACAAGAAGAAGATAAAGATATAAAAGTAATCAAACAACGCATAGTCAAATTATTTGATGCAAACCCCAATATAGATATAATGTTTTTAGACGAAGCACATTTTGGAATGAGCACAAATAAGGCGCAGAAAATTGTTGACGTATTAAATAATACCATTGCGAATACAATTAAAATTTATGTTACGGCAACATACAATAAACCATTAGAAGCATATGGCGTAAAATCTGATTGTAAACTAACATGGGATATGAATGATATTCAGATCATGAAAAACATTAATAAAGAAACTATAAATGATAATGTGATAAAACAACAATTTGGTAAAGATATTTATGAAGAGACGTTGGAATATTTTGGAGATAAAACTGGATTATCTCTCGTTGATAAGTTTAAAAAGAATTATGCAATTTTTCCCAAACCGTATATGATTACATCGTTATGGGATAAAGAATTTTTAAAGGTTGAAAAATTAAAAATAGGAGACAACGCGGATGTTGGGTGGGATATGAATAAATTATTTTCTACAGTTGGCGACAGTGATAATTTTGCAAACGAAGAAGCAGTAAAAGAAATGATGCGTTACTATTTTGGTTACCCAGATAAAAAAGAAAATTACGATAAACAATCTTTTTATAGAACTAGGGGTATATTACCACGTATACGAAATATTTGTTTAAATAAATGTAGAACGTTACAACCACAACATAAAACATCACAAATATGGTTTTTGCCACTTGGAGACGGTAAAATAAAACATAAAGTGAAGGCACTCATTAACTTGTTAACAAATTCAAACGAATTTAACGATGTCAAAAAAAATTATCATTTTTTTATAGCAGTTGATGTTGAAGATAAAACAAAAAAAGGAAAAACCGTGAATGGTGTTACATACATGGGTAATCCACACAATATTAAAACCGATATTGAAGATGTAGAAAAAAAAATAAAAGAAGGCGCCGATGAAGAATATAAGCAAGATAATCTAATCATTTTAGCAGGACAACGATTACAACTTGGAATTTCGCTACGCAATGTTGATATTGTTACATTATGGAATTCTATTTCAAGTGCAGATGCACTTTTTCAAATGTTATTCAGATCAATGACCGAGGTTGATAGCCCGCCTTGTCAACGAAACGAATATTGTGATGAAAAAAAGTTTGGATTTATGGTTGACATGAACCCGCAAAGAGCATTAACAAATGTAAGTTTATTTAGTGCAAATATGAGTAAAAAAAAAGACGATGCCGACGTACAAAAGTATCGCCAAATTACAGATTTAATAAATATTGACGAAGATGTTTTATATGATAAATATGGCAATGATGAAAAAGGTAGAAATGATTTTGTAAAAGAATTGTTTAATAAATTGTATGCATCTTGGAATATAAATGTTGAAAATATAAAAAAAATTATTAACAACTTTAGTTTTGACATGACAAAACTGGAAGCACTAAAAAATGTGTTTGAAAAAATAAACATTGATAAAAGTAATAAAGAAAATGTTCGCATTGATGAATTAGGGGAAGACGAAATGTTTGAAACCGGAAAAAAAAAAGAAAAAATGACGTCCAACAAAAAAAAAGATAAAAAAAAGGAGGAAGAACAAGAAACAAATTTAATCGAAACTGCTACAGAGATAATAAGTGAATTTATAACGTTGTTGAATATATTTACACTTTATTTGGATACGGGTGCAAAATGTATTTTAACGGACGCTTCAAAAGCAAACGCGCAACTTGCGGTAATAGATGATATCGAGACACTAAAAAGTTTGGTTTATAAAGATAAAGAAACCAAAGAAGTTTTCTTTAAAATACTAAACGGGCGTTTATCTGGAAATGTCGACGAATTATATCCAGAACAAGTAATAGATGAAGTTTTTGACGCCATGAATAGTTCAGAAGATAAACAAATCGTGAATAAAATAATTATGTCGCAAAAAAAACAATATTATGCACTCCCACTTACGAGTGCTAAAAGCAGTTCCCCCCCCACCATACAAAAACCAGATAATTTATTGGAATTTATTAACGGTGAATTAAAACCCAAAGAAAAAGAGAAAAAAGAAAATGGCGAAGTATTTACTCCAGTATGGTTAGTAAATGAAATGATGGATAAATTGGACGAAGCGTATACAAAAGAACGCGGAAAAGGTATATTTACAGAATCAACTTTCAAGTGGTTAGATCCTGCAGCCGGTATTGGAAACTTTCCAGTTATTGTGTATCAACGATTGATGAATGGGTTGACACTGGTAATAAAAGATGAAGAAGAAAGAAGAAAACATATTTTGGAACATATGATATATGCTTCAGAACTCACGAGTAAAAATGTGTATATTTACAAGAAAATATTTTGCGGCGATACTTACAAATTGAATGTTTATGAAGGAGATACTTTGAAAATGGATATGAAAAAGGAGTTTAAATTACCCGCTGATTTTCAAGGGTTTGATGTAGTGATGGGAAATCCGCCGTATAATAAAGGAGGCATTCGTTCTCATACCGGAAAGCAGTTGGGAGATAAAAATGAAACCATTTGGACAAAGTTTATCGAAATATCGTTTGAATGGTTGAAACCAGGTGGATTTTTAGTGTTTATTAATCCGTTGAGTTGGTTAAAAAAAAGTCATTCACTACATAACAAAATGTTGGAGAAACACATTGTTTGGTTGAAATTGTGGGATAATATTAAGAGTTTAGCAACCATAAATGGTAAAATCCCAATTTCATTATTTATACTACAAAATACAAAGAATATCAGTCATAAAAAAACTCACATTACTAGTGAGATACAAAGTAAAAAATTAACAACAACATCAACCGAATATCTAAATCCAAATTATTCCATTCCACTGGCATTTCATAGCATATTTAATAAACTCGTTGATTTTATCGAAACAAGAAATCTACAGTTGGAATACAAAATAAAAACTGTAAAATCATCTGGAATAAAGAGAAAAATACCAAGTGACTATACGTTGGAGGATATGTGGGCGGTTGATACATACACTATAAAAGAAGGATTAATGGTAAAGAAAGCAACCGAACAACACCCAGATGCAAACAAGCGCAAACTTATTGTCTCAAACAAAGCAAGTTTTGCGGGAGCATTTATTGATGAAGGAAAACTCAGTTTAACTGGAAGTGATAAATCTTATATTTTGGGAGACAATTTGGAATTATTATTAAAATTATTGTCTTTTAAAATTAGCGATATGATAAGCCATTTTACAAAATACAGACAAGATTTTTTAGAAAAGGAAGTTTACACATATCTTCCAGACATTCGTAAATTGGGAGTTGCAAATATCACAGAAGACGAGTTTTACAAGTTGATAGGATTGACACGCCAAGAAATAAACCAAATAAAAAATCCATTGTCAAATGAAGTGTCAAATGAAGTGTCAAATGAAGTGTCAAATGAAGTGTCAAATGAAGTGTCTAATGAAGTGTCAAATGAAATGGTCGTCGATCAGGGTCAGAAAGAAGAACAAGAAGAAGAAGAAGAAGAAGAAGAAGAAGAAGAAGAACAAGAAGAAGAAGAAGAACAAGAAGAACAAGAAGAACAAGAAGAACAAACATCTCCTTCTAATAAAATAGACAAAGAATTAAGTATTGCGACGGACACAACTGAAGATGCTCCAACCCCAACCCCAAACCCAAGTATTAAAAAACCCCCAACAACTCAAACACCCATTCAGAAAAATAAAAGAACAATAAAAAAACGTAAAAAATCATTAATAGTAACTGAAAAAAAAGATAAAATATACAACAGATTTACAAAACGATATATTAAAGATACAAAAATAAATCGTAATAAACTAGAAAAACTAGAAAAACTAGAAAAACAAACATTAAAAAAAGGAGGGGGTAAACATAAACATAAAAAAAAAAGAACTATAAAAAATAAATATAGACAGAAATTGTAAAAAAATGTTAATTGTAAAAAAATGTAAAATAATTTTTCTCTCTTTTTTGTATTTTATTTTATTTTACATTTTTAATGTACCAAGCGGGAGCAGCCCGTTTCTTATTCCATGTGGCGATTTTTTGTTTTTCTTCCGACATGTAGTAGTTGCGATAAGCTTGGACCGCGTCTTCGTGTTTGTATTGGTCGGGCATGGCTTGCGCAAACGGGGTGAGACGCTGTTGGGGGAAAAGTGATGCATCCGGAATGTGCTGTCGCAAATACTGTGCAACCGTGTATGACTTGTGGATTTTGGTTTCAGGGTGGCTATAACGGAACTGCCATTCCTTATGCATTTCGTCAACGAGATCGAGCGTCCAAATGAAATTGACCTGAGATTCCCTGCACCAAATTGTGACGGGGTGATTTTTGTGTGCAATTTTGTAAAGCGGAGCGTTGCCTTCTTCGTCATCGGGAACAAGAACGCGACGAGCAGAACACAGCATTTGAACCGCTTCCAAAATGATTTTTACAATGTGTTTGTCCATCATGGCTTCAGCAACTTCGCGCGGAATCAGGGATAAAATAAACAGGTTCATGCTGAGAATAGATGCTGAGAATAGATGCTGAGAATATATATGCTGAGAATATATATGCTGAGAATATATATGCTGAGAATATAAGAAACACTGATGGTAATTCTATTATTCATTAAAAAAATCAATTTGATTATTTTTTATTGATTTTTTTACTGTTTTATTATATTTTACAATTTTATTTTAGATAATAAATCTAAATTATAGTTTTTAATTGCATAATGTATAATTTCATATATTTTTTTGTTTTGATATAATAACAATCAGGTTTAGCGATATTCATATACTTATATAGAAATCTATATTAATAAAAAATAAAATAAACATGAATCGACTATTTATCAAACAAAATATCACTTCACTCTCCATATTGCTGTTTATTATACTGTTTGGAATTATGGCATACGTTAAACCAAGTTTTATATTTCACAAAGACGGAACGGTTCGCCAATTTGGAATCGGGTATAAAAATAAAACCGTGATACCAATATGGCTCATCGTGATTATCATGGCATATTTGTCATACCTGTTTCTTCTTTATTTGCAAGTGTTTTAGAAAACAACTGAATGGGGATCGCCGCCATATTTATTCAAAGCTAACCACCACTTCCACATTTTCTGTTTTGATACTTTTAATTGCCGAAACCGACAATTCTTCGCGCTTCTTCCTAGTTTTATTCTTTTCGCTTTTTATTTCACTCTTCACTTCATTCTTCACTTCATTTGCAATATCCAGATCTTCACTAGACGATGACGTTGATGACGTTGATGACGTTGATGAAATGGAAGATGCGGTTGAATTTGACGATGACGAGGAACGTTTCGACGTGCTATTTCTCGCATTCATGTCATCTTCAATGGTGCCATAGTGCTGTTCAATGTATTGAACAATGTCGTTTTCAATCGCCCATTTAAAAAAATTGAGTTGTCCAATCGTCGTCTGAATGTATGTGCCGTTTTTATACGGAATGGTAATTCTATCCCATCTACAAAACGGGTCGAATCGTTTTTTCGAATACGCTTTCAGTTTCAATTTATAGTCGACATACACTTTAAACCGCCTGGAACCTTTCGAATATTCGTTATTGATTGCATAAACTGTAAAATATTTTTTTGCATAATTGGTTGCAAACCAGTCAATAATTCGAAGCGATATTTTAGAGTGACCGTTGATAATTTGCAACATGACATCCAAATTGTCGTTTTGTTGATAAAATTTTAGTAAATTAGTCAGTAGTAGTGTATTTTGTGTCGTGTATCCGGAACCACCAACAATGTCATTCATATTTGTATTCATTAATTCTATAAAATTAAAATAATATTATTAATGATATTAATGATATAGTTACACGTTTTTGGTTTATATCATTTTTTTAAGAAATATTTAATAAAAATAAATTAATCCATTTTTCGAAATGTTAGTCCAATCTGTTTTCCATATTTAAAGCGGTCGCTGTCCATGGTTCCCCGTTTCAAATTGCATTCCAAGCAGCTAACAACAACATTATCCGCATTATGGCCGACGTCGTTATCAATCCGGTCCAGCGTCCATTGCTGTTTTGAATACATGTTTTTATATAAAAGCTCGCAATTACGTTTACAATAAAAACATTTCAATCTGGAACACAATAGTTTGTCAACAACGTCTTCGAGAGATACAAATAAATCCTTTTTAAATACCCGCTTTTCAACATCTTGTCGTTTATACCCCGCAATCTTGTTTGATAATTCTTTTAAGACGAGAGAACGATGTTCTGCACTAGTGTCTTCCATGCTCAAATACAATTTTGATATTTCACAAAATTGATAAGCGTGTGTGAAACAATGCTCCGGCAAATTCCATTTTTCACACGATGTTCGCGTTAACTCCTCCGATTTCGTGGTAACCTTTTTAGATTCCGATTCAAATAGTGTATCGTTTTCGACACACTCTTTTTTCAACATGATTCCTAACTTTTTTCCGTGAACGCCGCACACGTTGATATTTTTTATCATTTTTTTTTATTTGTTTTATACAAATTTAGACAAATTTAGAAATATTATATAAGTATTTTATAAATTATTATATATACTATAGATATAAATAGTTTTAGTAAAAATGAATAACATGAATAATATGCTTGATACGCTTTTTGGTCCTTTGACTCGCGAATACTGTTTGTATTATTATGGATTCTCCATCTTTTTTTATGTTTTATTTGTTTTTGTAACTGTATTTTCTCTCTACAGTTTGTTTTCAAAGAAATTTAGTTTCGGATTGCTGCTCAGTTTGTTCATGAGTTGTTTTACATACTTTTTAGCATATTTTGTTTCCCGTCTGTCGTATTCCATGTGTGTTGGCAGTTTGGCACCGTCGTCCGCTTCATCTCCCATTCACTTTTTTTAATATCTATTTCAAAACAGCACAACTAATAATTATGAAAAATACTAATAACTATGAAAAATATTTATAAATGCCGCCCACAATCCATGCAGCATTTATAACAACCGACTGATATTGTTTTGACGCAACACAAACGACAAATAGTCCAGACGCGCCTAGCGTATTCAATGCAAAGTCGATTGTTTTTGTAAAAGGGACGACGTATGGAATCAATACCATAACACTCCCAACCCAA
>Ga0315284_10003083_pt1 | contig 23747 bp, 26 predicted proteins | sample YL17G09_16_MG_FD_203696 | JGI IMG/M metagenome (GOLD analysis project Ga0315284, IMG submission 203696) | Sediment microbial communities from Yellowstone Lake, YNP, Wyoming, USA - YL17G09_16 | ecosystem: Environmental > Aquatic > Freshwater > Lake > Sediment | place: USA: Wyoming | collected...
TCCATTTCCGTTACGCCGGTCCCGGGTTTGGTCGGAGAGGGTGCGAATATTCCTTCGAGGCCAGGAGCGGTTGGGGCAGAAGGCTCGGTGGGCCTGGCCATCAGCGCGGCCAGCCATTCCGGGACTTTAGTGCTTTTCGCCTCTGGAGGAACCTCGACCCGCTGTGGAACCGGTGGCACGGTCTCAGGGGGAGCCGCCTCCGGCGGTGCCATCTCCCGCAGCCAGTCGGGGACCTCGGCCGGGACAGGGGGGAATTCGACCGGTATGGCTTGTTCTGGCTCGGCTTCAGGGGCTACCGCAGCCGCCTCCGGCGGTGCCATCTCCCGCAGCCAGTCGGGGACCTCGGCCGGGACAGGGGGGAATTCGACCGGTGTGGCTTCCTCTGGCTCGGCTTCAGGGGCTACCGCAGCCGCCGGTGGCGCAATCTCTTGCAGCCAGTCGAACATCTCGGCCGAGACAGGAGGAGGCGTGACGGGTACGGCTTCCTCTGGCTCGGCTTCCGTTACTACCGCAGCCGCTGGTGGCGCGATCTCTCGTAGCCAGTCGGCGACCTCGGCCGGGATAGGGGGGAATTCGACCGGTAGGCTCTTCTCCGGCTCAGCCTCGGGGACGGCGACTGCCTCCGGCGGTGCCATCTCCCGCAGCCAGTCGGGGACCTCGGCCGGGATAGGGGGGAATTCGACCGGTAGGCTCTTCTCCGGCTCAGCCTCGGGGACGGCGGCTGCCCCTGGCGGTGCAACCTCCCGCAGCCAGTCGGGGACGTCGGCCGGGGTTGGTTCCTGGGGCCACCCTGCTTCTTCAGTGGGCGGTTCGGTGAATGGTCTGTCGCCCGGAGCGGGCTGGGGCTCCACCGCGATGGGGCCGATATCGCGTAGCCAGGCCGGAATCTCTGCTGGCTCGGCAGGCTTACCCGCCCCCTCTGGTTCTTCGGCTCCCTCCTCCGCCGGAGCCCGGAGTTGCGCCAGCCAATCCTCCGCTTCCTGCCCCTCCGGCGCGACTCTCTCGGCTACCTCCTCAGCCGGTGGTGCTGCCGGCTCCGGCTCCGGCTCTGCATAGGCTGGAGCAGCCAGTGGGAGAAGGCGGGCCTGGCACCGGTCACAGTATGTGTTGCTGACCGGATTCATGGTGCCGCACAGGGGACAGCGCAGCGCCGTGCGCATCGGCAGCGGTTCGCCGCATTCGTTACAGAAACGACTTCCTCTTCGATTCGCCGTGCCGCATTTCGGACAATAGATCATGGCAGGATCACTCAGGACTCAGTATGAGGCCGTTCGCTGGTCAACAGGACCCGTAAGGCAGTGATCATTGTACCTAGCGCCACTCCCAGTAGCAGCCCGCGCATCCCTGCCATCCCTGGCACGTTGACGATCCAATCGCGGACGTCGGCCAGCCACTCCAGGCCTGTGAGCGGGGCACTGCCCAGTAGTACTGCTGCCACAACAACCAAGAATAACACGGCTCCTGCGCTGCGCCGCACGCGCAGCAAACGGAAGGCGGCCAACACCAGGGTAAAGAGCACCAGCGCGGCCAGTGCTGCTCCCAACGGGGCAATCACGTAGTCAAACACGGCGCGGTTGGCCACGTCTCGGATAGGGATGTTCGCAGGCAAGAGTGGAGGAACCCACGCCAGCGCCAGGGCGAGCAGCAATACCAGGCTATATGGCCAAGCCTGTTGCCGCCGGCTGATTCGATTTCCGTGGACTCGCAGAATGTTGAATATGCCCAGGAGGAAGGCGAAAGCGGCCACGATGACGGCCCACTCGATCAGAATGTCGCGCCATCTGACGAACTGGCCCAGCACTGAACCGGCGGGCGATGGGGAAAACAGGTATCCGAGCAGCACGACCAGGCCCGGCAGCGTGGCGAAGAGGAGGCCCGGAATCCATCTTCTGACGAGATTGCTCATCGGCGTCACCCACCTCTCCCACTACTGAGAAACGCCAGCCCGGCTGCCACCAGGATGGCCAATACCAGGATTATGCGCAGGATGTCTTGAGCCAACAGGCCAATCAAGTAGCGCCGATCTCCGGTCATTTGTGCGCCAGCGGCGAACAATTCCTCTCCCACGGCCAGCCGGTCGGTGGCTGGATAGAGGGCTGCCAGGGCACGCGGATCGGCCGCAGCGGCCAGTTGGGGCAGGTCGCGGCGGGTTCCGGCGTCGGCGATCAGCGATACCTCGGTTCCAAAAGTGCCAGCCATCATGCTGGCAGTGACGTTCTCACTGGCGACTGCATAAGCCGCTCCGGCGGCATAAGCCACTGGTGAGGGCGCGACGAAGCGCACCAGACTGGGATCGTACGACTCGGCCGCGCCGGCTCGCTCATAGGCCCGGCGCACGATGTCCTGAGCCAGAATGAGCAACATTGGATCACCCACGGTGATGATGGGGGGAGCGCCGTAGGAAATGGCCGTGTCGGCCAGTGCCTTCACGACTTGCAGTCCAGCCAGGGATTGTGCCGCGTCTTCTCCGCTTAGCCCGCCGTTGCCGAGCGCGATGTGGACCGCCCCACCGCTCTCAGCGGCATAGCCCGTTTCGGCCCTGAGGTCCTTGAAGGCCGGCAGCGGGCGTATCTTCGGATGCGGCCCCTTCTTGCGGCGCAGGATATGCAGCGCGATCAGGAGCAGGCCGCTCAGGATCAACAGGAGGATAGCCCCAACGTTCATGTTCTGACTCTCTTTAGCATTCTCCTTCTTCCAGGCAGGCCCTCAACCGCTCCAGCAGTTCCGGGTTGTCCAGCAACGCCATGCTTTGCTCAAGGGCGGTATCACTCATGATGCCCGTCACCAATGGCTGGACCAGGACAAGTGCCTGGCTACCCAGGAATCCCAAGGCCCGGACGATGTCGAGGAGCGGTAATACCACTGGTGAGAGTCCCAGTGTCTCAATGCGCCTGGCCCACGTCTCTACCCACGCCTGCTGCTTTGTCTCACTGCTCACGATCGGCTCTTCGGCTATTCGTATACCCAAGCACTCCAGCACTCAAGCGACTGAGAAATCACCATCTCGTCGGCGATGCGCCCGTGCAAGCAACCTCGGCGATAGCCCGCAGTATAGCACGATTTGGGATGCTAAGCAAACTTTAGAAAGCTCGTTTGACGCCACCCTCACCGCGTGTTACAATACGACTGCATTCGCAAGGCAGGGGACGGCGTATGGACAGACCAGAGCGTCACATCTATCTCGACCATTCCGCGACCACCCCGGTAGACCCACGGGTGGTCGTGGCCATGGCTCCTTATTGGAGCGAGATTTTCGGCAACAGCGAGTCATCCCATGCGATGGGCCAGGCGGCCGCGAGTGCCCTCGAGCAGGCCCGGCAAACCGTCGCTGATGTGTTGGGCTGCCGGCCCGCCGAGATCGTCTTCACCGGCTCTGGCACCGAAGCCGATAACCTGGCGCTGCGGGGCCTGGCCTGGGCCGCGCGACAAAGCGGCCGCGGCAATCACCTGGTCACCACTTCCATTGAGCATTATGCAGTGGGACACACTGTGGACCAACTGCACGACCTGTTCGGCTTTCAAGTCACGCGGGTACCGGTAGACGAGTACGGGTGCGTGGACCCGGACGACGTGGCAGCCGCGATCCGGCCCGATACTATCGTGGTGAGCGTGATGTACGCCAACAACGAAGTCGGTACCGTGCAGCCCATAGCCGAGATTGGCCAGATTTGCCGCGAGCAGGGCGTCGCGTTTCACACGGACGCGATACAGGCTGCCGGACGGTTGCCGGTGGCCCCGGATGGTCTCAACGCAGACCTGTTGGCCCTTTCGGCGCACAAATTCTACGGCCCCAAGGGGGTCGGGTTGCTCTACGTGCGGCGCGGGACTCCCCTCTTGTCTACCATCACCGGTGGCGCCCACGAGCGTGGGCGCCGTCCGGGCACGGTCAACGTCGCGGGGATTGTGGGGCTGGGTACCGCGCTGCGCCTGGCCGAAGAGGAACGGGCTACCGAAACGGCTCGCTTGCGCCGCTTGCGCGATCGGCTCATCGAAGGGGTCCTGGAACGTATCCCAGGCAGTCGCCTGACGGGCCATCCTGCACAGCGCCTGGCGCACCACGCCAGTTTTGCCTTCCAGCGCGTCGAGGGGGAGTCGGTGGTGTTGAACCTCGACCTGGCGGGCATCGCGGCCAGTTCCGGCGCTGCCTGTGCTGAGGGGGAACCGGAGCCCTCGTTTGTGCTCGTGGCGCTGGGGCTTACTCCAGAGTGGAGTATCGGCGGCCTGCGCCTCAGCCTGGGGCACGCCAACGACGAGGCCGATGTGGTTCGTGTGCTCGAGGTACTGCCGGGCATCGTCGAGCGGCTGCGGTGAGCGGATGGGTGTGGGTGAGGAAGAGCGCCATTTGCCGGTGCTGGTCGCCCTCAGTGGCGGCGTGGATAGCGCCGTGGCTGCTGTGCTCCTGGTAGACCAGGGGTGCCCGGTCATCGGCGCGACGTTGCAGTTATGGATCGAGCGCGGGCCGGACGGGGCGCTCGCTGACCGTTGCGGCGTGCCTGAAGCGGCGTACCGTGCCCGGTGCGTCGCCGACTACCTCGGCATTCCCTTCCACCTCATCCACGCTGAGGCCGATTTCAAGGCTCGGGTGATGGATTACCTGGTGGCCGAGTACGGCGCTGGCCGCACTCCCAACCCGTGTGTCGTGTGCAACCGTGCCGTGCGCTTCGGCCTGCTCCTGGACCGGGCGCTGGCATGGGGGGCACAGTACGTGGCGACCGGGCACTATGCTCGGGTGCGGCGTCTTGCATCTGGCTATCAACTCCTGCGGGGACGGGACTCTCGCAAGGATCAGTCTTATTTTTTGCACGTGTTGACCCAGGAGCAACTGGCCCACCTCCTCTTTCCGCTGGGCGAGTTGACCAAGCAGGAGGTGCGGGCTATCGCTCGCCGGCGCGGGCTACCCGTGGCGGAACAGCCGGAGAGCCAGGACATCTGTTTCCTGGCGGATGGCGACTATCGCCATTTTCTGGCCCATCAGGCTCCTCACCTATTCCGGCCCGGCCCCATCCGCGATACCGCCGGGCGGGTGCTCGGTCAGCACTGGGGCCTGCCCGCCTATACCGTCGGGCAGCGCAAGGGGCTGAGGGTCGCAGCGGCGGAACCTTTGTACGTACTCGCCATTGAGCCTGCGGAGAATGCGCTCATCGTGGGTCCCGCGCAGGAACTGAGCCAGGCGGAATGTCTGGTTGCAGAGATGCACTATGGCGGAGCGACGCCCATGGTCCCCTTCCAGGCTACCGCCCAGATTCGCTATCGTGCGCGGGCGACCGAAGTGACGGTCACGCCGCTGCCAGGCCAGGCAGCCCACGTGCGCTTCCTCTCGCCTCAGCGGGGCTTGACGCCGGGGCAGTTTCTGGTCTTGTACGATGGCGAGGTCGTCTTGGGAGGTGGGGTCATTTGTAAAGCGCAACGACCTGTGCTATAATGACTTTATGATGGAAGATCAAGCCGTGCCTACCAACGAATCTTCCGTGCCGTCGAGGCCAGAACCCCCTGCGGTCGTGGAACGATCCCCGGCAGAACTGCGAGCGCGGCGGCTGCTCATCACGGGCCTGGTCGTCGCTGGCCTGTTGCTACTGGGCCTGGTGCTGCTGCTGGTGCTCTTATCGGTGGATGCATACCGGGCCACGTACGCAGGTGCAGGCCCCAGTCCTGGAGCAGTCGTGGTGGGGTTGCTCCGTGATGCGGCGATCATCTTCGTCGCATTCGAAACGCTGATCATCGGTGCCCTCTTGATCGTGCTGATGCTACAGGTGCAGTCGCTGGTCGTGTTGTTGCGGGACGAGGTCAAGCCCATGCTGGAGGCGACCAACGAAACGCTGGCGACAGTGCGTGGCACCACGCAGTTTGTCAGCCACAACATGGTCTCGCCGATGATCAAGTGGTCGGGGTATCTGGCTGGAGCACGGCGCATCGTGCGTGAGATCACCGGGTTACGCGAGGGCGACCAGCAGGGAAAGTAGACGGTTTTCCTGCCGCGCCAGAGGGTGACACAATCCGGTCGCACGGATGACGGGCGGGGAATCGCCGGGCGAGGAGTCGCCGGGCGAGAAATCGCCAGGAGTCCCGTGCCTATAGCATGCTTCTTGAGGAGGTAGACAGTGAGCAACAACAACGGTGGTGGTGAGATTGGGGCCTTCCTGGCTGGCTTCCTGGTAGGTGGGCTGGTGGGGATGGCGGCTGCCCTCCTCCTGGCCCCGCAGTCTGGGACAGAGACGCGCGAGCAGATCCGGCTCAAGTCCGTCGAACTGCAGGGTAAGGCCGAGAGTGCGCTGAATGAGGCCCGGGCCAAGGCCGAGGCCGTCGCTGCTGACATCAAGCGCCGTGCTGAAGAACTCCAGGCCCAGAGCCGGGTCATCCTGGAGGAAGGCCAGAAGCAACTGACAGAGGCGGTTCAGGAAACGAAAAAGGCCGCCGCGGCTGCCAGGCGCAAGGGGGCGGGGCCTGAATCCACTGGGGCCGCCTAGTTCCGGCTCCGTACTGTTCCCCAGGGTCAATCCAGATCCAGATAGCAGGCTGTCGGGCGAGCGCGGTGGGCTTGTCTCTGCCGCGTTACGCCCCGGCCACGCGGCGCCAGGCCTGTGGTAGGCGTGTCAGCAGGTCTCCGGCTGTCAGGCCTGCCGTCCCTACTTCCGCTCGCGCCAGATCTCCGGCCAGGCCGTGCAGATAGGCCCCGGCTGCGGCCGCCTCGAATGCGCCCAATCCCTGTGCGCGCAGGGCTACGATCGTCCCTGCCAATACGTCCCCGGTGCCCCCCGTGGCCAGCCCCGGATTGGCGAATGGTTCAATGGCGGTGCGGCCATCCGGTGCGGCCACCACCGTGTACGCGCCCTTGAGGACGATCACCTGGTTCCAGGCCGCGGCCTGCGACTGGGCCACCGCCACCCGATCGGCCTGTACCTCACGGACCGTGCAGCCCATCAGCCGGGCCATCTCGCCCGGGTGCGGAGTGATAATGCTCGCCGGGGGTAACCGTTTCGGCCAATCTTCCATCCGAGCCAGGATGTTCAATCCATCAGCATCCACCACCAGCGGTGGCATTACCCGCGGCAGGGCCTCGCTTTCTTCCGTTCCCACGAACCCCAGCCGCCTCCGTGCTCCTGCACCGCTCAGGAGCGCCTCGACGAAGGCCACCGTCTCCCGCTCGTGCCCCAGGCCGGGACCCAGCAACAGGGCATCGTGCCCTTCGATCCGTCCGGCCAACACGTGAGTGGCTGCGGCAGCGATGACGCCGAGTTCGTGGGGCAGCAGCAGGTAGGTGGCCTCGGCCAGCCGGGCCGCCACTGCGGCGTGGATCGCGGCCGGCAGCGCCAGCGTGACCAGGCCGGCCCCGGCCCGGGTCGCCGCGGCTCCGGCCAGGTACGCCGCTCCCGTGTAGTTGACCGAGCCGGCCACGATCAGCGCTTTGCCGAAGGTGCCTTTGTGGGCGTCCAATGGGCGTGGCGGAAGCCACCCCCGCACCATCTCTGGCGTGAGCACCTCCAGCGTCACGCCGGCCGCCAGGGTCGGGTCGGTGCCGATGTCGGCGACCACCAGTTCGCCCAACGCACCAGCGCCAGGGAAGCGCAAGTGCCCGCGTTTGGGGTAAGCAAAGGTTACCGTGAGGTCGGCCGGGAATGCCACCTCGTCCAGTGCGCCGCTATCGTGGTCGAGGCCGCTGGGACCGTCCACGGCGACGACCAACGGCGGGGTGTGTTGGACGGGAAGGGTGGGGGCAGCCAACGAGGTCAGGGTCTGGCGTGGGGGTTGCTTGCGTGCTGCCAGCGTCTGCTTCACCTGGGCCAGCATGCTCGCCAGCGTGCCACGCACCGGCAGGCTCGTTCCGGTGCCCAACAGCGCATCCAAGACGATGTCCGCCTCTTGCACCAGGCGCTGGAGCCTGGGCCAGGCCTCGTCCTCGCTGGCCAGCAGGGTAGGCATGCCCCGTTCCTGCACCTGGCGTAAGTTCACGTCTTGGGTAGGGTCGCGGGGCTTGAGCAGGTAACAGATTACGTGAGCGCCGGCCTCGGCCAGATAGCGCGCCGCCACCAGCCCATCGCCGCCGTTGTTGCCTGGTCCCACCAGCACCAATATGGGACTGTCCCGCACCTCCTGCCGCGCGACGATGACTTCGGCTACCGCTCGTCCGGCCTGCTCCATCATCGCGGCGTAGGAATGGCCGGCTGCGTCCGCAGCGGCCTCGATGCGGTGCATCTCATCCACGGTAACGACCTTCATAGTTCCCTCCGCGTCATACGTGCGACCAGTCGTGTCAACCGATGGGTTGGCCCTACGCCCAATTCTCGGTACCAATCCAACGTCGCCCGTGCGCCTTCTTCGAACGGCGTTGGGACGAATCTCAACTCGCGCTGGGCCTTCTCGCTGGAGACCTGCCAGTCGTAGAAGACGTAAAAGGCCAGGTTGATCGGGTAGTAGGGTTCCTGCCCGGTAAAGCGCGCGAGCCACGTCCAAATCTGTGCCAGGGCGAGCATCCCCCAGGCCGGCGCGTGAAGCCGTTGGATGCGATAGCCCAGCAAGCGTTCCACGATGTCGTTGATCGCCCGATGGCTTAGACTGGGCCCGCTGACGTTGTATATTTCGCCGGGCTGCCCCCGTCGTAGGGCCAGGTCCACGCCTTGGGCGACGTCTCGGATGTAGACAGGGAATGTAATGTGCCGGCCGTCATAGACCTGCATCGGGAGCCCTTTCAGTGGGTCTTCGAAGAACAGCCGGTTCAACGCATACCGGCCACCCGGCCCGTAGAACGCACCGGGCCGCAGGACGAGAGCGGGCAGCCCATGTTCCTGGTGATAATGCAATGCCAGCCGTTCGCCTTCCAGTTTGCTGCGTTGATAGTCGTCTCGAGGGGTAGGGGGATACTGCTCGTCTATCGTCGTGCCGCTACGCGGTGCACCGATGACGGCAATCGTGGAGACGTGGACAAACCGCTCCACGCCCGCCTGTCGTGCTGCCTCCAACAGGCTCCGGGTTCCCTCCAGGTTGGCCGCGAAAAAGTCTTCGCGTCGCCCCCAGAAGCGAAACTTGCCGGCAGCGTGCACGACGGCCCGGCAACCCTGAATCGCTGCATGGACCGCTGTGGGGTCGCGGACGTCGCCCCAGGCCAGTTCCACGCCCAGGGGACGCAAGAAGTCGCACGTGCTGGAGGGACGTACGAGCGCCCGCAGTGAGTAGCCGCGCTCAACAAGATAGGGGCACAAGGTGTGCCCCAGGAAACCAGTTGCGCCGGTCACGAGTACAGGTGCGCTCATCGCTTCATCAGGCGCCCCAGACAGGACTTGAACCTGCAACCACCGGATTAGAAGTCCGATACTCTGTCCAGTTGAGCTACTGGGGCGTATGATGATATTCTAACCGAATGGGGTACCCCTGTCAAGCCTGGGCGTGCAGGGATAGGTGAACAACAACGCCGCGACGGCTGTTGCGGCATCAGTATGCTTGCCTGGGTGTCCGGCTAGCCTCTTTGTGTAGGCCGGATCCCCTTGTAGACTTGCTGACCCGAGAGTGTGCGCAGGACCTTTTCCGGTGGCTGGCCGATGGCGTTGCCCAATTCCCCGCATGTCTTGGGGGCATTGCCGTTCGCCAGGAACACGCGGAACACGGCGTCTACCAGCGACAGGTGCTCGTTGATGTAACCAGGCTGCTTGCTGCAATGGACCTGCAGCACGTGTTGCAGCCCGTCTATCTGCGTCACCTCGCCGGTCTGTTCGTCCACCCAGTCAATTTTCTCCGTATCGAAGTGTTCGGCGAATACGGTCCGATGTTCCTGGCACAGGTGGGCTCGTAACTCCACGCCAATGTGTAGCCCCTGCCGTTCCCACCACTCGTAATCCACGTGAAAGGGGGTATCGAGCGTGGGCTTGACCAGTGTGGGTAGTGAAGGAACAACCGTCGTTTTGACCATCGGCACAGCCCTAGACTCCACTGGGACCTGCGTGCAAGACCCAATAGTTGTCGCCCACCGGTGCATACGTGCCACTGGCGATCAGTTCTGCCAGCAGCGGACCGGGTGGGGTACGCATCACGGCGTTGGCCGCACTGTAGAGCGTCGCTGCGTGAACAGTGCCCTGCGGACTCAGTTTGGCCAGTTCGGGAAAGACCCTGGTGATCAGCTGGGCGAGTGTCAGTCGCTGCTCGTGCGCGCGAGTCCACACAGCGTCCATTGTTCTGGAATCTTCCTCTGCCACGATCCTCAACTCGTCATACTCGCAGGCGATGAGTTTCTTACGCATCTCGAAGGTCAGTTGCCCTTCGACCGATAAGGCGACGCGGACCCATTCCCGCCTGGGCCGGCGGCTGCGTCGCCTGACCTCGACCGTCCCTGGCTTGTGACCGCGCGCCAGTTCCAGGTAGGCTCCTGCCGGTACGTCGTGGGTCCGGTACCACTCTTCCAGGCCATAGACGTAACGGCCCTCACGCACTACCCAGGCTGGCATCTCCATCCCTGTCTCGCCGTCCACGATGAGGAATCGGATGCGGTGCGTACGGCCCGTCGGGAAGACGCGCGCCAGCCGGCTGGCAAGCGGCAGTGTGCCGGACCTCCAGTGGGGATAGGTGAGGACGACCGTCACAGGCTCATGGACGTCGGCCGGCCCGTCGGGCTTTGACCATTCGTCGTCCAGTTCCCGCTCCAATGCCAGCATCTCGCTGGTCAGTAACAGAGGGTCGTACTTGACGGGCTGATATTGCAGGCAAGTAGGGACGGACTGTACACCCGCCGGTTCCATGCGACGGAGGAACCACAATACTTCGCCCGCCGACCCCACCTCGTCAAAGCGCTCGTCTTCCTGGAGGGCATAATTCAACGAAAAGATGCGCAACTGTGGAGTGATCTCTTCCGGCAGTTCCAGGTCGCCCAGCAGCGCATCCGTTGGCAACGGTCCTCCCCCCGCCACGTCGAGCACTGCCTCCGCCAGGTTCAGATGGCCCGTGTGCACCTCGACCAGCAGGTCCCGGCGGAACCACTTGCCGGCCAGGCGAGTAAAACTGGGCTCGGATTCGAGGTGTTGCTCTAATATCGCCCCGATCTGAGGGCCATACAGGGCGGCCAGCTCCTCAGGTGTGCGCCATTCCATACCTGCCACTGTGTCGGCCTGGGACTCGTGGTTGAGCGGGTGGTCAATCGTCAATTCGGCGGCAAACTCTCGCTTCTTGCCACCTTCGAACCGCACCTGGACCACCCGAAATGAGCCATATTCAGGATTGTGGCCGGGGCGCACGTCCACGACTTCCCCTACGCGGTAGCCAAATACCGGAAAGACTACTTGCTCGCCGATTTCGTAACTGCGCCCGGGTTGGTACGGGGTGCCTTTGGACATGGCGCGCTCGATGAGCGCCTCTTCCTGGCGACAGCGATACAAGACCAGGGCCCGGCCCAGTTCCTGAGCCGAGCGCGGCAGTTCCTCTTCGACCAACAATGTGCTGAGATGCTGGATGTCGTCTGGAGTTACAGTAAACTCGTCGCCCCAATACGCGGGGTTCTGAGTCTTGCGCTGGATCAACGTCACCTCTCCTACATACGGGTCACCGCAGAAACACAGTTGCTATTATACCAGGCTTGCCCCAGTTTGACAAATATGCCCAGTTGAGGCACACTAGGATTGATGTCCATGGAGGTGCAAGATGCAAGAAGGGAAACGTCAGGAACAGCAAGAGCACTCACGTCACCCTGGGATGATCGTGGTGCACGTAGAGCAAGGACTGCTGAGGGCTCAGGTGATCAAGGCCAAGTTGGAGGGCGCGGGCATCCCGGTGCTGCTGGACTATGAGAGCCTGGGGCGCGTCATCGGCATCACGGTAGATGGCTTGGGGGAAGTGCGGATCCTGGTGCCGGCTCCGTATGCCGACCAGGCCCAGATGCTCATCGAAGAAGAGAGCGGCCCCTGCGACGGCGAGGACGTGGGCGCAAGTGAGGCCGACCCTTCACCTTGCTGAGAGGCGTGGGCCTGTCAGCCCGCGGCAGGCCGTCAGCCACCGGCCGCTGACCACGCGGGGGCTGTCCAGGGAGGGGATTCCTCCAGCCACTGCAGCGCGCTCACGCTGTTCCCGCTGACCCACATCTCCCAGTGGAGGTGAGCGCCCGTGGACAGGCCGGTGTTCCCCACCTTGCCGATCAGTTCACCCTGCGAGACCCATTGGCCAGCCTGGACCTCGATGGCGGAGAGGTGCGCGTAACTCGTCACTACCCCCCAGCCATGATCTATGACGATGGCATTGCCCAACAAGGTCAGTGGCTCGGCCAGCAGTACCACGCCCCCCGCAGGTGCAGCCACCGGTGTGCCTCCTGGAGCCCGAAAGTCTACGCCGGCGTGATAACTGGTGTATGGCCCGTCGTTGTATGCGCGGTGAGTGCCAAAGTAAGAGGAGATCGCACCCGCGCATGGGCGTTGGAAGGGCAACGTCCAATACCGCTCCGGGATGAACGTGTGGCGCAGCGAGTCGAGGCGCTCGCGATCGGCAGCGATGGCGGCCGGGTCGAGCAGGTCGGTCCGGCTGGCGGGCAGGTTGATTCGCTCGTGGCCAAAGTTCCCATCTTGCACGATGACACCGGTGGTGATCGCCGTATTCCGGCCCTGTCCATCTACGGCTCTCAATTCCAGGTCATACAGGCCGGGTTCTGTGAACACGTGAACTCCTACCAGCCCGTAATAAGTGCCCCCTTCTTCGGCAAAGCCCACTTCCTGGCCGAACAGGCTCCCCTTCAAAGTGATGGGTTCTGTGGTGCGCACTGCGACCACCAGGGTCGTCCCCTGAGACACCGGCAACGGCTGTATCTCGACAGAGACGAAGGGGGCCGGCAACAGGCCAGGCCCGTCGCCGGGGATTCCCAGTTCCTGGCCCGCATAGACCAGGGCCGGGTTCGCTACGCGGCTGGCAGCCGCCAACGTCCACGGGGAGACCCCATAGCGCAGCGCAATGCGGAGCAGCGTATCGTCAGGGCGCACGATGTAGACCACGCCCCCGCTGACCGGTGGGCGGGTGACTTGCTCGGCGGTGGCCGGCTCGCCCAGCGCCGGGACCTGCACGACCTGCCCGGCATAAATCGCGTCGGGCGACAGCAGGCCATTCATCGCGACCAACGTCTGCCAGGTGGTCAGGTAGCGCGTGGCGATAGAGAACAGCGTGTCGCCCGCCTGAACCATGTAGGGCGCTGTGTCTCTTGTGTCCACTCCTCCTTTGCCGCCGGAAATGACGAGGCGCTGGCCGACGTAGATGCGCCGTGGGTCAGCGATGCCGTTGGCGTGGGTGATTGCATCCACTGTCAGGCCATACTGCCGGGCGATGGAGAACAGCGTCTCGCCTGGCTGCACGATGTGCACCATCGTCTGCAGTACCGTGGTCTGCGATGGCGTCGTGGGCGACGATGGCCCGCCTGACTGGGCCTGCACCGGTGCAGTCAGCATACCGATCCCCGCGAGAATGGCCAGCACGACGACGATTCTTCGATGCACTATTCATTCTCCAAAGCGCAGTTGATCTCCGATTCCCACCCGCTCCAACAACGCTGGCGATCCTTCCAACACGTCCTGCGCTGGCGCACGAGGGACGTAGAGGGGGCGGAACGGCCGCGCCAGTTTGGCGTCTACCACGCGCCCGCTCCTATCCAGCCATATCGCGGCGATGGGAAAGAAAACAAAGAACATGTGAATGGCGGCGTCCGCGCGGCTCTCACGGTCTCCCACCAGCAGGCATCCTTCGTCTTCGCCCATGGTTCGCCGGAAGGTCAGCCCTCGCAGGCGACACAGGAAACTGGCGCAGCGACGCACATGCCCCAACAGTCGCTCGCCTCGTGTCTCGTTCCGCACCGTTGTCCACATCGTATAGGGAACTGCTACAACTTGTACCCAATCGTGCGGAGCAAGCCCTTGCGCCAGACGACGTCGCCTTCCGTTTCGATGCCTTTGGTGAGAATGCCGTCTACGACGCCGAGGATGCCGCGCCCTTGCTCCGTCTCCGCCAGGATGACTTCCACCGGGTTGGCTGTGGCGCAGAAGATGCGGCATACTTCGGGTACCATCTTGACCGCGTTCAGTACGTTGACCGGATAAAACCCTGCGCCCAGGAATATGATGAAACTATGCCCTGCGCTCAACTCCAGCGCGTTCCGCTTGGCCAGTTCCAGCAATTCGTCGTCGGTGCCGCTGGCGCGCACCAGTGCCGGCCCCGAAGACTCACAGAAGGCCAGGCCGAACTTGATGCCCGGTACACTGCTCACCAACGCTTCGTGGAGGTCTTCGACTGTCTTGATAAAGTGTGCCTGGCCCAGAATGAGGTTCACCGTCTCTGGCTTTTCGATCCGCACTACCTTCAGTTCCATCGCCTGCCTCCCGCAAAGGTGGAACGCATCACCGTTCACCCATTAGAGTGCCAACGGTGACACGTCCGGTGGTCGGACATGCCCTATGGACACGATGATGGGAACCACCGGGCTCAGGATTATAGTCCCAGTACCTTGTTCACGCTCTGTAGCAATTCCTGCGGGCCGAACGGCTTGGTCACATAGTCGTCTACCTTGGCAATGTGCAGTCCCAGGACTTTGTCAATGCTCTGTGCCTTCGCCGTGACGACGATGACCGGGATGCTTTTGAGTTCTTCGTCGGCCTTCATCTGCTGATAGACCTCCCAGCCATCCATGTCCGGCATCATGAGGTCCAACAGCACCAGGTCGGGCTTGAGCCGGCGCACCGTTTCCAGGCCCTCCCGGCCACCAACGGCGCCGACGAGATCGAATCCCTTGCGCCCGAGGATCAACTGAACCAGGTCAATCATCTCGGGTTCATCCTCAATGCAGATGACCACTTTTTTCTTCTCCGCCATGCGGTGATCCTCCTTATCCTGGAGTTTGCTGATAAAATCGTGCAGATCGGAACGTCAACATTGTGGCCCACACTGCTACACCCAGTGTACCACTATCTTGCCTTCAAGTCAAACTGCCACCTTCCCGAAAGTTCAAGTGAAAGCACTCAGCACGCGCACCGCTACTTTGGGGCATCCTTGATATTCGCAGCATACTTGGAAACTTTCGGGAAGGTCAAGGTTGCGCTGTGGCGGAAGTGTATTATAATCATGCCTGAGGACAAGTTGGTTGCCGAGAAAGCCGTGCAAGATGCACACCCTGGTGACCTGGCTCTGCTGGTCGGTGGCGACCGCAAATCGTTCATCGTCCGGCTGGAGCCAGGCGCGCAGCTTCATACCCACCGTGGGATATTGGCCCACGACGATCTGATCGGAGCCCCTTGGGGGATGCGGTTGTCTACCCATCTGGGGCATCCGTTCCTGTTCCTCAAGCCCTCTGCTGATGACCTCTTGCGCGATCTCAAGCGCACGACGCAGATCGTCTATCCCAAAGATGCTGGCTACATCCTGATGAAAATGAGCGTCGGCACGGGATGCCGCGTGGTCGAGGCCGGTACCGGCAGTGGTGGGTTGACGCTGGTCCTGGCGCGGGCAGTCCGCCCCACGGGGCGCGTGTACTCCTACGAGGTGCGCCCAGAGATGCAGCACCTGGCCCACCAGAACCTGGAACGGTTGGGGTTGGCCGAGTTCGTGGAGCTGAAACTGCGCGACGTCGCGGAAGGGTTCGACGAGCGCGACGCCGATGCGCTGTTCCTGGACTTGTCCAATCCGTGGGATTATCTGGCACAGGCCCACGTGGCGCTTGCCAGCGGCGGTTTCTTTGGCTGTATCCTGCCGACCACCAATCAGGTTGCTCGCCTGATCGGTGCACTGGACGAGGCCAACTTTGGCCTGATCGAAGTGGAGGAGTTGTTGCTTCGGCCATACAAGGCGGTGCCCGCACGCCTGCGGCCGATGGACCGCATGGTGGCCCACACCGGCTACTTGATTTTTGCCCGGGCGCTCATGCCGTTGAAGGAGTGAATCAGAAGAAAGATGGGGAACCTGCGACGATTGGTGCTGGATGTGCTAAAACCCCTGGATCCGGGTGTCGTGACCCTGGTCCAATTGCTGGCGGACCTGGAAGGGGTGGATGGGGTCAACATCTCGCTTTCCGAGATTGACCGGCGTGTCGAAAACGTCAAGATCACTATTGAGGGCCGCAGTCTAAGTTACGAGATGATCAAGGGCATCGTCGAGGAGAACGGCGGCGCCATTCACTCGGTTGATGAGGTGGCAGCCGGTAACCTGCTGATCGAGGATGTCGCCACGACACAAGACTAGCCATGGAAGGCCATCGTGACGGTATGGGCCTTCTCGCCCAAGGTGTCAATCACCTGCGCGAGTACAGCCGTATCGCTGGCGTGGCAGAGATCGCCCGCCGCTATTTCGCCATGAATGCCTTCGATGGCGTACTGACCACGATCGGCATCCTGATGGGGAGTTACATTGGTGGCGTCCGCGACGCGCGCAGCGTGATCCACATTGGCGTCGCTACCTCCATCTCCATGGGGGTTTCGGGCCTGTGGGGGGCCTATCTCACCGAGGCGGCCGAGCGCCAACGGGAACTCGTCGAACTGGAGCGGCTGTCGTTCACCGACCAGAGAAAGACCAAGATCGGACGTGCATCGCGCCTGGCAGTGGTCATCGTGGCGCTGGTGGACGGCTTGGCCCCTTGCCTGGCCGCGCTGGTCGTGCTTGTCCCGCTCTTCGTGGCCTCCCTGATTGGCAACATCCTGGTCAGTTATGCGCTCTCTCTGGTTGTCGCCTTGATTGGCCTGTTCGGGCTGGGGATGTTCCTGGGACACATCTCTGGGCGCAGCCTGATCGGTTATGGATTGCGCACCCTGGTCGCCGGCCTGGTGTCCATCGCGCTCAGTTTCTTGCTCGATCGTGCAGGGATATAGCCCTGATGGCTGTGGGGCGTCGCTGGTCCCCGAATCTCCTCGTCCCCTTGTCTCCTTGTCCCCCCGTCTCTTTCGGCGCAGCCCGGTCTACCGGCGTATCCTGCTCCCCGGTTCAGTGTTCTAACTGTCAGCATTCTTGGATTCATCAGGAAGGGAGGTAATAATGAGCAATCGGTTGATCGTAGTGGTGACGGATAGTTCGGCCTACATCCCCAAGGAAGCGCTGGACAGCCTGAGCATCCCGGTGATCCCTCTCTGGCTCACCTGGGGTGAAGAGCGCCTCCGGGACGGGGTGGACATAGACCCCCCGGCGTTCTACCGCCGTCTGCGGGCGGACAAGGTCATCCCCACCACCTCTCAGCCCTCGGCTGGAGAATTCGAGGAGTTTTTCCGCCAGACCGGTGCCGGGGCTGACGCGGTCGTCGGCGTCTTCCTCTCCTCGAAGCTCAGCGGCACGGTTGCCAACGCGCTGGCAGCGCAGGCGCAGATGCCCGAGTTCACCATCCGCGTGGTGGATTCTCTCTCGACCTCGATGGGATTAGGGTTCATCGTGCTGGCCACGGCGCAGGCGGCGGCGGCTGGCCAATCCCTCGATGAGGTCGTGGCGGCTGCTGAGGACATGCGGGACAGGGTACACGTGCTGTTCGCTGTGGACACACTCGAGTACCTGTACCTGGGTGGACGCATTGGTGGGGCCAAGCGTCTGCTCGGTACTGCGCTCAACATCAAGCCCTTGTTGCATCTGGAACATGGAACCGTCGAGCCGCTGTGCCAGATTCGCACTAAGCGCAAGGCGGTCGCCCAGATGCTGGACGTGGCACAAGAGCGGCTGAACGGGAAACGGATGGCCGAGGCTGCCATCATTGACGTGGGCAGCCCCGAGGAGGGGGACGAGATCGTCGGGCAGGTCGAGGAGCGCTTTGGCGTCTCCACGGTCTACCGCACTACGGTCAGCCCCGCCATCGGCACCCACGCCGGCCCCGGCACGGTGGGCATCGCCTTCTACGCCGAACGCTGACGAGTATTTCCCCATCGCACGCATTGACCGCGCTCCATCCTCGGGGCGCGGTCGCTCGTTGTGCTACGTGATTTCTGACAGCGCGACCACGCGCCAGCCGCGGCGGCTGAGTTCTGGCAGTATCGTGGCCAGAGCAGTCGCCGTGCGCTCGCCACGCCCTCCATAGTCGTGCAGAATGATGATCGAGCCAGGGCGCACGGCCCACAACACGTAGCGTGCCGCGAACCAGGCCGACGGAAACTGCGGGTCGAAGGGGTAGACGGAGCCGAGGGCGCACCGATACCCGTGCTCGTCGAGGATCGAGAGCATCTCTCTATTGTACCAGCCCGATCCCGGCCGGAACCAGTGCACCTCCGCGAACTGCGAGAGCACACCATCGGCCTCTAGCAAGCGCCGCTCAAACTCAGCACCGTCCAGCAGAACGCTCGGTTCGTCCGTCGTAAGGTGGTTGCCGATTTCGTGATGCTCTTCCACGGTGCGAGCAACCACCTCTTCGTTCCCCTGGATGCGGCTCGCGATCAAGAAAAACGTGGCGCGCGCACCGTGTCGCTTGAGCACGTCCAGGATGTTGGGCGTCGTGGCGGGGTCCGGCCCATCGTCAATCGTCAGGGCGACGACCGGTTCCTCGGTCTCGACGAAATATGCTACGTTGGGGGACTGTTTCGCCAGCCGTGCGACGATCCAGTCGGGCCGCAATATGGTCAAAGCGCCGAGTCACCCTTCCTCAACCAGCATACGTCGCAACACCTTGCCCACGAACGACTTGGGTAGCGTCTCGCGGAACTCGATGTCCCACGGCACGGCGTACGCTTCCAGGCGGCGCCGGCACAGGTCGAGCAATTCCTCTTTGGAGAGGGTGGAGCCGGGGCGGGGGACCACGAAGGCTTTGACCTGTTGCCTGCCCTCTCCCCGTGGAATGCCCACGACGGCCACTTCCATGACCTTGCTGTTCTCGTACAGCACCTCCTCCACGTCTCGGGGATACACGCTATAATCGCCGGCCAGGATCGCATCCCGCTTGCGGCTGATGATCTGGAAATAGCCGTCGCTGTCCATCACCGCCACGTCACCCGTATAGAGCCACCCATCTTTCAGCACCGACTCCGAGTCCCCTGGGTCTTCCTTGGCCCAGTACCCTTGCATCACCTGTGGCCCTTTGACCAGCAATTCGCCGATCTGCCCGACGGGAAGATCCTCCCCGGTCACCAGGTCTACGATCCTGGCGTCGGTGTTGGGGACCGGGATGCCAATCGAGCCGGCTTTGCGGACCCCCTCGAGGGGATTGGCGTGCGTCACGGGCGAGGCCTCGGTCAACCCGTACCCTTCGACCAGCCGACCGTGGGTGAGTTTCTCGAACGCCTCCTGCACCTCGATGGGCAGAGGAGCCGCGCCGCTGATACAGGCCTTGATGGACGATACCCCGTAGGAGCGCACGTTGGGTGCGTGGTTGATGGCCATGTAGATCGAGGGGACGCCGGGAAAGATGGTGGGGCTGTATTGCTTGATGTGCTGGAGTACCTGCCCCAACTCGAAGACAGGGAGCAGTACGATGGTGGCCCCCAGGGCAATCGGGACGTTCATCGCGCTGGTCATGCCGTAACTGTGGGTCAGCGGGATGACCGAGAGAAAGGTCTCCTGGCCATAACGCAGGTCGGGGATCCAGTGGCGGGTCTGGATGGCGTTGGCGACCAGGTTGGCGTGGGTCAGGCGTACGCCCTTGGGTTCGTCGGTCGTTCCACTGGTGTAGAGGACGGCGGCCAGGTCCTGGCTGGTGACCTCGACTTGGGGCGGCGTGCGGGCCGCGTCTATCATCAACCTTCTCATCAGGTGGCCCCCGTAACTCTCGTCGGCCTTGTCTTGTTCGCCCAGGCCAGCCGCTTCCCAGCGGGCCAGGAGTTGCTTGTAGACGGAGGTGGAAACGGCTTCGCGGACGTCGGCGAAGACGAGGGTGAGCGGGACGTGCGCCTGTACCGCCCGTGCCAGGCCGCCAAACTCCCGCAGCGTGACCAGCACCTGCGCGCCGGTCTGCCGGACCTGCTCGATGATGGCCGGCGCGTCGGCGTCAGGGTTGGGGAGCACCACCACGCCGCCGATCTTGAGCGTGGCATAGTAGGCCACGATCATCTGCGGCATGTTGGGCAGCACCACCATGACCCGCTCTCCCGGCCGGATGCCCAGGCCGTGCAATGCGTGGGCGAACTGGTTGGCCTGCCATTCGAGTTGCTGATAGGTCAGGCTGGAGCCATAGAATACGGTCGCCGTGCGCTTGGGTACATTTTCGGCTGCTGCTTCCAGGAATCGGTGGAGTGGCTGGCGTGGAATGGGAACGGTACATGGCGTATGACTGCCGTAGCTCCTGAGCCAGGGGCGATTCGCCGGCAGTGTGGCACACGCGGTCTGCTCACGCCAGGACAGCCGGTGCCCCTCGGCTTCTTCACCGATGAAGCGCTCGATAGCGCGGTTGACCGCCTGGGACCGCTCGATCTGCACCTTGTGCTTGGATGCGCCTACGTCAATCACCTCGGCCCCTGGCACCATCTTGCCCACCTCTTCGAACACGTACCGGGGAAAATAGCGATCCCGTTCCCCCGTGATGATGAGCGTGGGGGTGCATAAGTTCCGTAGCAGCGGCCAGCCCTGCCACTTGCGCATATTGTTCAGCATCATGCGCTTCATCACGTGCACTTCGGCGTTCCAACGCGGGCGGTATTTCCACCAGGGGCGGAAAGCGGCGGTGGGGACGCGCGAGAGCCAGGACGCCGTGCGGGGAACCGGATACTCGCCAGCCGTCGAGATCAGGACCAACTTCTCCAGCCGTTCCGCGTGCGCGTTGGCGTACTCGACGCAGATGGAGCCGCCGAAAGAATGCCCGACCAGGATGAATTTCTCCGGCAGGTCGAGCGTCTCCGCGAGCGTATGGATGTCGTCCACCAGTTCCGCCATGGTGTACGCAGTGAAGGGGGCATCGCTCTGGCCATGGCCGCGCAGGTCGGGCGCGACGACGCGATACCGGCGCGCAAAGTGGTTGACCTGGTATTCCCAGGTCTCGGCACAGCCGGCGTAGCCGTGCACGAACACGATCGCCTTTTCGGCCCCCTCCGGCCAAATGTCCACCACGCTCAGTTCCATGTCGGAAAGACCCCGCATGGGCACACCAACCCGGTAGAGGCTGAAATCCAGTTGAATGTCACGCTGCTTGAGTCCACGCAGTTTCTTCTTCACGAGACTCCCTCCTTGGCCCTGGATAGCGAAAACTTGATCTTCTCAGGACTCCTTATGCCCCAACCCAGCTCCACAGCCCGGGCGATCTGTTCTTGTTGGAATACAGCCCCCTTCGCCTATCTCTGTACACTCCGCAGGGCCTTGACCGCGCTTTCAACAGACCGACTTCTCCCAATTCTATAAACGATACTGACGTTGGGTTGGGGGCTATACAAAGTGACCAGAAGCAGGGGGACTAGAACCAAGACCACATAGAGGATGATGCGTGACAGACTTTTCCACATGATTACACCCCCTGGATTTTCAGGCGACTTTCAATTCTGAGGCAGCAGGAACCTGAGTCATTTGTGATTTGGATAATTGTACAGGGCTTGTCGGTTTGACGCAAGCTACGGTGTCTCACACTCTCCGCAGTACCAGGGCCAGGTGATCCTTCAAATGCTGCCAGGGTCTTATGGGCTTGAACTCACATTCCTGGAGAGGTTTGCCAGGCGGTTCATGAGCGGCGATGGTCATCACGATCAGTAAAGGTACGCTACGGGACAGACTATGCCGATTTTTTCAATAGTCTACACCCAGGAGCGGAACGCCTGGTATTGGCATGGGGTATTGCCTGCCTGGTTGCCATTCCACTGGCCGGTTGTGCCGAACCGGTGCCGCCTCTCGAACCGGCCACGATCACCTTCGCCTGCCCCGACGTTGACAAAGGGTATTACGAGGAATTGGCCCAGCAGTTCAACGAGCAATACCCTCACCTCACGGTTGAATTGCGTTCCATGAGCGGGGGCCCGCTAAACGATATCAACACCGCTGGCGTGAATGTGCTCGTCGTCGCTCCCTGGGCCGTGGGCGAACTGCAGGCCGAGGGAGCCATCCTGAACCTGGACCCGTTCACCGAGCAGGACGAATCCTTCGCTCTATCCGATTTCTACCCCGGTACGTTCGAACTCTTTTCCATTGAGGGTAGAACGTGGGCTGTTCCGGGCGGGCTGGACGTGCTGGTGACCTTTTACAACCGCGACTTGTTCGACCAGCACGGCCTGCCGTATCCTGACGTCGGGTGGACGTGGAATGACCTGCTGCGCAGCGCCGTCGAGATTAGGGATCCCGACGCCGGTATCTACGGCTACGTGACGAGCGGTACGACGAACGAACCTTCGTACTTGGACGCTGCGCTGCTCGTCTACCTGCACGGCGGACGGCTCTTCGATAGCCTGCAGGCTCCCACCCGCACCACGTTTGACGATCCGTTGACGGTCGAGGCGTTGGAGTGGTACGCCGACCTGTACCACGAATACGACGTCGCCCCGACACCCAAGGAGGCGCGCAGGACGCTGGCGGAATCGAAAGCGTACGAGCAACTGGCAGGCGAAGAGGTCGCCCGCACGGCGCGGGCGTCCGCGGATGAGTACATCCGATGGAGAACGCGATTTTGATCAATCCGCGGGCGTTTGGCGAGTGGGAAAACGCCATGCAGGTATTCGCACAGGCGGTCGCCAAGGTCGTCAACGAGGAGGCCACCCCCGCAGAGGCGCTGGGCGAGGCGCAACGACTGGCGGAGAGTGCGAGGGGTCAGTGAGTATACTTGCGCAGAGGTGAGAGCGCCACCCACAGAAACCCTGATGCCAGCCCAATCCCTGCGACGAGTAGCGTCGTTCGTACGCCGATCGCCTCGCCCAGAAACCCACCGATGAGCGAGCCAATCGGCAAGGTGCCCCAGCCGATGAACAGCCTGGTCGCGTTCATCCTGCCCAGCAGGCGATCGGGCGTGATGGCCTGTGATAGGCTGGCCACACCGATGTTGTAGAGTGTGTTGCCCAGCCCTGCCACCACAAAGCCCGCCGCGAGGATCGCAAATGCGATGGCGGGCACACCCTTCGCAAATGACATCGTCAACCAGCCAGCGCCAATAGCGGAGGCGGCTACCACGATCATCCACCCGAGACCTGCCCGCCGGGTGAGCCTTGCGCCGGATGCCGCGCCAATCAACCCGCTGGCGCTGCCGATGGCGTACACCAGGCCAAATGTCGCGGGCGGAAGGTCCAGTTCGCGCGTGATGAAGAGCGCCAGGAGTGCGTCGAACATGCCGCCGAAGAGCTGGAATGTGGCGGTCGTGGCTGTGATGGGGCGCAGCAGCGGATGCCGCAACACGAAGCGAAACCCCTCGCCAATCTCTGCCATCAGGGTCCGGTGCTCTTGGGGCCGAGCAGGTCCAGGCTTAGCGACGTGGATGGACTTAGGCCGAAACGACGAACGACAGCACGTCCGCGACGATGGCAACCGGTGCCGTGAGCCACTGCACCAGCCCGCCTCCAATGCCTGGGCCTGTGATCTCCTAATCGCAAGACCTGGCAGGTTTTCCGAAACCTGCCAGGTCTAGGGGGCGCCGCCATCTTGCTGTTGCCTTCGACCAGTTGGTCGCGTCGAATCAACGACGGCAGGAAGGCCTCCTCGGCCACGTCGTAAAACACGGTGAATATGCCGCTCGAAAACGCTACCAGGTAGAGATGTTCGATGCGCAGCAGGTTCAGCAGGGCGGCCAGCGGGATGGTGGCCAACAGCGCAGCACGGCATACGTCAGCGGTGATGAGGATGGAGCGACGGCGCAGCCGATCCACCCACACGCCGGCAGGCAACCCGACCAACAGATAGGGCAGCGTCACGGCCGCGGTCAAGATACCCATCTGTGCGGCCGAGGCGTTGAGCAGCAG
>Ga0315284_10003084_pt1 | contig 23744 bp, 24 predicted proteins | sample YL17G09_16_MG_FD_203696 | JGI IMG/M metagenome (GOLD analysis project Ga0315284, IMG submission 203696) | Sediment microbial communities from Yellowstone Lake, YNP, Wyoming, USA - YL17G09_16 | ecosystem: Environmental > Aquatic > Freshwater > Lake > Sediment | place: USA: Wyoming | collected...
TCGGGCATGTAGATCAGGAGCATGTACTGCATTGCTTTCCTCCTTGGGATCCATCTCCCCGGGACGGCCGATCCGCCCCTTCAGTCCTTCGACGAACGGCCCGGGCCCGAATCGACAGGGAGTGCCGTGCCCCGCTGTCGTCAGGGTCGTTCGCCTGTCAAGGGGCGGAGCCGCGAACGGATGGCCGCCGATGGACCGGGATTCCGCAGCTGGATCTCACGCTGGTACCTATGCGGCATCTGCGCGCGGCGGGACGGTGGCGGCGGGGACGGGGCCAGGGCGGGACCCGGCCGGGGCCGCGCCGGGTTCCAGCAGCGGGGCCGCTGGGAATCGGCCTCGTCGTGCTCGGAGATCCCGCCGAAGTGCCCGTTCGGCGGGAAGTCCGAGCGTGGACTCGCGAATCTCAGCAGCGGGGCTGCTGGAACCGCGGGACAGGGCGGGACAGGGCGGCTGCGTCCCCGCGGCGATACCGCCCCGAGTGACCCGGCATCGCGTCACCCGGTACCGACGACGGTGCCCAAGCGTGGAAATGCAGCGCACCCGCGGGTTGGCCGCGTTTCGGAGCGTGGCGTCCACCGATCTGACCGGCTGGGGCGATACGTGAGCACAAGGCCCGCAGGTTGGGCACCGTGACCGCCCTCGACAGGCCCCCGTATGCTCCGTGCCATGCCGCCCCGCCCCGAGATCCTCACCGTCGCCGGTCGAGAGGTGACCCTCACCAACCCGGACAAGGTCTTCTTCCCGGAGGCAGCCGGCGGGCCGATCACGAAGCTGGAGCTGGTCCGGTACTTCGTCGCCGTTGCGGACGGCGCCCTCCGCGGCGCGGGTGGCCGGCCGATGGCCCTCAAGCGCTATCCGAACGGCGCCGGCGGCGACTTCTTCTTCCAGAAGCGGGCGCCGGAGACGCGACCGCCGTGGATCCGGACCGTGGAGCTCGCCTTCCCGTCGGGCCGGACGGCCGACGAGATCGTGGTCGACGATGCGGCCGGCCTGGCCTGGGTCGCCAACCTCGGCTGCCTCGACCTCAACCCGCACCCGGTCCGCGCCGACGACCTCGACCACCCCGACGAGCTGCGGGTCGATCTCGACCCCGTCCCCGGCGTCCCCTGGGAGGACGTCCGGCGGGTCGCCCTGGTCGTCCGCGAGGCGCTCGCCGACGCGGGCCTCGTCGGCTGGCCGAAGACCTCCGGCAGCCGGGGGATCCACGTCAACGTCCGGATCGAGCGCCGCTGGACCTTCCCGGAGGTCCGCCGGGCCGCCCTCGCCCTGGCCCGCGACGTCGAGCGCCGCGTCCCGGCGCTCGCCACGAGCAGGTGGTGGAAGGAGGAGCGGCACGGCGTCTTCATCGACTACAACCAGAACGCCAAGGACCGGACCGTCGCCTCCGCCTACTCGGTTCGGCCCCGGCCCGACGCCCGCGTCTCCACGCCGCTCCGCTGGGACGAGGTGGTTGACGTGGACGCGGCGGCCTTCACCCTGCGCACCGTCCCGGAACGGTTCGCCCGCGGCGGCGACCCCCACGACGGCATCGACGATGCGGCCGGCAGCCTCGAGGGACTCCTCGAGCTCTCGGCCCGCCACGAGACCGAGGGGCTGGGCGACGCGCCGTGGCCGCCGAACTACGCGAAGACGGCCGACGAGCCGCCCCGCGTCGCGCCCTCGAAGCGGCGGATGAGCACGAAGCCGCTCATCGAGATCGGGCGAGCCGCGAAGCAGGCCGACGCGATCGCCGGCCTCGAGCGTTGGAAGGCGCGCCATCCGGACGCGTGGCCGCACCTCCGGCCGGCGGACGTGCTGGTCGACGCGATGCGCGGCCGCTCCACGACCTGGACCCGGATCCGCCTCAACCTGGAGAACGTCCCGCCGGAGCTCCGCCCGTCCCAGGAGCCGCTCGACCCAGAGTACGACCCGTGGCAGGGTGTCGAGTGGCCGGCAACTCCGGTACGACGAGATCGTGATCAGGAGCACCAAGAGAAGACGAGGTGATGCCATGACGGCTGATTCGACCCACGCTCCCGTTCACAGGCGACTAACGGACGCGCTCGACATCGAACTCGGGGTCGCGGCGGCCTTGGCCAGCGCCGCTCGAGCCCTCGATCAGGCCGGCGCAATGGCGGAGGTCGAACGACTGCGAACAGCGGTTCGGGAGCACGTCGCCGCCCTTGCAGCGCTGGGCCTGAACCCGGGCGATCCTTCACCGGACACGCTGGCCGCGACCGAGAGGGGCGGCCGGCCTACTCAGGCGATCTCGTCCGCTCAGCAGGGATTCGCGGCTGCCACGCGGGCTTACGCCGACCTGTACACCACGGCGCGAGTCCTCTGCGAGCCCGAGGTGTGCGACCTTGCCATGCGACATCTCGCCCACCACATCGAGGGGCTGAGGGTCTTGGCGCGGATGCTCCCGGGCGCACTCGCTCGAGAGTTGAACGCTGACGGTCTCTTCTGCCGATGCATCTGCCCGTCGTGCGGCATCGGCGCATGCCTCTGCGTCCGAAACAGCATCGCGGTGGTGGCCGACGCATGGGGCTGGCCCGGCTTGCCGATCGGTGATGGCGTTGAGCTTCGCTCGCCGCCCAGGCCTGGCAGCCAACTGGCCGCAGCGGACATCCACGAGGGCGACCGGATCGTTTCCGTCGACGGTACACAGGTACGCTCGAATGACGAGCTGCAGGCCGCCCTTCGAAAGCATCCGATCGGCGACACGGCGCAGCTATGGATCAAGAGCTCAACGGGTGAGCACGGTGCGGTCGCGATCAGCCACGTAAGCGATTGGCCATAGCAGCAGGCTCGCCACCTTGGTTTGTTCTTATGGTCCCCAACTACGATCCGTGGCAGGGATACGAATGGCCGGGCAGGGCACGGCAGGACGGGCGAGGATGACGTCGTCCGGTACGACTTGGCCCTCTTGACAGCCCCTCAAGGTGCGCTGACGATCGCCTGAGTTGCTCCAAAGGGGACCTGGTCCTGATGGAACCCGTCTTCCTCGCCGCCGTGGTCGCCCTGCTGCGTGATCTCGCCGCGAGCCCGCAGCGAACGACGCTGCGAGCCGGAGGGCGTGCCCGCGAACTCGGTTCCGGCCAGATCCGACGATACGTCCGAGCCGATCTGCATGGCGTTCGGCCCTTGCAGGGCGCCGGGCGTCCTGGGACCTTTCCTCGCAACGGGAGGTTGTGACGCGCCGGCCCCGGCCCCCGCCGTCAGGACCGCGCCGGGCCACCAGCGAGACAGATTCACCGATCGCATCCCATGGAGGAACGTAGGATGGGCGGGCGCGACGCGGGCGGCCGGCTGGTCCTCGCCCTCGTGGTCGTCTTGGTACTCATGGCCTGCGCGCCGGCATCGACGACCACGGTGCCACCGACCGTTGCCCCGCGCGCATCGACGCCGGCACTTCCGCCATCCCCGACGGCGGCGGTGAGCCTCGCGTCACCCAGCGCCGCACCCGCCAGCTCCGTCACGCTTGCCAGCTTGATCGCGCCGAGCGCGAAGATCGAGACCATGACCACGGACCTGACCTTCACCGAAGGTCCGTTGTGGCTGCCGGACGGGCGCCTGATCGTGAGTGACGTGCCCGGCAACGTCGTCATGGTGATCGACGCGGCCGGAGAGATGACGGACTTCCGGCGGCCGAGCAACCACGCCAACGGCCACGCTCTCGACGCCGACGGACTCGTGCTCCAAGCCGAGCACGGAGACGCCACGACCCCCGGCCGGATCACGCGGCTGGATCGAACCGGCCAAGACACGATCCTGGTCGACGGCTTCCAGGGCAAACGCTTCAACAGCCCGAATGATCTGATCGTGAAGAGGGACGGCACGATCTGGTTCACCGATCCGGACTACGGCCTGACGGGAACGTCGGCGATCGGCTCTAACGGGGTGTATCGCCTCGACCCCAGGACCAGGGCTGTGACGCTTCTGACCACGGCGCTCGGGGAGCCCAACGGGATCGCGTTCTCGCCGGACGAGAGGACGCTCTACGTGAGCGACAGCCAAGGGGCTGGGGTCGTCGAAGGGGCTGGGACCGTGACGGCCTTCCCAGTCCATGATGACGGCTCGATCGGTCCCGGCACACGGCTCGGCCGCGGCTGTGACGGGATCGGCGTCGACGAACTGGGCGACGTCTGGGCGTCATCGTGCGGCCCCGAGATCGTCGTCACCGATCCGCAGGGGCGAGAGATCGGCTCGATCGCATTTCCGGGCGACACGACCAACCTCGCCTGGGGCGGCGAGGACGGGAAGACCCTGTTCGTGACCACCACCGGGGGCTGGGTACACCGCCTGTCGCTGACCGTCAGGGAGACACCCTGATCGACCGGGCGGATCCGCCAGCAGCGACGCAGACAACGGGCAGCCGCACTCACCAAGCTCACGTTCCCCACGGTGCGGGGCGGTCAGAAGAGCTTGGCCATAGCGGGACGTGAACGCGACCTGCCACCTTGGTTGGTTCTGTTGACCCCCGACTACGATCCGTGGGCCGGTATGGAGTGGCCGGGGAAGCCGGGCGCGGGCTCAGTCGTCCCGTAGGCGGTCAGGATCCGGGTGATGAGCGGGCGGCCCCGGGGAAATGCTCTCGGCCCGTCACCAGCGCCAGAACGGTAAGGCCGTACCCGGCCACGAGCACGAGGTTCACTCCCATGGACGCGAGGGGCTGGCCGCCCCCCAGCGCGCTGACGAGCGCCAGGCCGGTGAAGACGAGGCCCGATCACCCCGCTCGCGAGGCCGAGCACCCGACCCCAGCCGCGGTGCACGAGCATCCCGGTCGCGGCGAAGATCTCGAGGATCCCCCACACGATGACGGCGACCCCGTAGACGACGACGGCGCCGCCCGCCGCGCCGAACAGGCCCGTCCCGGCACCGTCGACGGTCTCCAGCCCGGCGATCAGCCCGCCAAAGACGCCGAAGAGGGCGCCCGTGACGAGCGAGAGGAAGCCCGCGACCAGGAGGAAGACGGCCGCCAGGACCACGAGGACCGAGGTGGACTGCCGGCGTTCCACGGTCAGGGTGCCGACGTGGGCAGCGGGCTCGTTCCCGGCGACGGCGAGGGCGTCGCCGCCGGCTTCGGGAAGAGCGCGCGGGCCAGGATCCGCACGACGTCGTCGCCGACGAACGTCTCGCGGTTGAAGAGGACCGCCACGGTCACCTTCTCCTTCGGGAAGTAGCGAATCGCGGCCCGGGTGCCCACCAGCGCCCCGCTGTGACCGTACGCGGCCCGGCCGTCGAACTTCACCCGGCTGACGCCGAGCCCGTACGTCGTGCTCAGCCCGTACGAGTGGGTCTTCACGAACGTGAGCATCTCCCGGCGGGTCTCCGCGCCCAGGATCGCGCTGCCGCCGTACAGGGCGCGCGCCCAGCGGGCGAGGTCGCCGGTCGTCGAGGCGATCGCGCCGGCCGAGCCGGCGGCGGTGACCACCGACCGGAACGGCACGACGTCCGTCCCGTCGGTCCGGGCCTGGGGGGTGGGGCCGCGGAAGCCGGCGATGATCCGGTAGGCGAGGGCGGGAGGCGTCGCCGGCTCGTCGATCGCCTGGACGTACGTGGAGTCAAGGCCCAGCGGCTCGATGAGCTCGCGCCGCACCAGCTCCTCCCAGGGCGCGCCGCCGACCTTCGCGGCAACGACGCCGAGCAGCAGGTAGTTGGTGTTCGAGTACGACCAGCCCTTCCCCGGAGGGAAGGCCGCCCCGGGCCGGACGAACTGCGCCAGGACCTCGGCCGAGGTCCACGTCCGCTTCTTGTCCTTGTTCAGGGCGACGTCGAACGCCGGGTTGCGGAAGAAGTCGGGGATCCCGCTCGTGTGGTTCAGGAGCATCCGGATCGTGATCTTCTTCGCGTTCGGCCAGTCCGGCAGCCACCGCGCCAGCCGGTCGTCGAGGCGGAGCCGGCCTTGGTCCACGTAGCGGAGGATGAGCGCGGACGTGAAGGTCTTCGTGACGCTGGCGGCGGCGAAGGGGGTCTCTGCGCGCACCGGCCGGCCGGCGGTCACGTCGGCCAGCCCTCTGACGCCGGTCCAGGTGGATCCGTCGGCGAAGATCACCGTCGCTTCGACGCCCGGCAGGATGAGCGACCCCTGGGCCGATGCGAGCGCCCGGTCCAGGCGCGCGGCCATCGCCATCGGGACGGCCGGAACGGGCGCGGGCGAGGCGGGCGTGGGCGCGGCCGAGGCGGGCGTGGGCGCGGCCGAGGCGGGCGAGTCCGGACCCGCCGCCTGCCCCGGCGCCGGGGTCGCCGTCCCACCCGGGGCAGCGGTCGCGACGGGCACTCCCGAGCCGACCGGCGCGGCGGCGGGGTCCGTGCCGCGCGCGATCCCGCCGATCCCTGCGGCAAAGGCATTCGGGTCGGCGACGGCCCAGCCGGCCATGGCACTGACCGTGAAGAGGCCGGCGAGCCCGGCCAGGAGTGCCAGCCGGCGGAGACGGTGCGGCGGCTCGAGCGCCGGGCGCCGGCCGAAGCTCATCGGGCTACCGCTCATCGGGCCGGGGCCCCGAAGATGTCGGCCAGCTCGTACGGCGGGGTCGTCTCCAGCTGGTCGTAGCGGCAGTCGTCCGGGCGGCGGTCGGGCCGCCAGCGAACGAGCCGGGTGGCGTGCCGGAAGCGGTCCCCCTGCAGGTGGTCGTAGGCCACCTCGGCCACGCGCTCCACCCGGAGCGGCTCCCAGGTGAGTTCCTTGCCCCGGTTCCAGCGGCTCTGCGCGCCCGGCATGCGTCGCCCGTCGGCCTCCTCCGCAAGCTGCGCGGTCGCCCACTCGCGCCACGGGTGGCCGTCGAGCGCGCCGGCGCGGAGCGGCGCGAGCTCCGCCACCAGCTCCCGCCGCCGAGCGGCCGCGAAACCCGAGGCGACCCCGACGTGGTGGAGCGTTCCCGCGTCGTCGTGGAGCCCGAGGATCAGCGAGCCGACCCCCGATCCGACCTCGTCCTTGTGCCAGCGGAAGCCGGCGACCGCCACGTCCGCGGTCCGGGCGTGCTTCACCTTCGCCCAGCCCCGCTTCCCCGGCTCGTAGGTTCCGTCGAGGCGCTTGGCAATGACCCCGTCGAGGCCCGCTCCCTCGAACCGGGTGAACCAGTCGGCCGCGAGCGAGCGATCCTCCGTCGTGGGCGTGAGGTGGACACCCGGGACGTCGGCCCCGACGCGGGCCGTGAGGCGACGGCGACGCTCGGCGAAGGGGCGGTCCCGCAGGTCCTCGTCGTCGACGGCCAGGAGGTCCCAGCCGACGTAGCCGGCCGGCGTCCCCGCCGCCAGCAGCCGGACGCGCGACGCGGCGGGGTGGATCCGGAGGAGGAGCGCGTCGAAGTCGAGCCCGCGGGGGCCCGCGATCACGATCTCGCCGTCGACCACGGCCCGCTCCGGGAGGGCCGCGCGCAGCGGCGCCTCGAGCTCGGGGAAGTACCGGTTGAGCGGGCGGAGGTCGCGGCTCTGCACGAGCAGCTCGTCGCCGGCGCGGAAGACGATGGCCCGGAAGCCGTCCCACTTGGGCTCGTACGCCCAGCCGGGGCCGTCCGGCAGCGACGGCTGGGGCTTCGCCAGCATCGGCGCGAGCGGAGGCGGGAACGGGAGGCGCACGCGCGGATTATGCGCGACGTCGCGCGCTGCTCCCCCGTTCGGGGGTCAGGCCGGCTCGTAGGCCGGGTAGTCCGGCCACCAGATCGCCGCGTCGACCGCCGTCGCCGCGAGCTCGGCCCCTTCCTCGCCCGCGGGGAGCGGCTCTCCGTCGACCATGCCGATCCCGCGCACCACGGCGATCGCGATCGCTCGCGACACGGCCCGCAGCTCGGAGACCGGCGGGTAGAGCGCCCCGCAGGCGAGCCGATCCGGGCTGATCATCCGGGCGAGCGTCCGGGCGGCGGCGAGGAAGTCGGCGTCGCGGACGATCCGGGCACCCGCGACGATCGCGCCGAGCCCGATGCCGGGGAAGATGAACGAGTTGTTGGCCTGGCCGACGACGCAGGTTCGATCGCCGCGGCGGACCGGCGGGAACGGGCTTCCGGTCGCGCACATCGCGCGCCCGTCGGTCCACTCCGCCACCTGCTCCGGGGTTGCCTCCGTCTTGCTCGTCGGGTTCGAGAGCGGGAAGACGAGCGGGGCCGGGCAGCCCTCGGCGAGCGTGCGCAGCAGCTTCTCGGTGAACGCTCCGGGCGTCTGGGTGGTCCCGATGAGCGTCCCCGCGCGGAGGGCCCGCACGACGTCCACGGGCGACCCGTCCCGGGTGAGGCCCAGCGCCGCCAGGTCGTCGTCGTGCAGGGCGACAGCGGCCTTGTCGTCCTCGAGGCCCGGCCTGGAGGCGTAGACGAGTCCCTTCGTGTCGAAGAGGACCGTCGAGCGGCGGATGGTCGTGGCGTCCACGCCCGCCTCGCGGAGGGCGGCCTGGACCAGGCGGGTGATCCCGATGGCGGCGGCGCCCGCCCCGAGGAAGACGAACCGCTCGCCCGCGAGCGGGCGACCCAGGTGGCCGAGGCCGGCGAGGATGCCGGACAGGACGACCGCGGCGGTCCCCTGGATGTCGTCGTTGAACGACGGCAGGGCTTCCCGGTAGCGGTCGAGGATCCGGATGGCGTTGTGCTGCTTGAAGTCCTCCCACTGCAGGATGGCGCGCGGGAAGACCACCATGACGCCCTCGACGAAGGCCTGCAGGAAGGCGTCGTAGTCGGGCCCTCTGAGGCGCGGGTGCCGCCAGCCGAGGTAGAACGGGTCGCCGAGCAGCGCCTGGTTGTCCGTCCCGACGTCGAGCGAGATCGGCAGGGTCCACGCGGGGTAGATCCCCGCCCCGGCCGAGTAGAGCGCGAGCTTCCCGACCGGGATCCCCATGCCGCCGGCGCCTTGGTCGCCCAGGCCCAGGATCCGCTCGTTGTCGGTCGCGACGATGAGGCGGACCTCGTGCTGCGACGCGTTCCGCAGGACCTCGGGGATCCGGGCGACGTCTTCGGGCGTGATCCAGACGCCGCGCGGGCGGCGGAGGATGTGGCTGTACTCCTGGCAAGCACGCCCGACCGTGGGCGTGTAGACGATGGGCAGGAACTCCTCGAGATTCTCGGCCAGGAGGCGGAAGAAGAGCGTCTCATTGCGATCCTGGAGCGCGGCCAGGCCGATGAACTTCTCGAGGTCGTCGGCCTTGCGCCGGACGTGCTCCAACTCCAGGTCGAGCTGCTCCTCCAGGGTCATGACGTGCGTCGGCAGCAGCCCGTGGAGGCCGAACCAGTCACGCTCCTCGGCGGTGAACGCGGCGTCCTTGTTATAGAGCGGCCGTCCCAGGAGGGAGCGGCCGCGGAAGGCCACCCGCAGCGGCGTGCGCGGATCGGGGGGCGCGGCGAGATGAGTCAATGGGTCACCACCACGGTTGCGGACGTATGGGTCACGACATGCTCGGAGACGCTCCCCCGCAGGACGCGGTCGAGGGCGCTGAGGCTCCGCGAGCCGATGACGATGGTGTCGAAGCCGCCCTCCGCGGCGATCCGCTCGATCGTCCGAGCCGGATCGCCCAGTGGCTCGAGGAGATCCACGTGGAGCCCGTGCTCGGCAAGGGTGCGCTGCGCATCGTGGAGCTCGCGGGCGCGCGCCTCGCCGCCGTCCCACGGCTCGGTCGGCCTCCCGTCGGGACCGACGGGCACCACCGAGACCACGCTGAGGGACGCCCGGAATGCAATTGCCAGCTCCGCCGCCGTCTCCAGGGCGCGGCGCGCCGGCTCTCCCCCGTCGTAGGCGAGAAGGATCCGTTCCATCGTCTCACTCCCGCTCGCGAGTCGGCCGGACGCGGGGTCGGCTCAGTCTCACGCGCCACAGGTTGGCCCCCGGCGCGCGCAGCGGATAGGGCGCTTCGATGCGATCTGGCCGTGCCGGTCGGATCGCGAGCAGGGGCCGCGCGACTCGGGCGGCCGTATGGCGATCCCGGTCGGTCAGGGCACCCGCAGCACGCGAAGCGGGTCGCGCGACGCCGCGAACACGGCCGGCAGCGCAGATGCAGCCACTACGGCCAGGATGGCCAGGATGCCCACGGACAGCGGGAAGCTGGGATCCGGTGCGTGACCGAGCTGGGAGCCAAGGTAGGCCCAACCGGCGATCGTCCCGGCGCTCGTCCCGAGCAGCGCGGGCCAGAGCGTGCCCAGCATCACGAGCATGGTGAGCTGCCCGCGAGTCGCGCCGAGGGCGCGCCGACGGCCAAAGTCACGCCGGCCTCCAAGCGTCCCCGCGAAGACCACGAGGCCCGCGAGAACCATGGCGACGGCCAGCAGGATCAACACGAGCGTCCGGTCCCGGCGAGCGACCTCGTCGCGAACCGCCTCGCGCGCGGCAAGCAGGGCGGGGCTGCGCTCGACGGTGCTCGCCGACGCAGCGTCGGTCCCCAACATGGCCGTCGCGTTGTGAGCGACCAGCTCGACCCACCCGACGTCGCTCACGGCGATGATGATTCGATCCAGGCGCAGGGCGTCATCGCGGCTGGGCAGGAGGATGAACGACTCGAGGGCGCTGAGCGGCTCGGCCGCGCGGAACCAGCCGGCCACCGGGAAGCGGCCCGGGTCCAGGAGTCCAAAGGCGCCCCCCAGCCCTGCGCGGCCCGCGCTGAGCCGCGACACGTACGCTGCCACCGCGCCCCGGCCCGGCTCCGGCGCGAAGGTCACCGGGGCGCGCACGGCCCGCAACGCACGAAGGGGCGCGGGCCCGACGCCCAGGCCATTCCGGACGTCGATGACCGGCCCCAGGCCAGCCACCCAGGTGACACCCTGGAGCCGGGCGATGCGGTCAACGGCGTGGGCCGGGAGGACCGGCTCCTGCCCGGTCGAGACGATGCTGATCGTCCGTGTGCCAACGTCATCGACGCGGGCCAGGATCGCCGCCTGGTTCTGGATGCTGAGGCCGGTGACTCCCAGCACGGCCATCGGCACGGCAAACGCGAGAGCCGCCACCACGCCCGACACGACCGGCGTCACTCGGGCAACGCGAGCCGACTCCCCGGCGATCGCGGACCAGGAACGGGTCAGAGCCGGTAGCGCCGGTCGCATCGTTCTGCCAGAGACTCGTCGTGGGTGACGATCACCACCGCGGCTCCCGCCCGTGCCTGGCCGAAGAGCACCCCTTCGACGGACGCGGCGTTGCCTCGGTCGAGATTGCCCGCGGGCTCGTCAGCAAGGATCACGGAGGGCGCGGCCAGGAGGGCGCGGCACAAGGCCACGCGCTGCGCCTGACCACCGGAGAGATCGATCGCCCGGCGCTCCGGTTCGACATCGACGTCGAGCTCGGCGAGGAGCGCGCGGGCGCGGTCCTCGGCCTGTCGCCGGCTCGTGCCTGCGTAGACGGCGGCCTCCACGACGTTGTCGAGCACGGACCGCCGAGGATCCAGCATCGCGTCCTGGAAGACGAAGCCGATAGTGGTGGCACGGATGTCGGAGCGCGCCCCGTCGCCCAGGGCCGTCGCCTCCACGCCGCCAATCCGGAGGCTGCCCGACCAGGGGCGGACCAGCGTCCCGAGGAGATAGAGCAGCGTGGACTTGCCGCATCCAGACGGGCCCACGATCGCAACCGTCTCCCCGCGCTCGATCGTGCCGCTCCACTCGCGCAGGACCGGGCAGCCGCGCTGGTAGCCGAAGGTGAGGTCCCGGGCCTCGATCATGGCGCGGGTGGAGACGGCAGCAGGATGACCGTTCCCGCGGGCAGGCCGTCAACGACCGCGAACCCGTCGGCCTCGGCGAGTACCCGCACGGGACGGGTTGTCCCGTCTGAAAGCGTCACCGCCGGGCGCCCCGATGGCTGCTGCACAAGCGCTGAGACGGGCACGACCACTCCCGATGTCGTGGGGATGATCTCGACGGACCCCGTCAGCGCGGTCTCGCCGGCAACCGGCAGGCTGTCGCAGCGCCTGCCGCAGAGGGTCCCCGTGATCGTGGCCCGGTAGCGTCCGTCGTCGCTCACCTCGAACGTCCCGAGACTGCCCCGCCAGGCGTCACCGCCCGGCGCCTCGATGACGATGGCCATGCCCGTCTGCAGCTCCGCCCGGGTGGAGGGGCTGACCGTCGCGGTGAACGTCGGGCGGTCGGCGAGAACCTGGACGAGCTCGCTGCCGGCGCCGACCCGGGCGCCGACGCCCGGGACCACCACGAGTCGTGCCGGCACGTGGTCGACGAAGAGGAGCGCGCCGGGGTCCACGACTCCAGTGGCCACCGACCCGATGGAGCGCTGCCAGCGTTTGGTGGCATCCACCGTGGCCTCGCCGAAGCGTCCGTCGGCCGGTCCGGCGAGGAACCCGAGCGCCCGAAGGAGCCCCTGGAGCTGCTCGACGTCGGGACCCTCGTCGCCCTTACGCAGCGTTCGAAACATGGGAACGGCGCCCGCAGCGACCACGACCGGGTGCAGATCGATGGTGGCGATCACGTCGCCCGCGGCCAGTTGCGCGCCGGGAGGATAGGGGATCGACGTCACGACGCCGTCGGACGCCGCGAACAGCGTCCGCGCCGTAGGCCAGACGACGCTGACCGGCAGCCTGTCGGAGCGGCCAACGGACCCGACCTCGGCGGTGTAGGTCTGGGTCGCATGCTCGGCGACGGGGAGCGCGGGCGGCGCGACGACGTTCGTGCCCGCCCAGTAGCCGGCGACGGCGACCCCACCCAGGATCGCCGCCGCCGTGAGCATCGACGCGATGCGACGCCTATCGCTCATCGCTCATCCTCGATGGAACATCTCGAGGGTGCAAGCCTCCTTCGCTGCCTGGTAGGCGGCGTCGGTCCAGGCACCGGTGTCGACACCGTCGAGCGGCCCCCACGGTCCGGTCGTTCTCCAATCCGCCGCAAACTTCTCGAACGTCGGCGGCTCGGTCGGGTGGTAGCCCAGTCCGACGAGGCACTCGCGCTCCTTGACCCAGCGGTCGTGGATCGCGCGCAGCTCCTGGTCGGTCATCGCTCGTGCCGGCGGGGCCAGCTTCTGGCACTCCTCGATGATCGCGGCCATCTGATCGCGGGGCAGGTCCGACTCGAGCTTGTAGCCGGGCGGGTCCCCGGGGACCTCCGGGGGCAGCATCTCGACGAGCTGCCACCCGTGGTCCACCATGCACTGGGTGTCCGCCGGGAGCTGCCCGATCGGAATCGGGACACCAGCCCCGGTGCCGGGGGAGGCGGGCGGATGAGTGGCGGGCGTCTGGCCACAACCGAAGGTGGTCACCACAACGGCGATGACGGTGATCACGGCCGGCCAACGCGCTCTCATCGCGCGGCCCGTACCCACCGAGCGGCTCCCGTCCGCGTCTCAGCCGTAGGGCCGGCAGCCGGCGTACGTGTTCGGGAAGTTGAGGCTGGGATAGCCGCGTGCAAACCAGTCGCCGCTGTAGTCCCCGTTCTCCTCTGCCGAGTGCCACCCGGAACTGTAGTCGTAGTAGACGCCCACGCTGGCCCCAGGGCCGAACAGCAGCCCGTCAAATGCTGAAGTACGCGTGCGTGTAGCCGATGTAGTCGCCGCAGTTCTCGTATCCGCCCTCCTCCTGATAGGCAACCACTGGAACAGCGAGCGCGAGGACCATGGCAGTGGCCAGGAGCGCGCTGCAGACCGTTCGGCGCGTGTTCCACTCCTCACTCATGGTGAACCCGGGAACCAGGCTCCGCGCGACCGACTCTGCACGACGCATCGGGCAGCGTCCAGTGCCAATGGGCATCAGGTGAAGAACCCCCCAGGCGGCCCGAGGCGCGGGGCCCTTGACAGAGAATTCATCACCCGTAGAATTCATCATCGGATGAATTGAGCGCCGGGCGCTCCAAGGCGCCGGCGTCGCGATGACCAGGAGGTGGCCGGGATGGCCGTGCAGGCCGGGCAGTCGAAAGCGCCAGACCCGGGCGCGGCGGTCCGGGCCTGCGACCTCGTGAAGACCTTCGGGTCCATCCGGGCCGTCGACGGGGTCAGCTTCGACCTCGCCGCGGGCCGGATCTACGGCCTCCTCGGGCCGAATGGGTCCGGCAAGACGACCCTCATCCGGCTCCTGACGGGCATGGCCCGGCCCACGTCCGGGCGAGCCGAGGTCCTCGGTGTCCCGATGCCGTCGCGGGCCGTCCTCGCCCGGATCGGCTACATGACCCAGAGCGACGGTATCTACCCGGGACTCACGGTCGGCGAGAATGCCCGCTTCTTCGCCGCCGTGTACGGCGTTCGGGAGCGCGCGCCGGTCGACGACGCGCTGAGCATGGTCGATCTTGCCGACCGGGTCGGCGCGGTGGCCGGCACCCTGTCGGGCGGCCAGCGGCGGCGGCTGTCGCTTGCCTGCGCCATCATCCACGGGCCGCCCGTCCTCTTCCTCGACGAGCCCACCGTCGGCATCGATCCCCTCCTCCGCGTCGGTTTCTGGGCACACTTCCGCGCGCTCGCCGCGGGCGGCGCGACGATCGTCGTCTCCAGCCACGTCATGGACGAGGCCGACCGCTGCGACGAGCTCCTCTTCGTCCGGTCCGGGAAGCTCATCGCCCGCGGCACGGGCCGGGAGCTGCGGGATCGCGCCAGCACCCACGACCTGGAGCAAGCGTTCCTCAGTCTCGGCGCAGACGTGGAGGCGACCCGATGAGCGGCCGCCGCGTCGTCGCCATCTTCCGGAGGGTGGCCCAGGAGATCCGCCGCGACCACCGCTCAGTGGCGCTCCTCCTCGTGGTCCCGGTCGTCATGAGCGGTCTCATCGCGTTCATCGTCCGCGAGGGCCAGAGCCCCGCAGTGAGCGCGGTGGTCGTCAACCCCGCGGGCCCACCGGGCCTGGTCGTGGCCGCCGCGCTGGGTGTGGCGCTCGAGGCCGACGGCGGGTCCGCAACCCTTGCCGCCGACGAGGCGGCCGCGAGGGCGGCGATCGAGGACGGCTCGGCGTCGGTCGCCGTGCTCCTTCCCGCGGAGATCGCGCCGGGCGTCGCCATGACCGTGACGATCCTCACGAACGGCCTCGACCCGGCGGGCGAGGCGACGCAGGTCGCGGCGGTCGGGCGGGCGATGCTCGCCGCGACGGCCAGCGTGACGGGGATCGTCACCCCGACGATCGAGCGGACGACGCTCTTCGGCGTCCCGAGCGACGACCCGATGGCGCCGTTCGCACCGGCGATCCTCGGCTTCCTCGCCTACTTCTTCGTCTACATCCTGACCGGCATCAGCTTCCTGCGCGAGCGGACGGGCGGCACCCTGGAGCGACTCATGGCGACCCCGGTGACCCGCAGCGAGGTTGTCGGCGGCTACCTGCTCGGCTTCGGGCTCTTCGCCACGCTCCAGGTCGCCATCCTTCTCGCCTGGGGTTTCGGGAGCGTCGAGATCCCCGCTCTCGGTCCCCTCCCGTCGTTCTCGGTCGGCCTCGGGCTGCCGATCGCCGGGAACCCTTTCCTCGCCTTCATCGTGGTCGTCGTCGCCGCCCTCGGCGCCGTCAGCCTCGGCATCTTCCTGTCGACGTTCGCCCGCACCGAGCTCCAGGTCGTCCAGTTCATCCCGATCGTCATCGTGCCCCAGTTCCTCCTGTGCGGCGTCCTCTTCCCGATCAGCTCTCTGCCGGAGATCCTCCAGCCCCTCGTCGGGCTGATGCCCCTGACGTACGCCGTCGACGGCATGCGCCAGGTCCTCATCGCCGGCGCGGACCTCGGCACGGCGGCGCTGCAGACCGACCTGGCCGTCCTGACGGTCGTCGCCATCTTCTTCGCCACGATCGCGTCGCTCACGATCCGCCGCGAGGTCGCATGAAGGGAGCCGCCGACGGGCGTCCGGCCCGCACGGGGCGACGGCCGGGCTCCAGCGACACGCGCGATCGGATCCTGGCGGCCGCCCGGGCCGCGTTCGGTGAGCTCGGCTTCGAGGCCGCGACGATCCGCGGGGTGGCGGCCCGGGCGGGCGTCGACCCCGCCCTGGTTCACCACTACTTCGGCACCAAGCAGCGGCTCTTCGTCGCGGCGATGGAGATCCCGGCCGACACTGCGGCGATCATCCCGCGAGCCATGGAGGGTCCACCCGAGCAGTTCGGCGAGCGCATCGCGCGGCACGTGCTGGAGCTCTGGGACTCGCCGGCGATGCATTCGCTCATGCTCGGGATCGTCCGTTCCGCTGCGACGGATCCCGTCGCGGCCGGCATGTTCCGCCAGGTCCTCGCCGAGGGACCCTTCCTGGCCCTGGCGCGGGCGACGGACCGGCCCGATGCCGACCTGCGGGCAACCCTCGTGGGCTCCCAGCTGGTTGGCCTCGCGATGGCCCGCTACATCGTGAAGGTCGACCCGATCGCGTCGGCCGACCGCGAGGTTCTCGCACGCGCAATCGGCCCGACCCTGCAGCGCTATCTCACCGGCGACCTGGGCGGGGACGAGCCGCTCGCCTGAACGGCACGAACCCGGCCACCGGGCCGGGCTCGTGCTCGGTGCGGGTGCCGGCGCGGGCCGAGGCTCGCGGCGGGATGGGGCTCAGCTCTCGGCGCTCTCCGCGGCGGCCGCGACCTCCGGAGCCGTCTCGACCGCGGCGGGAGCGGCAGCCTCCACCTCCTGGACGCGGGGCGGGGAGACCTTGAAGACGATCTCGTCGGGATCGGTCAGCAGGGTGACGCCGTCGGGGATCGGCAGGTCGCGAGCGTGGATCGCCGCGTCGAAGTCGACGAGGGCGGCGAGGTCGACCTCGATCACCTGCGGCAGGTGGTCGGGCCGCGCCCGCACCTTCACGCTGCCGCTCGCGTTCAGGAGCGTCCCGCCGTGCTTGGCAACCGCTTCCGACTCGCCGGTGCCGTGCACCGGGACGTCGACCGTGAGCTCCTCCGTCATCCGGACCGCGAAGAGGTCGACGTGGATCGGCCAACGGTTGACCTTGTGGATCTGGACGCCGTGGATGAGGACCGGCTTCGCCTTCGCGCCGTCGATCGACAGGTCAATGAGGGCGTTGGGGCCGACGTGGCGGCGGAGGACGGCGAACTCGTGGGCATCGAGCGAGACGGCGGCCGACTCGACCCCGTGGCCGTAGACGACGGCGGGAAGGCGCCCGTCGCGGCGAAGGCGCGCGTTGGCCTTCCCGAGGGCGGTGCGGCGCTCGGCGGCGAGCGCGGGGCGGGTGGAGCTCATGCGTGGTCCTCTGGTGCTGGCTGGTCTGCGTCGGAGGCGACGCCGGGACGGCGCGCTTCCGGGGCGACCGCACGGCCGTCCTGGCAGCCGGGCGCCCGATCCCCCGCAGGGTAGCACGGCTCCGCCTCGCGCCGGGTGTACGATCCCGCCGCCATGGCCGCCACGATCCTGATCGTCGAGGACGAGCACGCCGTCGCCCGCGGGATCGAATACGCCCTCGCCCAGGAGGGCTACACGGTGACCGTGGCCCGCTCGGGCGAGGAGGGGCTGGAGTTCGCCGTCCACCAGGCGCCCGACCTCGTGGTGCTCGACGTCCGCCTGCCGGGCATGGACGGCTTCGAGACCCTTCGACGGCTCCGCGCCTCGGGGGCGAAGATGCCCGTCCTGATCCTCACCGCCCGCGACGACGAGGTCGACAAGGTCATCGGCCTGGAGCTGGGTGCCGACGACTACCTGACGAAGCCGTTCGGCCTGCGCGAGCTGATGAGCCGGATCCGGGCTCTGCTGCGGCGCGCCTACGGCGACCTGGCGGACGCGGCGGGCGGGCGAGTGATCCGTCATCGCGATCTCGTGATCGACCTGGAGCGCCGGCGTGTCCAGCGGGGCGGCAGGCGCCTGGGCCTCACCCCGACGGAGTTCGAGATCCTTCGCCACCTCGCCAGCCGGCCGGGCCGCGTCTACAGCCGCGGCGAGCTCCTGGAGCTGCTCCGCGACTACGAGGCCCTGGACCAGGACGAGAAGACGATCAACGTGCACGTCAGCCACCTGCGGGAGAAGATCGAGGACGACCCGTCGCAGCCGGTCTTCGTCCTGACCGTCCGGGGAGCCGGCTACGCGTTCGCCGACCGCTGAGCCGGACGCCTCCCGGGTCTCGGCTCCCGGCTCCCGCGCGTCGACGATGGCTTCCGCCCCGGCGACCAGCCGGACCTTCCAGGCCCGGCTGACCCTCGCCTTCGTGGCGGTCGTCGCCCTCTCGCTGCTCGCGGTCTCGGCGATCGTCGTGAACCGGCTCGACGGCTACTTCCGGAACCAGGAGCAGGACGCCCTGAACGCCCGGGGATCGGTCGTTGCCAGGATCGTGTCTCTCTTCGCCGCGACGGCGGCCGGCCGAGCCCCGGTCGTGGGGGCCGGCAACACGCTCAACCCCGACGTGGCGAGCGCCCTGGGCAGCGGCGTCTTCCTGGCCTTCCTGGCCGACCAGGTGGCGCTGGCCGACGTCGAGATCCGGGTCGGCGGAGCGACCGTCACCAGCGCGGGCGAGGTCATCGTCACGGCGGCGGCCGGCGGGTCCTACGGCCGTTCCCTCGGGGCCCGTCCCGAGCCGGGCCAGGCGCGCGAGCCGCTCTCCGCCACCAACCGATTCGGGCCCTTGCAGGACGGGGCGCTCGGCGAGCCCTGGGGGATCGAGGCCGTCCTCGCCAACCCCTACACCACGCGCGCCTCCACCCTCGCCACGATCACCGGCCTGATCGCCATCACCGTGCTCGGGGCGCTCTTCGCCACGCTGCTCATCTCCACGTACCTGGCGGCGCGGTTCACCCGTCCCCTTCGTCGGCTGGGGGAGGCGACCAGGCGCCTTGGGGCCGGCGACCTGGCCGGGCGGGTGCCGGCGGCGGAGCTGGAGTCGTCCTACGCCGAAGTCGCGGACCTCGCCCGACAGTTCAACGTGATGGCCGAGCGGCTCGAGGAATCCGTGGACCTGCTCCGCCGCGACCGCGATCGGAGCCGCGATTTCCTGGCCGACGTCTCGCACGAGCTGCGAACGCCGCTCTCGGCCCTGCGCATGAACACGGAGCTCCTGCAGGGCCAGGCGGGGAGCGACCCGGCGACCCGGGCCGAGTTCCTGGCGACAAGCCGCGGGCAGCTGGATCGCCTCGACTGGCTGGCCCACAACCTGCTGGAGCTCTCGAAGCTCGAATCGGGCCTCCTCCGGCTGGACCTGCGGCCCGACGACCTCCGCTCCACGGTGGAGTCGGCGTTCGAGCAGGCGGAGCCGGCCGCGCGGCGCCGGGGCGTCGCGATGGAGTTGCGTCTCCCGCCGGATCCCGTACGCATCCGGCACGACCCGCAGCGGATCGGCCAGGTCGCGGCGAACCTGCTGGGGAACGCCATCAAGTTCACGCCGTCGGGCGGCTCCGTGGTGCTGACCCTGGAGCCCCACCGCGACGGCGCCCGGCTGGAGGTGCGCGACACCGGGGTGGGGATCGACGCCAGCGAGATCCCCCGCGTCTTCGAGCGCTTTTACCGTGGCTCGCGGGCGAACGAGGCGCGCGGGTCAGGAAGCGGCCTGGGGCTGGCCATCGTGAAGTCGATCGTGGACATGCACGGCGGCCGCATCGCCGTGGAGAGCAGGGTGGGCGCCGGCACGGCCTTCACGGTGATCCTGCCGCGCGACCCGAAGCAGGGCGAGGAGATCCCGGCGCCGGCTGTGGCGCGCCATCCCGGCGAGCCCTCACCGCCCGGCGACGCCGCGATGTGACGATTTCTTCATCGAGGCCGCGCCCGAGCCGCAATCCCGATCCGCGACCCTAGGAGTCCACACAGAAGCGCCGGTCCCCCTGCCGACGCCCGGAGATCAAGCCCTGGAGCACCACCACCGATGACCGATCCCTTCGAGCCGGCGGCCGCGTCCCCGGCCGCCGCGTCGCCGGCCGCCGCGTCGCCGGCGCCCGACGGGCCGACGCAGCCGATCTCCTACTCGCCGGCCGCCGAGCGGCGACCCGCCTGGACCGACGCCGCCGCGGAGAGCGACGCGGAGAACGTCGCCCCGCCGACGCCCCGGGCCTGGTACGAGCCGGAATCGGCCATCGGCGGCGGCGAGACCCCTGCCGCCCGGAAACCCGCCCCCCGCCGCGGCGGGGCCGCCGGCGTCGTGGTCGCGGCCTCCCTCGCGGCGGCCGTCGTCGGCTCGCTCGGTACGTACGGCATCCTCGCCGCGACCGGCGCCCTCGATCGACCCGTCGCGACCGCCGCGCCCGTCGGCCAGGGCCAGCAGGCCACCCAGCCGCTGCCCGTCTCGATCGACGAAAGCTCCGCGATCACGCGCGCGGCGGAGAAGGTGTCACCGGCGATCGTGACGATCGCCGTGAGCGGCGCCGCCGGCAACCCGAACGACCCGTTCTTCAGCATTCCCCGGTCGGGCGTCGGCTCCGGCGTCATCTTCGACGCGAACGGCTGGATCGTCACGAACAAGCACGTCGCCGAGGGCGCCCAGAAGCTGACCGTGACGCTCGAGGACGGCCGCGTCTTCGACGGCACGGTCTACGGGATCGACACCCTGACCGACCTCGCCATCGTCAAGGTCGAGGCGACGGGCCTCCCGACGGCGCCCATCGGCGACTCCTCGACGGCCAAGGTGGGCCAGCTCGCCATCGCCATCGGCAGCCCCCTGGGGACCTACACGAACTCGGTCACGGCGGGCATCGTCTCCGCCTTCGGCCGGACGATCCAGGTCCAGGACGGGACCGTGATCCGCAACCTCATCCAGACCGACGCCGCGATCAACCCGGGCAACTCCGGGGGGGCGCTCCTCGACTCCGCCGGCAACGTCATCGGGATCAACACCGCCATCGCCCAGACGGCCGAAGGGATCGGCTTCGCGATCCCGATCAACATCGCCCGCCCGATCATGCAGCAGGCGCTCGCCGGCCAGAAGCTGGCCCGCCCCTGGATCGGGGTCTTCTACGTGGCGATCAGCCCCACCGTCGCCGAGACCAACAAGCTGCCGGTCCAGAAGGGCGCCTGGCTGAGCGCGCAGGACGCCAACGGCCAGCGGAAGGACCCCATCGTGGCGGGCAGCCCGGCGGCGGCGGCCGGCCTCCGCGACGGGGACATCGTCACGGCGGTGGACGGGACCGCGATCGACGCGCACAGCCCGCTCGACGACATCCTGACCCAGTACGCGCCCGGGCGGACGGTCGCCCTCGACGTCCTCCGGGACGGGCAGAAGCTGACCCTGACGCTCACCCTCGGGACGCGCCCCGCCGCGGTCGAGTAGTCAGCGCGCGCGGCGGATCTCCACGCCGGCCCAGGCCAGCGCGCCGGGGAGCGGCGCCTCCGGCTTGCGCACCCGGACCGTGACGGCGCTGGCGGGCGAGCTGCCCGCCAGCACGGCGCTGGCGATCCGTTCGGCGAGCGTCTCGATGAGCGCCACGGGGGGGCCCTCCACGACCGCGCGGGCCGCGGCGAAGACGGTCCCGAAGTCGACGCTGCGCGCCAGGTCGTCGGTCGTGCCGGCCGGCGCGAGATCCAGCTCGATGACCACGTCGACCTCGAAGGGCTGCGGCCGCTCGGCCTCGAACGGGAGGACGCCGTGGCGGCCGGCGAAGCGCATCGCCCGCAGCTCGATCCGATCGGTCACCGGTCGCCCTCCCAGCCCGGGGGACGCCAGCCGCGCACCACCGCGTCGGCCATCCGGGCCGCCCGCACGTTCGGCCGGACGTCATGGACGCGCACGAGATCGACGCCGGCCGCGATGCCCAGGACCGTGGTCGCGACCGTCGCCTCCCCCCGCTCGTGGGGCGGCAGGTCGAGCACCTTGCCGAGGGTCGACTTGCGCGACGTCCCGAGGAGGACCGGGCGACCCAGCGCGCGGAGGGCCGCCAGCTCGCGGAGGAGCGCCAGGTTGTGCGCGGGCGCCTTGCCGAACCCGAACCCGGGATCGACGATGAGGCGCTCCCAGGGGACGCCGGCGCGGACGGCACGCTCGAGGGCGCGCTGGAGATCGGCCACGATCTCGGCCATGAGTGCCGTGTAGCGGGCCTCGGCGCGGTTGTGCATCACCACGAGGGGGACCCCTCGCTCCGCCGCCACGCGGGCCAGGCCGTCGTCCTCGGCGACGCCCCAGACGTCGTTGACAAGGTGGGCGCCGGCCTCCAGCGCGGCGTCCGCCACGGAGGGCTTCGTCGTGTCGATTGAGAGCGGTACGTCGGGCAGCGCCTCGCGGAGCGCCCGGATCACCGGGACCACGCGGCCGGCCTCCAAGGCGGCGTCGACCGCGGCGTGGCCGGGCCGCGACGACTCGCCGCCGATGTCCAGGAGGTCGGCGCCCTCGTCGACCATCCGGCGGGCGAGGGCGAGCGCCGCGGCCACCGGGTCGTCGCCGGCCGCGAGGAGGCCGTCCCCGGAGAAGGAGTCCGGGGTCACGTTGAGGATTCCGACGACGAACGTCCGGGTTCCCCAGGCGAAGGTTCGCGGGCCGATGGCAAGCGGCGCCGGCGTGCCGGGCAGGCCGCTGCCGGGGCCGGCGCCCGGCGGCACGGCGAACGAGGGGGTCGCCGCGCCACCGCCGCGGCGCGCGTCCGGTGCCACGACGCCCCGCTCGGCAGGGAGGGCGCGGTCGGGAGGCCGGAGGGGTTCGCTCATCGCCGCGATCCTACGCCGGGTCGCGGAGGTCCGGGTCGTCGACCAGGAGCGCGCGCGCCGCCCCGACCAGGTAGAGCGACCCGGCGACCACGACCGGTCCCTCGGCGCCCGCGACGGCCTGCGTGACGGCCGCGGCAGGCTCCGGGATCACCGCGACCGGTCCGGACCGCTCGCCTGCGACCGCCGCCCAGCGCGCCGCGAGGGCAGCCGCCGGCAGCGCCCGCGGCCCCTCGACCTGGGTGGCCACGACCCGGGCCCCGGCCAGCGAGGGAGCGGCCGCCAGCGCGCCGAGAACGCCCTCGACGTCCTTGTCGCCCATGATCGCGAGGACCAGCGTCAGGGGTACCGGACGCGCTCCGCCCCCGCCGCGAAGGAGCGGGCGCAGCTCGTCGAGGGCCGCCGCGAGGGCCGCCGCCCCCGCCGGGTTGTGGGCGCCGTCGAGCAGCAGTTCCGCGTCGGCGCCGCCCGGTCCCGCCCCGGGGAGCGCCACCAGCTCCAGGCGTCCCGGCCAGCGCACCGCCGCGTAGCCCGCCCGCCGGGCCGCGGGCGGCACGACCGCGATCCCGGCCGCGCCGAGCGCGTCGAGCACCGCGTCCGCGACCGCGACGTTTGCCGCCTGGTGACGGCCCAGCAGCCCGACCCGCGTCCCGGCGAGGCCCGGCAGGTCGACGACGAGACCGTCGCGATCCATCGCCCGGACGGGGGCCGGGGCCGCCTCGATGAGGGACGCGCCGACCCGGCGGGCCCGGCGCCGCACGATCGCGAGCGCCTCGCCGGCAACGCCGGTCACCGCGCGGTCGCCGCCGAGGATGATGGCGGCCTTCTCGCGAGCGATCGCGGCCACCGTCAGGCCCAGCCACTCCGTGTGATCGAGGTCCACGTTGGTGATCGCCGCGACCCCGCCGTCCCAGGCGTGCGTCGCGTCGAGCCTGCCCCCCAGCCCCACTTCGACGATCGCGAGGTCGACCGCCTCCGCCGCGAACCAGGTGAAGGCGAGGGCGGTCATCAGCTCGAACTCGGTCGGCGGGCCGTGGCGACGGGCGACGCGGTCGGCCGCGGGCAGGACCTCGCGCACGAGATCCGCGAAGGACGCGGGCCCGATGGGGCGCCCACCGACGCGGAGCCGCTCGCGGTACGTGACGAGGTGGGGTTTCGGCATGTCGCCGGCCCGGCGGCCCGCGGCGGCGAGGCAGGACGAGACGAGCGCCACCACGCTCCCCTTCCCGTTCGTGCCGCCCACGAGCGCGCCGCGGATCCCGAGCTGCGGGCTCCCCAGCTCGCGCAGGAGGGCGTGGGTTCGACCCAGCCCCAGGCGGATCCCGAAGCGGCCGCGGGCCTGGAGGGCGGCCACGGTGTCCGCGTACG
>Ga0315284_10003085_pt1 | contig 23741 bp, 27 predicted proteins | sample YL17G09_16_MG_FD_203696 | JGI IMG/M metagenome (GOLD analysis project Ga0315284, IMG submission 203696) | Sediment microbial communities from Yellowstone Lake, YNP, Wyoming, USA - YL17G09_16 | ecosystem: Environmental > Aquatic > Freshwater > Lake > Sediment | place: USA: Wyoming | collected...
ATAAGAGGGCTGAAGAAGTCGGAGCGCGGCGAGTATGAGCTCACCGATGCTGTTGCAGAGCTTGCGCGAAAGGAGGCTGTCTCAGTCGAAATCGTGAAGGGCTACTGGCTGCCCATCAGCTATCCGTGGAGCCTGCTGGAGGCCAATGAGATGCTGCTGAAGGAGAAAAAGGAGTTCAAAAAGGAAGGTGTTGTCGAAGCGGGCGCGACGCTTAAGGGCAGCGTTGAAGTTGGGAGGAACTCAACCATAAAAGCGGGTTCTTACATCGAAGGCCCTGTCATCATAGGCGATGGCTGCGAGATAGGGCCGAACTGCCACATCAGGCCTTTCACGAGCATAGGCAACGGCTGCCACATAGGCAACTGTGCCGACGTCAAGAACAGCATAATCATGGACGGCGCCAAGGTGCCGCACCTTTCATACGTTGGTGATTCTGTCATAGGGGAGAACGTCAATGTAGGCGGAGGCAGCATGGTTGCCAACCTCAGGCATGACAACGCGAATGTCAAAAGCATGGTCAACGGCCAGCTTGTCGACACAGGACGAAGAAAATTCGGCACAGCCATCGGCGACGGCGCGAAGCTGGGCGCTGCCACTATAATCTATCCCGGCAGGAAGGTGTGGCCGGGCAGGACAACCAAGCCCGGCGAAGCCGTCAAGGAAGATATAATATAAGCACGCTTAGCCAATTAAAAATATGGCTGACCTGCCTGACATTGGCGGCATTTTAGGCTCATTTGCAAACCTTGCCACATCCAGCAGCGCGACGGGCTGGATAAGCGTCGGCATAAACATCATTCTTTCTACCATAGTTGGCGGCATAGTGCTGCTTGTCGTCATGGAGCTGCTGAGCAAGGCGTGGGGCGAATCCGTCAGCGTTGGCAAGTGCTTCATTTTCGTGCTGATAATAAACGTCATCACGCAGTTCGGCATGAGCTTCATCCTGCCGTTCGTTTCGTTCCTGCCTTATTCATACCTCATAGTGTCTCTGCTGCTCTGGATAGGGCTCATGAAGGTGTTCTTCGGCGAGCTCTCGATCGTACACGCCGCAGTCGCCGGTGTAATCGGCTTTGTGTTGGGCATGTTCCTTGTGCCTATGCTGACAGGCCTTGTGCTTAGCTTCCTGCCAATCGCTGCGCTTGGAGTCTAAGAATTGAATCAATTGTTTTTCGTATGTTCGACTTCTATGGCATAAGTGAGCGGCAGCTTTGACTTGGCGACCTTGAGCGCCTTCCTTGCGACTGCCTCTTTGGACGGGTCAACAAGGACTTCAGCTACTGCCTGCCCCTTATGCACCCTTGCGGCGCTGCCTATGGGATGGCCGAAGGACAACCTCATTCCTGACTGGAACCTGTCCGCGCCTGCGCCGGTCGCCATTGCATTCTCCCTTATGACATGGTGCGGGAACACGCGTATCTTCATGAAATAATTCTCCAGCCCCAGCTCCTTCTCAAGCACCTTGTTTATCGAAACCCTCGCAGCCTCCAGTGCGTTGTGCCTTATCTGCACATCATACTCCGAGATTAGGGTGACCTTGAGCCCGAACTCCTTCTTCGGGTTGCCGAACTGGAACTTCGTTATCTTCGGGAAAGGCACGCCCTTCACGTAACCTTTCCGGGGCTTCTTCCTGCTCTGCCTTGTCCATGGCCTCTTGAAGTCCCTGTAGCATTTCGCCGGTCGTATTCCCATATTATCATCCCGTATGTTGTTTGAATTAGATTATGACAAAGGGTATTTAAGTGCTGTTAGTTGCTTAAGTTTCGTGCTCTTTGGAAATCCTGCTTTCCAGCACGCCGTCCTGGCCCTTGTATTTTGTTTCAGCCCTCTTGTCGTAGGGTTTTTCAGAAGCCGATGACATCCTCATGAGGACGAGCTTGCATATTTTCATGCCGGGGTAGAGCGTCACGGGCATCTTGCCGAGGTTGGCTATCTCCAGTACAAGTCGTCCGTCCCAGCCCGGCTCCACCAGCGATGACGTGATGTGCGCGGTCACGCCGAGCCTGCCCAGCGAGCTCTTTCCGTCAACATATGCTGCGATGTCGTCGGGCAGCGCGACCCTTTCCTTTGTTATGCCCAGCACGAACTCATTGGGGTGTATTATGAACGGCCTGCCGTCATCGGACCTGACGATTTCTGTATGCTCTTTCGGGTTGCGCGAGTCTATGAACGCCTCATGGGTGTGCTTGAACACGCGGAACTCGCTGCCCAGCCTCAGGTCAACGCAGGCTGCCTGTATCTGGCCTTCTTCCAAAGGCTCTATCCTGACCTTGCCTTCAGCGAGAAGTTTTTTGATTTCGTGGTCGGGGATTATCATGCAATCAGTTAATTGATGGATGCGAGGAATAAAAGCTACAGCTCAATCTCCCTGTCCTGCTCATACGGCTTCCCGTGCCTTAGAGCCAGCTCAGCTTTCTGCAACTCAGCGCCGAGGTACATGGCGTGGTCAGGCTTCAGCTGGTGAACCCTGAAGTCAATCTGCTTGTAGACCTCTTTCGGGGTGCTGCCGACAAACATGTCCAATATCTTCCCTGTATGCGGATGCACCAGCCTTGCGACAATATTGCCGCCTTCAACTTCGACGACGAAGTTGCCGCGCCTGTCGCCGAAGGCGTCTTCAGCCTTCCTGAACTTCTGCAGCATCTCCTCAACCTGCTTGTAATAATGCCTGTATATCTGGCCGCTGCCTGACATCACGACCAGAAGGCCTGGCTTCACGCCTATGCCGTCCGCAATCTCTTTCTGCATGGCAGCACAGCCGTAGGCATTCTCAGGCCAGCCCTGCACCATGTCGTGGCTGCGGAAGAAGACAGTAAGGTTCAGCCGTTCGTCCTGAACGACGGCCTGCAGGAACACAAGACAGGGGCTGCTCTTGTGCTTCCTCATCAGCTCCTCCTGCGCGTGCCAGGTGATGGCGACACAGGCTTTGGAATAAACGTCCCTTTTCAGAACGTCGATGATGTCCTGTATCTGGTTGATTTCACATGTGCTGTTGTGATACCTGACATTCGCGTCGAGGTGCGGGCCGCGGCCGAACTCGAAGTCCTTGTACTCGCGGCTGCCAACCAGACCCTTGACTTCCTCAGCCGAAGGGTAATGGTAGGCACGCAGCTTGTTCCCATAGGTGTAAGCCTTGCCCTTTGGCAGCTCGGCTGCCAGTATCTCCTGCTTGTACGCTTCTATTTTCTCCCTTGTCAGCGGCACAAGGAAGGGGTTGAAGGACAGGTCCATGTCCTGCGGGTCATGGACCACGACTACCATGTTGTTTATCTCCTTTACCCAGCGGTCGGTGTTCGCGTTCATCAGGTTCTCCCGTCCGTAGCGGTAGATGTTGTATATCATCTCCATCCATGCGCGCGGTATCGTGGACTCGTGGACTACTATCGGCCCGCCTTCGAATGGCAGCGGCTCCTCGGCAGGCTCGTAGCCGAATGTCGCCGGCTTTTCGAGGAATGGTTCCTTCCTTTCAAGGGTTGCCAGCAGCCTGTTCGCCTCGGCTATCTTTTCGTCAAGAGATGCGCCCGGCATCTGCCTGTTCAGGTCTATGAGCTTCACATGCTCCCTTACGGCATTTATCATCCCAAGCGGTATGTTCCTGTCGATGTGGATAGCTGTCTCAAAGCCGGCCAGTTTCCGCTCGCTGTTGATGCCTTTCCCGAAGAATGCACGTATGGCGTTCGCGCTTGTCCTGTCTGAAATGGTGTCTGCCTTTGACTGCGACGAGTACTCTTCGCCGAGCATTATGACGTACCTTATGCACGGGTTGCCGAGTATGTTCCTTATCATGCCTTCAAGCCCTGCAGGCGTGTAGAAGTTTGTGGCTATGGCCAGGTTGCCCTTGTCCAGCTTCGGTATGACAGCATCCCTCATTGTCCAGAGGAATGTCACCGCAGCGTTGCCCTGGTCCGGCTTTTCAGGGAAGTATGCAACCCTGTCCTTGACTGCGACAGGCCACCCCTGCCTGCCATCAGAGCCTAGCTGTCTTCCCAGCAAATCCAGAAACTTGCCGTCCATTAGAGCAATAATGAGAGCTAAAACTTAAATTAAGACAGACCCTCAGGCTTACTTTGGCTGCTGCCGAAATGACTGAGAGCGGACTCTCAGGCTTACTTGGGCAGCAGGCCTGCCTTTATCAGGAAGAGGAAGACGCTGATGGCGGCAAGAACCATTATCATGGAGTGCTTGGAGCCCGCTATAATGGAGTTCTCACCCAGCTGCCCTGCTATCAGGCCCATGAAAAATCCCTGCAGCACCACGACCGTAAAGAACAGCGCAGTGTAGTAGCAGGTCAGGCCCTGGTTCACCCCCATCACAAGGCACAAGCCGCTGAAGAAGCTGCACGGGAATACGCTTTTGGTGTTTTCGCAGGGGTCAATGAACTGTATGCCCATGGGCGTGTTTGCACCTGCCATGACAGGCGCACTCTTTATCATGGGTATCATGACGAAGATTATGACTACTGATATTACCAGGAACATGAAGAATATGCCATACATTATCATTACCTGCTCTCTCACCATGCTGCCCCTCTCGGCCTCGGCCTCCTTTATCATGAGCATGTCAGTCGCGACCGACTCCAGCGTGTCGGCTACCTTGCCGCCAGACTTGAACGACTCCTTTATTATGTTCAATGACTCGTTTATCATCTTCGATTCCCTGACGTCATTGCCGAATATCTCCAGCGTCCTCAGGAAGGGCGTGCCCCATGACATGCGGTTCTTCATCCGCTCTATCTCGGGGCTGAGCTTGCCGTAATTGGTCTTCGATGATATTTTCACAGCCTCCCTGAAGCTCATACCGGAGCGCTTGGAGTCAGCGAGGTCCCTGACGAAGTTCGGGAACTGCGTCTCCACGGATTTTATGAACATGAGCCTCGAGTACTTGTAAAGCAGCAGCGGCACCACGGAAACGAACACGGCTATGACTATCAGGTTGCCGAGGACAGCGAAATCGCCTGCCAGCATGCCTATTGCTATCAGGATTATGGCTGCAACAGCAGATAGCGTCACTATCTTGTTTTTGGTATTCATACAATCATTCCGTCGGTGATATAGCCTTGAGCAGCACGATGAACGCCACGGACACGAGCGGTATCACGAAGAACACCAGAAGCGTCTGCGTGAACAGCGCGCCTACGCCCGTGAGCGGCGATATGATCGAGATAAGCACGATGAAGAACAGCGTGCCGACTATGACCAGCGTTATGTAAATCTCGGTGTACAGTGTTATCTGCTTGGCATAGTCGTTCAGCTGGCGCCTGTACTGGGACATGTAGGTGCGGCTCTTGTTCCTCAGGTAGGATTCAAGGTCGCCTCCCGTCGTTATCGTCGATATCATCCCCCAGAGCAGGTCTGAGAGCGCCGGAGACGGGCTGCGCAGAGCCGCACGCTGAAGCGCCGACGTGAGGCTCATCCCGAGGCTGGTGACATTGGTGTATATCCTGTTTGATTCCTTGCCTATCTCGCCGCCCCTGAGCGAAAGCATTTTGAATAGGCTTATCGGGTTGGCTCCCGACGACGCAGTCGTAGCCATGTAGGACGTCGCAAAGGGCAGCGACCTTTCTATGCGCGTTGAAAGCGTCCTTGACGTCATGCTGGGGTAATAGAACCCGATAAAAAACATCAGCCCTGCCGCAAGGAATGATATTATTATCCCCAGTGTGTACGAGTATGCGAGCTGAGGCACGACAAAGGAGATGAACGCGCTTGCCACTATCACTGCGGCAAGGAATGTGATGAAGGAGTAGAACACTATGTTTGAGAGGTATTGCTGCACCGAGATGTTCATCCTTGCCTTCCTCATGCTGTACTTCAGCCCCTCGAAATATTCAGTATAAGGGCTGACCAGCTTGCCAAAAAGTTTCAGCGCAAACCTGTCAAACATGCAAACACCTATATAACAGCTTTTGATGCACCTGTGAATTCAGGTGCTCAATCACAGTGTGCATTCAGCCACCCAATCAGGCCGACAAGATAGCACCCATTACCTTGTCGGGATTTGTGTAATACGTGCTTATGACCCTTGCGACGTCCCTGTAGTCAAAAACGCCCTGCTCGTACATCCACTCCAGCACCTTCTTGCGCCTCATCATCTCATTCTTCAGCGTGTCCTCTGTCGCGCCCTGCCTCACCGCTATGCTTGTGAGCAGCAGGGACTTCTCTTTTGTGTTATAGCTGTCATCAACAGGCTTCCATTCGAATATTGTCCTTGTCATTGGCCTGTCGCCCTTCAGCCCGACAACCTCAAGTATTGATTCTGCCCTCCTGACGTAGGAGCCATGAAGCCTTGAGAGCACAAGGAAGATTATTATGTTTATGTTCTCCAGCAGGCTTGGCGGCAGCGATATGGGAGGCGTTATCAGCCTGTCGATAAGCTGTGATATGGAGGCTGCGTGTATGGTTGCAAGCGAAGGGTGCCCCGTGGCCATTTGTTGAAATAGAACAAAGGCTTCTTTGCCCCTGACCTCTCCAAGCACTATGTAATCAGGCCTCTGCCTCAGCGACGACTTCAGCAGGTCGAACAAGCTGACTTCCCCGATTCTGCCCTCAATGGACAGCGGCGTCCTTGCCACCTCGGGTATCCAGTGCGGATGCGGCAGCCTCAGCTCGGCCGTGTCCTCTATGCTCACTATCTTCATGCTGGGTTTTATGAAAAGCGACAGTGCGTTGAGCATTGATGTCTTTCCTGTCGCCGTGCCGCCTGATATCAGTATGCTCTGGCCGTTCTCTATGGCCAGCCACATGTATGCAAGCTGGGAGGCATCCAGTGTGCCGTATTTTATCATGTGCGTGGGCGTCAGCGGCTTGTCCATGAACTTCCTGACTGTGAAGTTGGAGCCGCGCCTTGCTATGTCCGTGCCCAGGGTCGCCTGTAACCTGGAGCCGTCAGGCAGCGCGCCGTCAAGCAGCGGCTCCGCGATGGATATGCTCTTGTTGCACTTCTGCGCCAGCTTCAACATGAAAGAAGTAAGCTCGTCTTCTGTCTCGAAGGCAAGGTTTGTCTTGAGTGAGCCCATCTTCGGGTCCCTGTAATAGATGTAGATGGGTATGCCGATGCCGTCGCAGGATATGTCCTCTATGTTCTCATCCCTCATCAGCGGCTCTATCTTGCCGAACCCGAGAATTTCCTTCTGGATGTAATATGAAATCACTGACTTCTTGGCTTCATCTATCCTGAGCTCCACCAACGATGCCATGGACTTTGCTATCTCTTCGATGAGCAGCTCCTTTGCCCTCACATCACCGAGTTTTGTGAAGTCCACATCAAGCCTCTCCTCCAGGTCGCGCTTTATCTTCTCCACCACCTCGGTGTCATACCTTGTTATTTGGGGCTCGTGCACAGTGTAGAGCAGCTCGCCCTCCTCCTCGCTCCATATTATGGTGGCATACGCAAAAACCAGCTCACCCTTTGCAGGGCTGCTGGGTATGAGGTTGTATTGCCTCTTTGTGTTGCGCAGGTCCTCAATCTCCTCTGCTGTCTTTGAAGGCGCTGCGGCAATAGGTATGTATTTCAGGGGTATTTCTATGCCCTTCTCTTCGGCTGCCTCTATCTTCTCGGCGTGTATGTTGATTGAAACAGGCTGCGACCCTCCCATCATGCCAGGTATGAACGGATATGGGTATGGCGCTCCCGCGAACCCGGCCTCCGGCCTCCTGGTTTCCAGGGACTTGAGGTAGCCCAGTCTCATCTTGTTTACTATCGCCGAAGAACTCGCCCTTTTGCTTGAAGAAGCCCTCTTTGCCATGGAAACCCTCACCAATCAACATGCAATCTATGTCTTATGTCCACCATAAAGCAGGTGGTGGATGCTGCTACGTTAATGCGACTTCTCCCACCCTTGAAAGGCGTGAGCTTCTCTGATGGTTCATGTTATGCACCTCAAAGTTTGGGGCTGAGTCACTACAGCCCGCTCCGAAGGCGTATAGCCTTTGGAGAATTTAGCTATATTCCGACATCCGTTGACATCGGCGTTTATCTCATAGCCACAGGACTTGCATTTGAACAAACCCTGTGATTTCCTATTTGCCTTGTCCGCATATCCACACTTGGAGCAGGTTTGCGAAGAGCCTCTCTCGTTTATCCTTTCGACTTTTATGCCCCGTTCATTGGCTTTGTATTCGATGTATTGTGTCAGCTTCAGGTATGGCATATTGCTCACGATTCTGCGGAATCGTCTGCCCTTTTTGGCTGATGACTTCCGTATGCCTTTCAGGTCTCCGAGAACTATGTATGAATCCGTCTGTTCTGCATAGTCAACAACTTGTTTGGCCGTCTTGTGCAAAACATCGTTTACAGTTCTCTGCTCCTTGTCTGAAAGCTGTTTGATTTTCTTGTTGAGTTTCTTCATTCCCAACTCGGTGCGTAGATGCTGGTAATGTCGGCGTATTCCTCTAACTTCACGCCCCAAGAACATGGGTCGCTGGTTGCCTTGACTGCCACAGACAGTCGCCATCACTTTGCTTCCCAAATCTATTGAAACGACATTAGAGTATGATTCTTTCATCTGGACTTCCTTGATGACGGTTATGTAGAGCCACCATGTTTGCTCCTTCCTGAACAATTTGCTTTCGCCGAGTCTGTATTGCGAGAAGTCTATGCCTTTGATATGCGGTTTGATGGCTACCCAGAGTTTCTTTGAGGATTTGTTGGGTATCTTAGCCCAATGTTGTGCGACCTTGTTGTTGGGCTTGAACTCTACTTTGAGAAGGTCGTTCCTTAGAGACAATGCGTATTCGTGGTCTGGATTGATGTGCTTGTAGAAACGGAGAGCCTGCTGCTTGTTGGCTGAATGAAGCTGGATTGACTGATATACTGGAAGGAAGTCCACACCTTGCGATTCAAGCTGGAGTAAATTCTGCAGGTTGTCGTGTTCGGTTTCTATGCAGTTCTGCTTGGTCTTTGTCAGACCAACCACTTTGCACTTGACTACTTTCTGGATTTGCATTTTAACAACTCCGTTATCACATCATCTAAACTTTTTGCCATTGTATTCGCTTTTATATGTGTGAGTTCTTGCCATGTCTTGTCTTCGACTTTAATCATTTTCATGGTTTAATATTATACATTTATACTTTATATACTTAACTGCTCGCCTTCATCCCACTCATTAATGATGTGGATTTTCCCGTTCACGTTAATATAATCTTGTTTCCGTTTTTATATAAAACAATCATGCCGGATGTGCTCATTACCTCGCTTTCCCTGAATTCCGTTGTTTCACCGAGATTGTAAAGGCTTGTGAAGCTGTATTTCATCGAAGGCAATGCCGTCACATTCAGGCCCAGGGGCGACAGGCTCACTCTGTATATCTCGCCTCCAATGCTCTTCGGTATCTGTATGGTGAAATAGGAGCTTGTGACGCCCAGCCCCTCAGACGACTTGACTATGGCATAGGCCACATAATCCCTGACCTGGTCCAGCTGGTCAGCATTGCCTGTTTCCGCGAAGTAGCTCTCGTAGGCGCTGAACGAGGCGAAACAGATTGCGAAAATAGCCACGCCTATGGCGAAAAGCATCACCTGCTCGAAGACCAGCATCTGGCCCTTCCTGCGCCTTGCTCGTGATGCCGGACCTGCTTTGTTATATTGATTAGTGCAGGGAATCAGGTTTATCATGCTTAATATTGTCCTGCCTTAAAGAAATGCTTACGTCAGCTTAACGCCTATCGTTGTGACGACAAGGTCGGGGTTGCCTGGTATCGTTTCCGTGCCCTTGAAGGAGAGTATGAGCTTGCCTGTCCCCGTGGCCTTTACTGTGCAGGAGGCGTCGGTGTCACTACAGAGCCTTATTATGTAGGACTTCGTCTGCGTGCCTGACGTGCGCAGCTGCCTGTACCAGAGCTTTGTTGAAAGGAAGTAGTTCCCTTCAGGCGTGACAGCCTGCTTGACTGTTATCACTCCGGGCGAGCTGTGGCCGAAAACGCCGATGCTCTCGCTGATGTCGCCGAAATTTGTCGCGCCAAGATAGAGTGTCGCTCCCTCCGCGCCCGGATAGAGTATCGGCTGCTTGACGCCGTATATGGTTGTGAGGCTGTTGTTGTTCACGTCATCAGCCTCCGCAGGCACTAGTGTGACTGCCTTGCTTAGCTCGATTTCAGCAGTTCCGCCGCCTGCATTCGCCAGGGATAGTATCTTCTTGTTTATGTCAGTGATGAGGTTGCTGGCTGAGGTGAAGTCCGTTGATGCCGCCCTCTTGTCTATCAGCGGCATGCCCCAGAAGTATGCAGCCCCGACCAGGCTGACCACTATGCCGCTTATCAGCACCAGTGATATTGCCTCGGTTTGGCCAGACAGCATGCGAACCATGACTATTCTTGGCTTCATGTTTATTAAAAGTTGGCTTCGTTAAGGTTGTTCCTGACCCCCACGGAATAGCAGAACACATTAATTTCCAAACTTTCATGGGTGTTCTGCTATATGCGGGTTGCATGCAGCCCGCTATAAGTCATCGTCTTGGCTGAGACAGTGCCGCATTCAAGGAAAGATGCTGCCTTTTCTCAAAACCTGTTTGATGGCAGAGCTTCCGCTGCCGAAGCTAAAAAAAAGAAAACAAGGGAAAACAAAAGAATCCCTTAAGGACAGACAACAGGTATGCGCTGCATGCCTGCAACGGTGCCGACTGTCACGGTGTATGCGGCGCCAGATTGGCCAAGACCATGGCTCGCTCCGGTTGTGGATATATTCGTGAGATCAGCATTCGCCCTTGTAGAAACTGGGGGCTCCACAAGCTTTATGGTGTATGTAAGATTTGCGACTTCGGCTTTTACCCAGTCAGTAGTCTGTATTGTCGTGGTTCCTGTGTTTACGACCCTGACATGGAACTTGCCTGAGGAGTCACAATAAATCCCGCCCGTGGGTATCACGAACGACTTTTCGGTGTATGTTCCCATGAAGCCGCCGATGTAGACCCATGCAGCGCCTGCGAGCGCGACTGTGATGAGCAGCAGCACTATGGTTGATATTATTGGTGTTATTCCCTTCATTTTGACCCTCCTATTTCCAATCATGAATTATTCCAAAGGGCAAAAAAACAAACCCTCGCTTTTTCAATTAAGGACAAACAACAGGTATGCTCTGTATTCCTGCAACAGTGCCTATTCTTATCATGTAAGCCGTTCCGGCCGTTCCGGCCGCTCCCGCTCCGCTGGTCTGCAGGAACTCAGCCCTGCCCTTGGTCGCAACGGTTGTTAAACCTATGTTCAGCGTATTTATGTAAGGCTGGTTCGATGTGGATATTGCGGACGTGTTGACTATCGATTTGTCAGTCCAGTCGGTTGATTGTATAGTTGTTGTTCCCGTGTTTACCACATTTACATGGAAGTTGCCGATATTGTCGCAGTAGATCCCGCCCGTCGGTATGGTGAACGACTTTTCGGTGTATGTTCCCATGAAGCCGCCGATGTAGACCCAGGCAGCGCCTGCCAGTGCAACGGTGATGAGCAGCAGCACTATGGTTGATATTATTGGTGTTATTCCTTTCCTCATTTTTACCCTCCTTTTATTTACTTCCTCTTGGAAAGTATGCAGTTCAGCTTGGCCACTTCCGACATTATCGCGAGGCAGATTATGGCTATGATTATCAGCAGCAATGGTATTATTGTCGTCTCAATGCCGCCTGCCAGTCCGCCCGCTGCCAGCATGTAGAATGTCACGGTCAGCAAAGCCAGCACTACAACGGAAAAGACCTGCTTGAACAGGTACTCGTTATCAGCCTTCATTTACATTTCCCCCTCTTTTGAATATCCTGCGCCTGCGGCTCCGGTTGCCTGCAGATAAAGGCGCTTGAGCCGCTTGTCTATCATGCCTAAGTTCGTGAGCGACGCCTGGCTCAGCTCATTGGACCTCTTGGTCTCGTCAACGAGCTCGCCCATCTTCTTGATTAGCGGTTCCATCACGTCCTTTGATATCTCGGAAACCGTGTTCTCTGTGGCGGACATCTTCAGAAGCTCGAGGAACTCGCTCATGCCGGACAGCAGCTCGTCAATCTTGCCCGGCAGCTTGGATATCTCGTTCCTGAGCTCGGCGTCAGATTTTATGACATCGTCCACAATCCTCTGGTTGGACTTTACAAGCTCTATTATCTGCTCCATGAGCCTGCTTACCTCAGAACCTGAACTGGATGACTCAACCTTCGATAGCCGCCTCTCCAGTCGCCTGATGGGCGATGTAGGCACAACTTCGTAATCGTCGTCCTCTGATACCATGTATACCTATTTTGCTGAGCCTCTTTATAAAACATGGCTGGCTCATCTCTCGCAAGAATGGCTTTTGGTATGTATTTTCGCGGTTTCGCTGAGCCTCTTTATAATCGTGTTTTTACAATCAGCGTGACTTTATACGATTGGTTCTTGGCTCTCCTGTTATACCAGATTGCAGTTTAAATATTCAATTATTTCTGCAATCTGGTAGCTATGAGAACGCTTGTAAAGTTCAATGTTATTGCGTTCTCATATTATTGGTTAATGTTCGCTGCCAGCCATGTGCTGTAGTGTTCCAAAAAAATGCCGCCGAGTCCTTCGGACTCGGGCATGCCACAGGCGAAGCCTGTGAGCATAATACCTATTGCATGCAACTGAGTTCCGGAGGAACTCAGGCACGCTCATGCGCCGAAGCGCATGAGCGTTGCTTTGGAACACACATTCTGACCGACCGCTATGGCAGGTAAGCATTTTCTCGTGTATTAAGTATATAAACATAAAGAACATAATATACATTGGTGATTAGCGTGGTGAGCATAACGTTGTCTGTGCCGGAGGAACTTAAGCGCGAGATGGAACAGCATCCCGAACTCAACTGGTCAGAAATTGCCAGGCAATCCATCAGGGAGAAGCTGGAGATTCTCGACAAGATGGACGCAATGCTGGCGAAGAGCAGGCTTACGGAGAAGGGTGCTCTGGAGCTTGGAAGGACTATCAATCGAGGGGTGGCCAGACGGTGGAAACTTAAAGAGTCCGGTGATTGATTGAAACTTGTTCTGGATGCGAATGTGATGATGGCAGCGCTGATACGGGACAGCCATACGAGGCATTTTCTTTTCTTCAGCGGGCACGAGTTCTTTGCCCCGGCATTTCTTTTGGATGAAGTGAGTGAACACATCAATGCCATAACCGAGAAGACCGGACTGACGCGTGATAAAATCAGTCAAATCGTCGAGAATATAGTCAAAGTTTCGGGAGTAACGATCGTAACATCTCGCGAGGTACAGGACTGCCTGCTTGCGGCTGAGCGCGTATCGCCGGATGTGAATGATGTTCCTTATTTTGCAGTTTCACTCAAGCTTCATTGTCCCATCTGGTCCAACGACAAGAGGTTGAAAGAACAAAACGAAGTCAGAATACTATCTTCTGCTGAGTTGATGAAGACAGGAAAAAATCTTTAGTAGTCCTCTCCGCCGCCCATGCCCTCGGGCATCTTGGGCGCGCCGCCCTTGCTGCCCGCGGATATGACATCGTCTATGCGCAGTATCATCTCAGCCACCTCAGCCGCGGACTGGACTGCCTGAAGCTTTATCTTGAGCGGCTCTATGACGCCTGCCTTCTCCATATCCGCAACGCAGCCATTCAGCACGTCAAGTCCGACCGTCCTCATGCCCTTGTCATGCTCCGCCCTGAGAGCCGCCAGCTGGTCAATCGGGTCAAGGCCCGCGTTCTCCGCAAGGCTCCTCGGGATGACTTCCATAGCGTCGGCGAATGCAGTGACTGCCAGCTGCTCGCGGCCCTTGAACGTCTCCGCGTATTTCCTCAACAGGCGCGCGACCTCTATCTCCGCGGCGCCGCCGCCCACGACAATCCTGCCCAGTTCCAGAGCCGATGCTATGCCCTTTACCGCATCCTCGACTGCCCTTTCGACCTCGTCAACGACGTGCTCTGTGCCGCCGCGGATTAGGAGCGTCAGAGCCTTCGGCTCCTTGCATTCCTCAACGAATATCATCCTGTCGCCTGAGACCTTCTTCTCCTGCACGATGCCCGCAAAGCCCAGGTCGGCCTTGGAAAGGTCATCAAGGTTGGATGCAATCTTCGCGCCCGTCGCCTTCTCCATCGCCTCCATGTCGGATTTCTTGACCCTTCGCGCGGCGAGCATGCCCGCCTTGGCAAGGTAGTGCTGCGCGACGTCATCAATGCCCTTCTGGCAGAACAGCACATTGGCTCCGGACTTCAAGACCTTGTCCACCATGCTGCGCAGCATCCTGTCCTCTTCCTCCATGAAGGCCTGCATCTTCTCCGGCGAGTCGATGCTTATCTTGGCGTCGTTCTCCAGCTCCCTTATTTCCAGCGCCGATTCCAGCAGCAGAATCCGTGCGTTCTTGGCTTCCTTCGGCATGGAGCTGTGCACGACTTCCTTGTCTATGATTATGCCCTCGATGAGCTTGGTGTCGTTTATGCTGCCGCCCGCCTTCTTCTCTATCTTTATGTTGTCGGTGTCGATGCGCGAGCCGTTGTCCTTGCCCGCGACCTTCTTTATCGCAGCCACGCAGAGCTGCGACAGCTCCTTGGACGCCTTCTCAGCTGACTTGCCTGTCATGGCTGTGTTCGCAATCTTCTCCAGTTTTTCATAATCGTTGATGCTGACAGGTGTCGCTATCTTCTCAAGAATCCTGAGCGCCTCGAACTTGGCCAGCCTGTAGCCCTTGGTTATCACTGTCGGGTGTATCTCCTGGTCCAGCATATCCTCGGCCTTCTTCAGCAGCTCGCCCGCCAGCACGACTGCAGTCGTGGTTCCGTCGCCGACCTCCTTGTCCTGCGTTTTGGCGACCTCAACCATCATCTTGGCCGCGGGATGCTCTATCTGCATCTCGTCGAGTATGGTGGCGCCGTCATTGGTAATCACCACGTCGCCGAGGCTGTTCACAAGCATCTTGTCCATGCCTTTCGGTCCCAGCGTCGTCCTCACAGCATCCGCAACAGCCTTGGCTGCAGCTATGTTGTTCCTCTGGGCATCGCGGCCTTTGCTCCTGATGGCTCCTTCGGATAGTATGAATATCGGCTGTCCGCCCGCCTGTCCGAATTGTCCGTTTGACATGCAATCGCCTTAAACATCTCTTGGTATCAGTATCATACGCTTCAGATTTAAAAGCATTATGCACGAGAGGGTCGCTTCCTTGCATGGTCCAGCTAAAAACAAGCAAGAGGTTTGAATCAGCCTTGTTGGTTGCAATTTTATGTACCATTCTTCATGGCGAGCTTTTTGCATCAAACAGCCTAAAATAAAGACAAATGACGTAATTTTGACCATATTTGAATTATACCTAGATTCTAGGTATAAAATCAACATAGTTGTGGACTATATGCAGGCTTAGTGTTATGGTCCAGCTGGGATTTCCGTAACCCAAAGCGTTTTTTCCGTAAACGCTTTTTCGGCAAATGAGCCGAAAAGGGTTTATCGAACCCAGGACCTACGGCTTATAAGACCGTTGCTCTATTGCCGCGCACACCAGAAGGTTTGCTGCAGGTCAAAGACCTGCAGTAGTTCTTGCGTACCGACTGAGCTACTGGACCTGAAATGAGATTATTGAGCGCGGCAGATTTAAAAGCGGTGGATTGTTCCTTTATACAATTCGCTGAACCGGCAGAAATTGCATGAAGTTTTAATCAGTATACCCTCCGATGCCACTGAGAACCTTCGGTTCTCAGGCACGCCATGAGAGCACATCTCTCATGAGCGCCTTCAGGTCGGAGTAGTTCAACCTGCCATTATCTTCTTGCCCTTTGCCATAAGGAAGAGCGAAGCCATCTGCTCCATGAGCTTGGGCTGGGCGATAACAATGTCCATGCTCGTGACTATGCCTATGAGCTTGTCGCCCTTGATGACAGGCAGCTTCTTTATGCCGCGCTCTATCATGACCTCCGCAGCATCCTCGACGTCCCTGTCCGGCGATATCATAACCACCGCCTTTGACATGATGTCAGAAACCCTTGTCTTGGATGCGCTCAGCGACTTTGCCACGAGCTTTGACATGATGTCGCGCTCGGTAAGTATGCCCTGCAGGCTGCCGCCTCTTATCACAATAAGGCTTCCTATGCTGTGCTTGCTCATCTTGGCTGCCGCTTCCTGCACCGTCTCATCCGGCTCTATTGTCTTGACGTCCTTGTTCATGATGTCGCGCACGAGCATTGAACTCACATAGAATATTGTACGGGGTGGTTTTTAATGCAAGCGGCTAATTACAGTCATGGACATGCATACCGTGGTTGCAGGCTACATGGTGCACGGTGGAAAGGTCCTTCTCATACTGCACAACAAGCTCGGTAAGTGGCTGCCGCCAGGCGGACACATAGAGAAGAACGAGACGCCAGATGATGCCGTAATCAGGGAATTCAGGGAAGAGGTAGGCATCGATGCCGAGCTTCTTGGCAGGAATGACGTCAATCAGACCTACAACATAAAGCGCCAGCTTGCCGTGCCGTTCTATGCAAATGTGCACAATGTCGGTGACCATGACCATTGCTGTCTGTATTATCTCTGCAGGCCGAAAGGATCAATTAAGCTAAAGATGCTGGAATCAGAAATCAGCGGCGCCAGGTGGTTTTCTCCAAGCGAAATGGAATCTGCAGGGGTCCCCGAGGATGTGAGGAATATAGCAGGGCTGGCACTGAAGGCTTTCAAAAAGAGACATCCAAAAGCTCAAAACCTTCTGCCGCCGTAGCCGCGGCTGCCGTGCTCGCGGCCGTGCCCGTCGCGCCTGTCCGCATCCAGTTTCAGCGTGAATATCCTGTACCTGTCAGAGCCTTCGAGCTCGGCAAGGACCCTCCGCACTATCAGCTTCTCAGGGTCAGGCAGCAATGGAACGCGCTTCTTCAGGTCCTCGAAGCTGTCGAAAGGCTTGTCCTTCCGCGCCTCTATTATCGCCCAGAGGTGCTTCTTGCCGATGCCAGGCAGCAGCTCCATGCTGTGCATGCGCGTTGTCAGCGAGCCTGACTTGTTGAAAAAGTCCACGAATCGCTGGGGCTTTCCCTTGATTATGCCGTCTATGATGCTGGGCAGCTCGTCCTTTGCTGCTGCCGTAAGTTCCTTCGGCTCTATCCTGCCGCGTATGTATTTCACCACGTCGCGCTTTCCGTCCCCTATATAGACGCGCTTCTCAAGCTTCAGCTGCGCGTCCTCGCGGACTATTATCTCAAGCAGCGAGAAGTAATCCTCGCCAACGACCTGCGCGACAGGCTGCGACCTTTCCATGCCATAATGCCCGTGCTGGAGAAAGTCGAGCACTATCGCCCATTCGTCCTTCTTGATTGCATTATCTGTTGTCATAACAATCACATTACATATAGAAGATGTTTTTGCTTCTTTTAAGCATATTTCTTGACAATGGACAGTATCTCCTTCTTCTGCTCCTCGGTCAGCGACACTATCTCATTGGCGAAGAGCACGCGCAGCTCGTCCATGTCCTTGGGCATCATGTTCATGACTGCCATGACCTGCCTGTCCTTGAGCTTGCCCGTCTTCTCCAGCTCATTGTGTATTGCCTTGGCATCCTTGTCCGTGAGCTTGGAGAACTTCTTCAGATGCTCGAGCGCATTCTTCTGCTCGTAGCCAGGCTCCGAATCCTTGGCCTTCTTCTCCATTACTTTCCTGGCCTCATGCCAGTCAACATATTTTTCTTCAATGATTTCCATGATATCACACCAAACTCTTTACATTTTTTTCAAATGCTCAGGCTTTACCTGCAGCTCATTCACGTTGCTGCCGGTCCTGACGTCAATCACATAGGCTGCGCCCCTCTTGCCCTTCACTATGCCTGCCTTGCCCAGATATCTCGGGTAGGGCATGCCCTTCTGCGATATTGAATTTTGCCTTATGACTACTTTGTCCCCCACCTTAAATTCCTTTAGGAAGTCCTCGGGCTTGAACTTGTCCCGCATGCCGCGGCTGAGCCTTCTCCGCGTCTTCCTTCGGAAACCCCACGACGTTAGGACCATGTAACCACTTCTTGCATAGTGAGGTTTATGAGTTTAAATCCTTTCTTGATGACGCTTCTTATATTATATTCAAAAATTCAGCAAACCATTCCCTGTGTTAATTACAAGCACCGTATCCCTTTGTGGGTTGAAATTTGGTTCTATTTCCGCCAGCCGGTGCAGGATTGCAAACCCGCTTGCGCCGCTGGCTTCCGCAGTTATCCTTTTCTTTTTTAGTTCTTTCATGACTGCCAGAATCTCGTCATCAGTAACGTGGTAAACCTGATACGCCTTGCGCTTCCGCCCCTTCCGGTCGATTTTATCGTGTTTTGTCCAGCCCACGCCTTTCTCCAACAGCGACTTAGTGTCCACCCATACGGGACCATAGAGCATGATTGCTATCGTTTTTGGGTCGCCGGAGCTGACCGGTATCACCTTTGTTTTGAGATTTTTGTCCTCTATATAATCAATGACTTCATTGCACAATATTCCAGCACCAAAGGGCACTATCACATAATCAGGTGTTTTTTTCATCTGGGCGAATGCTTCAACGGCTATCTTTTCGTATGCCGGTCTGTCAAGACCTTCGGTTATGTCAACAAAAGCATCAAGAACGCATCCCTTATTCGCAGCGATTTGCCGGAGGTCATCTTCACGATACACCTTGGCGTTAAGGTCAATCTCAATGATATCGCACAATTCTGATATTTTGCCCATAACCTTTTCTGATGGTATCACTGTTCCCTCTGTGTTAGGCCCGAATGGTTTTCTGACTATTTTAGGCGGCACGAAAGCCACAGCCTTAACCACCTCACTCCCTGCGGCGGCGTTAAGCCTATGGCAGTAGTAACCCATGCTGAAGGCTGTGTTGCCATAGGAAATAGAACCGAATGTCGTCCTCTTGAAATTCTTTTTCTGTTCGACGGATTCAAGTATTGGCCTTATCATTTCGTAAGCAAGCCTGTCCTTGAACGTATGCGTCGGATTTTTTGTTTCATCCTTCATAAAAAGATTTTTGATTCCAAACAAGCCGCTAATGTCAACAAACGGTGTGTTCTTTGGCTCTGTTATCTTCGCCTTCATGTTCACTCACTTCGCGTATATCTTCACAACATCCAGCTCCAGCACCTTTGCGGGCACACCTAGGAACTCTGCCACGGACGGCTTGGTTCTCCCCCTGTCGCCTGTAACGAACTCCTTGGCATACAACCCTGCGTCGCCGCGTATCTGGATTTCGTAGCGGTTGCCTTTCACTTTCTTCCATTTGAGGCTCTTGACATGCCTATTCCTGAGCAGGTCCGCCCGCCTGTGCATGACGCGCGTGGGCGTCTGCTGGTGTATCGGGCCGACAAGCTTTCCTAGCTGCTTCAGCTTCGCAGCGTCTGGGGCCGACTCGAACTCCACGAGCATCCTGTATTCCTTGTCATGGCGCATCTCCTTCACTGCAATGACTTCGCTCCTGTCCGTGACGCGCAGCCCCTTCACTTCAACTTTCTTCGTTTTATTGACAGCGGCTGCCATAGCAGTCAGGCTTGCCTTCCTCTTCATGGGCTTTTCTATCTCCAGCACGAACGGCCTCCAGTCAAGGCAGCGCGCGTCTATGTCCTCGCGGCCTGCAGCGTGCAGAGAATGGCCGCGGCCACCGAGTGCTTTCATGAACGGCTTTGCTATTATGTCTTCAACCGTCACGGGATACTTGTCCCATTTGGTCTGCGGTATGCCGCGCACCAGCTTCCTGTAGCCGCCTGCGACGTAGACAGACCTGACGTCCAGCTCTATTGCGCCCTTGCCCAGGTCAAGGATAACGAGTATGTCAGGGTTTTTCTCATCAACTTCCTTTTTTATTCTCATGCAGAGCGCCTTGCCGAACTCGCGGTTCGACTCTGACCTGAATGGCTCGCAGTGCTCGATACCCATCTCCTCCCACAGGCCTTCCTCCCGCCTGGTGATGTCTGCGCCCGGCTTGGTGCCGACTGCGAATGTGCTGTATTCGTATGGCTTCAGCTTGTCAGCTGCCTCGTCAACCCAGCGCCGGATGTTTTCAAAGAAGCCGCTGCAGACGTCGCAAGACTGTGCCTTTGGCAAAAATGCGTTCCCAGAGGTTTTTGTTTTAGTTGGCTGGCTGGCTGCCTTCTTGCCTGACTTCCCTTCCTTGGCGGGGATACCCTTTCCGCCCAGAACGTCCCTGACTATCGTGCCGCGCTGTCCGTTGGTCATGCCTGTGCTCAGCTGCGCGAACTGCCTGCCAAGGCAGTTGTCGCACAGCCTATGTTCTGACAAAATCCTTCTGCAGAGTGATATTGACTTCCTTCCCAACAGCTTCCTGAACAGCAGCCCTGGTTTTTTCGAGCTGCTTCTGCCTTTCGCCATTGTCCCTCCTGATGCGCTCCTCAAGGTATTCAACCTCCCTTCTGGTGCGCTGCTTCTCGGACCTGAGCTCTTCGAGCGCAGCCTCTGCTGACTTCTTCCTTTCAAGCAGCCCTGCGTCAATGGAGCCCTCGAACGCCATGCGCTGAGATGCCGCATCGTTGTATGAATTCCTGAGCCCTGCCAGGTCAGCGTCAGACAGCGCACTTATCTTTTCTCTCTCGCTCGGCTTTAAAACAATCGCGCCGGCTGCTTCAGCTTCCATAACTGACTTAGCCATCGTCTCGATGCTGCTGCCCTGCAGCACGATGTCCCTGAACGGGTTCTCGGGCAGGGAGGCTGTGTGTCTGTCATGCGACAGCTTCTTCATGGACCTGCGCAGCGCCGAGAGCCTGTTGTTCGCGTCCTGCTCTATCATCTTCATGCGCGACTCAAGCTCAGCCAGCCTGCCCAGCGATTCGGAATAGCCTTTCCACTCATCTGAACTGACTAGTGCGTCAAGCTCGGACTGCTTCGCAGTTATCCTGCCGCCGACCGCTGACTCGGCGACCGATGACTTTGAAAGGTTTATCTCATCAATCCTGCGCTCGGTCTCCATGTCTGCAAGCGCTGCCACGCTGTCCTTGGCTTCCTTGACTCTCTTCAGCAGCATTGCTTCGCCGCCAAGCAGCTGCGAGAGTCCGGACACCGCAGAGTCAAGCTCCCTGATGGCAGATACCATGCCTGCCGACTGCTTCTTGAAGTAATTGGAAATCAGTATCGCCTGCTTCGGCGTCGCATTCTTTACCGAGTTGAGCGCGGAAGCTGCGCGGTCCCTGAAGCCTGAAAGGCTTTCATAGTCCGTCCCATCAGGCCTGCCGATGCTGTTCAGTGCTGCCAGCGCCTTGTTCACGAACGTGTCCTTGGCCATGTTGACCTTCGCATAGGTCTTGTCATGGGGGTCGAACTTCTCGCTGCTGAGGCTGCCTATCTTTTCCTTCAGATTTTCTTTCTTTGAGCTGATGCTGCCGCAGATGTCCGCGCTTTTCTTGCCTATAATATCCAGCCTGTCCGCGAATGCGGAGTCCAGCCAGCCGGGAAGGTCGGCGTAATAAATCCTGTCAGGCGCGCTGACCTGCGCGGGCTTTTCCTGCTCCTTCTTCTTCCTCGAGAAAACGCTGAAGATGCCCATGCATTAAACTGCGATAACGGATTAAAAACCATGTGATTATATCGGAAGCGTTATGCCCAGCATCGGCAGCACGTATTTCACAAGGGCTATGCCGACTATCAAGCCGACAATGAACGCCCCTATTATTGCCTTCATACCTTCACCTCATTTTTGAAACCAGTCAAACTTATGACAATCACTCGATGACTAGCGGAGCGCCGAGCCTCGCGCCCTTCAGCTGCGCCTCAACATCCTCAAGCCTCTCCATCAGCTCGTCAATGCCGGCAGGCTTCTGGTTCTGCTCAAGCCAGCTCAGCTTCTGCTTGATGGATTCGATGTCCCTCGCAACGGCTGCTATATCGACGCCCTTCAGTGCCTCGTGTATATGCCTGAGCTCCTTGAAGACGTCCTTCATGCCTGACAGCTGGCTCTGCAGGTCCTCTATCCTGTCCCTGTCCTTCGAAGCCTGCTCCTTTAGTTCGGCTGAGAGTTTGTCAATCTCCGACTGCACCGTCGACCAGAGCTTCTCCTGGTCAATGCCTTCAGTCTTCCTGCAAAGGTTTTCCAGCCTGTTCATGCCGGACTCGAGCCTGTTCGTCCGTTCTCTCGTCTCCCTCAGCCCTGCCATAAGCGGCGCGATGTCTGACTCGGGCCTTGACCTTGACTCCATTTCGCTGCGCAGCTCGTTGAACTTCGCCTCGACCTTTTCATCCACTTCCTCGCCGTGCAGGCTGTCCAGCAGCTTCTTTATGCCCTTATCCAGGTCTTCATCTCCTGTCTTTTTTGCTGTCCTTTTCATAATCATCCTCTTGTCGTATGCCATCCCCGTCAGACATTATCTGCATTCACATCCAATTCACGTGTGCCTCCAATGGCTTTGCCGATGACATTCATCAACTTTACTTCTGCTTCCCCTTGTCTGGCTTATTTCCTTTTCTTGTTCGGAGACAGTTCATCCAGCTCCTGCCTCTGCTGTATCTTCGAAAGCTTGTCCACGCGCCGCTCAAGGCTCTCCACGTCCGCGCCCAGCCGCGACTCCATGTTGGATATGAACTCCTTCACCATCGCCAGCTTCTCCTGCGAATCCCTGTTGGTCATCTTCATCTCCTTCAGCGCAGTTTCTGATTCTTTCTTCGTTGCTGTATTCGCCCTGCCCTCCTCCTGCAGCCGCTTGTCCATTTCCTTCATGGCCCTGTCAACAACGGACTTGGAGCTGACATCAGCCGACTTCAGCTTCTCCAATGATTCGCCGTAAACCTTCCTAAGATTCTCGAACTCGTCAACATTCTTCCTGACCGTGTCTTTTATCACCCTGTCCCAGCTGTCCTTGAGAATGGCAAGCCTCTGCTCCGCGTCCTTGCCCACTTTTTGCAGCTTCTTCAGCTCCTTTGCTATGGCGTCGTCCAGCGCGCCGCGCTCATCCGCCACTGCTGCCTTTATCCTGCTGTCAAGGCGTCCTGTCTCTGACTTCAGCGACGCCAGTTCAGACTCGACGGCCTTGTCAAAGCCCTGCGACCTGGCAAGCGTGTCAAGCACAAGCCTCATCTCGCCGTCCATCCTTGACCTGGTTTCCTCGATGCTCTTCATGCCTGCGCCAAGCGACTCGTTCATCTTCCTCTCCATGTCGGCTACTATGCTGTTGCCCTGCGACCTTACCTCCTGCACCGCCTCGTTTATGCGCGAGTTCATCTCATCAAGGGACTGGCTCTGCTCCGACTCCATCTGCACCTTCATCTGCGAGAGCTCGTCTATGACCTTCGCATGCGACGCAAGCATCTGCTTGAAAGTCGACAGTCGCGCATTGTAGGATTCCACAAGCTCCCTCAATGACTCTATGTCATTACGGGAAGCTGCTGACTCCTTGAGCGCCTCAAGCTCGCTGTTGAGCCTGTTCTCGAACTCCTCCACGCGCGACAGGCTCTCGCTGAGCGATGCCATGTCGCCGCCCATCTTCGCGACTGCTGACTCAGCTGCTGCCGAGGCTGCCGCTGCAGCGTTGTCTGTCTTTGTCTTCAGCTGCTCGAGCTGTTTCGAGACAGCCGAATCCATCTGCTCAAGCCGCCTGTTCACCATGCCCAGGGTGGATGACTTCAGCTCCTTGAACTTCTCCTGCTGCTCCAGCGCAAGCCCTGCTATGACCATAACCTTCTCCCTGAAGCTCTCGACAGGCTTCAGCCTCTCATCAACTCTTGCGTCAACATCAGCCAGCAGGCTGTCAACCTGCTCCCTTGTCGCGAACCTGCTGTCAGCCTCCTTCATCCACCTACCTGCCTTGCCCGCTTCTGAGCTTATGCTGACCTTCGCCGCCTTCTCTATCTTGGCCACGGATTTGTC